>Ga0153917_1000206_pt1 | contig 49756 bp, 56 predicted proteins | sample TSFL001MetaG_FD_104695 | JGI IMG/M metagenome (GOLD analysis project Ga0153917, IMG submission 104695) | Attine ant fungus gardens microbial communities from Florida, USA - TSFL001 MetaG | ecosystem: Host-associated > Fungi > Mycelium > Unclassified | place: USA: Florida, Paynes Creek Historic...
CAGACCAAAGACAAGCTGGTCTCTTCTGAGGTGAAATCGGCGGTTGAACAGCAGATGAACGAACTGCTGAGCGAATACCTGCTGGAAAATCCGTCCGACGCGAAAATCGTGGTCGGCAAAATTATCGACGCGGCGCGTGCCCGTGAAGCGGCGCGTAAAGCCCGTGAAATGACCCGCCGTAAAGGCGCGCTGGATCTGGCCGGCCTGCCGGGCAAGCTGGCTGACTGCCAGGAGCGCGACCCGGCGCTGTCTGAACTCTACCTGGTGGAAGGGGACTCCGCGGGCGGTTCTGCCAAGCAGGGCCGTAACCGTAAGAACCAGGCGATCCTGCCGCTGAAGGGTAAAATCCTCAACGTTGAGAAAGCGCGCTTCGACAAGATGCTCTCTTCTCAGGAAGTGGCGACCCTTATCACCGCCCTGGGCTGCGGCATCGGCCGCGACGAGTACAACCCGGACAAGCTGCGCTATCACAGCATCATCATCATGACCGATGCGGACGTCGACGGCTCGCACATCCGTACCCTGCTGCTGACCTTCTTCTACCGTCAGATGCCGGAGATCGTTGAGCGTGGCCACGTCTACATTGCGCAGCCGCCGCTGTACAAAGTGAAGAAAGGCAAGCAGGAACAGTACATCAAAGACGACGAAGCGATGGATCAGTATCAGATTTCCATCGCGCTTGATGGCGCAACCCTGCATGCTAACTCAAGCGCCCCGGCGCTGGCGGGTGAACCGCTGGAGCGTCTGGTCTCCGAATTCAACGCTACCCAGAAGATGATTGGCCGCATGGAGCGCCGTTATCCGAAAACGCTGCTGAAGGCGCTGGTTTACCAGCCGACCCTGAACGAAGCGGATCTGGAGAGCGAACAGACGGTTACCCGCTGGGTGAACACGCTGGTCAGCGATCTGAACGAGAACGAACAGCACGGCAGCCAGTGGAAGTTCGACGTTCAGCAGAACGCCGCACAGCAGTTTGAGCCGGTGATCCGCGTGCGTACCCACGGTGTCGATACCGACTACCCGCTGGAGCACGAGTTTGTTACCGGTCCGGAATATCGCCGTATCTGCGCGCTGGGCGAGAAGCTGCGTGGACTGATTGAAGACGACGCCTTTATCGAACGCGGCGAGCGCCGTCAGCCGGTGGCCAGCTTCGAGCAGGCGCTGGAGTGGCTGGTGAAAGAGTCCCGCCGTGGCCTCTCCATTCAGCGTTATAAAGGTCTGGGCGAGATGAACCCGGAGCAGCTGTGGGAAACCACCATGGATCCGGAAAGCCGCCGCATGCTGCGCGTTACCGTTAAAGACGCCATTGCTGCGGATCAGCTGTTCACCACCCTGATGGGTGATGCCGTTGAACCGCGTCGCGCCTTTATCGAAGAGAACGCCCTGAAAGCGGCGAACATCGATATCTAAGCCGTTATACCCCTCACCCTAACTCTCTCCCCACAGGGGAAAGGGTTAGACCCGGTACCCTCTTGCTCCTGTGGGGAGAGGGCCGAGGTGAGGGGAAATTCTTGTACGCAAAAGGGGAATCCCCCCTCCAGTCTTATCCCCTTTCTTCCCGTGTTTTTTGAGCGGAATCGCGTTAGCATGAGGTCAGACTCATTCCAACCGGGGATCCCATGGCCATCAAACTCATTGCAATCGATATGGACGGCACCCTGCTGCTGCCAGACCACACCATCTCTCCCGCCGTTAAAAATGCCATTGCCGCTGCCCGCGCGAAAGGGGTAAATGTAGTGCTGACCACCGGTCGGCCCTATGCCGGCGTGCACAACTACCTGAAAGAGCTGCACATGAATGAGCCGGGGGATTACTGCATCACCTATAACGGCGCGCTGGTGCAGAAAGCGGCGGACGGCAGCACCGTGGCGCAAACCGCGCTGAGCTATGACGACTACCTGTACCTGGAAAAACTCTCCCGCGAGGTGGGCTCCCACTTCCACGCGCTCGATCGCAATACGCTTTATACCGCCAATCGCGACATCAGCTACTACACCGTGCATGAATCCTACGTGGCGACCATCCCGCTGGTATTCTGCGAAGCGGAAAAAATGGACCCGGCCACCCAGTTCCTGAAAGTGATGATGATCGACGAGCCGGCGATCCTCGACCAGGCCATCGCCCGCATTCCGGACGAGGTAAAAGAGAAGTACACCGTGCTGAAAAGCGCGCCGTACTTCCTCGAAATCCTAGATAAACGGGTCAATAAAGGCACCGGCGTGAAATCACTGGCGGATACCCTGGGCATAAAACCTGAAGAGATCATGACCCTCGGCGATCAGGAAAACGACATTGCAATGATCGAATACGCCGGGCTGGGCGTGGCGATGGAAAACGCCATCCCGTCGGTAAAAGAAGTGGCCAACTTTGTCACCAAATCCAACCTGGAAGATGGCGTAGCCTACGCCATTGAGAAGTTTGTGTTGAATTAATGCTGTTGCTGAATTATCGGCCCCGGTTATCAACCGGGGCTTTTTTTTGCCTTCCGTTTAATGGATTGTTCTTTTTGTGATCTGCATTGTAGTACAACATTAATGGATTGTACTACATTACGACCACGGCAATAACGAATGGCATCACGTTTGTACTGCAAAAGTGAGGCGAAATTCAGCGGTCGCGGTAAAGTAGAGATGGACACACAGAGCACAAGGACTCTCCATGACGCTTAACAAAACCGATCGCATCGTCATCACCCTGGGCACCCAAATTGTGGGCGGCAAGTACGTTCCCGGGGCACCGCTTCCCGCCGAGGCGGAGCTGTGCGAGGAGTTTGAAACCTCGCGCAACATCATCCGGGAAGTGTTCCGTTCGCTAATGGCGAAACGGCTCATTGAAATGAAGCGCTACCGGGGCGCCTTTGTCGCTCCGCGCAACCAGTGGAACTACCTCGATACCGAGGTGCTGCAATGGGTGCTGGAAAACGACTACGACCCCAGGCTTATCGGCGCCATGAGCGAGGTACGAAACCTGGTCGAGCCGGCAATAGCCCGCTGGGCGGCAGAACGCGCCACCTCGGGCGATCTGGCGCAGATTGAGGCGGCGCTGAACGACATGATCGCCAATAACCAGGATCGGGACGCCTTCAACGAAGCGGATATCCGCTATCACGAGGCGGTACTGCAGTCGGTACACAACCCGGTTTTGCAGCAGCTTAGCGTGGCGATCAGCTCGCTACAGCGAGCGGTATTTGAACGTACCTGGATGGGCGATGAGGCCAACATGCCGAAAACGCTCCAGGAACATAAGGCGCTGTTTGATGCGATTCGGCATCAGGACGGCGACGCGGCAGAGCAGGCGGCGCTTACCATGATCGCCAGCTCGACACGAAGGCTGAAGGAAATCACATGACATCTCGCTACATCGCAATTGACTGGGGATCGACCAATCTGCGCGCCTGGCTTTATCAGGGCGAACAGTGCCTGGAGAGCAGGCAATCAGAAGCAGGCGTGACGCGCCTGAACGGTAAATCCCCCGCAGCGGTGTTAGCAGAGGTAACCCAAAACTGGCGCGATGGCGCCACGCCGGTGGTGATGGCGGGAATGGTCGGCAGCAACGTGGGCTGGAAGGTTGCGCCCTATCTGCCGGTTCCTGCCCATTTCTCTGCCATTGGCGAGCAGTTAACGTCCGTTGGCGACAATGTCTGGATTATTCCGGGGTTGTGCGTCTCCCGGGACGACAACCAAAACGTGATGCGCGGCGAAGAAACCCAGCTGCTCGGCGCGCGCACCCTCTCTCCTTCAGCGGTTTACGTTATGCCCGGTACCCACTGCAAATGGGTACAGGCCGATGCTGAGCAGATCCACGATTTTCGCACCGTGATGACCGGAGAACTCCACCATGTGCTGCTGAAGCACTCGCTGGTGGGAGCCGGATTACCTGAACAGGAAAGCTCGCCCACGGCCTTTGCCGCCGGGCTTGAGCGCGGTCTCGCCTCGCCTGAAGTTCTGCCGAAACTCTTTGAAATTCGCGCCTCCCACGTGCTGGGAAGCCTGCAGCGTGAGCAGGTCAGCGAATTTTTATCAGGCCTGCTGATTGGCGCGGAAGTCGCCAGTATGCGCGACTTCGTCGCCGGCGAGCAGGCTATCACCCTTGTCGCAGGGGCATCGTTAACCGCGCGCTATCAGCAGGCGTTTCGCGCCGCCGGGCGCGAGGTGGCAACGGTGGCCGGCGATACGGCATTTCAGGCTGGTATAAGGAGCATCGCTCATGCAGTGGCAAACTAATCTTCCGCTGATCGCAATCCTGCGCGGCATCACCCCCGCAGACGCCCTGGCGCACGTTGGCGCGGTTATCGACGCCGGCTTTGACGCGGTGGAGATCCCGCTTAACTCGCCACAGTGGGAAAAAAGCATCCCGGCCGTGGTCGATGCTTTTGGCGACCGCGCGCTGATCGGCGCTGGCACCGTGCTGAAGCCGGAACAGGTAGACCGGCTGGCAGAGATGGGCTGCAAGCTTATCGTTACGCCCAACATTAATCCTGAGGTGATCCGCCGCGCGGTGGGCCACGGCATGACCGTCTGCCCGGGCTGCGCAACGGCAACCGAGGCCTTTACCGCCCTCGATGCGGGCGCCCAGTCGCTCAAAATTTTCCCGTCGTCGGCCTTTGGCCCGGACTACATCAAAGCGCTGAAGGCGGTTCTGCCCGCTGGCGTACCGGTCTTTGCCGTAGGCGGCGTAACGCCAGAGAACCTGGCGCAGTGGATGAACGCCGGTTGTGTCGGCGCGGGTCTTGGCAGCGATCTCTATCGCGCCGGACAGTCCGTGGAGCGCACCGCACAGCAGGCGGCGGCATTTGTGAAAGCGTATCGAGAGGCAGTGAAATGAAAATAACCAAACTCACCACGTACCGTTTACCCCCCCGCTGGATGTTCCTGAAAATCGAAACCGATGAAGGGGTCGTGGGCTGGGGCGAGCCGGTGATCGAAGGCCGGGCGCGTACCGTTGAAGCGGCGGTACATGAGCTGGGGGAATACCTGATTGGCCAGGATCCGGCGCGCATTAACGACCTCTGGCAGGTGATGTACCGCGCGGGATTCTACCGCGGCGGTCCGATCCTGATGAGCGCCATCGCCGGTATTGACCAGGCGCTGTGGGACATTAAAGGCAAGGTGCTGAATGCTCCGGTCTGGCAGCTGATGGGCGGCCTGGTGCGTGACAAAATCAAAGCCTACAGCTGGGTGGGCGGCGACCGTCCGGCAGAGGTGATTGACGGTATTAACAAGCTGCGCGGCATCGGTTTCGACACCTTTAAGCTCAACGGCTGCGAAGAGATGGGCGTTATCGACAACTCCCGTGCGGTGGATCGCGCGGTGAACACCGTCGCACAAATCCGCGAAGCCTTCGGTAACGAGATTGAGTTTGGTCTGGATTTCCACGGCCGCGTCAGCGCGCCGATGGCGAAAGTGCTGATTAAAGAGCTGGAGCCATACCGCCCGCTGTTTATCGAAGAGCCGGTACTGGCGGAACAGGCCGAATACTATCCGAAACTGGCCGAGCAGACCCATATCCCCATCGCGGCGGGTGAACGTATGTTCTCGCGCTTCGAGTTCAAACGCGTGCTGGAAGCGGGCGGCGTGGCAATTCTGCAACCGGATCTCTCCCACGCGGGCGGCATCACCGAGTGCTACAAAATTGCTGGCATGGCAGAAGCCTACGACGTGGCGCTGGCACCGCACTGCCCGCTGGGCCCCGTTGCGCTGGCGGCCTGCCTGCACGTGGACTTTGTCTCCCGCAACGCGGTGTTCCAGGAGCAGAGCATGGGCATCCACTATAACAAGGGCGCGGAGCTGCTCGACTTTGTGAAAAACAAAGAAGACTTCTGCATGGAAGGCGGTTTCTTTAAACCGTTAACGAAGCCGGGCCTTGGCGTAGAGATTGATGAAGCCAAAGTCATTGAGCTGAGTCAGAACGCGCCGGACTGGCGTAATCCGTTGTGGCGGCATGAGGACGGCAGTGTAGCTGAGTGGTAGTGTCCGCCATAATTCGCGCATTCCGGTTACGTTTTTAATTAAAAAATAATCAAACACACCCTCTGTAAATTACAGGGCATGGTGAGCGGCTTCGCTATGCCCAAAATCTGGAGACAGATTGCGATGGATATTCCAGTTACTGCTGCAAAAACCGGGCGTCGCCGGTACCTGACGCTGATAATGATCTTTATTACCGTGGTCATCTGCTACGTCGACCGCGCCAACCTGGCGGTGGCCTCGGCCCATATTCAGGAGGAGTTTGGTATTACCAAAGCGGAGATGGGCTACGTCTTCTCGGCGTTTGCCTGGCTCTATACCCTGTGCCAGATTCCCGGCGGCTGGTTCCTTGACCGGGTGGGCTCGCGCCTGACCTATTTCATCGCCATCTTCGGCTGGTCTGTCGCCACGCTGTTCCAGGGCTTTGCCACCGGGCTGATGTCGCTGATTGGCCTGCGCGCTATTACCGGCATTTTTGAGGCCCCGGCGTTCCCGACCAACAACCGCATGGTGACCAGCTGGTTCCCGGAACATGAGCGCGCGTCGGCGGTGGGCTTTTACACCTCCGGGCAGTTTGTCGGCCTGGCCTTCCTGACCCCGCTGCTTATCTGGATCCAGGAGCTATTGAGCTGGCACTGGGTATTTATCGTTACCGGCGGGATTGGCATTGTCTGGTCGCTGATCTGGTTTAAGGTCTACCAGCCGCCGCGCCTGACCAAAAGCATCACTAAAGCCGAACTGGATTACATCCGCGACGGCGGCGGGCTGGTGGACGGCGATGCGCCGGTGAAAAAAGAGGCGCGCCAGCCGCTCACCAAAGCAGACTGGAAGCTGGTCTTCCACCGCAAACTGGTGGGGGTCTATCTGGGCCAGTTCGCGGTCACCTCCACGCTGTGGTTCTTCCTCACCTGGTTCCCGAACTACCTGACCCAGGAGAAGGGCATTACCGCGCTGAAGGCGGGCTTTATGACCACGGTGCCCTTCCTGGCCGCCTTTTTTGGCGTGCTGCTCTCGGGCTGGCTGGCGGACAAGCTGGTGAAAAAAGGCTACTCGCTGGGCGTGGCGCGTAAAACGCCGATTATCTGCGGGCTACTGATCTCCACCTGCATTATGGGCGCTAACTACACCAACGATCCGGTGTGGATTATGACCCTGATGGCGATCGCCTTCTTCGGTAACGGCTTTGCCTCTATTACCTGGTCGCTGGTCTCCTCGCTGGCCCCGATGCGCCTGATTGGCCTGACCGGCGGTGTGTTCAACTTCGTTGGCGGGCTGGGCGGCATCACCGTGCCGCTGGTGATTGGTTACCTGGCGCAGGATTACGGCTTCGGCCCGGCGCTGGTCTACATCTCCGCGGTGGCGCTGATCGGCGCGCTCTCCTACATCCTGCTGGTAGGCGACGTGAAACGAGTAGGCTAATTTCCCGCGATGTTTTACCCTGATGCGATAACCGCGCATCAGGGTCTTTCCATGAAACAAATCACTTTTGCTCCCCGCAATCATCAGCTCACCAATACCAATACCTGGACCCCGGACGGCCGCTGGCTGGCCTTTGACGTCCGCCCCTCCGGCGCGTCGTTCACCGGCGAAACCATCGAACGGGTTAATATCGAAACCGGGGAGGTCGAGGTAATTTATCGTGCCACCGAAGGCGCGCACGTGGGGGTGGTGACCGTTCATCCTGCCGAAGAGAAGTATGTATTCATTCACGGCCCCAAAAATCCCGACGCCGACTGGCAGTACGATTTCCACCATCGCCAGGGGGTGATTGCCCATCAGGGTAAGGTGAGCAATCTGGATGCAATGGATATCACCGCGCCTTATACGCCGGGGGCGCTGCGCGGCGGCAGCCATGTCCATGTGTATAGCCCGAACGGGCAGTTCGTCAGCTTTACCTATAACGACCACGTGCTGCACGAGCGCGATCCAAAGCTCGATTTACGCAACGTCGGGGTTGCTGCCCCCTTCGGCCCGGTCCATCCCCTGGGCCACCATCCGCGCAACTATAGCGGCACCTTCTGGAGCGTACTGGTTAGCCGCACTACGCCGACGCCCGTTCCCGGCAGCGATGAGATCAACCGCGCCTATGAAGAGGGCTGGGTCGGCAACGGCGCGCTGGCCTTTATTGGCGATACCCTCTCGGTAGGCGGCGAAAAAGTGCCGGAGCTCTTTATGGTGAACTTACCGGCCGATGAGCAGGGGTGGAAACAGGCGGGCGACGCGCCTCTTGAAGGCACGCCGGAGCAGATGCCCGCGCCGCCGGCCGGCGTGCAGCAGCGCCGCTTAACCTTTACCCACCACAACGCTTTTCCGGGGCTTGCGACCGCGCCGCGACACTGGGTGCGCAGCAATCCGCAGGCCACCCAGATAGCCTTCCTGATGCGTGACGATCGCGGCATTGTACAGCTGTGGTTGATCGCTTCAGGGGGCGGGGAGCCGCGCCAGCTAACCCATAACGACAGCGATATTCAGTCGGCCTTTAACTGGCATCCGTCGGGTAAGGCGCTGGGTTTTGTGCTGGATAACCGCATTGCCTGCTGTGATGCCGACACCGGCAGGGTGACGTTTTTGACGTCCGATCATGGTATGCCGCCCTCGGGGGATGCAGTGGTCTTTTCGCCGGACGGGCGTTTTATCGCCTGGATGGAGGAGACAGGTGGTTTCCGTCAGATCTGGCTAACGGAAACCGGGCTGTAATCAGCGGGAGGGCATTGCCGCGGGCGGGATGACGGCGTTGGTCGCCAGCGTATCCCGCTCGCTTTTTTCAACGCGGGAGCGCACCGAGCTGTCGGTACGGAACAGATCCCAGGGTAAGAGCAGGGTATCGACAACTGCCGTAAACGGCATATCCAGTGCGACCAGAGATTTTGTGCCCCAGTTAGTGTCATCATCTGAGAGCATATTCGCGCTGGCTCGCGTACCTGGATAAGTTCCTTCCTTACCGCCGGTGTGAGACATCACGCTCGAACACCCGCAAAGTAAAACCATTGCGCTGAACATCGTCAGCTTTATCAGAACATTTTTCATCATCAGTGGGTCATCATCAATGGCGCGATACGGCCTGGTAATCCGGGTTATAACGGGCCATGTTCAAAATGAATAGTTGAAAAGCGTCGCTCTGTGGCAGCCATCGCAATTTAACCCTTTGTGCTGCAAACCCAGTCTAAGCCAGCCTCACCAAAGTGCAAAAAAATCTCACTACATTGCGCTTGAAATGAGGGTAAACGGACCCATTTTAGGAAGGTATCAATGAACAAACATGCCTGAGGGGTGTTTGGGATACCGCAGCCTGTCCATGGTGGAAGGCTACAATTCTCGCTGAATCCAGGAGTTTTAGACTTATGCGTAATTTCGATCTCTCTCCGCTTTATCGCTCTGCTATCGGTTTCGATCGCCTGTTCAACCATTTAGAAAATAATCAAAGCCAGAGCAATGGCTATCCTCCGTATAACGTTGAACTGGTTGACGAAAACCACTACCGCATCGCTATCGCCGTTGCCGGTTTCGCCGAAAGCGAACTGGAGATCACCGCCCAGGATAATCTGCTGGTGGTAAAAGGCGCCCATGCGGCGGAGCAGAAAGAGCGTACCTACCTCTATCAGGGCATCGCCGAGCGCAACTTTGAACGTAAGTTCCAACTGGCTGAGAACATTCAGATTAAAGGCGCCAACCTGGTCAACGGCCTGCTGTTTATCGATCTGGAACGCGTGATCCCAGAAGAGAAAAAACCGCGCCGTATCGAGATTAACTAATTATCCGGGTCGCCTCTGCGGCCCATCCTGATTGCTTGCCGTAACGGGAGCATATGCGGATCCATCAGGGTCTGCAGGTACAACTGTGCACAAAATGCCTGACTCGCTTCTTAGAAGGAGATTTACTATGCGTAACTACGATTTATCCCCCCTGCTGCGTCAGTGGATTGGTTTCGACAAACTGGCTACCGCGCTGCAAAGCGCCACCGAGGGCCAGACTTATCCGCCCTATAACATCGAAAAAAGCGACGATAACCACTATCGCATCAGCCTTGCGGTGGCGGGCTTCCGTCAGGAAGATCTCGACATCCAGCTCGAAGGCACTCGCTTAACGGTGAAAGGCACCCCGGAAAAACCCGCCGCCGAAACCAAATGGCTGCATCAGGGGCTGGTCATCCAACCTTTCAGCCTGAGCTTTACCCTCGCCGAGCATATGGACGTCACGGGGGCAACCTTCAGCAACGGGCTGCTGCATATCGATCTCACCCGCAACGTGCCGGAAGCTATCGCTCCGCAGCGCATCGCCATCAGCGAGCGCCCGGCGCTGAACAGCTAATGCGGGTTTGAGCGGCCTCACCCATCGGGAGAGGGCGCACATACTAAAAACGGCCACCTCAGGGTGGCCGTTTTGCTTTTACCCCAGGCTTTTTGTGCGCCATCGCCCATACAACCCGCACCACCTCTGCGAAAATCCCCTATAACTATAGTGTTATTCACAGGGATGCCGTCATGAGTGATATTGCGTTAACGGTCAGTATTCTGGCGCTGGTTGCGGTGGTCGGGTTGTGGATAGGCAATATCAAAATCCGTGGGATCGGCTTTGGTATCGGCGGGGTGCTGTTTGGCGGCATTTTTGTCGGCCATTTTGTCGACCAGCTTGGGCTGGTGCTCAGCGGGGAGATGCTGCACTTTATCCAGGAATTCGGCCTGATCCTCTTCGTCTATAGCATTGGTATCCAGGTAGGGCCGGGCTTTTTCGCGTCGCTGCGGGTTTCCGGTTTACGGCTTAATCTCTTTGCCCTTGGCATTGTGGTGATGGGCGGGCTGGTCACCGCCATCCTGCACAAGATTTTCGCCATCCCTCTTCCCGTGGTGCTGGGGATCTTCTCCGGCGCGGTAACCAATACCCCCGCGCTGGGGGCCGGGCAGCAAATCCTGCGCGATCTCGGCATCGCCCCGGACGTGGTCGATCAGATGGGGATGAGCTATGCCATGGCCTATCCTTTTGGCATTTGCGGCATATTGCTCACCATGTGGCTGATGCGGGTGCTGTTTCGCGTTAACGTCGATCGGGAGGCGCAGCAGCATGAGACGACTCTGACCAACGGCCATGCGTCCATCACCACCATCAATATTCGCGTTGAAAACCCCAATCTCGACAATATGGCGATTCAGGATGTGCCGATCCTGAACGGCGTGAACGTTGTCTGCTCCCGTTTAAAGCGGCAGGAGATGCTGATGGTGCCCTCGCCGGGCACCACGATCCGCACCGGGGATCTGCTGCACCTGGTGGGGCAGCCGGCCGATCTGCATAACGCCCAGCTGGTGATTGGTAAAGAGGTTGAAACCTCGCTTTCGACCCGCGGCACGGATATGCGCGTGGCGCGGGTGGTGGTCACCAATGAGAAGGTACTGGGCAAGAAAATCCGCGATCTGCAGGCAAAAGAGCGCTACGACGTGGTGATCTCGCGCCTTAACCGTGCCGGCGTCGAGCTGGTGGCCAGCCCGGCGGCCAGCCTGCAGTTTGGCGATATCCTTAACCTGGTCGGGCGGCAGGCCTCTATCGATGCGGTGGCGAACATGGTGGGCAACGCCCAGCAAAAACTACAGCAGGTGCAGATGCTGCCGGTGTTTATCGGCATCGGGCTGGGGGTGCTGCTGGGGACGATCCCGCTGTATGTGCCGGGCTTCCCGGTGGCGCTGAAGCTCGGTCTGGCCGGCGGGCCGCTGATTATGGCCCTGATCCTCGGACGTATTGGCTGCGTGGGTAAGCTCTACTGGTTTATGCCCCCGAGCGCCAACCTCGCCCTGCGCGAGCTGGGCATCGTGCTCTTTCTGGCGGTAGTGGGGCTGAAGTCGGGCGGTGATTTCATCCATACCCTGACCGAGGGTGAAGGGATAAGCTGGATTGGCTACGGCATGGTAATTACCGCCGTGCCGCTGGTGACCATGGGGGTGCTGGCCCGTCTGCTGGTGAAGATGAACTACCTTACCCTGTGCGGCATGCTGGCCGGCTCAATGACCGATCCGCCGGCGCTGGCCTTCGCCAATAGCCTGCACGCTACCAGCGGCGCGGCGGCGCTCTCCTACGCCACCGTCTATCCGCTGGTGATGTTCCTGCGCATCATCACCCCGCAGCTGCTGGCCGTGCTGTTCTGGGGAATAGGTTAAAGCATCGACAAAACCGGAACGTGCCGCTATTTTTCCAGCAGATAGATACATACAACGGAGTCGTAATGAAGATCTCTCTTCCCGGAGAAGCACCGGATTACCGTTTCTCGCTGGCAAACGAACGCACCTTTCTGGCGTGGATACGCACCGCGCTCGGTTTTCTGGCGGCGGGAGTCGGTTTAGACCAGCTGGCACCGGATTTTGCTACCCCTGTGGTACGGGAACTGCTGGCGTTACTGCTGTGCCTGTTTTCCGGCGGGCTGGCTGTTTACGGCTACCTGCGCTGGTTGCGCAATGAAAAAGCCATGCGTCTGAAACAAGATCTACCCTATACCCACAGCCTGCTGGCGGTCAGCCTGATCCTGATGATTGTCGCGGTGATTGTGATGGGGCTGGTGCTCTATGCCGGATAGCCGCAGGGCGCGGCGCCACGCCGATCCGGGGTTACAGCCGGAGCGAACCTCGCTGGCCTGGCTGCGCACCATGCTGGGGTACGGCGCGCTGATGGCGCTGGCAATCAAACATAACTGGCAGCAGGCCGGAGCGCTATTCTGGGTTTCTGCGGCCGTGCTGGCACTGGCGGCGGCCATGCTCTGGCACTACACCCGCAGCCGCATCGTGATGGACGTGACGCGTGGGGATTTTGCCAGCTTCAGGTCGGTACGCGATAAGTTTTTGATCGCTCTCGCCGTGCTATCCCTCGCCCTGCTGTTTGCTGCCGCCCACGTGCGGCAGCTTATTCTTTTTATCGCCGCGCTTTCATAGCGAGTGAAGGGCTAGCGCCCTTTGGCCAGATATGCCGCCATCTCCGCTTCCGGCACCATGCCGCCGCCGGTGGCCCACACCAGGTGGGTGATATTTTCGGTACTTACCACCCGCAGCGGCCCGGCCATCCCGGCCAGCGCGGAAGGCTCAAGACGGATATTCTCCTCTTCGGCCAGCCAGCCCAGCATGTCATACATACTTTGATCGCTTAAGGTATAGAACCCGTCCAGCAGGCGCTCCATCGCGCGGCCAACGAAGCCGGAGGCGCGGCCCACCGCCAGGCCATCGGCGGCCGTCAGGTTGTCGATACCCAGATCCTGCACCGCAATCTCATCGTGTAGACCGGTGTAGACCCCCAGCAGCATGCAGGGGGAGTGGGTGGGTTCGGCAAAGAAGCAGTGGACATGGTCGCCAAAGGCAAGCTTCAGGCCAAATGCCACCCCGCCCGGGCCGCCGCCTACGCCGCACGGCAGATAGACATACAGCGGATGGTCCGCGTCCACCACGCGCCCCTGCTCGGCAAACTGCGCCTTCAGGCGCTGGCCGGCCACCGCGTAGCCCAGAAACAGCGTGCGGGAGTTTTCATCATCGATAAAGAAGCAGTTCGGGTCGCTTTCGGCAGCTTTGCGCCCCTGCTCCACCGCCACGCCGTAATCCTGCTCATACTCCACCACCGTCACGCCGTGGCTGCGCAGTTTGGCCTTTTTCCACTCCCGGGCATCGGCAGACATATGCACCGTGACCTTAAAACCGATCCGGGCGCTCATGATGCCGATGGACATCCCCAGGTTGCCGGTGGATCCCACCGCAATGCTGTACTGGCTAAAAAAGACTTTAAAGCGCGGCTCCAGCAGGATGCGGTAATCGTCCTCCAGCGAGAGTAGCCCGGCCGCGAGGGCCAGTTTTTCCGCGTGGGTGAGCACTTCATAAATGCCGCCGCGCGCCTTGATGGAACCAGAGATAGGCAGGTGGCTGTCTTTTTTCAGCAGCAGCGTGCCGGGGAGGGCGCGGCCTGACTCCCTTTCCAGCCGTTTTCGCATCGCCGGAATTTCTACCAGCGCCGACTCGATGATGCCGCCGGTGGCCGCCGTTTCCGGGAAGGCTTCAGCCAAATAGGGGGCAAAGCGCTGCAGGCGTGCATGGGCATCGTCCACGTCGACCTGGGCCAGCCCGACATAGGGCAGCCCTTTGGCCAGGGTGGTGGTGCGTGGGTTAAACCAGGTGGTCTCCTTCAGGGCGATAAGATCCGCGACCAGAGGAAAGCGGGTAATAAGAGCGGTAATGTCGGTCATATTCATAAATTTTCCCGGGTTTAGTTCACTCAGACTCTACACCAAACCGGGAAAAGCGTGCTAAATACAGCTTATTGCTTCCGCGTTTTCGCAGGGTTAATCGTGTTCAAACCGTTGATTGCCGCCGCCTTATTGATGACATCAGGCCTGACTCTGGCCGACGAGCCGCCGCTGACCGCGGCCCGCTATGCGCAGCAGTTGGGCGTCGGCATGGACGTGGACTGGGCGCATACCGAGCGCGGTATCCGCGAGTTCGACCCGCTGGTGGTGCGTGATTTTCGCGCGAAGGGGATAAGCCACGTGCGTATTCGCGTGGCGGGGGAGCCCAGCGAAGCGCGGCTCATCCACCTGCGTAAGCTGGTCGAGGCGTGCGGGCAGTACGGCGTTATCCCGATCATTACTTACCAGGCCGATGCTTTTAAAAGCGAGCCCGATGCCGGGAATGAGAAAGAGGTGGTCAACTGGTGGATTGCTGTGGCGAGTTACTTCGGCCAGAGCGCCCCCCTGCTGGGATTTGACCTGATTTACGAGCCTGCCGATAAGCTCAACCACAACCCCGCCGCCTTAAATCGCGTCTACGAAAAAACCATTAAAGCCATCCACGGTATCGATCCGCAGCGGATGATTTTTATCGCCCCGCGCCTTCGCGCCGCGCCGGAAGATCTCCCCGGCCTGAAGCTGCCGCCACACAGCCAGAATTACGTTCTGGCGGAGTGGCACATCTTCCCCTGGGGGCCGCTTAAGACCAACGGTAAATACCCCTGGACCTCCGGCACAGCGGCGGAAAAAGCCGCCATCCGCGCCCGTATCGCCGCCGCGCTGCGCTGGCAGCAAAAGACCGGCCACAGTAGTTGGGTGGGGGGCTGGACGGTGGGCGAGACGTTTAAATCCACGCCGACGGCGTCGCAGCTGGCATTTGCCACCTTTATGGCCTGCGAGCTGCAAAAGGCGAAAATCCCCTATGCCATCAACGCGGATTATCAGTTTTACGACGGGGAAGAGGGGGCGTGGCGACCGGCGCCGGAACCGCTGCTGGAGCGGATGATTGCCCCCCAGTGCGACAAGCCCGACGAGAAGCCGGGCCATCGCGGGATTAAACCGGCTGCTCGTGATGCGGGACGCGCGACGCCAGCGGCAGCCAGCACAGCAAAATCAGCAGCCCCATCAGGGTCATCAGTAAACCCAGGCTAGACTGCCCGGTCTGCGGCATCATGGCGGAGAGCCATGCCAGCGCACCGGAGCCAATATTTTGCAGGCCGCCCACCAGCGCACCCGCCGTGCCCGCGAGGAACGGGAAGGGCTCCATGGCGCCGCTGGTGGCCAGCGGAAAGAGCATCCCGGCGCCGAAGAAGAACAGCGCCGCCGGGATCAGCAGCGTCCAGACGTTCATCACGCCGAACAGCCCCGGAATCCACATCATTACCCCCGCCAGCAGGCAGCTCATCACCGACTGCCACATCAGGGTGGCGAAACGCTTATTGGGACGCCCGGCAAACCAGGCGCCGAAGAAGGCCGCCGGGATCGGCAGAATAAACAGAATACTCACCACCATACTGCTAAGACCGAGCCCCGCGCCCAGCAGCACGCCGGAGCAGGCTTCGAACACCGCGATACCCGCCAGGCCACCGATCAGCATCAGCAGATAGCAGGTAAAGGCCCCGTTGCCGAATAGCGTTTTATAGCTGGCGAGAAGCCGGGTGCGGGGTGCCTCCGTCGGGCGGGTTTCCGGCATCCAGCGCGCCATGCTGAAGGTCACGATAACGCACAGTACCAGTAAAAAGGCGTAGCAGGCGCGCCAGGACCAGAGGGTGTTCAGCAGGCCGCCAATCAGCGGCGCCAGCAGCGGGCTGATCAGAATACCCATATTCAGCAGGCTGTTAGCATGGCGTAGCTGGGTGCCCTGATACATATCGCGCGGCAGGGTGCGCGCCATCACGCCGCCCACCCCGGTGCCCATCCCCTGTAGGGCGCTGGCGGCAATCAGGATCGTCAGGCTGTGGGTGGTGATGGCGATAAGGGTGGCGACCATAAATATCGTCATGCCCACCAGGATCACCGGCCGGCGGCCGACGCGGTCCGAGAGCGGGCCATAGAACAGCTGCGACACCCCGTAAGTCAGCAGGTAGGCGGCCATAACGCTCTGAACGGCCCCTTCACGCACGTGCAGCCCCTGCGCCATATCGGCAATCGCCGGAATATAGATGGTTTGCGCCATCTGACCGACGGCCACCAGTAATACCAGCATCAACAATAAGTTAACGTTCCTTTGCCTTTTCATGTCGCTGAATACTTTTGCCTGAAGATGAAATTGAAGAATAAGTGACTACGCATTTCGTAAATGCGCGAGGAATCTACCACAGTAAGGTGACAAGTTAAGCATCACCTGAGCGAATGGCAAAAGGCGAAAAGGCAGGATTAATAAACGAATATCGGCAACTAAAGTTGCCAGCGGTTCAGGCCAGGCGTAACAGTATCGCTCCGGCGGCGATCCCCAATGCCGCCGCGATACGCAGCGCGGCAACCTGCTCTTTTAACAGCAGAAATGCGATAAGCGCCCCGAAAAGGATAGAGGTTTCACGCAGCGCCGCCACCACCGCCAGCGGCGCCTGGGTCATCGCCCACAGCGCCAGCCCGTAGGAGCCCATGGTGGCAACGCCGCCCAGCAGCCCCTTCTTCCAGTGCAGGCGCAGGTAGCCGGACGCCTCCCGGCGGCGGGCCACCATCGCCCAGCCAAGCAGGCAGAAGCCGTTCATAAAAAAGGTCCACAGCGTATAGCCCAGCGCGCTGCCCGACAGCCGCACGCCGGTGCCGTCCACCAGCGTATAGCCCGCGATAAAACAGGCGTTTAACAGCGCCAGCCAGATCCCTTTCCGGGAGCGCATGCGGCCGTTCATCGCCATCACCAGAATCGACAGGCAGATAACGGCGATGCCGGCCCAGGCGAGCCCGGAGAGCGTCTCTCCCAGCGCCAGGACGCTAATCAGCGCCACCAACAGCGGGGCGGTGCCGCGCATCAGCGGGTAGGTCTGGCTCATATCCGAGACCTGGTAAGTCTTTGCCACCAGCACCGTATAGACCACCTGTAGCGCGCAGGAGATAAATAAATAGGGCCAGCTTGCGGCGGCGGGCTGCGGCGAGAAGGGGAGCAGGATCAGGGCGATAAGCGTGGCGGAACCGCTCACGCTGATGGCGGAGTAGAGTTTGTCCGTTCCGGCTTTAACGATAGCGTTCCAGCTGGCATGCAGCAGGGCGGCGAACAGCAAAATGGAAAAAACGGTCAGGGTCATGGCGCGTCTGGCGGTTTAATTTCACACAACTGTAACATTCACCGTCGCAAGCTGCCAGCCGGTTACACCGCGCAGAACAGGCGGTGCGTGACGCGCGGTTCGTCCGCCACCAGGGTGAAACCTGAACGCTGATAAAAGGGCCAGGCGGCCTGGGGCGCGTGGGTATTAAGAAAATCAAACCAGATGCTGGCATCGGCCATCACCACGCCCAGCAGCTGCCTGCCAATACCCAGCCCGCGGCACTTTTCGCTGATGTAAAGATGGCGGATACGCCCGGCGCGCGGCTGCAGGCTGAAGGGATCGCGGTTCAGCCCGCAGATGCCGACCAGCCTGCCGTCCAGAAACGCCCCCAGCAGCTTTTCACCGGGGGCATTAAAGCGGTTTTCACCCCGCAGCCAATTCTCTTCCAGCCGGCGCAGCATGTTGAAGTTAAGCGCGATGCTCTCGGCTTTCAGGGCGATATAGCCCGGCTCTTCTGGGGTAACAGGTTCAATTAATAAACGCGACATAGCATTCCCTCGTTATTAAAGAGGGGCGGTTGCCCGCCCCTCTTAGGTGCGACTTGAACCTGAATTACCGAACGTATTTCAGGACAGCATCAAGCAGTTGCAGAACTGCAACAATGAGTTTGAGGATAAGTACAACCATATCCACTACGCTCATACGCGTCTCCTCTGGTTAAGGAGCACGATGCTGGCGTACCTTTCCGCCGCCTGTGACCAGCACCTTTGTTGATGTAACACAGTGTGCTCAGTCGGGGAGTGGAGGCGCTGACGGCACCACCCGTTTCAGCCAGGACTTCGTTGCGCCGGTGTACTACGAGCGGCTCCCCTCGCACCCTGTGAACACAACCATTATAGATAACTACTGTATATATGAACAGTAATTTATGGACAAAACGTGAAGCTGAAACCATACTCAAATGGGTCAAAATTCGTGCCGAAATTGCGCGCGCCCGCGTCATCGCGTATACTTTCTGCGTTGATGTAACACAGTGTGCTCTGCGGTCACCAGCCGTATAACGCTGAAAAAACCTCGCTCCGGCGGGGTTTTTTGTTTTTCATTGCCCGTAACCGAAACGTGATCCGCCACCCAAAATGGCGTGGATGAAAAAAATTCTGTTGTCACCCCCACTAAACCTGTGCTTGTATAAATCCACTCAATGATTCCAGAAACAGGTTCCTAATGAACGCTTCCCTGCTGACTTCGACCCTACTAAAAACTGCGCAACCTGCCGCAGTGGTCGTCGTACGTGTGGTGGTGGTCGTCGGCAACGCGCCGTAGGGACTGGATCAACACACGAATCCAAAACCCCGCCGGCGCAAACCGGCGGGGTTTTTCGTTTAAGGCCCCCCGGAAACCGGCTCAGAGCACAATAAGAGGACTGGAGCATGGCAATTTCGGGCACAACATCCACCAGAACGCGTTTTACCGGCGCGCAATTAATCGTTCATTTGCTGGAACGCCAGGGTATCACCACGGTGGCGGGGATCCCCGGCGGCACCGTGCTGCCGCTGTACGATGCCTTAAGCCAGAGCAGCAAAATCCGCCACGTATTGGCGCGCCACGAGCAGGGGGCCGGCTTTATCGCCCAGGGCATGGCGCGTACCCAGGGTAAACCGGCGGTCTGTATGGCCTGTAGCGGGCCGGGCGCCACCAACCTGGTAACCGCCATCGCCGACGCGCGCCTCGACTCTATCCCCTTGATCTGCATTACCGGCCAGGTGCCCTCATCGATGATTGGCACCGACGCATTCCAGGAAGTGGACACCTACGGCATCTCTATCCCCATCACCAAGCATAACTATTTAGTGCGCGACATCGCCGAGCTGCCGCAGGTCTTCAGCGATGCGTTTCGTATTGCGCAGTCCGGCCGCCCCGGCCCGGTGTGGATAGACATTCCTAAGGACGTGCAGACCGCTGAAATCGAAATCGACGTGCTGCCTGAGCCGGGTGGCGTGGCGCCAGCCCCGGCCTTTAGCGAGGAGAGCGTGCGTGACGCGGCCGCGATGATCAACGCCGCTAAACGTCCGGTGCTCTATCTGGGGGGCGGCGCGATCAACGCTTCTGAAGCGGTACGCGCCCTGGCGGAAAAAGCACAGCTTCCCACCACCATGACCCTGATGGCGCTGGGCATGCTGCCAAAAGCGCACCCCCTGTCGCTGGGCATGCTGGGGATGCACGGCGCGCGCAGCACCAATTTCATTCTGCAGGAGGCGGATCTGCTGATTGTGCTCGGCGCACGTTTTGATGACCGGGCGATTGGCAAAACCGAACAGTTCTGCCCGAACGCCAACATCATCCACGTGGATATCGACCGCGCCGAGCTGGGGAAAATCAAGCAGCCGCACGTGGCGATTCAGGGCGACGTGGGCGAGGTACTGGCTCAGCTGATGCCGCAGATCGACGCCGCGCCGCGTGAGGCCTGGCACCAGCTGGTAGCCGACTTAAAGCAGGAGTTTCCGGGGGCCATCCCCATGGATGGCGATCCGCTCAGCCACTATGGCCTGATCAATGCCGTGGCCGCCTGCGTCGACGACAGCGCTATTATCACCACCGACGTGGGCCAGCATCAGATGTGGACCGCGCAGGCCTATCCTCTGAACCGTCCCCGCCAGTGGCTCACCTCCGGCGGCCTGGGGACCATGGGCTTTGGCCTGCCGGCGGCCATTGGCGCGGCGCTGGCCAATCCGGATCGCAAGGTTATTTGCTTCTCCGGCGACGGCAGCCTGATGATGAATATCCAGGAGATGGCCACCGCGGCGGAAAACCAGCTGGATGTGAAAATTATCCTGATGAACAACGAAGCGCTGGGGCTGGTACATCAGCAGCAGAGCCTGTTCTACAAGCAGGGGGTCTTTGCCGCTACCTATCCTGGCACCATCAACTTTATGCAGATTGCCGCCGGGTTTGGCCTCTATACCTGCGATCTGAATGCCGAAGAGGACGCCCAGGCCGCCCTGCAGGCGGCAATTTCGCGCCCCGGTCCGGCGCTGATCCACGTGCGTATCGACGCGCAACAAAAAGTCTATCCAATGGTCCCGCCAGGGGCAGCCAATACCGAAATGGTGGGGGAATAAGCCATGCAGAAACAACACGATAACGTCATTCTGGAACTCACCGTCCGCAACCACCCTGGCGTCATGACCCACGTCTGCGGGCTCTTCGCCCGCCGGGCCTTTAACGTGGAGGGGATCCTCTGTTTGCCGATTCAGGGCAGCGAGCACAGCCGCATCTGGTTGCTGGTAAATGACGACCAGCGTCTGGAGCAGATGATGGCGCAGATCGACAAGCTGGAGGATGTCACTAAAGTGGTGCGTAACCAGTCCGATCCCACCATGTTTAACAAAATTGCGGTCTTTTTCGAGTAGGTTCATTCACAGTGATAGCCGGGCATAACGGTTGCCTGGCTATCTGTGCCGCTGGCTGGTCTCCAGCAGCAGCCCCCGCAGCCACGCCTGCGCCGGGTTGCGGTGTACCCGCCCGTGCCAGGCCATGCTTTTGGTAAAGCCGGGCACCGCCAGAGGGGGTTCGCAGACGAACATCCCCGGCCGGTTTTCCGCCATCCGCTCCGGCACTACGGCTATCATGTCGCTTATTGCCAGCACCTCCGGCAGCACTAAAAAACTGCTCACCGACAGGCCCACGCGCCGGCTGCGGCCAATTCTGGCCAGCGCGTCGTCGGTCACGCCGTGAAAGCTCTCCCCTTCATAAGAGACCAGCACCTGCTCCAGCGCGCAAAAACGCGCCAGCGAGAGCGGCGTGCCCGCGTCCGGATGATCGGCGCGCATCATGCAGACATAACGCTCTTCAAAGAGTGTGCGGCTATGGAGCTCGCCAGGCGTGGTGGGCGGCGTGAGCAGGGCGAGATCGATCTTCCCCTGCTCCAGCCGTGCGGTGAGGCGCTCCGGCTCGACGGGCACAACGCGCACGCGGATGCCGGGCGCTGCGGTTTTGAGGACGGCGATAAAGGGCACGATCACCGCGCGCAGGGCGTAGTCGGTGGCCGCCACGGTGAAGGTCATTTCGGCGGTATGCGGGGTGAATTCAAGCGGCTGTAGCAGGGCGTCGATATCGGCAAGGACGCGCTTTACCGGCGCGGCCAGCGCTTGCGCCCGTATCGTGGGCACCATACCGTGCGGCGCGCGGATAAACAGCGGGTCGTCGAAGTGGGCCCGCAGGCGGTTGAGCATACCGCTCACCGCGGGCTGGGTCAGCGCCAGGCGCTCTGCCGCGCGGGTGACGCTGCGCTCATCCAGCAGTGCGTCCAGCGTTTTTAACAGGTTCAAATCCAGGGTGCGCAGATCCTTTTTCATCGCCTCTCTCCACCTTTTTTCAGTTCACTATTATGGCTTTGTCCGCTGTCGACGCCCGACGTTTCCCGATATCATGTGCGGCATATTTTAAGGAGAACGCATGATCTGGATAATGCTGGCGACCCTCGCAGTCGTGTTTGTTGTAGGATTTCGCATCCTGACCTCGGATTCCCGCCGCGCGATTAAACGCTTAAGCGAACGTCTGGGGATCACGCTGGTACCGGTAGAGTCGATGATCGATCAGTTTGGTAAAACTCCCGGCAACGAGTTCATCCGCTATCTTGAGCGCCCGGACGAGGCCCACCTGCAAAACGCCGCTCAGGTACTGCTGATCTGGCAGGTCTGTATTGTCGACGGCAGCGAGACGAACCTGCAAACTTGGCACCGCCTGCTGCGTAAAGCGCGTCTTGCCGCCCCCATCACCGATGCGCAGATTCGCCTCGCCCTTGGCTTTATGCGCGAGATGGATCCGGACCCGCAGGAGCTGAACGCCTTCCAGCTACGCTACAACCAGCTTTTTGCGCCGGAAGAGGGCGTCTTTTATCTGCACTGATATCACCGAAGGTGATAGGGATTATAAAGTATCGCCATTAGATTTATATCACCCGCGGGCGCACCATCACCTCATCAACCCACATGATGAGGTGAACCATGAAACAATCCGCCATTATCTGGCCAAACGACTATCTGCCCGGCACCACCGATAACTTTGCCTCTAACGAAATTATCGTCGCCAACGTGACGGCAAAAGAAGTCTGGGCGCAGCTTAACGACACGACGCTGTGGCCCGGCTATTACAGCAACGCCCAGGATATTCGCTTTCATGACGGTAGCGGCCCTCTGCTGCATGCGAATGCCCGCTTTCGCTTTACCACTTTTGGCTTCCCGGTAGAGGCGCAGGTGACGGAATATGTCCCACCCGCAGAGGGTGAAGCGGCGCGAATGGCGTGGCACGGTTGGGTAGAAGGGGACGAAAACGCCCGTCTGGACGTGATCCACGCCTGGCTGTTCGAAGATCTGCCGGGTAACCGGGTGCGCATCCTGACCCAGGAGTCGCAAAAAGGCGTACCGGCGCAGGAGCTGGCCCGCACCGTGCCGAATCCGATGATTAACGGCCATCAGGAATGGATCGTCGGGCTGGCGGAGGCGGCGCGGAAAGAAAAGTTGTCGAAACGTTAAATTCGTCACATTTTTGATGATAAACTGCGCGGCTTTCCCGCACGTTTACATCAGGTGACGCCATGACAGAACAGATCCACACCACGACTCCACCGCAGACCAAAGAGGTGACCCGCCCCAACTGGTCGGCGGTTTTCTCCGTGGCATTTTGCGTCGCCTGCCTGATCACCGTGGAGTTTCTGCCGGTGAGCCTGCTCACGCCGATGGCGCAGGATTTGGGGATCTCCGAAGGGCTGGCGGGCCAGTCGGTCACCGTCACCGCCTTTGTCGCCATGTTTGCCAGCCTGTTTATTACCCAGGCGATTGGTACCATCGATCGCCGCAAGGTGGTGATCCTCTTTTCTGTCCTGCTGACCCTCTCCTGCCTGCTGGTCTCCTTTGCCGATAACTTTTTGTTGCTGCTGCTGGGCCGCGCCTGCCTGGGGTTGGGGCTGGGCGGCTTCTGGGCGATGTCGGCATCGCTTACCATGCGCCTGGTGCCGGCGCGCACGGTGCCGAAAGCGCTGTCGGTGATCTTCGGCGCGGTCTCTATTGCGCTGGTGATCGCCGCGCCGCTGGGCAGCTTCCTCGGCGGGATTATCGGCTGGCGCAACGTCTTTAACGCCGCCGCGGTGATGGGAGTGATCTGTATTTTTTGGGTCTGGAAAGCGCTGCCCTCCCTGCCGGGTGAAGCCGCGCACCATAAGCAGAACATGCTCAGCCTGCTGAAGCGCCCCGGCGTAATGGCGGGCATGATCGCCATCTTTATGTCGTTTGCCGGGCAGTTTGCCTTCTTTACCTATATCCGCCCGGTATTTACCACCATGGCGGGCTTTGACGTGGACGGCCTGACGTTAGTGCTGCTGAGTTTTGGAATCGCCAGCTTTGTCGGCACCTCGCTGTCGGCGCAGTTCCTTAAACGCTCCCTGAAGGTGGCCCTGGCAGGCGCACCGCTGGTGCTGGCCGCCAGCGCGTTAGTGCTGATCCTCTGGGGCAGCGACAAGTGGGTGGCCTCAGCCATCGCCATTATCTGGGGCTTTGCCTTTGCGCTGGTGCCGGTGGGCTGGTCCACCTGGATCACCCGCTCGCTGGCCGATCAGGCAGAAAAAGCCGGGTCGATTCAGGTGGCGGTGATCCAGCTGGCGAACACCTGCGGCGCGGCGGTGGGCGGGGTGGCGCTGGACCACCTCGGGCTGACATCACCGCTGGTGATTTCCGGCACCCTGATGCTGCTGACGGCGCTGCTGGTGGCGGGGAAGGTGAAGGCGAAGTAACGTTACTTTCCCTCTCCCGTGGGAGAGGGTCAGGGTGAGGGCTTCAGGCTACGTCGATGCCTTCACTCTTCTTCTTGAATCCAGCGAAATTAGCACCACCGACGACACAATCAACAGCGTGCCCAGCCAGTCCGGCAGCGAGAACGCCACTCCCAGCAATACCACCGATAACAACGCGCTGCTTAGCGGCTCGGCGCAGCTCAGGATGCTCGCCTTCGGCCCGCCGATCATCTGCGCCCCTTTCAGATAGAGGCTGAACGTCAGCGCCGTGCCTATCACCACCAGGTAGAAAAACGCCAGCAGCAGCGTGCCGTCAATCGCGAAGGTAGCGCCGCGCCCGGCATAGAATGGGGTTAGCATCAGGCCGGCCAGTAGCATACTCCAGCCGACAATCGGCAGGGTGCCGTAGCGGGCAATTAAGGTGGAGGGGTAGGTGGTATAAAACGCCGCCGCAAACGCCGAGGCGATCCCCCACACCAGCGCGGCAGGGGAGATAGAGAGCGAGGTCGGGTCCCCGTGGGTCACCAGCAGGAAGGTGCCGATAAGCGAGGTAAGAATCGCGGCGAAGACAAAGATCCCCGGCCGGGCTTTGCGGGCAATGGCAAACCACGCCACGATAATGGTGGGCGACAGGAATTGCAGCACGGTGGCGGTGGCGGCGTTGGATTTTTCAATCGTCACCAGGAAGGTGAGCTGAACCACCAGGGCGCCAAACAGGGAGAAAATCAGCAGGCTCAGGGCATCTTTGCGATTTTTGATGACCGAAAAAATCTTGTCGCCGTGCATAAACGACAGGGTCAGCAGGATCACGCCGGTAAACAGCAGGCGGATCATGGTCAGATAGGGCGATGAAATCTGACTTTTTTCCATGATGTACTGCGCGCAAACCCCTGAGCTTCCCCATAAAATGGCGGCGATCAGAACGTTGAGCATCCCTCTTTTTGTGGCACCCATTGGCTCCCCTGCGGTTGGTTGGTTGTTATAGCGGTCGACAGGATAGCATGGGAGGAGGGTGCCCTGTAGGGTTCCCTCTCTCCATGGGAGAGGTCTGGGGTGAGGACTCCAGACCGCACCGGCCAGTCCCCTCTCCCCTCCGGGGAGAGGGTTAGGGTGAGGGGAATATGCGGCTACGTTGGCGGTTCCGTTCACCTCACGTGCAGTGCTTCTCTGCTACACCCGCACCGGTGAACGTGCCAGGGGGGCTCGCCGCCACCCCCCTGGCGACCCCGGCTCCCGGCCAGGAAAATCGCCGCTTCGCGGTGCCCTCAGCTTATTCCCTTCGGCTATCGGGTCGGGGGCGATCCTACATCCATGTAGGTCGCCCCCTCTCGGCGCATCCATGCGCCTCGCCCCGGCCTACAGGAAACGCTTCGGCGATTTTCAGCCGGACTCTGGCGTCGCTGTAAGCTATTTATTTAAAAGGAATAATTTCCGTTGCTTCAGAATTCAGAAAACCAACTCTTCCCGGATTAGAACCACGCCTCCCACATCGCCCCGACGTTGAAATCATCCAGCGTCTCATCCTGGGTGCCGTTCACCCGGGCGGTGCGCTCGTTATCCACCTTGCCGCCGGTCACGTAGAAGCGCAGCATCGGGCGGAACTCCGGCCCCATGGCGATAGACATATTCTGGGACAGCGTCAGCTTCCAGCCTTTGTTATCGCCGCCGTTGTCGTAATCAACATGCTGCCAGCCCGCTTCCAGCCAGGTGGAGTGCACGTCGTTCCACCAGTGCATCGGGCGCACGATGGCGTTGTAGTTCTTGCGGTTGTCGGTGTCGTCGCGGCTATTGTCGTAGTCATGGAAGGCGAGGATGTACTCCACCTGCGTGGCCTGGGTAAATTTATACAGCCCCTCGAAGCTGGCGTAGACCGTGGTCAGATCCTCGGTTTTATTGAACACGCTGTTGTCTGAGTTATCAGAATAACGGGCGATCACCTTGTTTACGCCGCTGTCGTTGGTGTGGCTCAGCACCACGCCACCCTGCCAGGCATTCAGGCGCTCTTCGCTGTCGATGGCCTTCGAGTCAAAGCCGTAGTTGGCGTACAGCTCCAGATCGACCGGTCCGAGCTTCATGCCGTGAATTTTAGAGGTGGCCGCGTAGTTGCCTTTATCGCCGGTGCCGGAGCCGCCGGTACAGGTGATGCGCGACGGGTTGGCTTCGTCTTCCATCACTTCCGGACTACAGGACTCCACCGCCGCCACGGCAGCCACGTCAAACTGCACGCCGCCGATATCAAAGTTCTTCACCCCGGCGCCCTGGCCGTCGTGGTTCATCCAGAAGTAGTCGTTAATACCCTGCTGTGGACGCTGGTGGAAGTCGCGCCCGGCCCAGAAGTAGGCGTTGGGGTTAGACTCCATAATATTGGTGACGCTGGCGTAGGCCTTTTTCAGGTTAACTTCGTCGCCCCAGTGGTCGATCATCACGTTGATGTCCCAGATGGCGCCGTTATCGCCCTTAAAGGCTTTGGAGAGCTGGAATTCACCGCCGTTGCCTTCGTTACCCAGACGGCCAATGGCCGAGGCGCCGTTGTAGGAGCCATCCACCGCCACGTATTTCTGATCGGCGGCCTGGAAATGCGCGCCGTAGCGGGCATAGCCGGTAAACTTCACGCCAAACGGGATCGCCATATCCGGCGACTGCGCCGCGCTTTGCGGCTCGGTGACCACGTCCGCTTTTTTGGCCACGGCTGCATCCATTTTCGCCTGGCGCTCGGCCAGGGCTTTATCCACCGCTTTGGCCACAATGGCGTCGATTTGCTCCTGGGTAAACTCCTGTGCCAGGACGGAAATTGGGCAAAGCGCGGCGATAACCGCCATTGTTAATGGAAGTTTTTTAATGTTGTTCATTGTCATCTCTATTAATTTAAATTTTATTCAGACAATAACCATCCGGCTCCGACTGGACAGTAAATGTCGCTATCATCAGAGCAGGAGCGCGGTGGTTTATATTTTAGGTACAGAGGTCGTGCTACATAAATTTATTTCGCCATACATTATCTCTGATATAAATGAATAATCTCTTCGGATAATTCACGCGCCAGTAACGAATTCATTAAATGATCCTGGGCGTGCACCATAATTAAGGTCATCGGCTGGCGGGCTTCGCCAGCGTCCTGCTCAATCAGTTTGGTCTGCATGTGGTGCGCCTGCCGCGCGTAGCCATCGGCTTCGCGCAGCAGGCTTTTCGCTTCATCAATATCGCCGCTGCGCGCGGCCTGTAGCGCTTCAAAGCAGAGGCTGCGCGACTGGCCGGCATTGACGATAATTTCCATTACGGCTTCTTCTAGTGCGATCATCATGTTTACTCTTTTTCAAAACCATTATTCAGCGCGGTGGCAGCAAACCACTCTCCGCTTTTTTTAATGGTGCGCTGTTGCGTGGCTAAATCCAGCTGAATAAAGCCGTAGCGGTTTTTATAGGCATTACACCATGACCAGTTATCAATAAAGGTCCACATATGGTAGCCAAGGCAGTTGGCCCCTTCGCTAATTCCTTTGTGCAGCCATTTCAGGTGTTCGGAAATAAACTCAATGCGGTACTGGTCGTTAATTTGTCCGTCTTCGATAAAGCGCTGTTCGTTCTCTACGCCCATACCGTTTTCAGAAATAAAGCAGCGCGGGTTATCGTAGTTTTCACGCAGATTAACCAGAATATCGTAAATACCCGGCTCATAGATCTCCCAGCCGCGGTACGGGTTCATCTTGCGGCCCGGCATCTCGTAGTTATCAAAGAACCACTCCGGCATAAACGGTGCCTGGGGATTCACCGCACTGTCGCGGCTTTTTACCCGGCGCGGCTGATAGTAGTTAATGCCCAGCAGGTCGATGCGCCCGTCGGCAATCAGATTGCTGTCGTCAGGCTGGCAGGCCGGCAGCTGGTCGTAAGACTTGAGCAGCGCCACCAGGTCCGCCGGATAGCTGCCCCGCAGCACCGGATCGAGGAAGCTGCGGTTAAACATCAGATCCGCGATATGGGCTGCTTTAACATCGGCCGGGTTTTGTGAACGGGGATAGGAAGGTGTCAGGTTCAGGATGATGCCAATCTCGCCGGCAAAGTTACCCGCGCGGAAGGCGCGCACCGCCCGGGCATGGGCCAGCACGGTGTGGTAGGCCACGGTCGCCGCCCGATGGAAATCCACCACGTTGGGATAGTGGAAATCGTACAGATATCCACCCTCTACCGGCACAATCGGCTCGTTAAAGGTAAACCAGTGCAGCACCCGGTCGCCAAACAGCTCAAAACAGGTCTGGGCGTAGCGGCCGTAGGCTGCGACCACGTCGCGGTTTTCCCAGCCGCCAATCTCCTGCATCGCCATCGGCATGTCGAAGTGGAACAGGCAGATAAAGGGAGTAATTCCCTGGGCAAGCAGCTCATCAATTACCTGGTTGTAAAAGGTCACGGCCTCAGGATCCACCTCGCCGATACCGTCCGGGATCAGGCGCGCCCAGCTGATTGAGGTGCGAAAGCTGTTGTGGTTCAGCTGTTTCAGCAGCTGAATGTCCGATTTCCAGTTCTGGTAGAAGGTCGAGGTGTTTTGCGGCCCCACGCCGTTGTGAAAACGGTTTGGCTCGTGGGAAAACCAGTGGTCCCACGTGGTTTCGCCCTTTCTTGATCCTTCGGTCTGGAGTGCGGAGCTTGCGCTGCCCCACCAGAACTTCTCGGGAAATGAATAATTCATAACGCGTCCTCTTTGACTTTATTAACTTGCAACTTCAGCGGCATTGACCGCAGCCTGCGCTTTTTGCTCTTCGGTCTTTATTAAAGAGCGTTCGTAAGCGCGCAGGAAAGGTAAATACATCAGCGCCGACATCGCCATACAGATAAAGCACATGACCACCGGGCTGAAAGCCCAGTTGGCGGCCCAGGAGGCGCCGATCGGCGCGGGGGTGGTCCATGGCGTTAACGATACCACCTGCGCCAGCCAGCCCATTTTGGTAGCCGTCCAGGCCAGACAGGCGTTAACCATCGGCACGAACACGAACGGGATAAAGAGCAGCGGGTTCATGATGATCGGCGCGCCGAACAGAATAGGTTCGTTGATATTAAAGAAGCTCGGCACTACGCCCATCTTGCCGATGGTGCGCAGGTGGGTGACGCGGCTGCGCAGCAGCAGGAACGCCAGCGGCAGGGTCGAACCCACGCCGCCAATCAGCAGGTAGTGATCCCAGAAGCCCTGCAGATAGATGTGCGGCAGAGCGGTGCCCGCAGCCAGCGCCGCCTGGTTGGCCGAGAGGTTGGCCATCCAGAAGGGGTTCATGATGCCGGTGACAATCAGCGCGCCGTGAATACCGGCGAACCAGAAGATCTGGCACAGCAGCACGGAGAGTAGAATAGCGGGCAGGGAGTCAGAGGCTGATACCAGCGGCTCCAGCAGGTGCATGATCGCCTGCGGGATAATCATCCCGGTCTGGGCTTCGATAAACAGGTTCAGCGGATGCAGCGTGCCGATCACTACCATCACCGGGATCAGGATCTCAAAGGAGCGCGCCACGCCGGTGGGTACCTCTTTCGGCAGGCGGATGGTGACGTTGTTCTGCTTCAGCCAGGCATAGACGCGAGTGGCGTAGATAGAGGTGATAAGCGCGGTAAAGATCCCCTGGCCGGAGAGGTACTGGGTGGAGATTTTGCCGTCGGCATAGGGGGCGGCCACCAGCAGGAAGGCCATAAAGGCCAGCAGGCCGGACATCACCGGATCGAGGTTAAACTGGCGGCCCAGGCTCGCGCCGATACCCACCGAAATAAAGAAGGTCATCACGCCCATGCTGAGGTTAAAGGGCAGCATCAGCTGTTCGCGGTACGTCTCGGAGAAATCGAGCCAGCCGCGGGCAAAGCTGTTAGTGGTGTCAGCCGAGAAGGGCGGGAAGATAAACACCAGCATAAACGAGCCGATGATCATAAAGGGCAGCGCGGCGGTAAAGCCGTCACGAATAGCAATCACATACTTCTGCTGGCCGAGCTTTGCCGCCAGCGGGGTAATGGACTGCTCAATAACGGCAATCATAGACTGATATAACGAACTCATGGGAACACCTTCTTAGTGTGCCGCTTCGATGAGCGACAGAGCGTAATCCAGCACTTTATCGCCACGCTGCATGCCGTAATCCATCATATCGATGGCCTGTACCGGGATGCCCTGCGTCGCAGCCTTGTCTGACAGTGTCTTTAACATGTATTTCACCTGCGGTCCGAGAAGTACCACCTGGTATTGCGGAAACTGCACATCAAATTCGGCAACGCCATAGGCATCAATCTTGACCGGCAAACCCCGTTCTTCCGCGGCTTCAACCATTTTCCTCACCAGCAGGCTGGTGGACATCCCGGCAGAGCAGCACAGCATAATCTTGAACATCGACGACCATCCTCTAAATGTAAAAAGTTATTGCGTCGATGATTGGATATCATATGGAAACCGGTTTCCATTTATAAAAGACAGAATTGTGACAGCCATCAAGAACGCGCGCTTATGGGGATTATTACCAGGATATCGGTCACGTATTTGGCGTTTTTTCAGGCAAAATGAGTGGAAACGGAAAATCGGTTTCCATAGAAAACGGAAACGGATATACTTCTTTTTGGCTAAAATGTGAGCCAGCGTAGTAATGGATTTTGCAGAGCTTCAGGGGCTTTGCCAGGGGAAAAAGATGTCTACAATCAACGATGTATCACGTCTGGCCGGGGTGTCTAAAGCCACGGTATCACGGGTGTTGAGCGGGTCGCGTGGCGTAAAGGAAGCCAGCCGTCAGGCGGTATTAAAAGCCGTGGATGAGCTGAACTACCGGCCCAACGTTATCGCCCAGTCGCTGCTGAGCCAGTCTACCGGCTGTATTGGCGTGATCTGCGCGCAGGATAATATTAACCAGAGCACCGGTTACCTCTTCGCGCTGGAAAAACAGCTCAGCCAGCACCAGAAGCACCTGCTGCTGCGTTTTGCCAATACCAAATCAGAGGTGATGAACGCGCTTGATGAGCTCTCCTGCGGGCTGTGCGACGACATTCTGATTATCGGCGCCCGTTTTCCGCTTAATATCGATCAAGAGAACGTCATCCTGGTGGACTGCATGGAGGCGGCGGACAACGTCAACAGCATTCAGTTTGACCACGCCTTCGCCGCGGAAACCGCCGGCAACTTTCTTGCCAGCCAGGGGCGTCGCCAGATCGCGCTTATCTACCCGCACGGCAGCGGCTTTGCCGATCAGGTGCTGCTGGGCTACAAGCATGCGCTGGAGAAAAACTTCCTGCCCTTTAACCGCAATCTGGTCTTTATGGAGGCCACCTCGTCATCCGTGGCCCTGCAGGAGTTGCTGAACAACGCCAGTACGCTGAATTTCAACGCCCTGCTGGTGGCCGACGAGCAGGAGGCTCAGCGCGTTATCCCGCAATTGCAGGCGTTTAATAAATCGGTGCCGGGGGACATTATGGTCTTCAGCCTCGCGGGCTCGCTGCATCTGCCGGGCATTCCGACCATTCCCGCCATTGAGTATTCGATGGATGCAATGGCGGCGCGCATTGTGAGCTGGCTGAATGAAAAAACCCAGATGCTGGACTCCTGGGTTTTGCGGGGTGATTTAATTATTCCGGAAATGCGTAAGCGTTAATCCCTAAGCGTGAAGCGGGCTTCACGCTTAGTAATCCTCCATGCAATCCATCTTGCTTACCGCTTCCCAGTAAGCTTCCTGATTATTCCGCTCCACCGCCAGCAGGGCATTGCGCATCAGCAGCCTGTTCGCCTCGGATGACAGGATCATCTTCTGCCACTCGGTCTCGCTCTGCTTACGCTGCGGGGCGCAGGCTTTTTTGACATCCTTCAAAACCAGCTGTTTAGCCTGCGCAGCTTTCGCCGGGTCCTCTTTCTCCTGGGCATGGACGAAGGCCGCAAAAAGCAGACAGACGATCAGGCAAAACAGGTGTGCTGACTTCATGGTGACCTCCGGTTAACAGTGGTGCGCTTATGAAATATATCGTTACATTCGTCATCGTAATCCAGGACGAAAGTATGAATTTACCGGTTCGATTGTTCGGGCCTTTTAAGCGTAGCCGCACTTTTTGCTAAAAGCGCAGCGGGTAACAAAATATTACCGGCAGAGGCCATTAAAGGTGGGTTTGGTTTTCAAAATCAGTCTGTTACAGTGCTATCGGTGCCTTACGTGCAATACCCTGAAAATAACCATTACAAGGAAAACAGCATGAAACTGAGCGTTGTTGATACCGTGACTCCCGAGGATCAGGAGGCGCTACTTACCGGCCTGCGTGCTTACAATCAGCAATTTATTGATTTTTCCGGCTGGGGAGATCTGGCGGTGTATGTCCGGGATGAGCAGGGGACAATGCTCGGCGGGCTGATTGGCCGGTGTAAGGGCGAATGGCTGGATATCAGCTATCTCTGGGTGAGTAGCGAGACGCGCGGCAGTGGGGTTGGTAGCCAGATTATGCAGGCCGCCGAAGCGGAAGCGAAGCGCAGAGGGTGCAAACAGGCGCTGGTGGACACCGTCAGCTTCCAGGCGCGCCCCTTCTATGAAAAACAGGGCTACCAGCTCCAGACCACCCTGCAAGATTATCCCTATCCGGGCATGCAGCGCCACTATCTGACGAAGGCGCTCTAAGCGCCAATGCCGCTGCCGATCACCGCCAGGGCGTGACGCACCACCGTTTCCGGCGAGAGGGTTTGTAACCTCTCGTCATTGCGCATGCGCGAGAAGGGGACCAGCACCAGGCTTAGCAGGGTGGTGAAGAGCAGCTCCGGCGCCAGCTCGCGGTTTAGCTTTCCCTCCTGCTGCCAGCGGGCCACGGTCTCCAGCGTCCCCTGATACTTCTCCTCGCCAAAGCGGGCCTGCAGATGGGCGCGCAGAACCGGCATTTCGCCAATCACCTCCTGCATCCACAGGGGGGCAAACCACGGGTGGAGCACCGCCAGCTCGGCCAGCTTTTCCACCATCTTTCTCAGGGCGGTAACAGGATCGTCCGGATGGGCACTGAAAATCGCGCCGATGGCGCTGCGAAGCGGCAGGAAACGCTCCTCGATCATCGCATCCAGCAGCTGCTCGCGGGAGTTGAAATAGTAGTGCAGCATCGCCGGCGTCACGCCCGCCTCTTTGGCGATGGCGTTGAGCGAGGTGCGGGCAACGCCCTGGCGCGCAAAGAGATCCAGGGCGATATCCAGCAGTTGCTCGCGGCTGGTGGCGGTAGGGTTGCTGCCGCGCGGGCGTCCGGGGCGACGGGCCTTTGGCGTGGCTTCAGAATTATCTTTATGTGCTGACATGCGCGGAGGATCCCTTGACCGAATTCATAACTTCATTGAATATTAATTACCTCATTAATTAATTTCAAGCGGTGTTTTATGGCGTCCGATTCGACAACGCAAACGCAGAACGCGCCCTCTATCCGGCTGCTGTTCAGCGCGCTCCTGCTGGTGATGCTGCTCTCGGCCCTCGACCAGACCATCGTCTCCACGGCGCTGCCCACCATCGTGGGCGAGCTGGGCGGGCTGGATAAGCTCTCCTGGGTAGTAACGGCCTATATCCTCAGCTCCACCATCGTGGTGCCGCTGTACGGCAAATTCGGCGATCTGTTTGGCCGCAAAATCGTGCTGCAAATCGCTATCGTCCTGTTTCTGCTCGGCTCTGCCCTCTGTGGGCTGGCGCAAAACATGACTCAGCTGGTGCTGATGCGCGCCCTGCAGGGGCTGGGCGGCGGCGGACTGATGGTGATCAGCATGGCGGCGGTGGCGGATGTTATTCCGCCCGCAGATCGCGGCCGCTATCAGGGGCTGTTTGGCGGGGTCTTTGGCCTGTCGACGGTGATTGGCCCATTGATTGGCGGCTTTATCGTGCAGCACGCCTCCTGGCGCTGGATTTTTTACATCAACCTGCCGCTGGGGCTCTTTGCCCTGCTGGTGATTGGCGCCGTCTTCCACGGCAGCGCGAAGCGCAACAAGCATGAAATCGACTATCTGGGGGCGATTTACCTCAGCATGGCGCTGCTGTGCATCATTCTGTTTACCAGCGAAGGGGGGACGGTAAGGGAGTGGAGCGACCCGCAGCTGTGGTGCATTCTGGCCTTCGGCCTGACGGGCATCGCCGGGTTTATCTACGAGGAGCGGCTGGCGTGGGAGCCGATTATTCCGCTGTCGCTCTTCCGCGATCGCAGCTTCCTGCTGTGCAGCTTGATTGGCTTTATCATCGGGATGTCGCTGTTTGGCTCGGTCACGTTCTTGCCGCTCTATCTGCAAATTGTGAAAGAGGCGACCCCGACCGAGGCCGGCCTGCAGCTGATCCCGCTGATGGGCGGGCTGCTGCTGACCTCTATTATCAGCGGGCGCATTATCAGCCGCACCGGGAAGTACCGCCTGTTCCCGATCCTCGGCACTCTGCTTGGGGTGGTCGGCATGGTGCTGCTCACCCGCATCACCATCGATTCGCCGGTCTGGCAGCTGTACCTCTTTACCGGCGTGCTGGGGATGGGGCTGGGCCTGGTGATGCAGGTGCTGGTGCTGGCGGTGCAGAACAGCGTCTCCTCCAGCCAGTACGGCGTGGCCACTTCTGGGGTGACTCTGTTCCGCTCCATCGGTGGGGCGATTGGCGTGGCGCTGTTCGGCGCGGTCTTTACCCACAAACTACAGTCGGGCCTGCTGGCGCGCCTGCCGGAAGGGGCCGAACTGCCCCGCGGGCTGGACCCAAACGCCATTCACCATCTGCCGGACGCGGTGCGGCTGGACTACCTGGACGCCTTTGGCTCCGCCATCCACGCGGTGTTTATGATGGCGGCAGGGATTATGGTGCTGGCTTTTGTGCTGTCGTGGTTCTTACGCGAGGCGCCGCTGCGCAAGGGGCAAAGATAATCCCTACTCAGCTATTTATTGCGAGGCGCTTTCCGAAACTGAAATGCAATAGTTGTCCTTATCTTCGCGGTTGATCCATGCTTGGGCCTGGACAATAAACCGCCAGAGGCAGCAATGGAAAGCGCAAAGAAAGAATGTAAAAAAGGTGAAACAGGGGCAGGTATACCACCTGCCGCATCAGAACAAGGGCGCTACAAAGCCCGATTTCTCGATTTGCTGAAGAAGACGCCCGTGCCCGATTCGTTTCTTAGCCCGGAGGAACGTAATCAAGGGATTACTCACAGAGATCCTTTAGCTGGCCAGTAAAATATGCGGCTTATGCTTGATACCAATACGGTGAGTCATCTTTTGCGTCAGCATCCGCAGGTGTTACATCGTTTTGCGCTTACTGCTCCGGGTAATCTAAGTATTTCATGCATTACCGAAGCTGAACTGCTTTATGGGGTGGCCAAAAAACAGAGTCATGCTCTGAGGATAATGGTTCTGAGTTTTCTGCAAAGCATTACCGTTTATAGCTGGGACAGCGAAGCGGCTATAGCTTACGGTAAATTGCGCGCCGCGATGGAAAAGCGGGGTAAAAGTATGGGCGATCTCGATCAACTTATCGCGGCACATGCGATTAGTCGGAACGCCAGGATAGTGACCAGTGACCGGGCTTTTATGATGGTGCAGGAGCTGGACGTTGAGGACTGGACGCAAACGTATTAACCAGGGCGAGCGCATACGTGCTCGCCGTATATTCCATTTTCATCTGATTGATGCCATTTCGTTTTTTAGCCCGCCGCTGCGTTGCCGATATAGTCGATAAAACATTTATCAAAAGGAACTCTCTGGTGAAACGGCGATTAGGTGCACTTCTTCTTGCAGGCCTGCTGCTGGCAGGCTGTGACCAAAGCGGCAGCGATGCTAAACACATCAAGGTCGGCGTGATCAACGGTGCCGAGCAGGACGTGGCGGAAGTGGCGAAAAAGGTGGCGAAAGAGAAATATGGCCTCGACGTAGAGCTGGTGGGCTTTAGCGGATCGCTGCTGCCGAACGACGCCACCGACCACGGCGAGCTGGATGCCAACGTCTTCCAGCATCGCCCGTTCCTGGCGGAAGATAACAAAGCCCACGGCTATAAGCTGGTGGCGGTGGGCAACACCTTCGTCTTCCCGATGGCCGGGTACTCCCGCAAGATCAAAGCAGTGAACGAGCTGCAAGAGGGCGCCACCGTTGCCATCCCCAACGACCCGACCAACTTAGGTCGCGCCCTGTTGCTGCTGCAAAAAGAGAAGCTGATTAGCCTGAAGCCGGACGTGGGCCTGCTGCCCACCGCGCTGGATATCACCGCTAACCCGAAAAAGCTGAAGATCATGGAGCTGGAGGGCGCCCAGCTGCCCCGCGTGCTGGATGATCCGAAGGTGGACGTGGCCATCATCAGCACCACCTATTTGCAGCAGACCGGGCTCTCGCCGGTGCATGACGGGGTCTTTATCGAAGATAAAAACTCGCCGTACGTCAACATCGTGGTGGCGCGGGAAGACAACAAGGACGCAGAGAAGGTGAAGGAGTTTATTCAGGCTTATCAGTCGCCGGAGGTAGCGAAGGCGGCGGAGAAAATCTTTAACGGCGGCGCGGTGCCGGGCTGGTAAGTAAAAAGCAGGCGCAAAACATCCGGTTTTGCGCCTGCGGGGCTTACTTCAGGTTACCTTCAAAGAACGAAGTCAGCTTTGCAAAGGGGATCAGATCGGTGCGGTCGTACAGATCCACGTGGCCCGCGCCCGGTACGATATAGAGCTCTTTCGGCTGGCCCGCGCGTTTATAAGCATCTTCGCTAAACTCCTTCGAGTGCGCCTGGTCGCCGGTGATAAACAGCATCGGGCGCGGTGAAATGGTCTCGATATCGTTAAACGGATAGAAGTTCATAAACTTGCCGATGCTGCTCATCATCGGTTTGGTGGTGAGCGCCTCTTCCTGCCCTGCCGGGGTAAAGCCCCCGCGCGCGGTGCGGTAAAAATCGAAGAACTCGCGCTGGATAGTGGGGGTATCCGCCTCCAGCTTGTTTACCGTGCCCGGTATGTAGGCAATCTCGCCGCCCCTGAACTCCGCCAGGCGCTGCGCTGCCGCGGATTTAATCAGCGCTTTGCGCTGCTCCAGGGTAAAGCTGTGGTTCAGGCCGTTACGGGCGGCGGCCCCCATGTCGTACATGCTGACGGTGGCGATAGCCTTCATGCGCGGATCGATTTTAGCCGCGCTAATCACAAAGCTGCCGCTGCCGCAGATGCCCAGCGCGCCGATGCGATCCGGATCGACGTTCGGCCGGGTGCTGAGATAATCCACCGCCGCGCTAAAATCGTCGGTGTAGATCTCCGGGGCAATGAGATGCCCAGGCTTGCCCTCGCTTTCGCCCCAGAAGGAGAGGTCGATGGCCAGGGTCACAAAGCCCTGCTCCGCCAGCTTCTGGGCGTACAGGTTCGAGCTTTGCTCTTTTACCGCTCCCATCGGGTGGCCGACCACGATCGCCGGCAGCCTGGCGCTGTCGTCAACCCCTTTCGGCACAAACAGGTTGCCGACCACGTTCATCTGGTACTGGTTTTTAAAGGTCACTTTCTGGCGGGTGACCTTATCGCTTTCGTAGAAGTTATCCGCGCCGCGGGACATATCGGCGGCGGAGGCAGCAAAGGTGCTGAGCAACAGCCCCAGCGCAAAGGTAAATCTCTTCATGGCAATACTCCTCAGGCGGTCAGCGTGGCGTTGTCGATCACAAAACGGTAATGCACATCCCCTTTCAGCATGCGCTCGTAGGCCTCGTTGATCTGATCGGCGCGGATCATTTCGATATCCGCCACGATCCCGTGTTTGGCGCAGAAGTCGAGCATCTCCTGGGTTTCCGGAATACCGCCAATCATCGAGCCGGCAATAGCGCGGCGTTTCATGATCAGGTTGAACACCTCCGGCGAGTCATGCGGCGTGGCCGGAGCGCCTACCAGCGTCAGGGTGCCGTCGCGCTTCAGCAGGGTGGTGAAGATATCGAGGTTATGCGGCGCCGCCACGGTGTTTAAGATCAGATCGAAGCTTTTCGCATGGGCCGCCATCTCATCGGCGTTGCGCGATACCACCACCTCATCTGCGCCCAGTGCTTTTGCCGCCTCGCGCTTGGATTCCGAGGTGGTAAAGGCCACCACGTGCGCCCCCATGGCGTGGGCCAGCTTAATACCCATATGGCCCAGACCGCCGATGCCCACTACGCCCACTTTTTTACCCGGCCCGGCCTGCCAGTGGCGCAGCGGGGAGTAAGTGGTGATGCCCGCGCACAGCAGCGGCGCCACGGCGGCGAGCTGCTCTTCGGGATGGGTGATGCGCAGCACGTAGCGCTCATGCACCACGATCTGCTGGGAATAACCGCCGAGGGTGTGGCCCGGCTCGTCTTTGGTCGGGCCGTTATAGGTGCCAACCATGTTGTCGCAGTAGTTTTCCAGCCCCTCCTCGCAGTCGTTGCACGCTTTACAGCTATCCACGATGCAGCCCACGCCCACCAGATCGCCGGGCTGGTACTGCTTCACGTGTTCACCGGCGGCCACCACGCGGCCAACGATTTCGTGGCCCGGCACGCAGGGATAGAGGGTGCCGGCCCATTCGGCGCGCACCTGGTGGATGTCGGAGTGGCATACGCCGCAGTAGGTAATCTCAATCTGCACGTCGTGCGGGCCCGGCTCACGGCGGGTGATGTCCATCATTTCCAGCGGTTGGGTTGCGGAGAAGGCGCCAATGGCTTTGATTTTCATACTTAACTCCTGTGAAGGCGATCGTTGTGGGATGTAAGAAACGCGAGCATTGCGGCGACAACTAACAGCACCAGGCTCAGGCCAAAGGTGCTCTGCCAGCCGCGGTAGTCAAAGGCCAGGCCGCCGAGGGTGGAGCCGAGCGCAATAGAGAGCTGGACGACCGCTACCATCATGCCGCCGCCGGCTTCGGCGTTATCCGGCAGGGAGCGGGCGACCCACGTCCACCAGCCAACCGGCGCGGCGGTGGCCACCAGGCCCCAGCAGCCGAGCAGCACGGCGACCACCGCCAGGCTGTGGCCGAAGAGCATCAGCAGGCCGGCGATGAACGCCATCACCAGCGGAATGGCGATCAGGGTGCGGTAAAAGCCGGACTGCAACACCCCGCCAATCAACAGGGTGCCGACAAAACCGGCCACCCCGACGATCAGCAGCAGCAGCGATAGCACCGGCGCGCTGACCAGGGTGACCGTTTCCAGAAACGGGCGCACATAGGTAAAGAGCGCAAACTGGCCCATAAAGAATAGCCCGCAGGCCGCCATGCCTTTCACTATTAGCGGCTTTTTCAGTAACCCGAAGAGGCTGCCCGCAGGAGGCTGCTCTTTTTGCACCGCCATCGCGGGCAGGCTGAACCATTGCCAGATAAAGGCGATCAGCGCGACCGGCACCAGGCAGAAAAAGGCTCCGCGCCAGCCAATGGTGGCCCCGAGCCAGCTGCCGAGCGGGGCGGCAACCACCGTCGCCAGCGCATTGCCGCCATTAAAAATCGCCAGCGCGCGGGGTACCTGATGCGGCGGTACCAGGCGCATAGCCGTTGCGGCGGATAACGACCAGAAGCCGCCAATCGCCACGCCGATCAGCGCCCGCCCCGCCATGTAGACCGGGTAGCTGGTGGCCAGGGCGATGATCAGGCCGGAGACGGCCATCAGCACGGTCATCCCCAGCAGTAGAATTTTACGATCGAGCCCGCCCGCAAGGCGGGCGATGGAGAGGCTGGTAACCACCGCCAGCGCACCGGAGATGGCGATCCCCAGCCCGGCCAGCCCTTCGCTAACGGCGAGGTCGCGGGAGACGGGCGTCAGCAGGCTGACGGGCATAAATTCCGAGGCCACCAGGGCGAAGGCGCAGAGCGTCATCGCCAGCACGCCGCTCCAGTACGCACGCATCGGTTTGTCGTTCACCATCGTGGTCATAGTCATTACCTTTCTGTTTGTTCTGAGTCCGCACCGGGCAAGCCGGGGCCGGGCGCTAACCCTTGGGGAGCGCCTGCAAATGAATAAAGGGGATATTGCGATGTCAGGAGATAGTGAAAATTCTACACGGCGGGCGTATTCTGACTAGCTAATCAATGCTTAATGGGCTTATAAGTAAGGCTTATAAATGAGAGGATCATGAAGCGCAATCTCAACGATTTGTACGCCTTTGTTACCGTGGCGCGCGAGGGCAACTTTACCCGTGCGGCGGCGCGGCTGGGGGTGACCCAGCCCGCCCTGAGCCAGGCCATCAGCGGCCTGGAAAACCGGATGCAGATCCGCCTGCTCACCCGCACCACCCGCAGCGTATCCCCCACGGCGGCCGGGGAGCGCCTGCTTAACGCCATCGGCAACCGCTTCGATGAGATCGAGGCCGAGCTGGATATGCTGACCGAACTGCGCGACAAGCCGGCAGGCACGGTGCGTATTACCTGCGGACCGCACATCCTCAAACAGACCATTTTGCCGAAGTTAACTCCGCTATTGCGCGAGTACCCCGATATTCACGTTGAGTTCGACGCTAACCACGGCTTTCGGGATATCGTGGCCGACCGTTTCGATGCCGGGGTGCGCATGGGCGGCACCATCGACAAAGATATGATTGCCGTGCCCATCGGGCCGCCGCTGCGGATGGCCGCCGCGGCGTCGCCGGACTATTTTGCCCGCCACCCGGCGCCCGAGACCCCGCACGACCTGATCCAGCATCAGTGTATTAACCTGCGAATGGTTAAATCCGGCGGGATCTACGTGTGGGATTTTGACCAGCAGGGCGGCGACCTGAACGTGCGGGTCAGCGGACAGCTTACCTTTAATACCTCAGAGCATATCGTCGATGCCGCTCTGGCGGGCTTTGGCATCGCCTTTTTACCTGAGGATGAGTTTGGCGATAGTCTGGCCACAGGGCGGCTGATCCGGGTGCTGGAGCCCTGGTGTCTGCCGTTCCCCGGATATTACCTTTACTACCCGAGCCGCAAGCAGCCCTCGCCAGCCTTTTCGCTGGTGGTGGAGGCGCTGCGCTATCGCGCAACGCGCTAGCTGAGCCGCTCCATCCGCGTCTCTCCTTCTGCTATCGACAGCTGATAGAGCGAAAATGCGCGGTGTTTTTCAATAAGGTGCGCCAGCTCGGGCGAGTGGCTGGTGAGCCAGATTTGCGAATAGCGGCTGGCCTCGGCGATAAGGCTCGCCAGCGCCGGGAGCATCTGCGGGTGCAGGCTGTTCTCGGGTTCATTGAGGGCGATAAAGGCCGGCGGCCGCGGGCTGAGCAGGGCTACCGCCAGGCAGAGAAAGCGCAGGGTGCCGTCAGAAAACTCGGCGGGCTCCAGCGGGCGGCTTAGCCCTTCGCGCTGCATCATCATACGGAAATGTCCCCCGCTGTTATCGCTGTAAAAAACGCAGCCGGGGAAGGCCTGATCGAGAATGCGCATCAGCAGCAGCTCATCGCCGATCTCGACGATGGTCTGAAAGGCGGCGGCCAGATTGGCGCCATCGCTGGCCAGCACCGGCGAGCGGAACCCCACCTGCGGGGCGCGCATCGCCGACCCGGAGGCGACCGAAAACTCATGGTAAAAGCGCCAGTTACGCAGCGATTCGCGCATCTGCGACACCTCCGGGTAGAGGTGCGGTTCCCCCAGCTGGCCAAACACCGATTCGTTCTCATAGAGCGCGCCGCTGTGGGTCACCTTTTCGTGATGGACGTTATTCAGAAACACGGTCTGGTTTTTGCGCTGCATCAGGCGTGCCGACGGGCGGCGGTGCTGATGGCTCAGCCAGAGCGTCTCCTCTTTGATTACCGGATCGAGCTGAAACTGCGAAGGATAGGGCAGCTTCTCGACAAAACCGACCTGCAGCTCGTACTCGTAGGTCTCCGTCTCTACCGCCAGGTTCATACGCCGCAGCTGGTCGCTGCGCGTTTTACCGGCCCAGAACACCTTCAGGATCCCGCCTTCGTTGGCCAGCGCCTGGGAAAACTGCCCCTGCGCCGCGCTGTGCATCAGGTGAATGGCTTTGTAGATATTCGACTTACCGGTGCCGTTCGGCCCGAAGACGATGTTGAGCTGCTCCAGCTCCAGCGACAGGCGGCGGATGGAACGGTAGTTTTCGATGTGCAGGGTGGTGATCATATAAGCCAGCGTCCGGGTACAGGTGAGTGCGCTAAATTATAAGGCGGTATTTTTCCAGCGCTTTAACGGTCATTGTCAGGCCCTGTCGCAGCAGCGATTCAAGGTACTCCTCCACGCTGATGGGCGGATGTTTAAGGCTTCGCCGCTGGGTGCAGACGGCAGATAGGGCAACGGCATGATTTAAATCGAATAAGTCTGAGATAAATTCGTCCGGATGGAGCGCTTCGATATTAAAAAAGCCTACCTGTTCTGCCGGAAAATCTTTCACGTTAAAGGTAACAATGACGTCAGCGTGGCAACGTATCGCCGCCGCTACTACGTGTCTGTCATCCGGATCGGGCAAGCTTATATCGTTGATAAGCGGCGCATAGCCGTTAACCAGGGCATCCGGCAGAGCTTTTTCCATTAGCATTCGCGTACGCGTTACCTGCTCTGGCGTGATGTCTGGTCTGTTCGCCAGCAGATTACGCTGCCATTCATCGTGAATGCTGTTTGACCATTTAGGCTGATAAAGCCCGGTTAACCCCAGACGTATCAACAGATCCCGCAACAGTGATGGATAGAGCACACAGGCATCCAGCATAACGGGATAGGGTGAATGAGCGATCAATAGAACCCAAGCTCCTGGCTCTGGTCAGAAAGCGCCTGCATAGCTTGCTTTGCCTCTTCATCTCGCTGATTTTTATATGACATCAGATCAGCGAAAAGCACGCGGCGATGACGACCTGTTTTATGAAATGGCAGCTTCCCTTCTTCCAGAAGTTTCACCATATGCGGGCGTGAAACATTCAAAATATTGGCCGCTTCCTGAGTCGTTAATTCAGCATGTACGGGAACAACCTGCACGGCATTACCCGCCGCCAGTTCCCCCAGAATGGTGATGAGCAAGGTTAATGATGAGGTCGGCAGCTCAATCTGGTGCGTATTATTCGCGTCATCCTGAATCGAAATTTTTTGTGTTTCGAGCTTCGTTGAAAGGTAAGTCGCAAGTTCCCTTTGCCCACGCACGGCGGCCTCAATTTCAACTGGAGCCGGCAGGCTCACGCTATCAAGAATTGAGTGTGTCATTACATTGTTTCCGGTTCGTTTGAATATAAATAATGCGGGATGGGCATAAGGTGAGTTTATTCGAAATAAACGAAATTCTCAATAAACGAAACAGTATAGGCAAAAAAAAGACGACAGTGAGGGTGTCGTCTAAGGGGGTACTCTACGGGCCTCTGTGGGTCAACGGGGCCTTCGCATCATTAATGTCAGTTAACGGCCAGGCGCAAACAGAGGTTGTTCGGGTACGGGTCGAAATAGTTCTGTGTGGCAAGATACTGCTGCGGGAACTCCGCCATGTAGTGCTTCAGCAGCGTTAAGGGCGCCAGAATGGGCAGCAGCCCTTCGCGATAGTTAAGGATCACCTCCCGCAGCTCCTCACGCTGGCGAGCGTTAAGCTGGTTACGGAAATAGCCCTGAACGTGCATCAGCACGTTGGTGTGGTTTTTACGCGACGCGGGCTGCTTGAGGATCGCCATCAGCTTGTCGCGGTACATCTCAAAGAAGGCTTCAAGGTCATCCCACTCGTACAGCGAGGCGACGAAAGGACCGATGGCGCGGTAGCCCGCCTGGTGGTGGGCCAGCAGCTGTAATTTATAGCGGCTGTGAAAGTCCAGCAGCGCGCGGCGAGTCAGGCCGTTTTTGCGCAGGGTATTAAGTTCGTGCAGGGCAAAGACGCGCTCAACGAAGTTCTCGCGCAGCACCGGATCGTGCAGCCGCCCGTCCTCTTCAACCGGCAGCCAGGGGTACTGCTTCATCAGGGCAGCGGTGAACAGCCCGACCCCCTCTTTACGGCCCCGGTTGCCCTTTTCGTCATACAGCCGTACGCGCTCCATACCGCAGCTGGGAGATTTGGCGCAGACGATAAATCCGGCCAGATCGCCGATTTTAGGCAGGTATTCCGCCGCGAAGGCCGCCATTTTATCGGTGACGTCCTCTGTGGAATCTTTGCTAAAGCGCATGCAGGTATCGCCGCCGGTGGTCTGGATCAGGCGCAGCGCCGGACGCGGCGTCGGCAAGCCGATAGCCATCTCCGGGCAGACGGGCCGGAACGAGACCCACTGGGCCAGTTCGTCCATGATAAAGCCCATGCGCTTATGTCCGCCGTCAAAGCGAACGGCGGAGCCGGTCAGGCAACCGCTAATACCGAGTACGGGTTTTGTATTCATGGTGTGCTACCTCCAGTGCGATAAGTTAAAACTTACACACCATGAATTATTTGTCCAAGTTTTGCTGAGATTATTTTTTTAAAGTCAGCATATTCAGACGGTTACAAAAGAAGCTTTTTGTAAAGAATCAGCTGCCTTTGTAGGTGGAGTAGCCGAACTGGCTAAGCAGCAGCGGGATGTGCAGCTTTTCGTTGGTGCGGGTGACGGTGAACAGGACCGGGATCTCCGGGAAGAAGGTATTCGCCTTCTGGCCCTGGAAGTAATCGCCGGTTTTAAAGGTCACTTTATAGACGCCTGGCTCCATATCTTTATCCTGCGGGAAGAGGGATTTGATGCGCCCATCCTGGTCGGTTTTGCCGCTGGCAAGCTGAGCCCAGCCGCTCTGCTGCTGTTTTTCCAGGGTGACGGTCACGTCGGACGAGGGGACGCCTGTCTGCTGGTTAAGAATGTGTACGCTGAGCGTGCCGGCAGGAGCGGCGCTGAAAGCGGCAGGGGCGAAGGCCAGGGAAGATAACATCAGCAGGGCGGCGGTCTTTTTCATCATGTTTTCCTGTGTTTTTGATTGGTAACAGGAAAACGTTAGCACCCTGGCGGCAGAAAAAAATTCAACTTTTCGTGATAACTGGCCTCAGAGGGTCACCACTTCCAGGGCTACCGCCTGCTGCCACTGTTCAATCTGTTTTTTGCGCGCGGCGCTGAGCTTGCCGCTGGAGACCAGTAGCCACCTGCGCTCCGGGAAAATTTCCGGAGCCAGCGCGGCGGGCGGCACGGGCAAAATATCGATACGGTGGCCCTGTCCGGTGCGCTTTAACGCCTCAAGCCAGATTTCGCAGGGATCCGTCAGATGCCAGCCGCTGATAAGCAGGTTATCGCCGGGGGCTTTTTTATCGGCCTCCAGGCAGAACGAGGTGTAGGCGATGATAATCCCATCGAGAATTTCCCGCAGAGTCATCACGGCTGGCACCCGGGCAGAGACCTGGCTGCGCAGCGGGCGCAGCACCTCGGTGACCAGTTCGGGCCGGGGATATTCGCGCCCTGAATCGTAAATCAGCTGGCGCAGGGATTCGATTTTGCCCTCTTTCAGGCGAGTGAGCATCGTCTCCTGGAGCGTCTTCCAGTTATTGGTGCGCCGCGCGGTGGGGCGCTCCAGCAGGGGTTTCACCTGGCCGATGGGCACACCCTTTTTCACCCAGTCGAGGATTTTTAGCGCCTGCTGGACGTCCTCCTCACTGTAAAGACGATGCCCGCCGTCGGTGCGCTGGGGCTTGAGTAACCCATAGCGCCGCTGCCATGCCCGTAGCGTGGTAGCGGTGATGCCGCTGAGTCTGGCGAATTCGCCGATTGAGTAAGCCATGCGCCTGCCCGGTGAGGAAGAATAGTCTCAATATACTACGAATATTTGTCCTCTGAATGAAGCGCCGAACGGCTGCACTACACTTATCACCATGCTAACGAAAGGAGTTCACATGAAAATATGGCCCGTTCTGACCGGTGTGGCGATCTCGCTGGCGCTGGTCGCCTGTAAATCCCCTACGCCGCCGAAGGGCGTCCAGCCCATTAACGACTTCGATGCCAGCCGCTATCTCGGCCAGTGGTACGAAATCGCCCGTCTCGAAAACCGCTTTGAACGCGGGCTGGAGCAGGTCACCGCCACCTACGGCAAGCGCAGCGACGGCGGTATCAGCGTGCTGAACCGCGGCTACGATCCGCGTAAGCAAAAATGGAACGAGAGCGAAGGCAAAGCCTACTTCACCGGCGCGCCGACCACCGCCGCGCTGAAGGTCTCCTTCTTCGGGCCGTTCTACGGCGGCTATAACGTCATCGCCCTGGACGACGAGTACAAATATGCCCTGGTAAGCGGGCCAAACCGCGACTACCTGTGGATCCTGGCGCGTACGCCAACCATTCCGGAGAAGGTGAAGCAGGATTACGTGGGTATTGCCCGCGGGCTGGGATTCCGGGTGGATCAGCTGGTGTGGGTGAAGCACTAGCGGGTTCATGCTGACCATGGCGTTGCTGTAGCAAACCGCGCCATCGGTTCTCTCTCGCTTGAGGGAGAGGGTTAGGGTGAGGGGGAACATGCCGCACGCTCCAAACGCTTCGGCGATGTTCAGCTGGACCAGGGTGCGGCTTCGGAAGTAGTGCGAATGCTGCCCGTGGATTTGCTGTTGCAAACCGCGCGATCGGTCCCCTCTCCCTTGAGGGAGAGGGCTAGGGTGAGGGGGAACATGCGGCTCGGGTGGTAATTCCGTTTACTTTAGATGGATGTTTCTCTGGCACACCCGAGTCAAAAGGGGCTTGCCGTCTCACCCTGACAAAACTGGCTTCCGACAACGAAAATGGCAACTCTGATGTGCCATTTCGATATGGTTTTCTCTTACCTGAAGAAATGCCGGAAAGAGAAAGTAGCAAAGCATTTTCCTAAAAACCATTACTGTTGTTCGGTTTAACCGAACAGCAAGATTTCGTTTTGTTAGATATGGAAGGCGACGCGCTTTCCAGTGGGAAGCTCTACATCAAGACTCAATTTTCCGCCCATGGCCTCGATATAACGCTTGAGCGTAGCAATTTTCAGCTCATTACCTCGTTGTTCTAACTGCGTAATCGCGGGCTGACTGATCCCCATGGCTTCAGCGACATGCTTTTGCGAGAGATTCAGTTCTTCACGCAGCATTTGCAGGCCGGTTTCGAGGATCCTCTCCGCAGCCATCTCTTTAATGCGTTCCTGACTTTCCGGAGAACGGGAAGCAATCACGTCATTTAAATTTTTCATTTTTTGCCTCCAGTGATGCAAGATGTGTAGAAAATTCGTGGTCAGCAATGCGGATTAGCCGTTCATAGAATTTTTTATCGTTCGTTTTATCTCCTGCACAAAGCACGATGGCTTGTCTTACAGGATCAAATGCAAAAAATGCCCGAACCGGACGGCCAGCATATTGAATACGGAGCTCTTTCATATTTTTATGCCGCGATCCTTTAACAGTATCAGCATAAGGCCGTGAAAGTGCAGGTCCATATGTTTGCAGGTTGATAAGGTCCGCCAGCACTCTTTCCTGCAAGCCTTCTTCCTGCTCCAGTAGCCATTCCTCAAACACTTTTCCTAAAAGTATCGTCCACATAGTATCATCCTTGATAAGCTACAGCTTATATCGTTATTTTATAAGCTGTAGCTTATAAGTGCAACCGTGAGAACAGGTTGCTTTTTGATGTTTTTTGAGTCTTCTACCATGAAAATCGAAACCGCACTCCCCTCACAATTTGAACGTCTGGTCGCGATATGGGAATCTTCCGTTCGCGCCACCCATCACTTCCTGCAGGAAAGCGATATTGCGGCGCTGCGCCCGCTGTTGCTCAATGCCTATTTACCCAACCTCAACGTCATTATCGCACGCGATGAAGTCGGCGCTATTCACGGCTTCTTAGGCGTGGATGCCCACCGCATCGAAATGCTTTTTGTGGACGACGCGAGCCGGGGAAAAGGGGTGGGAAAACTGCTGCTGACGCACGCTATCAACCATTTCGGTGCCAGCGAAGTGGACGTGAATGAACAGAACCCGCAGGGCGTGGCGTTTTACCGGCATATGGGATTTGTGCAGGTGGGACGATCGGAGCTGGACGGGCAGGGGAATCCATTCCCGCTGCTGCATATGCGCTTAAACGGCTAATAGCCGCACCGTCTGCGCCCTCTCCCCTGCGGGGAGAGGGTTGGGGTGAGGGGAACAGACCGCACCGATCTTAGTGCGAACTCGCCAGCGCCCCTTCAATATCCTTCAGCTTCTGCTGCGCCTGTTTTAATTCGCCCAGCAGCTTCTGTTCATACGGGTTATGCGCCATCAGCACGATGCAGCCGTCCATGACCTTGACCGTCACTTTATCCCCCGTATCAAACCCCGCCGCACGTAGCCATTTGCCCGACAGGTTGAGGCTCGGCGTGGATTTATCAAAAACGTGCGGACGATATCCCACAATTAGGGTGCGCTCGGTTCCGGTTGCGGCGGCGTCTGGGGTAGAATGCGAATCAGCCATAATCAACTCCTTGATAGTTGGTGAGGTTAGACGCTTCGGCTGTGTTCCCGCACACCGGAGCGTTGCTAATACAGGAGGTTTAGGTGGCCTCCTATATGGATTCAGATTAAGTGGATAGGTGGCCCCATGTCAATCATAGCGCGCGAAAAAAAACCAAAAGGCGGCGGGCAGTCGCCGCAGTTTAAAATGCGTATTGATCCAGCATTGAAGGAGCAGTTGGATGCTGTGGCGGCTAAAGAAGGGGTGAGTCTCGCCAGCTGGTTGAAGGAGCTAGCGAGAGAGGCTTTGAGAGCAAGGCAGATTGAACCTAAGGGTTAGTTTCATCTGTTGATTTTAATATTTGACAAATTAAAAAGAAAAATAAATAGCTAATAGTCATACAAGTAATAAAAATTAAAGCTATTACGATTGCAATAAATAGTCTTGTATGTTCTTCATAGATAGTTGCTACATATGACGCCGTACCATAATGTACTTCTCCATATTCTATTTTAGTAACTTCGTTATCCGTTCCAATTCTTATATTTTCTTTTTTAAATTCATTGTCTTTGGTCCATGCCCAGATTCTATATGTCCCATCTTGCCTGATGGAAGGTATCAGAAATCGTGATATAAGGTCTGGTTTGTCAATGGTTTCATTCTTATCATCCATAGCCATTATTAAAACCTTTTCAGGGAAATCGATATAAACATCTTTTGCCGTAGCATTACCATTGTTGTGCAACCCAATGAATACTAATCTTTTGTATTCTTCAATCCCATTTTTAAATACAGAACTAAAAGGAATACGAATTGACTGTATTATGCTCTCAACAACCTTAGATTTATCTTCAAACGTCGCATTTTTCGATATACTGTTAACGAGAGAAAATACTTTTGTATAATCAGAATCTTCGATTGTTTTTCTCATAAGCTTATCATATTGCGGTGGCGTATAGAAAATGCTATCAGTTACATAAGCTTTAAGATCTGCCGATGGTTTATAAAGACTATAGATTCCTACAATTGAACCAATTACCCCTGTAATTATAGAAATAATTAGTGCGATTTTTTCTAATTTCATATGAACCCTTCAGCAACGATGATTAATATAAATAAAATATTTAAATATGTATGTTATTATACTTTTTTAATGGTGATGATCTATACGATAGTTTTGAAAACTTCTAATTTATAGACATTAATTGAAAATGAGTAAATCATCGAAGATTAAGAAAGATATTTTGGCGGAAGATCACAGGAGTCGAACCTGCCCGGGAACGCTGGCGTCCCCAACTGGATTTGAAGTCCAGCCACCTCACCGGAGATGACGATCTTCCGCGCCTCGATTGCTACATGGAGGC
>Ga0153917_1000207_pt1 | contig 49268 bp, 40 predicted proteins | sample TSFL001MetaG_FD_104695 | JGI IMG/M metagenome (GOLD analysis project Ga0153917, IMG submission 104695) | Attine ant fungus gardens microbial communities from Florida, USA - TSFL001 MetaG | ecosystem: Host-associated > Fungi > Mycelium > Unclassified | place: USA: Florida, Paynes Creek Historic...
AATCCGCTGCTGACGCCCTCCGGAATGTCGGAATATGTCTTCTCGCGGCTGTTCCGAAGCCTCGTCTATGCGCAGATCTGGGAAGATCCCGAGGTGGACATGGCAGCGCTACGGATCGCGCCCGGCAACAGCATTGTCACCATAGCCTCAGGCGGGTGCAACGCGCTTTCCTACCTCGTCGCCGATCCGGCCCGCATCGAGGCGGTCGATCTCAATCCCGCGCATGTGGCCTTCAACCGCCTGAAACTCGCGGCGGCGGCCCGCCTGCCGGATTACGAAACCTTCTACCGCTTCTATGGCAGCGGCGACGACCGGCGGAACATCGCGGCCTATCGCACCTATCTGCAACCCCATCTCGACGCGGAGACCCGCGCCTATTGGGAAGGCCGCACGGTGACCGGCCGCCGCCGCATCTCCATCTTCCATCGCCGCCTCTATCGCCACGGGCTTCTCGGCGGCTTCATCGGGCTCGGCCACAAGATGGCCCGGCTCTATGGCGCCGACCCGCGCGGATTGCTCGATGCCCGGACCATGGAAGACCAGCGGCGCTTCTTCGACGAGACGCTCGCGCCGCTGTTCGACAAGCGGCTCATTCGCTGGGCGACGGGGCGCAAGAGCTCGCTCTTCGGCCTCGGCATTCCGCCGCAGCAATATGAAGCGCTTTCGGGCGCGGGCAGCGACATGGCGACGATCCTGCGCCAACGGGTCGAAAAGCTCGCCTGCGGCTTCCCGCTATCGGAGAACTACTTCGCCTGGCAGGCCTTCGGCCGCGGCTATGGCCCCGGCGACAGGGCGCCCTTGCCGCCCTACCTGACCCGGCAGAATCACGAGACTATTCGCAGCCGCGCTTCCCGCATTTCCATCACCAACACGTCGCTGACGGAATTCCTCGCGGCCAAGCCCGCCGGTTCGGTCGACCGCTTCATCCTGCTCGATGCGCAGGACTGGATGACGGACGGGCAGCTTAATGCCCTCTGGGCCGAGATCACCCGCAGCGCGGCCCCCGGCGCGCGTGTCATCTTCCGCACAGCGCCGGCCGAAAGCCTGCTGCCCGGACGGCTCGACAATGCGCTTCTCGACCGATGGGCCTATCACGAAGCGGAATCGCGCGCCCTGCACGAGAAGGACCGCTCGTCGATCTATGGCGGCTTCCATCTTTACGTGCTGAAGGACCAGGCGGCATGAGCGCGATCTCCGATCACGCCCTGCTGATGGACCGGATCTACCGCTGGCAGCGGCGGTTCGGCATCTATGACGCGACGCGCAAATATTACCTGCTCGGCCGCGACCCGATGCTCGCCGGCCTCCGCCCAAAGCCCGGCGGCGCGGTGCTGGAAATCGGCTGCGGCACGGGCCGCAATCTGGTGAAGGCCGCGATGCTCTACCCCGAAGCCCGCTTCCACGGCATCGACATTTCGCAGGAAATGCTCGCGGCTGCGGAAAAGGCGATCGAGGGTGCCGGATTGGGCGACAGGGTCCGGCTGGCGCGGGCCGATGCCGCCGCCTTCGATCCGCAATCGGCCTTCGGTGAGAAGGGTTACGACCGAATCTTCATTTCCTACGCCGTCTCGATGATCCCGCAGTGGCGGCAGGTCGTGGCGGAGGCGATGACGCGCCTTGCCCCGGGCGGCGAGCTGCACATAGCGGATTTCGGTGATATGCGAGGCCTGCCGCGCTGGTTCGGCCGCGCCATGATCCGCTGGCTCGGCTGGCATCACGTGACGCCGCGCGCCGATCTTTTCACCGTCGCCGCCGAACAGGGCGGACACAGCGTGGAGAAGCGGCTTCACCGCGGCTTTTCGTGGATCGCCGTCATCCGGAAGGATTGAAGGCGGACGCTCCCGGTGCGTTCGGACCGGGAGCGGTATTGTCCTACTTGCGCAGGAAGTCCTTGAGGCGCTCGAGGCCGTCGACGAGCTTTTCTTCCGAGACGGCATGGCACCAGCGCAGCCAGCCCTCGCCCTCTGCGCCGAAGGCGGCGCCCGGCGCAAGGCCGAGGCCCACTTCCCGCACCAGCCGCTGCGCCAGCTCCAGCGAATTCTCGTAGCCTTCGATGCGAAGGAAGGCGTACATGGCTCCGCCGGCTTCCGGCACGCTTACGCGGTTCATGCCGCGCAAACCCTCGACGAGGAGCGCGCGGGTCCTGGCGAGATGGGCGCGCAGGCGCTGGACCTCCGCCTCCCCTTCGCGGATCGCGATGGTCGCCGCCCGCTGGGTCGGCTCGAAGATGCAGGAGAAATTGTACTCGACCAGCTTGGTCGCATCCGCGATCAGCGCGTGCGGAACGACCATCCAGCCGACGCGCCAGCCGGTCATGGACCAGGCCTTGGAGAAGCTGTTGACCGCGAGAATCCGGTCGCCTTCCTGATAGTGCCGCAGGAAGGACGGGGCAAAGGACTGCGCGGCATCGTAGACCAGACGCTGGTAGACCTCGTCGGCGAGGATCCAGATGCCGTGCTTGCGGCAATGGGCGAGGATGGCGCGGATGCTCTCGTCATCGATCGTCCAGCCCGTCGGGTTGTTGGGCGAATTGATGATGACCATGCGCGTGTCCGGCGTCAGCGCGGGGAGCAGCTTGTCCACGTCGAGCGACCAGCGGCCGTCATCGACCGAGAGCGCGACGCGCTCGACATTCGCGCCGAGGATGAGTGGGGCCTCGCTGATATTCGGCCAGAGCGGCGTCACTGCCACCACGCGGTCGCCCGGCGACAGGACGAGCTGCAGGGCAATCTGCAGGCCGCTCATGCCCGAACCGACGGCGATCACCCGGTCGGCGGAAATGCTGCAGCCGAGAAGCGCGCTCTGGTAGGCCGCGATGGCCTCGCGCAGATAGGGCCGGCCGAGGTTCTGGGAATAGAACGTCTCGCCTTTCAGGAGAGAATCCGCCGCCGCATCGCGGATGAACTGCGGCGTGGGCGTGTCGGATTCGCCGAACCAGAATGGCAGGACATTGGATGCCCCCATCGCGGCATTCGCGACCTCGCGGATGAGCGAACTGGAGAGCGCGCGGACAGCAGGCCGCGCTTCGACAGCGGTGTCAATCATCGTGCGTGACTTTCGTTTATACGTTTTGAATCAGCCGGCAGCGCCATGCATGATGGAGCTGAGGAAGGCCTTGGCGCGCTCGGTCTGCGGCGTATCGAACAGTGCGTCGGGCGCGTTCTGCTCGATGATCTGGCCGCTTTCCATGAAGACGACGCGGTGCGCGACGCGGCGGGCAAAGCCCATTTCGTGCGTCACGACGAGCATGGTGACGCCCGTCGCCGCAAGGCTCTGCATGACGTCGAGCACCTCGCCGACCATTTCCGGATCGAGCGCCGAGGTCGGCTCGTCGAAGAGCAGGACCGCCGGTTCCATGGCGAGCGCGCGGGCAATCGCCACGCGCTGCTGCTGGCCGCCCGAAAGCTGGTCGGGGAACTTTTCCATATGCGCGCCGAGACCGACGCGCTCCAGAAGCTGGCGGGCGCGCTTTTCGGCTTCCGCCTTGGCGATACCGCGCACGCGGATCGGCGCGATGGCGACGTTGCGCAGCGCCGTCATGTGCGGGAAGAGGTTGAACTGCTGGAAGACCATGCCGACTTCGGCGCGCACCAGCGCAAGGTTCTTGCCCTGCTCCACCTTCACGCCGTCGACGACGATCTCGCCGGAGGAGATGGTCTCGAGACGGTTGATGCAGCGGATCAGCGTCGACTTGCCCGAGCCCGACGGCCCGATGATGGCGACCACCTCGCCGCGCTTGACTTCGAGGTTGACGCCTTGCAGCGCGTGGAAGGTGCCATAGTGCTTTTCGACATTGCGCATCGCAATGATCGGGTCGGCGCTCGAAGGCGCAGGCGTATTCTGGCTCATGTCGGTTGCTCCGAAAAGGCTGCGGGCGCACCCATCAGCGCGAGGGCTTCTTGCGGGCTTCCAGGAAGCTGACCAGGCGCACCAGCGGCAGGAGAAGGATCAGGTACAGCAGCGCGGCGCCGACGAGGGGCGACGGATTGGCGTAGAAGGCCTGCGTCTGCGTTGCCTGCTTGAGAAGGTCGGGCATGGCGACGACCGAGCCGAGCGCGGTATCCTTGATCAGGCCGATGGACACGCCCGTGGTCGGCGGTACGACGAGACGCATCGCCTGCGGCAGGATGATGTCGGACATCATGCGCGGCCAGCCGAAACCGAGCGACTGCGCGGCCTCGAACTGCCCCTTCGGCACGGCCTCGATGCCGGCGCGGAAGGTTTCGGCCATATAGGCCGAGGCGACCGCCGAAAGCGCCGCCGCCGCCGCCCAGAAGGAGGACAGGCGGATGCCGACGAACGGCAAGGCATAATAGACGAGGATCAACAGCACCAACAGCGGAACCGCGCGGAACAGGTCGATGTAACAGATGGACAGCCAGCGCAGCGGGGTCGGCGCGTAAAGACGAACCAGAACCAGCAGAAGGCCGAGCGCCAGAGAAATCACAAGGCTCACCGCGCCGAGCTGAACCGTCAGAAAGAAGCCCTTGAGCAACAGCGGCGCCGCCTGGACCAGCACGTCGATGTTGAAGAATGTCGTGAACAGATCCATGCGATCCCTCGATGGAGTGTTCGGCCCGGACGCATCCAAGCCGAACGTTGATTAGGAGTGGACGGGAGGCTTAGCGCCCCGGAATCGGCTGAACCGTAATGGTGCTCGAATCGGCGGCGGCGTCGATGCCGAACCACTTCTTGTGCAGTTCCGCCAGCTTGCCGTCCTTCTTCAGGTCGGTGATGATGCCGTCGACCTGCTCCAGAAGCGGGCTGTCCTTCGGCAGCATCAGGCCGAACTGTTCCTGCGTCGGAATGGTCGCGACGATGGCGAACTGCGGCTTGTCCTTGATGTAGTAGGCATCGATCGGGCAATCGTGCACGAGGCCGTCGATACGGCCCGTCGCGATGTCCAGCATCGGGTCCTGATTGCCGTCGTAGCGGTTGACCGAGCCGATCTTCAGCTTGCCTTCGTTCTCATTGGCCCACATCTCGCCGGTCGTGCCGGTGATGACGGCGAGCGCCTTGCCTTCGAGGCCCTCGACACCCTTGATGCCGCTGGCCGAAGCAACCGTCAGGCACTGGTTGGCATCGTAGAAGGGCTGCGTGAACGAAACGGCCTCGAGACGCTTCGGCGTGATGGTGATGGAGCCGATGGCGATATCCGAACGGCTCGACTGAACGGCCGCGAACAGGCTCTGGAACGGCATTTCCTGGAATTCGACCGTCTTGCCGAGCTTTTCGCCGACGAGGTTCAGGAGGTCGACTTCGAAGCCCATCAGGGTGCCGGCGCCGTCCTGGAATTCGAAGGGCGGGTTGGCGATGTTGGTCGCGACATTGATGTTGTCGGCATGGGCGACGGTTGCACCGACGACGAAGAAGGCCGATGCGAGCAGAGAGTTGAGTTTCATGGGGTCCTCCCGAGATTGACGTCCGCTGTCTACCAGATGCCGGCATGCCCAAATATCCTCTCGCGGGGGGACAAGCCGGGCGAAAGCCTGTGAGCCGGCGGCAGCGTTGCGGCGCATGATTGCCATGGCCGGCCCCTTACGCCTGAAACGCGGAAAGAGGAAGACAGTCGGTAAATCAGACTTGTCGATTTTATCATCTGATGATAACTGGAAGCCATCATATTATTCACAGGATCGACGGATGGCCCGGGAAAAGCGCGCGGACGAGGTGTTGGACTGGCTGGGAACGGCGATCGCCCGCGGCGACTATCCCGTCGGCCAGACGATCCCGACCGAGCCGGAACTGATGGAGCTTTGCGATGTCGGCCGTTCGACCGTGCGTGAGGCGATCCGCGTGCTCGGCAGCCTCGGGGTGGTGGAGACAGCCTTGCGCCGCGGGACCGTGGTGACGGAGCGCGCGCGCTGGAACGTCCTCAACCGCGATGTGCTGCGCTGGGTAATGGCGAGCCGCGGCCATGCGGCCGATCTCATGTCGGCGATCAACGAGGCCCGCCTCGTCTTCGAGCCCGCCGCCGCGGCCCTCGTTGCCGAGCGGGCGGACCGGATGCAGATCATCGCCATCGAGACCGCCTTCGCGCGCATGGAGGCGGCAGCGGCGACCGGCGATACCACGGCGGCCATCACGGCCGACCGGGCCTTCCACCTCGCCATCCTGAGCGCGACCGGCAATCCCATTCTCGAAGCCTTCGATTCCGCCATCGACGGGATTCTCGGCATCCTGTTCTCGGTGGCGGCCAACCACATGGAAAACTACCGGGCCAACCTTTCCAACCACCTGGCCATCATCGAGGCGATCCGCCAGCGCGATGCCGAGGCGGCGCGCGCGGCCATGACCGCCACCATCACCTTCACCACCCGCCGCATGAAGGAGGCAGGCCTCGTCGGCTGATCCCAAGTCCCGAGCCCATGCGGCCTCACCGAACCAACCAAGGAGTAAGCGCGTGTATACAAACATGAAGGGGTCGACCCACGTCCTCGCCCCGAGCGAAATCGCCCTCAAGGCCATTCCCGACGACGATCGCGTCTGGGTTCCCCAGGCGCCGAACGTCTTCTTCCGCCCGATGTTCCTCAACACGCTGACCGGCCAGTGGTGCAACCTGCTCAAGGTCACGCGCTCGGGCATCCTGTCGCGCCACCTGCACCCTGCCCCGGTCTTCGGCATGGTGCTGAAGGGCAAGTGGCACTATTTCGAGCACGACTGGGTCGCCGAGGAAGGCTCCTTCGTCTACGAGCCGCCGGGCGAGATCCACACGCTGAACGTTCCGGAAGACTGCGACGAGATGATCACCTTCTTCAACATCTCGGGCTGCATGGTCTACCTCAACGAGGAGAACAAGCAGATCGGCTACGAGGACGTCTTCACCAAGATCGACATGTGTCGTGCGCATTATGAGAAAGTCGGGCTCGGAGCGGATTATGTCGACCAGTTCATCCGCTGATTGGGCCGCGGGCTGGCTCGAGGGCCGCACGGTCCTGGTGACCGGCGGCACGGGCGGCATTGGCGGGGCGCTCGCGGAAGCCTTCCGCGATGCCGGCGCCCATGTCGTCGCCACCGGCGCGACGGAGCGTGAAATCGCAGAAGCCGACGCGCGGGAAAGCGCGTCCGGCATCGTCCACGGCCTCCTCGACGTACGCAGCACCGAGGCGGTGCGCAACTTCGTCTCCGCCTTCGAGGCCCTCGACGTCGTGGTCAATTGCGCCGGCATCATCCGCCGGGGCGAAGAGCTGGACGCGGAGGTCTTCGAGAAGGTCGTCGACATCAACCTCAACGGCTCGATGCGCGTGTGCGAGGCGGCCGCGCCGCTTCTCGAAAGGTCCGGCGGGTCGATCATCAACATCGCCTCGATGCTCAGCTTCTTCGGCGGCGGGCTGGTTCCGGGCTATTCCTCCTCCAAGGGCGGCATTGCGCAGTTGACGAAGTCCCTCGCAATCGCCTATGCCCCCAAGGGCATCCGGGTGAACGCCATCGCGCCGGGCTGGATCGCAACCCCGTTGACCGTCGCCCTGCAGAACGACCCGTCACGCGCCGGGCCGATCCTTTCCCGCACACCGATGGCCCGCTGGGGGCGCCCCGAGGATCTGCGCGGCATCGCGCTCTTCCTTGCCGGCCCCCATGCCGGGTTCATTACCGGAAGCGTTATTCCCGTGGACGGCGGTTACTCGATCAGCTGATCCGATCGAACCGACGTTCGAGATAAGGAGACGTGCATGTCCTTGTCCGATAACGCCCCTGCGACACGCTTGGCGATCCCCGAGCGTGTCCGCCCTCCGACGACGCGCCGGTCGGACGACGCGCTGGCGCGCCTCATCCAGGCTTCCGAGCGGCCCGAATTCGACCGGCACCTGACGGAGACCCTGCAGGAGCTGATCTCCTTCGACCTCGCGATGATCTCGCTCTACCGGGATAATACGCTGGTGGAAGTCAGCAGTCGCTCGGCGCCTGAACGGATTCACGAAGACGTGCTCGGCTCGTACCTGAAGCACACCTTCACGCACAGTCCGTTCTTCCAGATGCATCGCCGCAAGATGAAGAGCGGTTTCTACCTGATGGAGAAGCTGGCGCGCACGCCGCAGCTTCGCAAACCCTCCTCGGCCGCAGAAATGCTGGAGATCGACGATGGCGAGGAGATCGGCTATCTCACGGCCGGCTGGCCCAAGCGCCTGAAGGAGATGGACCTCGCCCTTCGCCTCTCGGACCAGTACACGGTGCAGGTCGCCCTCTATCGCAGCGGCAACCGCGGCTTCAGCCAGGCCGACCTCGCCTCCGTCGAGCCCATCTACGCCTCCATGCTGGCCGTCTGCAAACAGCATTGGGACAAGCGCGTAAAGCACCTCGAAAACGACGACGATCCGATCCGCAGCGGGCTGCGGCGGCTCGGCTCGGCGGAGCTTTCCGCGCGGGAGCTGCAGATCATGCGCTCCCTGATCGCCGGCCTTTCGGAAAAGGAAATCGCCGAGGAACTGGACGTCAGCACCGAGACCGTCAAGACGCACCGCAAACGCGCCTACCAGAAGCTGGACGTCTCCTCGCGCATCGAGCTCATGGCACGGCTGCTCGGTCTCGACAGGTCGCAGCGCATCTGAACCGGAATCGAACGGCCCGCCCTCTTCGAAGCTCGAAGAGGGCGGGCCGGTTCAGACTCTCGGCAGCCATTCGCGCGGGCGGCTTACGCGCCTTCGATGGCGCGGACCCAATGGTGCCTGTCTTCGCGGGTGCCGCGCTGGATGCCGACCAGCGCCTCGCGCAGCTTGCCGGTGACCGGGCCGGTCTCGCCGTTGCCGATCCGGAACTCGCCGCCGGAATGCTTGACCGTGCCGATGCCGGCGACGACCGCGGCCGTGCCGCAGGCGAAGGCTTCCGTCACCTTGCCGCTCTCGACGTCGGCCTTCCACTGGTCGAAGGAATAACGCTCCTCATTGACGGTGAAGCCTTCCTCGCGCGCAAGCGCGACGAGGGACTTGCGCGTGATGCCGGGAAGGATGGTGCCGCCGAGCGGCGGCGTCGTGATGGAACCGTCCTGCATGACGAAGAAGACGTTCATGCCGCCCAGTTCCTCGATCCAGCGATGCTCGGCGGCATCGAGGAAGACGACCTGGTCGCAGCCCTGCGCCGCCGCTTCCGACTGCGCGACGAGGCTTGCGGCATAGTTGCCGCCGCACTTGGCGGCACCCGTGCCGCCGGCGGCCGCGCGGGTATAGGTCTCGGAAACCCAGATCTTCACCGGCTTGGCGCCGCCCTTGAAATAGGGGCCGACCGGCGAGGCGATGACGCAGAAGATATATTCCTTCGACGGGCGAACGCCGAGGAAGGTCTCGCTGGCGAACATGAAGGGACGCAGGTAAAGGCTCCCCTCGCCTTCAGGAATCCACTTCGCGTCGATCCGCACCAGCGCCTCGACGGCGGCGAGGAAGTCCGCCTCCGGCAGTTCCGGCATCGCCATGCGGCGGGCAGAGTCGTTGAAGCGGCGCGCGTTCTCTTCCGGGCGGAACAGGACCGCGCGGCCATCCGCCGTGCGATATGCCTTCATGCCTTCGAAGATTTCCTGCGCATAGTGCAGGACGCTGCTGGCCGGATCGATCGGGAAGGGCGCGCGCGCCGTGATTTCGGCGCCATGCCAGCCCTTGTCCGCGCTCCACCGCACGACGGCCATATGGTCGGAAAACAGCGTTCCGAAGCCCAGGTTTTCGAAGGCCTTGAGACGGCTTGCCTCGTCCATGGGATGGGCGTTCGGCTTGACGTCGAAGGAAAGACGGTTGGCTTGCATGGAGATGATCTTTCAGCAGTTCTCGGAAGATGGCGAAAATGCTCTCTTACGCCCTGTTTCTCAACGTTGCCATGCGAAAAATGTCGTGGCGGCAATTCTGTTGCGGCGGGCCCGCCGCATCGAAAGGATTTTCCGCTCTTCCGACCCTCTCACGCCTGACGGACGATGGCGCCGATGACATTGACGAGGAGACGCGCGGCAGTCAGTGCCGACAGGCCCCCGATATCGGCCGGGGGATAGAGCTCGACAAGATCGAACCCGGCGATCCTTCCCCGCTTGCCGAGGCCGGCGATCAGGTCGATCACCTGCATATAGGTGAGGCCGCCGGGTGTGCGCGCCGCGACGCCCGGCATGACGGCGGGATCGAGACCGTCGCAATCGAGGGTGATCACGATCCGGGCACCTTCGGGCACATGCCTGAGGGCGGCCTCGACGCCCTCGGCATGCACCTCGCGGGCGGTGACGATGCGGCTGCCGTACTGGCGGGCCGCCTCGATCTCGACGGGGCGCGCGCTGCCGACGCCGCGCATGCCGACCTGTACCATGCCGGCGACATGCGCCATTTCGCTCGCCCGCCGCATCGGGTTCGAATAGCCGTAGCGTTCGCCATGCAACTCGTCGCGCCAGTCCATATGCGCGTCGATCTGCACGATCCAGATCGGCCCCTGATCGGCAAATCCAGCGAGGAAGGGAATAGGCACGGAATCGTCGCCGCCAAGCAGGATCGGCACGGCCCCCATTGCAAGAATCTCGCGGGTCTTCGCCTCGATCTTCGCACGGTTCCCCGCATTGTCGTGCATGACGGTCGGTACGTCGCCACTATCGACGCAGCAGATCGGCCGGCCATCGAACAACGGGCCGCCGAGATCGAAATCCCAATGCTCCACAAGGCCGGCATCCGCCTGGCTCGCCGCACGGATGGCGTCGGCGGCCGTGGCATAGCCGGTGCTGTCCTTGCCGGGATAAGTGCTGCCATGGCTGGCCCCGAAGATCACCGCGCGGGGATTGCGGCCATCGGCAAGGCTGGCGGGCAAACCGAGGAAGAGGGGCGAGGCGGTCATGATGGCAATCCTGCAAATGCATTGACGTGAAAATCGTTCGCCGAGGAAGGTGGAAGCCGGCGCGAATGTCAACTGGGGTGAGGCGCCCGCCGGACAAAGCGCGTTATCCGCCCCAAGGCACTAGGCGAAAACTATCACCTCGCCTTTTAGGTGAGTTTTAACGATATCCCTTCACTGTCCCGCCCCGGGAGCATTCGCTTCGACACCGCCATGAAGGCATGATTTTTCAGCATTTTTCGACATGCCAGACCTCGCGAGCCTTGAATGGCGCACGGGCCGATGGTGGAGTACGGGGGAATTCCTTGAGCAAGCGTCTCAACCTTATGACCAAGATACTGCTGGCGGCATCGCTTGCCGTCATCGCCGCCTTCTGCGGTTTCTCGGTCTACATCGACAATCTCCAGCGCAATGCCATTTCCCGCGGGGTGGAATCGCAGATTCAGTCCTCCGGCCAGCTGGCCGCGACGGGCATCGCCAACTGGCTGAACGCCCGCGTCATGCTGACCGAGACCGCGGCGGAAGCTTCCGCGAGGACCGCCAGCAAGGAAGAGCTCCTCCAGCGTTTCGACAGCCCGCTGATGACGCACGAATTCGACATGATCTATTTCGGCGACCAGGCCGACGGCAGCTTCACCCGCATGCCGCCCGCCGAGATGCCGAAGGGCTACGATCCGCGCCAGCGCGGCTGGTACAAGGATGCCGTCGCACTCGACGCGCCGCTCCTGACCGATCCCTATAACGACGCCGCCAGCAACCAGCTGGTGATCAGCGCCGCCATCCCCGTCAAGCGTGACGGCAAGCTGCTCGGCGTCGCCGGCACGGACTTCTCGCTGAAGGGCCTGATCGGCGTGGTCGACGAAGTCACGCTCGGCGGCATGGGCTCGGCCTTCCTCGTCAACAGCGCCGGCACGGTCCTGGTGCATCCCGATGTGGCGCTGGTCTCCAAGTCCCTCACCGACGTGTTTCCGGACCAGACGCCCGCCATCGACGGCAAGGGCCTGATGGAAACCCGGCTCGGCGACAAGTCCGTCCTCGTCAGCTTCATGCCGATCAAGGGCCTGCCGGTCGGCAACTGGTATCTCTGCCTGATCGTCGACCGCGACATCGCCTATGCCAGCATCGGTGAATTCCGCATCGCCGCCTCCATCGGCACGGCGGTCGGCGTCATCGCCATGGTCGGCGTTCTCGCGCTGCTTCTGTCCGCACTGGTGGTCAAGCCGGTGCTGCGCATGACGGGCATGATGAGCAAGCTCGCCCGCGGCGACGTTTCCGAGCAGATCCCGGATGCCGACCGCACGGACGAGATCGGCCAGATGGCCGCCGCCGTCGCCGTGTTCCGCGAGAACATCATCGAGCGCGGCCGCCTCGCCCGCGAGGCGGAGGAGAACCAGTCGCTCACCGAGAAGGAGCGCCAGCAGCGCGAAGCGATCAAGGCCGAGGAAGCGAAAAACGTCAATTTCGCGATCGGAACCGTCGCAGATGCGCTCGGCCGTCTTGCCGAGGGCGACCTCGCCTCGCGCATCGACACGCCCTTCGCAGGCGATCTCGACCGGCTGCGCAACGACTTCAACCATTCCGTCGCAAGGCTGCACAAGGCCATGTCGACGGTCGGCGAGAAGGCCATGGCCATCGACGGCGGCGCCAGCGAGATCCGCGCTTCCGCCGACCAGCTCGCTCGCCGCACCGAGCAGCAGGCGGCCTCCGTCGAGGAAACCGCAGCGGCGCTGGAAGAGATCACCACGACCGTCAAGGATTCCACCCGCCGGGCGGAAGAAGTGGGCTCTCTCGTCGCCCGCGCCCGCACGGGTGCAGAAAAGTCCGGCGAGATCGTGCGCCGCGCCGTCACGGCCATGGAGGGCATCGAGCAGTCCTCCGGCGAAGTCTCCAACATCATCGGCGTCATCGACGATATCGCCTTCCAGACCAACCTTCTGGCGCTGAATGCCGGCGTCGAAGCCGCCCGCGCCGGTGAGGCCGGCAAGGGCTTTGCGGTCGTGGCCCAGGAAGTGCGGGAACTTGCCCAGCGTTCGGCAAACGCCGCCAAGGAGATCAAGGCGCTCATCACCACCTCCGGCGATCAGGTGCGCTCCGGCGTGACCCTCGTCGGCGAGACGGGCGCGGCGCTGGAAGCCATCGTCCGCGAAGTGCAGGAGATCAACAGCCACGTGGATGCCATCGTTCTCGCCGCGCGCGAGCAGTCGACGGGCCTCAACGAGATCAACACCGCCGTCAACACGATGGACCAGGGCACGCAGCAGAACGCCGCCATGGTGGAGGAACAGACCGCCGCCAGCCACGGCCTTGCGACCGAGGCCGCCGAGCTCAACGCACTGCTCGCCCAGTTCAGGCTCGGCAATACGGTAGCGCCGAAGGCCGCGCGAACCGGCATGGCATACGCCGCCTGACCGGTTCCTGAAACGAAAAAGCCCGCCGCGACCATGTCGCGGCGGGCTTTTTCATGAATGGCGTATTCTAGCGAATGATGACGTCCGTCTTTTCGAAGCGGGTGACGTCGATCAGGCCGACATCGGAAATGCGCAATTCCGGGATCACCACCAGCGCCAGCAGCGAGTGCTGCATATAGGCGTTGTTGAGCGTGCAGCCGCAGGCGCGCATGCCTTCCACCAGACGATTGGCCTTTTCCGCAACGACTTCCGCCCGCTCGTCCGACATCAGGCCGGCGACGGGAAGTTCGACCAGCGCAAGTTCCTTGCCGCCGGCAATCAGCACGATGCCGCCGCCCACTTCCTGAAGGCGATTGGCGGCCTGCGCCATGTCGGCCTTGTTGGTGCCGACAACGATCATGTGATGGCTGTCATGGGCGACAGTCGAGGCCATGGCGCAATCGGTATCGTAACCGAAGCCGGAGACGAAGGCGTTCACCACGCCGCCCGTGCCGCGATGGCGCTCCACCAGCGCGATCTGGCAGACATCGCCCGGCCGGTCCATCGCGACCACGCCGTCCCTGACCGGCAGGCTGCGCTGCAAGGCCTTTGTCGGCGCCTGGTTCTCGACGACGCCGATCACCCGCACGTCCACCTGCGCGGCGCCGGCGGCGGCGATGTCGAAGTCCGCGGCGGTCAGCACCTTGCCGAGCTTGACCGTGTTCTTCGCGCTTGCCGGGTAGTCGTAGGCCGGAATGTCGGCGACGAGCGCCCCATCTTCCGCCAGCAGCCGCCCGCGGGCGAAGACCATTTCAACCGGAAGGGCGGCAAGGTCCGAGGTCACGATCAGGTCGGCGCGGCGACCGGGAGCAATCGAGCCCAGTTCGCGTTCGACGCCGAAATGCTGCGCCGTGTTGAGCGTCGCCATTTGGATCGCGGTGATCGGCCGCAAACCCTGTGCAATGGCGTGACGTACCACCCGGTTCATGTGGCCGTCATTGACCAGCGTGCCGGAATGGCTGTCGTCCGTGCAGAGCACGAAGTTCCGCGGATCGACGCCGCGTTCGGTGATGGCCTTGACCTGCGCGGCCACATCGAACCAGGCGGAACCGAGGCGCAGCATGGCGCGCATGCCCTGGCGGACGCGCGCGATGGCGTCGTCCACGGTGGTTCCCTCATGGTCGTCGGCCGGGCCGCCCGCCGCATAGGCGTGGAAGGCCCGGCCGAGGTCCGGGGAGGCATAGTGACCGCCGACCGTCAGGCGGGCGTTCTGCGTCGCGGCGATCTCCGCGACCATTTTCGGGTCATTTGCGGCAACGCCGGGGAAATTCATCATCTCGCCGAGGCCGATGATGTTCGGCCATGCGAGGGCCTCGCGCACGTCCTCGGCGTTCAGCGTTGCGCCGGCATTTTCCAGGCCCGGCGCGCTCGGAACGCAGCTCGGAACCTGTACGAAGATGTTGAGAGGCAGGCTCTGCGCCTCGTCGTTCATCAGCTTCACGCCCGCCATGCCGAGCACGTTGGCGATCTCGTGCGGGTCGATGAACATGGTGGTCGTGCCGTGCGGGGCGACCGCGCGGGCGAATTCCGTCACCGTCACGAGGCCGCTTTCCACATGCATATGCGCATCGCAAAGGCCGGGAACGAGATAACGTCCGCCGGCATCCACGACCTTGGTCCCCTCGCCGATCGTATGGCCGGCATCGGGGCCGACATAGGCGAAGCGCCCGGCGGCAACCGCGATGTCGGTGTTCGGGACGATCTCGCCCGAATAGACGTTCACCCAGCGGCCGTTGCGGATGACGAGGTCCGCAGGCTTGCGCCCCATTGCGACGTCCACCAGAAGCGGCGCGGTTTCAGACCATGATTGCAGCATTTCCGCCTGTTCCTTCCTAACCCGGTTTATGCATGCGGCGGCACGTCATCGCGCCGCCGCAAATAATCATTGAACCTGCATCACCAGCATGGCGGCGAGCACCGCGACGAACCACATGACCGGCCGCACCTCCCTCGCCTTGCCGAGCACCAGCTTCATGACGACGAAACCGATGATGGCGAGCGACAGGCCGAGCGTGATGGAGAAGGTCAGCGGGATGAGCACGATGGCGAGGAAGGCCGGAATGGCATCCTCCATGTCGCCCCAGTTGATCCGCCCCATCGGCTCGGACATGAAGAGGCCGGTCAGGATGAGGACCGGGGCCGTGGCGATTGCCGGTACCAGCGACAGCAGTGGCGACAGGAACAGGAACGGCAGGAAGCAGAGCCCCGCGATGAAGGCGACGAGGCCGGTGCGCCCGCCCTGCGCGATGCCCGCACCCGATTCCAGGTAGACGGTCGCCGGGCTCGTGCCCAGCGGCGCGGAGATGAGGGCCGCGACGGCATCGACATGCATCGATTCCTTCACGTTGCGCGGCATGCCGTTCTCGTCCTTCAGGTTGGCCGCTTCCGCAAGGCCGAGGAAGGTCGAGAGCGCTTCCACGAAGTTGGTGAAGAGGAAGACGAAGACGAAGGGCACATAGGCGATCTGCAGCGCGCCGATCAGGTCGATCCGGCCGACGAAGCTGAAGTCCGGGGCCGCGAGAAGCCCGCTCCAGTTGACGAGCGTGTGCACGTCGGGTGTGCCGGCAAAGGCGCTGCCGTCGCCCCACCAGCGGCCGATCGGGATCGCCAGCACGGTGGTGACGATCATGCCCGCCATCATGGCGCCCGGCACCCGGCGGATCACCAGCGCGGCGGTAATGATGAAGCCGGCGATGAAGGTGAGCGTGACGGGCGTGAACTGGGTGAGCGCGACGATGGTGTCGGGGCTCGCCACGATGAACTTGGCGTTCTCGAAGCCGATCAGCGCGATGAAGAGGCCGATGCCGCAGGCAATGCCGTAGCGCAGGTCCTTCGGGATCGCGTCGATGACGGCCGTGCGAAGGTTCAGCATGGCAAGGATGGTGAAGAGCACGCCCGCCCAGAAGACGCAGCCGAGCGCGATCTCCAGCGGCACGTTGGCGCCCATCACCATCGTATAGGCAAAGAGCGCGTTGATGCCCATGCCGGGCGCGACCAGAATGGGGCTGCGCGCGTAAAGACCCATCGCGCAGCTGCCGACGAGGCTGACGAGCACCGTCGCCGTCACGCCCGCCGAAAAGGGAATGCCGGCATTCTGCAGGATCGCCGGATTGACCACGATGACATAGGACGCCGCCAGGAACGTGGTCAGGGCGGCGATGATTTCGGTGCGGATCGTCGATCCGCCCCGGGTAACTTCAAACAGGCGGTCGATGGTGCCGGCGAGCCGGGACTGTGACCGGCTCGCGGGATCTTCCGCGACTTTCGATTGATAGTTCATGTCGTTCCTCCCCTATTGAACACCATCGATGCCGCCTTGACGGTTCTCCTACTCCGCCGCAAGCGTTTTCGCAGCAGCGGACCCGTCCGGATCGAGCGGCGAAATGATCTGCAGATTGATGCAATCGACGACGCCGAGATCGGTGATGGCATAGTCGGGGATCGCGGTGATCTGCAGCACGAACATGTACATGAACGGCCAGGGCAGATCGCAGCCGAGGCCGCGCGCCGCATCGTCGAGCCGTATTTCCAGCGCCGCCATCTCCGCGGGATCGATATCGGAGACGATGCCGCCGATGGGCAGGTGCAGGAATTCCACGACTTTGCCCTTGTCGACCACCACCTGGCCGCCATTGTTGGCGATGAGGTGGTTGATGGCGATCGCCATGTCTTCCGGATCGGCGCCGATGCAGATGATGTTGTTGTCGTCGGGCGCCGTGGAGCTGGCGATGGCGCCGGATTTCAGGTTGAAGCCCGAGACGAAGGCGACGGGGCGGTTCTGCGTCTTGCCGTAGCGCTCGACGACCGTCACGTACTGCACGTTCTGGCTGACATCGGCGAGGACCTTGCCGTCGACGACCGGCAGGGTGACGTCGCGCCGCGTGCGCACGAAAATCTTCTCCGGCGTCAGCGCGATGGCAAGCACCTTGGCGGAAGACGACGTGCCATCGAAAGGCACGGCGATGTCGGCGGCGGTGACGGGCTTCGCCTTGACCGATTGCAGCAGGCCGGCGCTGCGCTTCGGCGGAACGAGTTCGATCGCCATCCGCCCGTCGCGGGCAGCGAGCTTGCCGTTCGCCACCACGGCCTCGATCTGGAAATCGCGCAGGTCGTTGACGATCAGGATGTCCGCCGTGCGGCCCGGCGAGATCGAGCCGACCTTGTGGTCGATGCGCAGCGCTTCGGCGCCGTTGATCGTCGCCATCTGGATGGCGGCCATCGGCGAGATGCCCATGGCGATGGCCATGCGGACCATGTTGTCGAGATGGCCGCGCGACAGGATATCGCTCGCCACCACGTCGTCGGTGCAGAAGCTGATGCGGCGCAGCGCCTTCACGCCCATCTCCGTGACGATGCGCAGATTGTCGGAGAGGAAGTGGGAGATGGAGGATTCACGCACGACGACGTGCATGCCGGCGCGCAGCTTTTCCAGCATCTCTTCGGGCGTGTAGCTCTCGTGGTCGGCCCGGACGCCCGACTGCATGTAGCCGTTGAGGCGTGCGCCGCGGGTCATCGGGCAGCAGCCCAGCACCGGCAGGCGGCTCGCCGCGCCGATCTCGATGGCCTGCAGGACGTCCTCGTCCTCTTCCTGGATGAACTCGCGCACCGTTTCCCAGATGCCGACGCATTCCGGCCAGTGATGGGTGTCGCGGTGGTCCTTCGGGCTGAAGTAATGGCCGACGGTAGAGCGCGGCATGGTATAGGGCGTCTTGCAGGGCGCGCCCCAGAACACCTTGAGCGGCGTCTCCTTAACCTCGTCGAGGAATTCGCGCGCCGCATCCGGCCCGCCGACGACGATGATCTGGTCGAGGCCCGTCACGATCGAGGTGGTGCCGAGCGGCACGACGGCCTTGGCGAAGCTGGTGAGCGAGAGCTTCGAGCATTCGACATGGAGGTGGCCGTCGATCATGCCCGGGGCGAGGTACTTGCCGGTCGCGTCGATGATCTCGGTCTGCGGCCCGATATATTCGCTGATGTCGCCGACGGCGATGATGCGGTCGCGGTAGATCGCGATATCTGCCTGGTAGATTTCCTCGGACACGACGTTGACCAGCCGGCCGCCCCGCACGGCAACGGTTGCCTTGGATTCCCCGCCGGATGCGGCGCGAATGAATTCTCGAATGTCGGACATGCAGACCTCCCTGTTTCGGCCCGACTATTTCAGCCTCGCACCGTTTGAACAACTGGCCGAATTCAGGCTATTATCGAACGTATCGTCCAATTTCTTGAACGAAAGGCAGGCGGGAGAATGGACCTCTCGGTGATGGAATGCTTCGTGAAGGTGGCGGATGCCCGCTCGATTTCGGCCGCCTCGCGGTTGCACCGCCTGCCGAAATCGACCCTCAGCCACCGCATACGCCAGCTCGAGGACGAATTCGGCGTCGAACTCTTCGTGCGCGAGGGTCATCAACTGCATCTGACGGATGCGGGCTCGGAGCTCCTGCGCCATGCGCGAAAAATCCAGGCGAGCTGCGACGATGCCGCGACCGCGATGGCCGAGATGCATCAGGAGGTCGCCGGGACCCTGCGCGTCGGCTCGACCGGCGAATTCGGCACCACTATCACGTCGGAACTGCTCTATGCCTTCCAGAAGACCTATCCGCAGGTCATTCTCGACGTGGTCTTCCTGTCGGCGCGCCAGCCCTTCACCGACGTGTCCGACATGGCGCTCGACGGCATCTTCCATTGGGGCGAGCCGTCCGATGTCGATTATGTCAGCCGCCGGCTGGCGACCGCCTCCTACGGGCTCTATGCCAGCCCGGACTATCTGGCGCAGCACGGCCATCCGGCCACGACGGACGATCTCGCCGGGCACCGGAGTCTTCTCTTCCGCAACACAACGCGGCTGCAGCCCTGGTATCTCTCCCGCCAGGGCGTCGAGGAAACCGAGATTCTCGTGCCTTCCAGCTTGATTGCCAACGACTACTGGACCCTGAAATATTTCGCCGTGGCCGGACAGGGCATCACCTATCTGCCGGGCTTCTTCGTGGAAACCGAATGCCAGAGCGACCTGTTGTTGCCGGTCCTGCCCGAATGGCGCTCGCGGGAGACGGCGATCAACCTCATCTATTCCCGCCGCCGCCACGTCTCGCGCCGCTTCAAGGCCTTCGTGACCTTCTGCATGGAGTTCTACCGCCGCCGCGAGCGCGACCAGATCCCGCGCTACTTCGTCGAGAAGATCATGCGCGGTCAGAATGAAAAATAAAAAAATCCGCATAAAAACAGTATTTTGTGATGCCAATACTCAAGAAGGATGCAAACATCCCTTTGCACCTGTCAGCGATAGGTGAGTGCTCATACGCATATCCATCCTCGCAACGAAGTCGGCGGCATGCGGACTGTCTGGGTCTTCAATGACAACCGCTTGCGCACTCCTCGTTCGACTGGCGTTACCGGAAGAGCGCATGAAGGTCCCTGCTCATCGAATATGGGACCCGGATGCGCTCCCCGGAAACGTCAGCTCCAAATGCACGTCCAATGCACGGCAGTTTTTGCACGAAGAAGACGGTTTACAGCGGACAAAGCGTCTCCTTCCACCGGAATCAGGTTCTCCTTGAAATAGTTATTTGAGATGACGAAACCCGGCTGCGTAAATTACTTTGCTTCCGGATCATCATAGACTAATCACAACTTTTGATAACAGATAGTCGTAAAAAAGGATTAGCCCATCACTCTATATTGACCATTCCGACAGAAGATAATGCTGCTTCCGTCCTGTTTTTTACGCGAAGCTTCTTGTATATGCTTCGAACATGCGCCTTGATGGTGTTTTCCGAGAGCTTCAGACTGTGAGCAATAAGCTTGTTTTGCGTGCCCTTGCACAGAAGATCGAGTATCTCAACCTCGCGCACCGTCAGATGCGCTTCATGCATCGCCGGAAGCGGGGAGGCTGAAGGAGAAACCGGCATGCCCGCCTTTTCCGGAGACTTCAGCCGACGCAGCAACGTGGAGGGAAAATGCTCTCCGCCCTTTATGAGCAGCTCCACCCCGGTCAGAAACACGTCCAGGCGCACATCGAGCGGTAAAATGCCATCGATATGCCTGTCCTCGGCCAAAAGGCCCACAATGGGATCCAGCGCGACGGAATCCCCAATCAGAATGCCAATGGAAATCGACGCGGTCTCCGCCTCCATATCCGTCAGAATTCGGGCGATATCGGTTGCGTCCTTGCCATGAAACAGCATGAGGTCCATGCGCGCCCGATGCGTCCGCAGCAGACCTTCCGCCTCCCGATCGACCAAGATTTCATGATCGGAAAAGCGACGTTTCAGCGCCTCCGACAAGCACTCGATCAGAAAATCCGGCTCCGCCACTATAACGATCAGACGCCGTTCGCTGCCCTCGCGCCGCTGTCGCGGCTGCCCCGGTCTCACAGCTTCACCCACAGCCCTTCCCCACCAACGCAATACAGATGAGAAGCAAATGGCAGGAATTTCTTTCTCGCCTGCCAGCTTTTTAATTCTTCGATGATACAGTATTAATCAATTTTTCGTCAAATAATCACTTCGGGCGATGCCCGCGGCAAAAATCTTATCGTTCGCTCGGCGTAAATATATCGGAAAACGGGTCTTCCGGCCGCAAATGCAATCAGAATAATAATATTTCGACGGGGAATTCCCCAAATAGTTGCGAAGCGAGCTAAAACATCTGCGCTACCGCCTCTACGACCGATGGGAAAAACGGCCCTCTGCGGCACTGCCTGGCAGGTAGGAAGGCCCGGCATTCGCGCATGAGCGCGGCCTGTGTCTGCCTATCGAGCCTGCCATCGAACTGTCGAACCCGAATCCCTTTTTCACGAAGCCGGGCTTTCACGATGTAGATGAACAGGTTGCCGTTCGTCTTGGGCAACGCGCTGACGATTTGCCGCTTTTCCGGCTGGGTCAGGGCGTTGAAGCGTGCATTGAGTTTTGCAAAAGCGGAATGCCTGGCTGTTGCCGCGTCGATGAGGAAGCCCTCGATGTCTTTCTCCGGTTCGGACAGCATATCCTGCGATGCCAGCAAAATCGCCTTCGCCTTGGCAATGTCCTTGCGGACCAGCAAGGTTCGACCGTCCCGTTTGCCGTCCCGATAGGCGGCAATCAGGTCGAGCGTCGCGGCAGCATCGCGATCTGCCATGGCCTGACGAAGGACGCTCATTGCGGACTTGCTGCTCTGTTGGCGACCCCGGCCGTAGAACAGGGCCTCGGCAAGAACCGAAGGCGCGCCGGCGACCCTCGCCTCCATCGCATCGCGCAACCGGGCAAAACCCGCCGATGCGGTTCGGGTGGAGGGGCGCGAAGCCTGGAAGCGGCCAAGGGCCAGCATGGCACCGCGATTCCCCGTCTCGACGGCGGCACGATAATGCGCTTCCGCCTCCTTGAAATTGCGACGGCCGAAACGTCCGTCGGCATAGCCCTGCGCGAGGCGCAGCCTGGCCGAAACGCTGCCATCAGCGGCAGCCGCACGGTAATATTTAAGCGCCAGCGCCGGATCGAGCGGCGCAGCCTCGATCCGGCCGAACATATCTCCAAGCGCCAGCAGAGCATCAGCGCTTCCTAGCGCCTTCAACGCGGCCTGTGCCTTGATGAGATTGCGCGGTGTTCCCTGACCCGCCGCCATCATTTGCGCCAGACGGATCTGTGCCTCTTCGCTACCCCGCCCGGCCGCCTCACGGTAGTGCGTGAGGGCCAGAGCGGGATCGGCTTTCACCGCCATGCCGTCCGCATAGAGATTGCCGAGTTGCACATGGGCATCGACCGAGCCGAGTGCGCTTGCCCGATCCAGCGCCGAAAGCGCGAGGGCGGTCTGCAGGGGAATGCGACCGGAAAGGCCAACACCGGCGAGTTCCTCGAGAACAGCAGGATTGTCGGCCTTGGCAAGCGTCCGAAGGGCGGCAAGACCGCCCTGCGGATCGCGCTGCGTGCCCTCGCCCCGGATCGTCATTTCGGCGACACGAAGGCGCGCCTGAAGATTGCCGGCCTCTGCGGCGGCGCGATAGGAGGCGAAAGCCTCCTCCGGCTTCTGCGGCCTGTAGCTGTCTCCGAGCCGCAGCAGTGCCGTAGTGCTTCCATCGGCCGCTGCCTGCTGATAGTGGCTGCGGGCGCTGGCGATATCGACCGGCACTCCCTCGCCCTTCGCGTAGATATCTCCAAGCGCAAGGGACGCGTCGGCGGCACCCTGCCCGGCCAGGGCCGAAAGTTCGCCAAGCCCCGCTTTCACATCCTGCGCGACGCCTTGTCCGGCCACTTTCATTTCTGCCTGCCGCACCTTTGCGGCAGCATTGCCGAGCGTTGCGGCCCGCGCATAGGCGGCAAAGGCCTGGGTTTCATTGCCGGGGCCCAGAGCCCCCTGCGTATAAAGATCGCCGAGAGACATCGCGGCGCGGGCATCGCCTCCGGAACCTGCCAGCGCCATCAGCGCGGCCTTTGCCGCGTCCTCGTCGCGAACGATCCCCTGGCCTCGCGCCGTCATTTCCGCAAGACGGATTTTTGCAGTCGCATTGCCGTCCTGCGCCGCTTCCCGATAGTAGCCTGCCGCCTTGGGATAATCGACCGGCACAAGGCGGCCGTCGGAGTAGAAATCGCCCAGCCGCGAAAGCGCGGTCGTACTGCCTCCCGTTGCGGCCTGCCGATAATAGCGGCGGGCGAGTTCGGGATCGATGCCAAGCCCTTCTCCCTTTGCGTAGACGTCCGCCAGCGTCAACGCGGCATCCGTTCTTCCCTGCGCCGCCAGCGCTTCCAGCTCGACACGCGCAGCGTTCGCGTCCTGGGATACGCCTTGCCCGAGCGCTTTCATTTCGGCCCGCCGCACCTTTGCCGCCCCATCGCCGAGCGCCGCCGCGCGGCCATAAGCGGCAAACGCCATTTCCGGATCGGGCGAGCCGAAGGCACCTTCGATGTAGAGATCACCGAGCATCATGGCGGCATGGGCATCGCCTCCCGCTCCAGCCAGCTCGTCCAACGCGGCCTTCCCGGCATCCGCATCCCGCGCTGTCCCCCGCCCTCGTACCGTCATCTCGGCAAGGCGGATTTTAGCGGCAGGACTGCCCTTGTCCGCGGCCGCACGGTAATATTCCACCGCATGTGCATAATCGGTCGGCACGAGCCTGCCGTCAGAATAGAGGTCTCCGAGCCGTACGAGGGCCGTCATGCTTCCGGTCGCCGCCGCCTGCCAGTAATAGGTCCGCGCCCGTTCCGGGTCTGCACCTCCCGCATCGCCCTTCGCATAGAAATCTGCCAGCGCCAGCGCGGCATCGCCCGAGCCTGCAGCGGAAAGTGTCTCCAGCTCGCTCCGCCCCGCATCGACGTCCCTTGATACGCCCTGCCCGAGCATTCGCAACTCGGCCCGCCGCACCTTGCCCGCAATGTCGCCGAGGGATGCCGCGCGATCGTAATAGGCAAAGGCCATCTCCGGATTGGCACCCCCGAGCGCGCCTTCCGCGTAAAGGCCGGCGAGAGCCGTCGCAGCCGATGCGTTTTTCTCGATGCCTGCCAGTACATTGAGAGTGGCCTTTGCGGCGCCTGCGTCACGCGCGGTCCCCTGCCCGCGCGCCGTCATCTCGGCAAGCCGAATCTTCGCGGAAGCGTTTCCCGTCCGCGCGCCGTCGCGGTAGTAGCCGATCGCCCGGCCATAGTCGGCCGGAACCAGGCGACCGTCGGAATAGAAGTCCCCAAGGCGCGTGAGCGCCGTGGTGCTTCCTTCTTCGGCGGCCTGTCGGTAGCGGTCCAGCGCACGCACCGGCTCGACAGGCGTTCCCTCACCCGCCGCATAAATGTCGCCCAACGCAAGCGAGGCACCGCTTTCGCCATCCGCAGCGAGGGCCTCCAACTCGGCGAAGGCGGCCGGGCCATCCCGGGCCATGCCCTGGCCGGCCGCTTTCATTTCTGCCAGCCGCACCTTCGCGGCCACATTGTCCTGATCCGCCGCCCGACGATAGAAGCCCGCCGCCAGAGTGGGCTCGGAAGCATGTGCTTCCCCCAGCCGCACGAGCGCCGTCGTGCTGCCCTGCCTTGCGGCGTCCTGATAATATTTCAGGGAGAGCGCCGGGTCGGACGCGACAACCCGCCCGTCCCGATAATAATCGCCAAGCAGGAGGGAGGCGGTTGCCTCTCCTTCGGCCGACAACTCTCTCAACGCTTTCAGCGCGCTTTCGGCGTCACGAACCATTCCGCGCCCACGCACCTGCATTTCCGCAAGCTGCACACGGGCAACGGCGCTGCCCTGCTTGACGGCGCGACGGTAGTGACCGATTGCCTTCGCATAATCCGCCGCCACCGCCAGACCGGACGAATAGAAATCGCCCAGTTGCAGCTCCGCATCGCGCGATCCGGAACGGGCGGCTTTTTCCAGGGCCGCGAGGGCGATGTCCGCCTGTACCGGCACCCGGCCGCTGAGGCAGAGTTCAGCGAGGGCATCGAGTGTGCGCAGGTCGCTGGTCGCCACCAAAGCGCGCAAGGCGGACAGCCCGGCAGCGAGATTGCGTTCGGTTCCCTCGCCGCGGATCGTCATTTCGGCGGCGCGCAACTGGCCTTCGGGATCGCCGTTGCGCGCCGCCGCCTGATAAGCGGAAAAGGCCTTGGCTTCGTCCCGCTCCACTATTTGCCCACGCCTGTAGAGATTGCCGAGCCCGACAAGGGCGCCATGCTCTCCATAGGCGGCGGCCCGTTCATAGAGCCGGCGCACAAGATCGCCATCCGGTTTTTCGTCTGTCGCGACCGGCTCGGGGCGAGGCTCGGAAACGGCGAGGATCGCATCCGGGCCTGCGCTGTCCAGCATGCGGTCGTAGTCGCCCAAAAGCTTCTCGACGCCGGCCGTATCGACCTGACGTGCGGCATAGAGATCCGCAAGCTGCAGGAGCGTGCGTCCGAGTGCCGGCTGAAAAGCCGGTTCAGCCGTTTCCGCCGCGAAGGCAAATCTCGCCACGGCCCAGAAAAGGGCGGCGGCAAGCCCCAAGCGCAGCCCCTTTCCCATCACGGCCTCCCCGAACGCTCATGCAGCCCATCCGGCAGGAGCGTGCGGCCCCAGGCCCGTATGCGCCGCGCCGCCCGCCAGCCGGTCGCGACAAGCCTGTCGGAAGGCGGCGAGACGGGGAGTTCACCACCCTCGATCAGGTCGATCAGCCTTTCCGGTGTCAGATCGCTCGTGACGATGATGCGGGAGAGCGCAAAGAGATTTTCCGTACTGCTGCTCAGCGCATGACGTACGCGGCAAGCGGCAAGATAGCCGATTTCCTCCGCAAGCCGTCGTGTCACCGGCGCGGCGTAGCCGTGCGGATAGGCAAAGCTCTTCACTGCGCGGCCGAGCCCGTCCTCGAGGGCATGCTTGCTGTCCGCCATCTCGCGGCGCGCGCGGGCACGGCTTAACGTATCCAGTTCCGGGTGGCTGACCGTATGCGCCCCGATTTCGACGCCCGCCTCCTGAAGGTCACGGAGCGCCCTCCAGTCGAGCATGGGCCGGGCGCCCTCGCCCAGCGGCGCAAGCCAGCGAGCGGTCGCCCCGACGAGACCGGAGACGACGAAGAGGGTCGCGGGAAAGCCGCGCGCCGTGAGAACAGGCATGGCGCCTTCGGCAAAATCCGCAAGGCCGTCATCGAAGGTGATGACACAACTCCGCTGCGGCAGGGAAAGACCGCCACGCCGTCTCATCGCGAGTTCCTGCACTGTCATCGGACGATAACCCCTCGCAGAGAGAGCCCGAAGCTGGCCGTCGAATTCGCGCGGGGTCACCAGCCAGCGGCGATAGGCCGGTGCGCAGTCCGTCGCGACGCTATGATAGACCAATATGGGAACCGGTCGCATGTCACGCCTTCCTCTCCACCGCCCGGCCGCTTGCAAGCGCCCGCAGATAACCCGGCACACCGGCAAGGATGCCGAGCCGCTCCATCCAGACGAGCCGGCGGGGATAATCGGGCGGCAGGCGGTTCGTCTTTTCCGAGGTCGGCCCGACCATATGGCGTAGCCCGGCAGGGAAGGCAGCCATCAATCGCAGCGCCCGGCGCGGTTCGTCCAGGACGATTTTCGTGAGATAGGCGCCCAGCCCCATGCCGTAGCAATAGGCCTGTCGGCGCATGCCCTCCTCGCCGCGGCGATGATAATGCCAGACGATACCCTGGGGCTGGTAGACAAGACGAAAACCGGCGCTGACGACAGAGAAGAAGGCGGCAAGATCGTCGCCGCCGCGCGCCAGCGTACCTGCCCCGAGCGCATCGTCGAAACCGCCGATGGCCCGCAGCGCATTCACGCGGAAACCCATGTTCGCGCCCGAACCGAACTGGCCGGCGGTGAAGGGAAAAAGCACGCCGTCGGGCCGGTTCGCATCGAGATCGTAGACACGGCGCTGCAACCCCTTGCCGAAACCGCCGTGGCGCTCGGTCCAGAACTGTGCACGGGTCTCCAGTTCGGCCGGCAGAATGAGGCCCGTCACGCAGCCGACCGCCTCGTCCTCCTCCATCGGCGCCGCCATGGCGGCCAACCAGTGCCGGTCGAGGACCACGTCATCGTCCGTGAAGAGCACGATATCCGCCGTGACATGCCGCATGCCGGCATTGTGGGCACGGCCAAGCCCTGCCACGGGCTCGAGCACGTAGCGGACCCGGTCGCTCCAGCGTGCCGCGAGCATTCGGGCGGTGGCGGCTGAAACCGGCGCATTGTCGACGACAATCACCTCGTCCGGCACCCGCGTCTGGTCGAAAAGCGACACGAGGCACCGTTCGAGGCTCTCCGCGCGTTCGCGGGTCGCAATCACCACCGAGACCCGCTCCCTCGGGCCTTGCGAGGGCTCCCCGGCGCTCGGCAAGGGATGCACGGAGCCCATCGCTTCCAGCAGATCCGACGCTTCGATCACCGGCCCCGGATGTTCCATTTCGAGAATTGCGAGCGGCCGCACACCGCAGCGCAACAGGCAGAATATCCCGCCATAGGGGACGTTTCCCGGACGCCTGAGGTCGATTGCCGGAAGCGGACGCTCAACATCGACGCTGACGATTTTTACCGGATGGAACATGTCGGCTTTCATATCCGTCCTCCCGCCGGGAAAAGACCGGCCAAGGAAAACCGCGCCGAAAGATAGCCGGCCGCCGTGAAACCCAGCCCTGCCACGATGCCGGCTGCCCGCAAGAGGCCGGACGGATCGCGCCGGACCACAGTATCGGCAAGGCCGCGCGCAAAGCCTCCCGGCAGGGTGCGGGTCACATAGGCGCCTTCCGCCGCAAGGCCGTCTCGCGCGCCGACACTCGCCGCCACGGCCCTCTTCGAGCGGCCCTCGGCAAGGCATCGCCGGCGAAAGTAGCCCCAGCGAGCCCGAATGCCAGCCACCTGATGACGCACGATCGCCTCAGGATCGTAAAGGATCACACCATCGGGGAACGTCTGCCGTGCGCGGATGCTGAGTTCCGTCTCCTCGCAGCCGGCAGCATCCTGCCCGGTGCGGCCGATGCCTTCGCGAAATCCGCCAACGGCATCGAAAACCATCCGGCGGAAGGACATGTTACAGCCGATCGGGTTCCGGATGGGATGCAGCCCCTCGGGCAACCCACGGTAACTGCACCCCACGACCCATTGAAATTCTTCGGGGAACCAGCGGGGGCGCCCTTCTTCCCAAAGCGGGACGACCTTTCCGCCGACACCGAGCACCGCCGGATCGTCGTAATGGCGCTCCATGCGGCCGAGCCAATCGGGCTCCGCCAGGGCATCATCGTCGAGAAAGGCGACGAGCTCCTGCCCTGCGGCGGCCCGAATGCCGGTGTTGCGGGCGCCCGAAAGCCCCCGCGCCGCGGCATTGGCAATGACCTCGGCCGCCGGGAAGGCGGCCCGAGTTTCTTCCAGCAGCCTTTCATTGTGGTCGATGACCACGATCATCCGGTCCGGTCGTCGTGTCTGGGTGCGGACGGAGCGGATGGCGCCGGCGAGCTGCACACGGCGCTCGTCGGCATAGGCGCAAATGACGACAGCGATCGAGCCCATGGCCAGTCATCCCGTCAGAGAAGACCGGTTCCTGAGAGGGACGGCCACCGGCGCAGGGCGGGCCAATCCCAGGCGGGCAATGGTCTTGAGCACCCGCCAGCCATCGGGGAAGGTGCGCAGATTGCTGACCCCGTGGACGCGCGGATATTCGCGGCTGGGCAGCTCGGCAACCGCCAGCCCCGCCTGAAGCGCGCGAATGTTCATGTGCGTCTCGATCTCGAAACCGGTGGCGCCTTCCACACGCAGATGGGGCAACACATCACGCCAGAAGGCGTTGTAGCCGTAGCAAAGATCGCTGAACCGGCCGCCGAAGCGAAGGCGTACCAGTTGCAGGAGGCCCCAGTTGCCGATCCGGCGATACCACTCCATGTCGCGGGTGTCGCCCCCTTGCAGGAAGCGCGATCCCTTGACGAAATCCGCCCCCGCGAGAAGCGCGCCGACAAAGCCCGCCATTTCGGCGGGATCGGCCGAGCCATCGGCATCGAGCGTGATGAGGATGTCTCCCCGTGCCGCTGCGAAGCCGGCGGCCAGCGCCGCGCCCTTGCCCAGGCGGGGCTGCTCGATCACGACGATGCCCGGCATCAGGCCGAGCGCCACGTCGATGGTGCCGTCGGCGGAATTGCCGTCGACAAGAATGACTTCATCGACCCAGCCCGGGATGCGGGGAAGGACATGGGGGAGGTTTTTGGCCTCGTTGACGGTCGGCACGATAACGCTGACGCGAGGCACTGATATGGCGCCGAGCGGCTTTGCCGGGCGCACTGATCTTCTCAAAGCGGAATGGACCGGATCACTCATGGGACTCCAAGCTCCTATCCGAACCGGACAAAGAAAGGGCGCACCTTTCCATCGCCTAGCTCGACACTGGAAGTGAATGGTTTGAATTTTCCGCTGTATGACGCTTTTATTACAGAATTCACATATTGTAAACTATTCCTTTCTTGCGCAAGAAAGGGGCGTATCTTCCGATGGGAAAGAGAGCCAGTATGGGTTCCCTTTCCGGATATCCGCGAGGTTCGCTTGCAGCCGAAACACCGCACCGCAAAGCGCCCGTCCGCCGATGAGCAGGTGAAGACGTGGATGAGCCTGATGGCAGAATGGGATGCGCTTTCCAGGGAGCTGGAAGCCGCGCGAACGGTCAAGATCGGCCGCGCCGAAGCGGCTGTTCTCGCCCGCATGCAGACGGTGAAGGAGCGGATCGATGCCTTTCTCGGAAGAGCCGCCCAAGAGCGTCACCCCGTAAAGGGGCCTATCGTCATGGGAACGTTCACCCCGTCCTCAGGAGAGGAAATCGACTAGCCGCGGAACGACGGTGACCGCGAATGTCAGAACGCAGGCCCCTGCCACCCAGACCAGCGGCCGCAGGCGTTTACGGGAGACGCCGGCCTGCCCGGCCAGTTGCGTTGCGGCCAATGCGGCAAGGGCGGCAAGGCCACTGACCAGCGCCGGCCATCCCGTATTCGCCAGCACCGAGAGATCGGGAGGCGCCTCGTGCACCCGGACATCCATGCCGAGCCCGCCATCGCCATCATCCTTGAGGTCGATCGAAAAATCCGACACGGTCTTCAACGCCGAAAGATTGAGACGCAGCTTTTCGAAGAGTGCCCGCTCATAGCGATCGCCGGGACGGAACGGCACGGCACGGCGAATATCCGCATCGTTCAGCCTGCGCAGCCCCCTGAAAACCACCTCGCCGAAATGAAGTCGCGGTCCCGTATCCAGGTCGAGGGTCGCGGCAGCCACTCCATCCGCGCCCCGTGTCCAGGTCAGTTCCCGCTGGCGAACCAAAGGAAAATCCTGCCGGCCAATCCGCTCGATGATGCGCCGGATGAGGGTTTCCGACGCTTCCGCCGTCGCCGCACGCCCGACGAAATCCCGCACCGTTTCCGCCAGATCGCTGACGATCTCGGGGCCGAAATCCGATCGGCGCACGCCCTTCAGTTCGATGGAGCCGACCGAATAGAGTCTTCCGGGAAGGGGCTTGAGGACGACCTGTCCGTCCTCATGTGCGGCGTTGATATCCGCGTCGAGATAGCCGAGATTCACCATGAGTCTCCGCAGCCGCGCCATTTCGAGCCGCACAGCCTCGTCTTCCTCGGAGGGCGAGGCCACGCCCTCGAGAGCGGTCGGCAACTGAAAAGCGAGATGGAGCGCCGTGGCGACACCGGGCGCCGTTAGCCCCTCGGTTTCCAGCCGCGCGGATGCGCCTGCCGCCGGCAGGCTAGACACTGCCCAGAAAGTAACGGCCACCATCAAAGCTTTGGATTTCACGAAAGGATCGGACATTTCCGGCCTCCGGGACCAACTCACAGCCAGTAAAACATAAATTCAGAGAAATGCACCCCGGGAACGGGTTAGCCCATTTCTTTTATTCTTGGTTCGTCTTATGATCGCGCCGCTCATCGTGCCTGACCCAACCAGATTGTTGGAGAAGTTGCATGATCCCCATCACAACAGTGCCGTGCTCAGGTTACACCGTCGAACCCGCTCCCATCTCGGACTCCAGCGAGCCGATCTGGCGGGATCTCTTCTGCCGCGACGGAACGGCTCTGCCGAGTCAATCGCCGGAATGGGCAAGAGCCGTAGCTGACGCCGGCGGTTTCCGCACCCTTCCGCAGTTCTTCAAGTTCGATGACGGCAGCCGGGCAGTGCTTCCGCTTTTCGTCAAGGGAGCAGGCCGGCTGCGCTACGCCTGGTCGCCGCCGCCCGCCTGGGGCTTCGGCGGTGTCCTGAGCGATGGAGAAATGACGCCAGCCAAGCTCTCCATCATGCTGGAACACCTGGAAACGCTGCCATCCCTCGGCTTCAAGATCAGGCCCAATCCCCTGACTGCGGAACTCTGGACCCAGGCGGTCCGGCCCGGCTGGAGCGCCATAGACCGTTGCGCCCATGTGATCGATCTGGCGGGCGGCTTTTTGGCCGTGCGGGCCCGTTTTCGTCCGAACGCGGGCACCTATATCCGTCGCGCCCAGAAAAGCGGCGTGGAAGTCGAGGTGGGCAACCACGAGGGCCTTATCGACGAGTTCCATCGCCTGCTTCAACTCTCCCTGGTGCGCTGGGCGCGCAAGCAACACGAGCCGGCGGTCCTGGCGCGCATGCGGGGGCTACGCCGCGACCCGAAGGCAAAATTCATCACCATGGCCTCGCAAATGGGTGATCGTTTCCGCCTTTATGTCGCGCGGCTCAATGGGCGGGCCGTTGCCGCCATCCTCGTCCTCATGGGGCGGCAGGCCCATTATACCCGCGGCGCGGTGGACGAAGCGCTGGCTGGCGAAAGCAGGGCCGCCTATCTGCTTCAGGCAACGGCAATCGAAGATGCCTGCCGGTTCGGCTGCACCCATTATCACATGGGTGAAACCGGCAATTCCGCCTCGCTGGCCCAGTTCAAATCCCGGTTCGGCGCCGTTGCCGTTCCCTATTGCGAATATCGCTACGAAACACTTCCGCTGGCCCGACTGGATGGCCTTGCCCGCCGGACCGTCAAGCGCATTCTGGGGTTCCGCGATGCACCCTGACCGAGTAGCTGTGTTTCTGGGATTTGCCATACCGCTTTTCTTTCTCTCGTACCCTACTTTCGCCGCCGATCCCGCTCCGCTTTCCGCGGACGGACAGTGGCGCCTGATCTTTCAGGACGAGTTCGAGGCGGAGACCCTCGACGGCGGGAAATGGACGACCTGCTATTGGTGGAACAAGGATGGCTGCACCAATCTCGGCAACAGGGAGTTGCAGTGGTACAGGCCTGAAAACGTTTCACTTTCCGATGGAATGCTCCATCTTACGGCGCGACGTAAGAAGGCAACGGGCATCGAGGGCCGCAAATTCAGATATACGTCCGGCATGGTAACGACGGGGCGCGACTATGCGGAATTGCCCCGTCCTTCCCGCATGCGCTTTCGCTACGGGCATGTCGAGGTTCGGGCCAAGGCGCCAGCGGGAAAGGGCTTCTGGTCCGCGATCTGGCTGCTTCCGGAAACGCGTGAATCCCGGCCGGAGATCGACCTTATGGAGGTGCTCGGCGATTCCGGCACCTCGCTGCGGATGCACTATCACTACACCGACGACAAAGGGAAGGAACAGGACCCCGGCAAAACGGCCACCGTGGCGAACCTCACGCGGGACTGGCACGTCTACGGCCTGACCTGGGACAAGGACAAGCTCGTCTGGTACCTCGACGGTAAGGAGGTATGGCGCTGGACCGACGCGGCTTCGATCGCCAGCGAGGACATGTATCTGCTGCTCAATCTCGCCGTGGGCGGCGAGTGGCCCGGCCCGCCGGGCAAGCGGACGAAATTCCCCTCCAGCTACCTCATCGACTACGTCCGCATCTGGCAACGGAGCGAGAAATGATGACCGTTGCCACATTCCGCCGCCTTGCGAGCTACCCGCCGCTGCTGCAGGCTCTCGTCGCCTCCCCGCTCCTGCGCAATGGCTATGCACTCGTTGCCAGCGCCGGGCTGACCTCGCTGCTGGGTCTCGTCTTCTGGGGGCTCGCCGCCAGGCTTTATACGCCGGAGCAGGTCGGTATCGGGGCGGCCATGATTTCCACCATGCTGACGCTCGGCAATATTTCCCAGCTCAACCTCGGCAATCTCCTGAACCGCTATCTGCCCGCCGCCGGCATCGGAGCGCGCAGGCTGGTGCAGGTGTCCTACGGGCTGGCCGCGGTAGCGGCCGGCCTGCTGTCAGGACTGGCTGTCGTGGTCGTCCCGAATTTCGTTCCGGAACTTGCCTTCCTCCACGATCAACCGCTGGCCGGGGCCGGATTCGTGATCGCCACCATCGTCTGGACGCTCTTCGCGCTCCAGGACAGCGTATTGGCAGGACTGCGCCGGGCTACCATAGCCCCGATCGAAAATGCCCTGTTCTCGCTTGCGAAGCTTCTTCTTCTGGTGGTTTTTGCCGGCGTGGCGCTTCCCGGCTCGGGGCTCTATGCCGCCTGGGTCCTGCCGTTGCCCTTGCTGTTGCTGCTCGTCAACTGGCTGATCTTCTTCCGCTTCCTGCCTCGCCATCGCGTGACCGGCGCCGAACGTCCGGACAGGCGCTCCCTCGCCCGTTATTTCGGCTGGGATTATGCCGGAACGCTCGCCTCCATGACCGCGATGGGCGTGGCACCGCTGATCGTGCTGCACCATGGCGGCTCGAAAGAGCTCGCCGTCTATTACATCTCGTGGGAAATCGCTTACGGCGTCTATCTGATCAGCCGTTCCATGGGCATCTCGCTCCTTGCCGAAATCGCCTTCGACCGCACGAAATTCCACCTTCTCGCCATCAACGCACTGTTCTACACGCTGATGCCGCTGGCCGTCGCCGTCGCCGTCATCTTCCTCGGCGCACCGCTCCTGCTGCACCTTCTCGGCACGCAATATGCCGGCGAGAGTTCCCTCATGCTGCGGCTTCTCGTTCTCTCCTGTCTGCCCTGGAGCGTGGTGACGCTGATGCTCGCCCTGGCGCGTGCCAACGGCCGCACGCAGGTCGTCGCTGCTGCGCAGATCGTCACGCTGGCCGTTGTTCTGGGTGTCGGCACGCCTCTTGCAGCGGCTTACGGCGCGGCGGGAATGGCAACCGCCTGGCTCGCTGCCCATTGCCTTACCCTGGCCGGCCTGCTGATCGATCTCTTCCGCCGCCTCGGCCCCTCCGGCCGCGCGGAGCTTGTGCTGCGCCTGTTGTCCGCGCTGGCTCGGATGCGCGGCCATCTTCTGCCGGCGGCGCGGTCCGGGCCATCTCTTCTTCCCGACATTGCCCGGTTCTGCGCCGAGGAGGGTATTGCCACTCCCGATCCCGGCAGCATCCGGGAATTTCGCCGCGAAAGCGATGTGCGGACCGCCGCTTTCCAAACGTCCACAGCCGAGTGCTTCATCTTCAAGCAGGCGACATCGCTGGAAGGAGCGGCAGCCCTTTCCCGCCATATCGTGCAAAGCGAGGCCCTGGCCCAAAACGCGGGCATCGGGCTTTCGACGAGCCGCATTGTCGCCAGCCGTTCGTCCTCGTCCTGCAGCCTCGTTGAACGCGCTTTTCCCGGCGAAGACGGACGGGTGACGCTGGCAACCCCGGCCCGGCATTTTCCAGCCCTCGCCCTTGCCATTCAGGCCATCGGCAAGATCCATCGAAGCACGGCGCGAATCCAGTATCTCGACGACGGCTGGATGAGCCGCTGGGTCGACGATGACGTCGCACGGGTCGCGCCTTCCCGTTCTCTCCTCGTGGATCGTGCCGGCGGGCTTTCGGTCTTCCGGGACGCACAGCACAGGTTCTGGGCGGGTCGGCATATGCCGCTCGGGCTTGGCCACGGGGATTTCGCACCCGGAAACCTGCTTTTCCTCGTCGGGCCGGGCGAGGCCGAGGTAAAACTCAGCGCCATCATAGACTGGGAGGCGGCCTGCCCCGACGCCCCTCCGGGGCTGGATGAGATATTCCTGTTTCTCACGGCGCGGGCGCAGCGGAGCGGGGAGGAATTCGGGTTTGCCGTGCGAGGCTTGCTGTCGGAACCTCGCCTGTCGTCCGAAGAACAGAATACAATGGAAAGCTCCAGCAGCGCGCTGGACAACGCCTATGGCGCCTTCACCGATCCGAAGGTCATCCATGCCCTGTGCGGCCTCGCCTGGTGGCGGCACGTTGCGGCCAACCTCCAAAAGTCCCCGCGCTTTGCAGAAAATCCACTTTGGATGGCGGTCAATATCGACCTTGTCCTCTCCACGTTCATCAGATCGCAAGGGATGGAAAGATGAGCCAGGCAGCAGGAATGGATCTCCCGACGACCTCCGGAACGGTCGCGCCAGCCCGGCTCGGCACGATCATCCTTGCCATCATGCTCGCCGGGGCGCTCTTCCTGTGGACGCGCTCCCTTGGCATGAGCGACCCGGACCGGATGACCGATCTCGGGCTCGTTTCGATCGTTCCGCCTGTCTTTCACCTCTCCATCGCCCTGCTCGCGGCAGGTTTTTCCTGGCTGATGATCCGGGGACGCACGAGCGGCCCGCTGCCGCTTCTTTACCTCGCCGCTCTCATCCTCGTTCTCGCGGCAACGCCGCCGATCGTTTACGGCACGCTGCGCTATTCCTGGGCCTGGAAGCATCTCGGCATCGTGGATTACATCCAGCGTCACAGCAGCGTGGACCGCACTGCGCCGTTTCTTGCGGCCTATCACAACTGGCCCGGCCTCTTCGCGGTCACGGCCTGGATCGCCGACCGGTTCGGGGTGAGGGCCGTCGATCTGGCGCCCATCCTGCGCTTTACGCCCCCCGCCCTCGACCTCGCGATCTGTGCAGCCTATCTGCAACTGATACGCCGGTTGACGGATGACCCTCGCCTTCCCCTGACAGCCGCATGGCTCTTCATTACAGCCAACTGGATCGGCCAGGACTATTTCTCGCCGCAGGGCTTTTCCTTCCTCTTCTACATCATTCTTCTCGGTCTGTTCCTCGGCCCCTTGCGCCGGACGGCTGCCCCTTCGCCGTCCGGCGGATTTTCCGGAGTGCTTGCCAGTGCCGTCGCCATGGTGCTCATCGTCGCCGTCGTCGTGACGCATCAGTTGACGCCCCTGCTGGTCATTCTTTCCATCGGCGTGCTGACGGTGGGGCGTAGGCTCTCGCCGGTCTATCTTTTCTTCGCGCTGATCGCCCAGCTGCTCTGGCTGCTCTGGGGCGCGGCCCCCTTCGTTATCGAGCGGATTCATGACGAGCTTGCCGCCATAGGCACGTTGTCGGAAGCGACCAGTAAAATGGCCAATGTCGGGACGGTCAGCGCCGAGCGGGGCCAGGCCATCATGATCGGCCGGGCGTTGACCGCTACCATCGCGCTCTTCGCCGTTGCCGGCGGCCTCCGCCGCCTATGGAACGGATTCTTCGATTATACCGCCGTCGCGCTGCTTCTTGCACCGGCGCCCCTCCTGCTGGTCGCCTATGGTGGAGAGGCGGTGTTCCGCGTCTATATGTTCGCGTCACCGTTTCTCGCCTTCTTCGCGGCTGCGCTCTTCTTCCCGTCGCCCGCCGCCGGCAGGACGATCCTCAGCTTTCCACTGCTCTTCCTGCTCTGCCTGTTTTCGGCGACAGGCTTCCTTTTCGCCAACAATGGCAAGGACCGCGAGTATCGCTTCACCAGGGATGAAGTCGCGACGGCCAAATGGCTCTACACGATAGCCCCTCCGGGAACGCTGCTCGTCGAAGGCGCGCGAAGCTACCCCTCGCAATTCGTGAATTACGAGAATTTCACCTATCTGCCGATCTCCGAGGAAGATCATGCGGCAAGACGGGAGATCGTCACCGACCCGGCCGGTGTGTTTTACCGCTGGATGACCGACCCGCGCTGGAACGACGCGTTCCTGATCCTGACCAGAAGCCAGAAGGCCTATCTGCAAGCGTCGGGCATGCCGCCGGGTGATTTCGACCACATGGAGAACATCCTGCTGGCCTCGCCGCGCTTCCATCTCGTGCGCGCTTCCCCCAATGCAAGGATTTTCAGGCTGCAGGCCGACCGGCCGCGGGCGGGCGGTTATCTGCCCTCGCGGCGATAGGACATGACCGCCGCCGTCCTGTTGGTGACATGCAGCTTCCTGTAGATGCTGCGAATATGGGTCTTTACGGTATTTTCGGAGAGATGAAGCCGATGGGCTATCAGTTTGTTCTGCGTTCCCTTGCACAGTAGCTGGAGAATATCGGTCTCCCGGGCTGTCAGTTGGGAACAATCCATCGTGATTTCACTGCCCGCTGCCCGCTCCTCATGCTTGCACTCACGGCGATGCAGCAACGCCGACGGAAAATACTCTCCTCCCTTCAGAAGGAGATCCACGCTGGTCAGCAAAACACCAAGATGCATGTTCAACTGCAGAATACCGTCGATTTGACGCTCTCGCGCCATTCCCTCCAGCAAAGGATGGATTCCGGATGCATCATCCACGATGACGGCAACGGAAACCCGGAAGGCTGGGTGCCTCGCACGCTCGATTTGGGCGATTTCGACCGGGTCTCGACGATAGTACAAGATGAGGTTGGCACCCCCGTCCCTCGTATCCCGATGATCGTCAACAACCACTTCGCGATCCTGGAACCGCCGGCGAAGCGCTTCCGCCAGACATTCCACAAGGCAATCCGGCCGTGCGACAATGACGATCCGCCCCGGATCGTCGCCGCGATCGGCCGGACATACGGGATCCAATAGCGCTGTTTCGGAAACGAACATGGCCACCTCCGCAGACCAAGACGTTTCAGATGGCGAATTATTCGCATTATCTAAAATTTTTTTTACGCATATTTGGAAGGCCCATGCGGAGCCAAGTGGCGATGTGCTATTCTCGCGATGTCATGAATGCATGCGAGGTCGCCCCATGCCGGAGTCCGACAACGCTTTCACCGGCTCGGTCCCGGAGAACTACGATCGGTACATGGTGCCGCTGATTTTCGAACCCTATGCGGAGGACATGGCTCGACGCGCTGCCGCCTTCTTCCCGGGCAGCGTCCTGGAGATCGCGGCGGGAACGGGCGCGGTTACACGCGCACTGGCGCCGAAGCTGGCGGCTGACGCGCGCTATGTCGTGACCGACCTCAACCAGCCGATGCTCGACTATGCCGCGTCGCGGCAACCTGCCGGCGGACACCTCGAATGGCGACAGGCAGATGCGATGGCGCTACCGTTTTCCGACGGAAGCTTCGACCTCGTCTGCTGTCAGTTCGGCGCAATGTTCTTTCCCGACCGCCCGGCGGCCTATCGCGAGGCAAGGCGGGTTCTCAAGCCTGAAGGACGGTTTCTACTGAGCGTCTGGGATCGGATCGAGGAGAACGTCTTTGCCGACGACGTGACGAATGCGCTGGCGGAGATGTTCCCGGACGATCCGCCGCGCTTCCTGGCACGCACGCCGCACGGCTATCACGACAGGGATCGGATTCGTCGCGATCTGGAGGAGGCCGGTTTTATCGACATCGGGATCGATACCCGCGCGGAACAAAGCCGCGCGCCCTCACCCCGCCTCCCCGCCGTCGCCTATTGCCAGGGAACCGTGCTTCGCAGCGAAATAGAAGCCCGGGCGCCCGGAATGCTGGAGGCCGCGACCGACCGCGCCGCATCGGTAATCGCCAGCCGGCACGGCAATGGCGAAGTCGTCGCGAAGATTCAGGCCCATGTCATCGTGGCGAGGGCCTAGCCTCTGCGACATGCGCCCCGCCGTCGCGCAATCCTGGCCCGGATTTCCGGCAATGGCTATCCCGCGACCGAGGCGACGATCTCTCCGAGACGCCCTCGTCGCCCTTCCTCACCGGCTTCATGCGCAAGAGCGAGGAAGGCGCCGATGCGGCGCTCGATCTTTTGCGCGTGGTTCTGGGCGATATCGGCGAGCCGGTGATCGAGATAGGGATTGGCGAAGCGCTCCAGCGTGACGGCCATGTATCGCTCCGCCGCCTCGCGCTGTCCGAGAGCGGCGAAGACGGGCAGCACTTCCTCCCGGTAGATCGCCGTCAATTCCGCATGCACCTCGGCACGCGCGATGAATTCGCGCACGATCGGATCGCCCTCTCCGCCCCGCCGCCGCCAGATGTCGACGAGGACGGTGTGGCCGAGGTTGAGGATATGCAGCTTCAGCCGCTCGATTTCCTTGAGGTCGTCCACCAGTTCGATGGCCGGATGGGTGGAAGGGGCGACGACCCCGACGCCCTTCTGGATCGCCCAGAGGGCATAGGGTTCCGCGACGGCGCCAGCGGGTTCCAGCGGTTCCGAGACGATGCGGTCGACGAGACTGCAGGCCCAGACCACGTCCTTCTCGATATAGGAGAGGAAGTCCGGACTGCACGCCTGCGCGGACGCAATCGCAAGGACGGCCTCCTTCAGCACCTTGCCGTTGTCGACCACGAGCTCCATCGGCACCACGACGAGCGGTCTTGCACCCGCTGCATGGCGGGCGGCGAGCAGGTGGTAGAGTTTTGCCGGATAGCTCATCGCCGGATGATAGGCCCGCTCCCCGTCTTCCGGCCGCGGCTGGTAGCCGGCATCGCCCGTGTTGGAGAGCACGAATTCCGCCTCCTCGACGAAGACCCGCACCACCTCCGCCCAATCGGTCGCGGCGGAAAGGCAGCGCCTCACGGAAGTGACGGTGCGCGTCTCGTCCACGGCCTGCCCATTGGCAAGCCCGCGGATGCGGACCGGATAACCCTCGGGCGCGGCAAGCGCGGCAAGCCTTCGGCTGCGCGACGCATCGCCGGAGGTCTGAACGACGGTGATCGCCCGCGCCGGGCTTCCCTCCGAGAGGAACAGGTCCGCATGGGCCTGCAGGAACCGGCTGGTGCCGAACTGGATGACGGGCGTCTTCACCGTGATCTCCGCCGTCAGAGCGCGAGTTCGCGCCGGAGCGTTTCGAGCCGTTCCATGGCGACGACGCCGTCGCGGATCGTCGGCGCGGGCGTTTCGTTACCGGCGAGCGCCGGAACGACGTCGGCGAGCAGCGAATGATAGCCCTTCGGATCCTCGTTGGCGGCGGCGGTGAAGTTCGGCTTCCAGGTCAGCGTGTCGACGGCGTCCGAAAGGGTCGCCGCCGGGTCGTCCACCTTGAAGGGCGGATTGCGGTTCCAGCGCACTTCGATGACATTGTCGACCTCGATGCGCTGGTGGTCGCCCATGATCTCGATGCGTTCGACGGGCGTGCCGCGCGACTGCGCCGTGCCCATGGCGATGGTGCCGATAGCGCCGCATTCGAAATCGAAATTCACATGGAAGAGCACCTTGCCGGGCGCCTTCTCCACCTTGCGCGCGGTCAGCCTGGTGACCGGCGAGACGAGGAAGGAGACGAGGTCCATGTAGTGCACGCAATGGTGCAGGAAGAAGCCGGTATAATCGACATTGCCGGCGAAATAGCCGGGCGCCGTCATGTAATAGCCGGTGATGCCGTAGATGTCGCCGAAGCGGCCGGAGCGCAGGATGTTCGCCGCGATCTTGTTGCCGGCGGAATAGCGCTTCATGAAACCGACGAGGAGCGGCTTGCCCGACTTCTCCGAGGCCGCGAGCAATTCGCGCGCGCCGGCGGCGCTGCCCGATGGCGGCTTTTCCATGAAGACGGGAAGCCCGCGCTTCAATGCCATCTTGCCGAAGCGCAGATGCTGGTCGGGCCCGACAGCCATGCCGACCGCGTCGATGTCGGGGCGGCGGATGAGCTCCTCCGCATCGCTCGTCAGGTTCGTCACGCCGAACTGCCGGCCGGCCGAGGCCAGCCGGTTGCCGTCGATGTCGCAGAGCGCGACGATCTGCACGTCATGGCGAACGAGCTGCGGAAGCAGCATCTGGGTGGCGTGGACGCCGCAGCCGATCCAACCGATCTTGAGTGTCATCGACGATATTCCGTGAGCAGGATGTGGGACTTGATGAATTTTGCGCTTTCGGCGAGGCGTTCGCTCTCGTCCTCGTGCGGCGCGCGCCACTGGGCGAAGGGAACGCCGAAACGGTCGTCGTTGCGGCGGAAGGGTTCGAGCGAGACGGGACCTTCGTAGCCGATCTCGTGCAGCGCCCTGAACACCTCGACCCAGTCGGTCGCGCCCGTGCCGGGGAAGCCGCGATGGTTCTCGTTCGCCTGGAAATGCACGACGCGCCTGCCGCCGAGCCGGATGGCCTCCGCGATGGAAGCCTCTTCCATATGCATGTGGAACGTATCGAGCATGAGCCGCACGGCGGGGTGGTCGACCGCGTCCAGCAGCTCGATCGCCTGCTGCGTCGTGCACAGGACATCGCTCTCGAAGCGGTTGAGCGGCTCGACCGCGAGCACGACGCCGAGGCCTGCGGCATGGTCGCCGGCTTCCTTGAGGCCCGCCACACAGCGGGCCTTGCGGGCAAGGCGCTCTTCCTCGCTTACCGGCTGCGGCGGCCGGCCGGCAAAGACCAGCGGATTGCCGGTGAGCGGGCCACCGACGATGGTCGCGCCGAGGGCAGCGGCGCAGTCGGCCGCGTATTTCAGGTAGTCGATACCGGCGCGGTGGGCGACCGGATCGTCCGAGGAGAGGTTGCGCTGCAGGTTGACGCGGGCGGCGAGCACGACGCCGAGGCCGGCAGCCTCCAGCGCGCGGCGCGTCTCGGCAAGATCGAGCTCGCCGGGTTCCGGCACGAGAAGCTCGACGAAGTCGTAGCCGAGCTTTCGCATTTCGGCAAAGAGCGGGAAGTGCTCGGCCGTGAAGGGCCGCGCATATTGCATGGAGATCAACCCGACGGGGTTCATTGTCTGTCCTCTTTCATTCGCATTCAGCCCTTCACCGCGCCCTGGGTCAGCCCGCCGATCAGGCGGCGCTGCACGAGAAGGAAAAGGATGGTGGCGGGCATGGCGCCCACGACGGCGCCCGCGGCAAGCAGGCCCCATTCGATCTGGTATTCGCCGATCAGCGTCTGGATCGCGACCGTGACGGGCCGCACGTTCTTGCCGCCGAGCGTCAGCGCGTAGAGATATTCGTTCCAGGCGGTGATGAAGATGTAGATGCCGGTGGAGATGATGCCGGGCATCGTCAGTGGCAGCACGACGCGGCGCAGCGCCGTCAGCCGCGAGCAGCCGTCGATCATCGCCGCCTCGTCGAGGCTCTTCGGGATCGCGCCGACATAGCTCGTCAGCATCCATACCGCGAAGGGAATGGCGACGGTCGCATTGGCGAGGATGAGGCCGAAATGCGTGTCGAGGGTGCCCGCTTTGCGCATCAGCACGAAGAGCGGCAGGATGAGCAGCACGATCGGGAACATGTTGATGAGCAGGAACTGCAGCATCAGCACCTTGCGGCCGGCAAAGCGGAAGCGCGAGAAGGCGTAGGCCGCCGTCACCGCGACGGCAAGGCCGAGCACCACCGTGCCGCAGGCGATGATGAGGCTGTCAAGCATGTTGCCGAGGAACGAGGTCTGGCGCAGCAGCCGCACATAGTTGTCGAGGCTCCAGCCGGCGGGCGAGACGGAGACGCCCGTGGCGTTCAGCGTCGCGGTCGGCGTCAGCGAGGTCAGCACCATCCAGGCGAAGGGCCCCATGGCGAAGAGCACGATCACCAGCACCGGCAGGTCGGTGGTGAGGATGCGGCGGAGCGTGGAGGGCTTGTTCATCGTTCGACCTCCCGCATGGTCCGGGCGAGATAGACGGCGACGATCGCGCCGAGAAGAATGGTGAAGGTCACGGCGATGGTCGTGCCATAGCCGAAATCGAGGTTCTGGCGGGCACGCACGAAGGCATAGAGCGGCAGCGTATGGGTCGCATAGCCCGGCCCGCCTCCGGTCATGACGAAGATGACGTCCATGGAATTGGCGACCCAGATGACGCGCAGCAGCCCCGCCGTCGCCAGCACCGGCGCGATGCCCGGCAGCGTGATATGCACGAACTGCCGCCAGGACGAGGCGCCGTCGATGGAGGCGGCCTCGTAGTGGCTGCGCGGAATGCCCTGGAGGCCGGCGAGGATCATCACCGCGAAGAACGGGAAGCCCTGCCAGGTCAGCGTCGCGATGATCGCATAGAGCGCGAGCTTCGGATCGGCGAGCCACGGCACGGCGGACTGCACGACGGAGAGATAGAGCAGGATATCGTTCAGGACGCCCGTATTGGGATCGTAGATCCAGCGCCACATCAGCGCGATCACCACGCTCGGCAAGGCCCAGGGAATGATGATGAGGGCGCGCGCGAGGCCGCGCCAGGGAAATTCCCGGTTGAGCAGCAGCGCCGTCACGAGGCCGAGGCCCATCTGAAGAGGAACCGTCAGGCCGATCCAGATCGCAGTGTTGCCGAGCGCCGTCCAGAAGATGGGGTCGGCGAAGAGCTTGACGTAATTGCCGAAGCCGACGAAGCGGCTGGCATTCGGCTTCCAGAGGATGAGGTCGTAGAAGCTGGTGATGAGTGCCTGCACCATCGGGAAGAAGACGATGAACAGGGTGACGAGCACCGCGGGCGCCAGCAGCATGTAGGGCATCAGCCGGACGCTCCAGGGCGTCGGGATGATCACGGCAGTCGATGGTGAGGCGGTGGTCGCGGTCATGCGGTCGTTCCCGGCCGGTTGGCATTCGAAAGATCCCATCCGCCCAGATGTTCGGGCGGGGCGGATGGGAGGGGTGGAGCGGGCGCAGGAGCGTCCGCTCCGGGGAGGTCACTGCTGCGCGAAGAGCGCCTCGAGCTGCTGCATCATCTGCTCGGAGGTGATCTGGCCGGTCAGCGCCTGCTGCATCGCGGTCTGCCAGGCCGTGTTGACGAATTCCGAGGTCGCCGTGTTCTGCGGCAGCACATGGGCGAAGGGCAGCGACTGCACGGTGGCGTCGACGAAGCGGCGCTCATGCTGCGTCCAGTTTGCCGAGCCGCTCTTGGTGACGGTCATCTGGCCGGTCGCCTTGTTGAACTCGACATTGTTCTCGCCCTCGGCGAGGAAGGAGATCCACTTCCAGGCCGCGTCCTTCACTTCCGAATTGGAGAAGATCGCAAGGGACTCGTCGCCATAGGACGTCCAGCGGCCGCCGCCGCATTCGGGCACCGGCACGGCCGAGACCTTGTCGCCGAGCGCCTTGACCATGTCGTTCGACGAGCCGATGTGGTGGATCGTCATCGCCGTGGTGCCGTTCTTGAAGGCAGCGGTGATTTCCTGGAAGCCGTCGTTCGGTGCGGAGGCCGGAATGACCTTGTCCTTCTGGAACAGATCGATGAGCCACTGGTTGGCGGCGATCGCCTGCGGCGTCGTCAGGCCGCCCGGTTCCAGCTTGGCGCCCTGCGAGAGCACGAAGGCGCCCCACTGGTCCCAGCCGCCCTTGCCGCCGCGAAGGCCGAAGCCGTAGGTCGCCGGCGCCTTGGTAAGCTTGATCGCGGCGTCGCGGAACTCCTCGCAGGTCGTCGGCGGCTTCAGGCCGGCTTCGGCGAAGAGGTCGGCGCGATAGTAGAGATAGAGCACGACATACTGGATCGGCAGGTAGTATTGCTGGCCTTCCGGCCCCTTGTTGAGCTCCAGCAGGTTGTCGAGCAGGTCGGCCTTGCCCGGCCAGGCGTCGATGCGCTCGGCAAGCGGCTCCAGAGCACCCATTTCCACGAGGCGCGGCTGGGCGAAGAGCTTCACCATCGCCGCATCCGGCGCATTGCCGCCGACCAGCGCGGTATAGAGGTTATCGTAGTAGCTGTTCCACGGAACGTTCTCCGCTTCCACCTTGATGCCCGGATTGGCCGCCTCGAACTTGGCGACGAGATCGCCCATCGGGTTTTCCGGATTGTCGAAGTGATACCAGAAGCGAACGGTTTCCGCCGATGCGGTGCTGGCAAGCAGCGCCGTCGCAAGCGCGGCCCCGACCGCAAGTTTCCTCCAGATTTTCATTGTCTCCTCCTTTGAAAATCGAATTCAGTTTGTACCGGTCATCCGCCGGGCATCGGCGCCCGCTGCCGCCAGCGCCTCGCGCGCGGCGGCAAGATCGAGCGTGTTCTGCAAAAAGCCGTGCGTGACGCCCGGCACGACCGTCAGGGTCTCGTCGCGGCCAAGGCCCTTCAGGCGCTCGTGCAGCACGATGCTGTCGGACAGCAGCGGATCGACGCCCGCCGCCATCAGATGCAGCGGCGGCAAGGCGATCAGCGCCTCGTCCGATGCGAGCAGCGGACAGGCCAGCGGATCGGCCGAAACATCGCGGCCGCCGACATACCAGTGCCAGTAGCGCTGCATCTTGGCGGTCGTCAGACCCGGCCCGTTCTCGAAATCGCGATAGGAATCGGTGCGGAAATCGCCCGCATAGGTTCCGTAGAAGAGCAGTGCGCCGGCGACGGGCGGGCGCCCTTCGGCCTGCTCGTGCAGCATGGCGGCGAGCGCGAGGTTGGCCCCGGCGGAATCGCCGGAAAGGATGAGCGGACCGGCGGTCACGCCGAGCGGCGCGGACGCGGCAAAGGCGAAGCGGATCGTCGCGACGACATCCATGAGCCCCGCGGGATAGGGATGTTCCGGCGAGAGGCGATAATCGGGCAGCAGCACCGGCAGGCCGCTTTCCAGCGCGAGGACGCGCGCGCAGCGTTCATGCGTTTCCGGACTGCAGAAAGCAAAGCCGCCGCCATGCACGAAGACGACCGCGCCGGCGCCGTGCCCTGGCGGTACGAGGACCCTGAGGCGCACCCGCGCCGAGCCGAGGCCCGCATCCGCGTCGATCCACGCTTCGCCGACGGCCGCCATCTCGGGCAGCTCGACATTCCAGCGCCGGTTGCTTTCCTCCGAGAGCGCCCTGCCCTCGGCCGGCGAAAGCGTCGTCGGATCGGGCTGCGGCCCGGTCTCGGCGGCCACGCGGGCAAGCAGCGCGGCCATTTCCGGCGAAAGCCGGGCAATGTCGGGCACGATGCTCATTGCGTCGCCTCGGGAAAGACGTCGGGACCGAGGTCGACGATGGTTGCGATGTGGTGGCGAAGCGCCGCGCTCGCCTGCGCGACATCCCTGTTCTCTATCGCCTCGATGATCGCACCGTGGCGCTGGGCGGTCGCCACCAGATCGCGCGGCGTGGTGCTGCGCGAAATCTTGAAGCGGTGATTGTGCACGAGGCAGCGGTGCAGGATCGGATCGAGCGCGGGAAGCTGCGCATCCTGGAAGATACGGCGGTGGAAATCCCGGTCGAGGGAGGCAAGCTCGAGTTCGTCGCCGGCGGCGGCCGTATCGAGCATTTCGGCGAAGAGCGCCTTGAGATCGGAAACGAGCGTGCGGCTCGGCATCTGCAACGCGCGCAGGATGCCGCTGCACTCGATCTGCTGGCGCACGCGGAACATCTCGACTGCCTCGGCCTCCGTGCATTCGGAAACCTGCGTGCCGCGATGCCCCTGCCGGCGCACCAGCCCCTCTTCCTGCAACTGGAGCAGCGCCTCGCGCACCGTGCCCTGGCTGCAGGAGAAATGCGCGGCGAGATCCAGCTCCGTCAGCGCCGCGCCGGCCGGCAGGACCCCGAGCATGATGTCGCGCTTGAGCGCATTGAAGGCGGCCGCCGACTTTGCCGGCCTTGCCGCGCCTCGCGCATTCGACGGTGCAGAAAAATAGGTCATCGGCCGGCTCGCATGGTTGCCAATCGCGTCTTGTATCATTATTGATATTGATATCGATAATGAAGGTCAAGGGCAGAGTTGACCTTTCGGAGGAGAAAGCCGTGACAGCAATCGCCTTGAGGCAGATCCGCAAGACCTATGGGTCCCTGGAGGTCATTCATGACGTCGACATCGATATCGCCAGCGGAGAATTCCTGGTCCTCGTCGGCCCGTCCGGATGCGGCAAATCCACCCTCCTGCGCATGATCGCCGGGCTGGAGGAGATTTCCGGCGGAACCCTCGACATCGGCGGAAAGATCGTCAACGCGCTGCCGCCCTCCGACCGCGACATCGCCATGGTCTTCCAGGACTACGCGCTCTATCCGCATATGAGCGTGCGCGAGAACATGGCCTTCGGCCTGAAGATGCGCGGCACGGAGACGGCGACCATCGAGGGCCGGGTGTCGCAAGCCGCCGACATCCTGAAGATCGAGCCCTTCCTCGAACGCCGGCCGGCGCAGCTTTCGGGCGGCCAGCGCCAGCGCGTCGCCATGGGCCGCGCCATCGTGCGGGAACCCTCGGCCTTCCTCTTCGACGAGCCGCTTTCCAACCTCGACGCCGCCCTGCGCGTCGAGATGCGGCTGGAGATCGCCAAGCTGCACAATCGCATGAAGGCGACGACGGTCTATGTCACGCATGACCAGGTCGAGGCCATGACGCTCGCCGACCGCATCGTCGTGCTCAATGCCGGCAAAATCGAGCAGATCGGCCCGCCGCTCGATCTCTACCACCGCCCCGCAAGCCTCTTCGTCGCGCGCTTCATCGGCAGCCCGACCATGAACACCATGCCGGCGGCGATCGTCGCCACGGACAATGGCAGCGCAATCCGCCTCAGCGACCGCACCCTGCCGCTTGCCGGTCTCGACACCCCTCCTCCGCCCGGCGCCGCCACCTTCGGCATCCGCCCCGAGGACCTGATCGCCTGTCCGCAGGAGGAAGCCTGGTTCAGCGGCGAGCTCGCCGTCGCCGAACGGCTCGGCAGCCAGACCTACGGCTATGTGGAGATCGGCCAGCCCCGCATGCTGACCGTCGAATTCCCGCGCGACACGCCGATCCGTGTCGGCGACCGAATCCACGTTCGCCCGAACATGCAAGCGATCCACCTCTTCGACGCGGCCTCGGGCCTCCGCATCAACTGAGCGGGGGCGCGAGCAGGCCGGCGCCCGGCGCGGAGGCCAGGTCCTGCTGCCTGCCGATGGTTAGCAGCCATTTGTGGAACCGCTGGCCGACGGGTCTTTCGAGGGCTGCCCGGTCCCAGGCAAGGTAGTAGCTTTCCGGCAGCTTCATGCGGATATCGAAGGGAACCACCAGGCTGCCGGCGGCGACCTCGTCCCGCACCATGGAGATCTGCGCAAGAACGAAGCCCCTGCCATTGGCGGCGGCATCGATGGCGCTGCTCGACAGGGTGAAGGAAAGGCCGGAGAACGTCTGGCTGCCATCGGCGTCGATCAGCCGTGCCCAGTCTCGCCATTGCGGCGACGCCTTGTAGTCGGATTCCCATTCGACATTGAGGAGCGGGAACTTGAGGATATCCTGCGGACAGTCCAGAACCCGGTTGGCGAGGAGCGCCGGCGAGCAGGCTGGCACCACCCAGTCGGTGAAGAGGTTGGCGACATGCTCGTGCACATTCGCTCGCCGGCCGTAGGTGATGCGGAAATCCACATGCTCGATGCCGATGCGCGGCTCCTGCTCCTCGCCGAGAATGCGCACGCTCGATTCCGGACAGAGGGACTGCCAGTCGAATATCTTGCGGCTGACCCACTTGTTGGCGACGGATGTCAGCGCGCTCAGCACGATCCCCGTCTCGTTGCGGGCGCGCGTCAGCACACTGGCAGCGTGGGAAAGCTGCTGGAAACCCTTCGCCACTTCCCGGTAATACATCCGCCCCCATGACGACAGCTCGACCCGCCGGCCCCGCCGCTCCAGCAGCGTCAACCCCAGACATTGCTCCAGATTGCGAACCAGCTGGCTCACCGCGCCGGGCGAAACGCCGAGGTCCTCGGCTGCCGCGCTGACCGAGCCGCACCGTCCGATTGCCTCGAAGGCTTGCAGGCCGCGCAGGGACGGGTTCGGCATGGTGAAGCTCCTCCGGAAGCGACGCAGTTTAGAATTTCTAAAAAAGAACGCAGCCGCTGGCAACTTGTTGGCACGAAAAAATCAACGAACATTCGCTTGGCAAAACGCAAGGAGAGCGAGATGTTTCTCAAGAACGCCTGGTATGTTGCGGCCTGGGACAACGAGGTCGGCCGCGAACTGAAACCCGTGACCATCCTGGGCGAGAACATCGTCCTCTACCGCCTGCAGGACGGCACGCCCGCCGCGCTGGAAGATGCCTGTCCCCATCGCAAGCTGCCGCTCTCCATGGGCCGCATCAAGGGCGACGACGTGGAATGCGGCTATCATGGCCTGACCTTCGACTGTTCGGGCACCTGTACCCGCGTTCCCGGCGCCGAGCGCATCCCGCACGTCGCCAAGGTACGATCCTATCCGGTTCACGAGCGCTACGGCCTGTTGTGGATCTGGATGGGGGATGCCGCCAAGGCGGACCCGAAGGACATCTTCGAGGTCGAGCATTTCGACGATCCCGCCTGGGGCATCAACCGCGGCGAATCCATGATGCTCCACTGCAACTATCTCTACATGACGGACAACCTGCTCGATCCGTCCCATGTCGCCTGGGTGCACCAGTCGTCCTTCGCCAGCTCGGCCTGCGAGGAGACACCGCTGGAGACGACCGTCAAGGAAGACGGCGTGACCGTCTGGCGCTGGATGATCGATTCCGAGCCCGCCCCCTTCTACGCGCCCTTCCTGCAATTCGAGGGCAATACCGACCGCAAGCAGCACTACGAGGTGCGCTATCCGAGCAACGCCATCATCAAGGCGATCTTCGCGCCGGCCCACACGGGCGGGGAAGGCCGCGACCTGCCGGACAACACCTTCCTCATGGACAGCTACAACTTCATGACCCCGGTCGATGAGAACCGCACCAAGTATTACTGGTTCCAGATGCGCAATTTCGCGCCCGACGACGCCAAGGTCTCCGCGAGCTTCGCCAAGTCCGTACGCGGCGCCTTCGAGGAGGACCGGGTGGTGCTGGAGGCG
>Ga0153917_1000210_pt1 | contig 48739 bp, 30 predicted proteins | sample TSFL001MetaG_FD_104695 | JGI IMG/M metagenome (GOLD analysis project Ga0153917, IMG submission 104695) | Attine ant fungus gardens microbial communities from Florida, USA - TSFL001 MetaG | ecosystem: Host-associated > Fungi > Mycelium > Unclassified | place: USA: Florida, Paynes Creek Historic...
AATGGCAGCTTGTGCTCCCACTCGTGCTCAAGGCACCTACGGCATTCAGCTTGCCATTCACCGCTCTCACTCCAGATTCTAATCCCCTCTCAAGACACAAGCGGCCTTGCGTCGCGAAAGGGCCGCACAGCGGCCCCATCGGCATCGAGCCTTGAAACGCCTGCCCCGGGCCGGTAACCTTCGCCCGTTGCTGTAAATCCAGCAGCCGGGTTTGGTAGCCCGCGATCAATCAAGGCGCACAAGCGCCCGCTCTGCGTTTCAGCTGGCGCTTTTCAGTGCCTGGCTGTCTCGTGTCATGGCGGCTGTGCGTAGGGCGCACTCGTGCGCGCCGGTTTCCTTGATTCCCGGTCTACCAACCTGCGTACAGCCGTCACCATTCGTTTGGTAGCGAAATGTGGCGGCTCCATTGAATCAAGGAGCGACACAATGACGAAAGCCATCCCCGATCCCCCACGCCGCCGCACCACGGTATCCGCCTCGTTCGGCAGCTGCGAACAGAGCCATCCACCCCTGTTCAGCGTCTGCGCCGGCGTCGAACTCGAAGACGCCCTGGTCCACCTTTCCACACTCCTCAAAGGCGCCTGCGCCAGCAATCTCAAGGCGCTGCTCGATGGGCTGGAGATGCAGCAGTTGAAGGCGACGCAGGCGGCAGCCGGTTAAAGCCCGATGGCACCACTGCCACTGACTGCGCTGGTGGCAGTGCTGTTCACCGGCATCACCTTGCCATTGGTGCTGAACCTCGGGCTGGGGTGAACCCGCTTGGCTAGACTGTGATCTACCTCACGCCCTGGAAGCACGGTCATGCGTCCTTCGTCGCTGGTGTTCGGCCTGACCCTGGCCCTGCTCGCAGGCCCGCTGCACGCAGCCGACAGCGCCAAGGCCGCCGTGGCCGAGGACAAGGCCCAGGTATTGGAGGAAAAGGTGCTCAAGGACGCGCCGCCGCCCAAGAAGAAGGAAACGCTGACGCCCAGCGAAGTGAAAGCGGTCGACCCCGTCGGCCAGTCTCCGCTCGACGACAGCATCACCTGCCTGGCCCGCACCATTTATTGGGAAGCCAAAGGCGCGGATGCCCAGGACATGACCGCAGTGGCCAGTGTGGTGCTCAACCGCCTGGGGCACGAAGGCTTCCCCGACACGATTTGCGGGGTGGTCAAGCAGGGGGTGGAGACCAAGGCGTGCCAGTTTTCCTGGTGGTGCGATGGGCGACCTGATCAGGTCGAGGAAGAACAACGCTACGCTGTGGCCAAGGAGATCGCCCGCAAGGCCCTCAACCAGCAGTTGAAGGACCCCACGGGCGGCGCGCTGTACTTTCATGACCGCACGGTGCGGCCGGATTGGGCCAAGGCCTATCGCAGGACGGCCGAGACTACGCATTTTTTGTTCTACAAGCCTAACCAGATGCAGGCGCGTTAGGGCCTGGTTAGGCTAGGCTCTGTACGAAATGTATCCGCACTCGCCCAGACTGCGTTGAAACGGGCTCGGAATGCTCATGTACTCCAGTACACTCCGCTTCCTCGCCCCGTTTCGCCTTGTCTGACCTTCGCGCGAACACATTTCATACAGACCCTAGGCAGAACATCCGAGGGCCTTGTTCAGCTCCACTGATAACGAGCCGACCAGTAGAGCAACGACGGGGAGAAAAAGTGCGGGGCTCCGCCCAGCGAATCGCAGCACTCTTCAGCTTATGATGCGCCCCCGAAGAATGACAGCATTGGTATAGATAGCCACATTCCTATCATGCTCTAGCGAGATTTCAGCCCCAAGGGAATCGCCCCCACCATTTGTACTCGCAGTTATATGCCACCCACTGCTGGACACTGAAACAAATTCTCGCAGGCCAGGGCTCAATGTAAAGGGATCACTGGCGTTAAGAATCCGCATTTTCATTCCCATTCCTTGTGACTTTATATTTTTAAGCCGAAACGAAAGCTGCCCTCCATTTTTATCGACCAGAAAATAACCATGATCATTCCAATCTTTTACAACCCTCCCTTTCCACAACATTTCCACCTCATCCGAAATAAATGCCGAATACACTATGATTTCGTCGTGCGGCATGACCTCACCCGGAAACAACGAACACGTAACATTCGATCTCCCACTTCCGCTCTTGGCTCCCGATGCCTCCATGGTCCAGCTGGTCGCTCCAGAAGCAGTCACTTTATTGGGTGTACCAACAGGTGGATCAATTAGAGTGATCGCATCCGGAATATCAGCAGCTGTAAGATACAGCTCCGCCCCAAGGGTAGTCAGGGGGCTGTTCTCGGGGTAACGCACCTGCACACCTATCTTCTTTTCCCCTCGTTTTATAAAGCGAGGAGGAAAAACTCGTCCATCCAACTCATCCTTAAACTTTGCCGCCAGAACCCCGCACTTCTCCAACACCAGCGCCTGTTGAAACCCTTCCATCTTCACCGTCACACCGAACACGCCGCTGATGTTCTTCGCGGCCAGCGTCCACTCCAGTCCTTTGTCCACTGTCGTCGGCGTACCATATCCCGGCGTAGCGGGTATATCCGTCGACTTCAACGTACCGCCGCCGTTGAAGGACATCTGGGCCTTGAGATCCATGGCCTTGAGTATCGGGCTGCCCGCCTTGGGCACCAGCTTGAACGTTCGCGTCTGGTTACGTCGGACAATCGGTGGAGCGCTCACATCGTCACCAGACAGTTTCAACTCCACCTCATCCGCCAGATCGATCGACATCAACAACCCCGTCGCGAGACGCACAGGGGTCTTGAACGTGTCCACCCACACCGCCAGCCCGAACGAGCCGCTGGCGTCCGTCGCCCCGGTAAGCGTCCAGGCATGACCGCCGGCCGGTATCGGGTGGGACTCGCCATACGTCGGGCTGGCGACCAGCTTTTCCTGGGGCAGGCTGGCGCCATCGACGAACCGCAGTTCGCTGCGCAAGGTTGTGCCCACCTTCAATGGGCTGCTCTCCTTCGGCTTGAGCACGACGTTCTGCCCGGCACCCCGCCAGAAGTAACCAACACCGCCTACCGATGACTCCTGAACGATCAAATCGAATTCATCATTCGGATCTTCAGACAGTACCAGGCAATCTTTCAGCACGAGGCGGTTGTCCACGAATCCGGACATGTCGATGCTCAAGTCAACGGTGCCGCTCGCTGCTGGCGCCGTCATATCCCAGTGCATGCCCTCCGGCGTCATCCGTTGCCTAGTCATCTTCGCAGGTTTGGAGGACAGCTCGGTCGAGCTCCAACCCTCCAGGTTCGTTTCGCCCAACGGGCTGCCTGAGTTGGGTATCATGCTGATGGTCTGAACCTGGTTTCGGCGCATGATGATCGGAGCATTGGACGCTTGACCAGGAACCGTCAGTTGCAGTTGCGCCTCATCGCTGAGGCTGGATGACAGCAATACGCCTTTATCCAGCGTCAGCGGGATGTCAAAACCCGTCACCATCACTTTCAGGCCGAAAGCGCCACTCTTCGTTTGTGCCCCGCTAAGTGACCACGTGTTGCCACCGGCTAGCAGTGGATGGGTTTCGCTATAAGCCGGCGTGGCCGGTATGTCCTCCGCCACTAATTTTCCGTGGGGTACAAAGCCCAGCCAGACACCCAGTCTTGCTACATCCAAGGGGCTATCGGGCCTGGGTAGGATACTGACCTCTGCCTTCAGACCACGGTGAACGATCGGCGGGTTGGCCCCATCCACATTTCCTTGGAATTTGAGTTCAGCCTCATCGTTCAGATCGCGGGACAGCAGCACGGCCTCACCCAACTTCAACGGAGTGCTGAAGCCAGCCATGTGGATTTGCACCCCGAACGTGCCGCTGGCATTCGTGCCAGTGAGTGTCCACGCGGGGCCGTTGTGGCTGTTGAACTCCTTGCCGTAGGCCGGGCTGGCTACCACCTGCTGATCGGTCAGGCTGCCACCGGCGTCGAAGACCAGCCTGTAGGCGAGCTTCGATGCACTCAACGGACTGTCGCGCCTGGGGACGAAGCTGATGGTCTCTTGCTGGCCGCGACGGAAGATCGCCGGCTTGCCCGAGGCCGTGCAGGTCATCTCGGCCTCGTCATTGAGGTCCAGGGACAGGAGCAAGGCGTTGTCCAGCTTCAACGGGGTGAGGTCTGCCACGCAAATCTGCACACCGAACCTGCCACTGACGTTGGCCCCGGTGAGCGTCCAGGCCGCATAGCTGCCGATGGTGTGTTTCGTGTCGTACGCCGGGCTGGCGACGACCTGTTCCTTATCCAGTGCGTCGGTCTTGATGAATTCCAGCCATCCCTGCAACTGCGCCGCCGCCAGCGGGCTGCCCTCCTTGGGCACCAGGCGGATCGTGCGCCCGACGCCACGGCGGAAGATGTTCGCGCTATCCCCCCCTGCGTCCGTCACACTCAGCTGCGCCTCGTCTGCCAGGTCCGCCGACATCTGCACACCCTTGAGCGAGAACGGCACCGGCAGGCCACCCTCTGCAACTTCCTCGGCCTGTACGGTGAACAACCCGCTCGCACTGCCCCCCTGGATCGTCCAACTGATGCCCGCCGCGCCCATGGTTTGCGCAACCCCGGCGCCAGGGGTGAAGGAAATGCCCAACTGCGGCGATAGGCCCGCCGGCCAGTTCAACGCAATGGCCTTGCCGATGAAGTAGCTGTCCGGACGCTTCGGCTTGAGCATCAGCGTATGGCTGCTTTTGCGGGTCAGGCGCAGGGCCAGCTCGCTGACATCCGTGATCGGCTTGCCATCCAGCGTCACTGCCAGCTCACCGGGCCAGGGAGAAGTCGCGAAAACCGGCAACGTGCAATCGCTGTGGCTGCCTTGCTGCAGCGCATCCCGGCAGGTGGCGGTGAACACGGCCTGATTATTGGAGCCCTCGTCTCCCGGCCGGGGCGTGTACTCCAGCTTCGAGTGGCCGTTCTTGTCGGTCGGTACAGTCCGGTAGTCGCTGCCGTTCAGCTGCCAGACCACCGCCACGTTCCCTACCGGACGCGCCGGGGTGAACGGGTTCTTGACCGTGGCAACAAGCGTGGCGCTGTTTTCCGCGTCGATGACCGGAACGACACCATTCCAGACGACATCGCCGATTGCATAGTGGAAGTCTCCAATGCTGGCTGCGATCGGGTGCTTGGGCGCCAACCAGTAGCTGCCCAGCCCCAGGGCTCCGTTTTCGGGCAGCCCGGCTTCGCGTTTGGCGTCCACTGTCAGCCGCCAACTGGCGCCGCCCTCGGCGAGAATGGGTTGATAGCGGTCTTGCTGGTCGCCATCGAAGATGTTGAACGGCGGTACGGCGTCAAGGCCCTGCTGCCCCGGCAGCAGGTCATCGTCCATCCACAACAGGCTGGCAGGCTGGCCTGTCCATCCATTGCCCGCGGGTGTCCTGACCTCCAGGCGATGGGTTGCGCCCTGGCACAACAGGAAGGGTTGCGTGGCCTGGACAATCGGGCCTGCACCCTCGCGCTCCACCAGCAGCCGCAGGTCGCTCGCTTCATCGAGGGCGGGCAGGCGAACCTGTGTCAGCACATTCTTAAGGTAGAGGTAGCGGTACGGCTGCTTGCCCGGTGTTTCGAACACCACGCGCACCCGCTCGACACCTTCGGGCACATCGATCCGGCCCAGGGTCAGGGTGTGCCAGGTCGGGTCGGATTTGGGTAGTACAAAGCCACGCGGCAATTTCACTTTGGGCGGCACGTACTTCGAAGCATCGCCTTTGAGGAAAGCGGAAAAGAGCTCGCGCGTCTCGTCACCCACGGCGTAGACCTTGAGCGTGCATTGCGTGAAGAAGGTGGCGTCATATTGGCAGTTCAGCCAATAGTCAGGCCTGCCCTCTGCAGCGGCGATGACAGGCAGATCAAGATCCTGCCAGATGCGCTGTGTCTTGCCGGACTCGTCAGGCTCGACGATCCCGACGTACGTGCTGCCATCACCTGCCATGAACGTCGCATACCCGTCGGTCTCTATTTTCCAAGCGGTCGGTCTGGCGTCATTGCGCAGGCTGATCGACCCGGTCGGAAACGACGGATGCTGGACGAGGTTGTGGCCGCGGGTTTGCTCGGCCGCATCGGTAATGCATTCATTGGTGGACATCGTGTACTCCAGTTTTGGATTGGGTGCCGCGGCCCAGGCGAAGGCCCTCCTTTGCCTGGGCTGCGGCAGATGAAAATGCGTGGATGTGTCATCGAGCCGTCGGCTCGAACGGATGCCCGCGTCAGACGCGGGAGGGTGATGCCGACAGCGCCTCGACGGCCGACTCGAACTGCGGCCCTCCGTGCAAGGCGAAGTAACGAACCTCGAGGATGATGTCGCTCAGGCTCTCGAGCAGATCTGCCTGCTGGGCACTGCGAGGAAACCGCAGGTGCCAGTCCGACACCGCGCCGGTGCCTTCGAAGGGCAGATAGCGGTCGTCCATCTCGGGGGCGGTGACCAGGCCAATGTCCTGGTTGGCCGAGGACAGGCACACCTGCTGCCGGGCGCGCAGGCTCATCATCACGTTACGCCCGTCACCTTTCTCGTCATCGTCGGTGGCGCCGGGCGAAAGGAACTTCACGCCCTCGATATCGGGCTTGATCAACAACCGGCTCTGCTTCTGGGTCAGCGTGGCCCGAATGTTCTGGTACGGCCCCAGCAAGGCAGGCAGCGACAGGGCCACGCTGTGCAAGCGGCGCATGTAATGGCCCGGGTAGTCGCTGTTGAACAACGCTTCGGACAGCGAGAACGAGAGTTCGCCGTCCGTGGGCATGTGCTGGAGCAGCGTCTCCCATTTCTCGACAGCCTTGCCGCTTTTATCGAAGACCAGGCGATGCTCGACCAGTGCCTTCAGGGAAACGGTCTTGCGCACTTCCAGGTGTCGCTCGTTGCGCAACAGCGCTTCTGCCTCCAGGCGCAGCAGGTCCAGGCGCAGTTCATTGCCGGCGTTCAGGCCATGACGGTCTGCCTGCCAGACGGGCGTGCGGATGATGCGTTTGTCGAAGTTGCCGGTCTCGTACTGCCAGCAGGCCTCGGCACTGTTGCACAGGCTCACCGCCACATCGAACAGGGTGGCGTGCAGGGTCGCCGTTTGTGAACGCAGCCAGCGGTAGAGCGACACACTGGTCGACTTGTTCTGGTAGAAGGCATAGAGCTGATGGGTGTGCTCCAGGGCTTTGCGGCTGTGCTCCAACGCACGTTGCGAGGCCAGGGTCGCGTGCTGCTGCACCTGGAGTTGCTTGTCCAGTACCTGCAGCTCCTTGCCCGCCAGCTTGGCCTGCAATTGCCACTCTTCCCGGCGACGCCGGTAGCCTTCGGTCTCACGCAGCAGTTCGGCGGCGGTCCTCATGTTGCCGCCCTGCACCTGCAGCCCATGCCCCACGGCCATCATGGCGCCCTTGTATTTGCTGCCACCGTTGGCCAGGCCAAAGATGTTGGGCGCCAGTTCAGCCAGGTAGGAAAGCCCGATGGCGCCTGTACCCAGGTGGGTCAGGCTCTGTCCGATGCCATGAAGGCTCATCGCGGCGTTTTCACCGGCGGATATGTTGTCTGCGTACAGACGCGTGTAATGGGCTTGCCTGAGTTCGGTGGCATCGCGTTGGGCCCGCAGCACTTCTTGGTTCTTTTGCTGCTGCTGGTGGAGTTGCTCCTGGATCCCGATGGTGTAACTGGCGATTTCCGCCGCCTGCTGGTACTGCAGCGCCTCCAGTTCGGTACGGTTCTCCAGCTCCATGAGACTGCGCAACTGCTCGCCGAACTGTATCAGCGTCGCCACCACTTCATGGGCCTTGCCGATGATGGTACGGAATCGGTAGGGCGGCACGACCGTGCGATAGCCCATCAGGTGCGAAAGGTTGGCCCCGCCCCCCATGCGTGCCATGAGCAGGTCGAACGGATTGGCTGCCGGCGCGTACAGTGGCAGCATCATCGGTTGGCCATCGAGAGTCAGGAAGTGCCGAAGGTTATGGAAACGCTGCTCCAGCAGATGCCAGGTGTCCATCAGTTGCTGGTTGACCGGCAGGCGGAAGGCAGGGTGCGCCGCCACGCCGACCCGGACGAGCGTCGACACATGCTTGGGCAGGTCGGCAGGCGCGCAAACCTGTCCCTGGCATTCCAGCAACAGGTCGTCGGACGCCTGTGCGAGCAGCTGTTTCACGGTTTTCGGTTGCCAGGTGTTGATTGCACGGGCGTCCGGAACATCCCCCATCAGGTCCGCAGCCATGCGATACAGCAGCCAGGCAGCGGCCAGGCTGTCCCGGGTTTGCCTCCGATACAGAAGGTCCGCCTCCCCCATCAGCAACTGTACGTACTGGACGAAGACCGCCTTGCGATAATGGGACGGCGCATGCAACGCAATGCTGTGAGGGTCAAGCAGCTGATGTTCCAGCCCCGCCCCCGGTGTGTCGTCACGCAGCACCCACGCACAGCTCCAGTACTCAGGCCCTGGGTGCTCCGTGGAGGCCTGCCTGCGCTGAGGGTTGAAGATCAACGCCAGCCAGCGCCGAGCCTCCTCGAACCGCTCCTCCTCCTGCAGCCGCGAGGCGATCAGGTGCGGCACATGGAAGAACAGCTCGCGCAAGTACAGGCCACTGGCATCGTACATGTTCAACAACGGGTCATCTTTCGTCCGTAGCCAATCGCCGTGCGCCTTGGCGTCCGGTGTTTCGTCGTAGGCCGGTTCCTGCAGGTGTTGTGCATCCCAGGCGAAGACGGCCTGAGGCGAGGCCTGGGCGCGGTTGATCAGGTCCGGCACATGCTGGGAGTTCAGGCGCGCGACGAGAGGGGTACCGCCGAGGTCGAGCACCAGGAAGTCGGTGCCACTGCCCTGGCGCTCGACGAAGGGCAGCGAGGCACCTGACGGATCGACCGCCTTGGCCAGCGTCAGGGTGAATGTTGCAGGTTCGCCACCGGTCGGACCGAAACTGACGTCCAGCGTTGCCGCCGAACTGCGCGATGCCGGTGCTTTCCAGTCATGGGTACACCAGGCGGTGGCCGCACCGCCATTGAGCGTGAACGCGTCCCTCCAGAGATCCTTGGCCCCTACCGTGAGCGTCATGCTTTCAAGCACCACACTCTCGGCATGCACCGTGACGAAGTTGTTCGTGCTTGCTAGGCGTTGCTGCCCGGCGCTACCTACCTGAACGGAAAACTCGGCGCCCTCCCGCACCTGTTGCGCAGAATACCCTGCCAGGCTCGAGTCCAACGCGGTACGGTCCAGCTCGGCGGTGGCCTCGTACCATCCGTAGTCGGTCCTGTCGAAAGCGGTCGCATAGAGGGACAGCGGCGCCGGCATGGCCGGATGGGCCAGGGTCGCGCGCTCGAACGTCGGTTTTCCGTTCGTGGTACAGCGGAACTCGAGCGTGCCACGATGCGTGGAGCGCACATCCACGCGCATCCAGCCGTCTGCCGGGAGTGCCAGCACACAGGAGAGGTACACATCCATGGGGGCGACGCGTGTGCGCACCTCGGACGAGCGTCCTCGCACATGCAATCGATGCGTACCGTTGGTGCACTCTTCGAAGAGCACGTCCAGTTCGAGGAAAGGGTCGTTGCCATCGCTCGGCTTCACGCACGTCAGTTCCCATTGGCTGCTGGCCAACCGTCGCTGGAACTTCACTTTCGTGCCGTCGTCGGTAAAGTACTTGAACAGCCTGGTCCTGGCCTCCTTGTCGAATGCCTGGTCGCCCGGGGTCTCCCGTTTCAGCACGTCACGCTGGATGCTGAAGGTTTCTTCGCTCCCCTGCCTGAGCGCAATGCACAGTTGATCGTCGCTGCCGCGTGCCCGCGCGACGGCAAGCGCCAGGAGCTGGTACGACGCCAGCTCGGCCTCTTGAGCGCTGCTCTTCTCCAGCAGCAGAGTCTCGCTCCAGAGCGTTTCGGGTGTCGACCATTGGTTGTCCAGCCCCAGGTGGATCATGTCCAGTCGCAACGCGTAGCGCTGCCTGTCGCTGCCTTGCTCCTCGACAGGCGCACCGTGATGCAGCCACACCAGATGCAGACGGCCACAGAACTGCACGAGCCGCGCCTGGATCACCGTATTGCCGGTTGGCATGGCGATCGGCTGCCATTCGCTCCAGGCGTCAGGCTGGATGAGCGTGGATGCCGCATCCAGTCGGACCTGGACCTTTCGCCAGTAATAATGGGCGGGCGTGGCAGTGTCCCTGCCCAGCAGGTAGTAGTCCGAGTTGGCGAAGGTGTAGCCGTCGAACCGGTCGCCATCATGGTGGTGGCCCTGATAGTCGATATAGCCGGACCGCACGCGGATGCTGTTCTGGTATTCGTAGTTCTTCAGGTATGTCAGCAAGGCAGACTGCACGGTGGCGTCACTGATCTTGCCTTGTCCCAGGTCGTTTTCAAGGCTCTTGAACAACTGGGTCTTGTCCAGGCGCATATCGGCGCGGATGTAATTCTCGGGGTAGTCTTCCAGCATCTGGTAGCCCGCCCACAGCGAATAGTTCGACATGGCCTGTTGCCAGAAACGCACCAGTGCCGGGTCGAAATCCTGGTCGTAACCGGGCTCGATATTGTTGAATATCGAGTTGATGTAAGACTGCGTACATGCCAGCGCTTCGGCGAGATACGACGTCGTGACCGCCGAGGTGGCTTGCGTATCCATCATGAAATACCGATCCAGATGGTCGGCCGTGATCATGTTGAGCGACGAGGCTTGCAGTTTGTCGGGCAGTACATGATGGATGACATAGGCGCTCAGCGCATCGCGCCATTGTTCGGCCAGTTTGTCGGCCAGTGCATTGTTCATAGGGACCTCGAGTTCAGGGTCTGAAAGGCGCCGCGCAGCAAATCGTTGCCCGCCGGACACGGGCATGCCCGTGCCTGTCCTGGCGCCAGTAATAAGGGGGACACCCTGGCGTGTGCCCGCCAGGGGCAAGTCCGGTCAGTTCAGCAAGGGCTTGACGACGACGTCTGTCCAGACCGTCTTGAGTGCATGCTCATGGGAGATGCCGAACTTCACGTTGGCCTCCTGGCGTAGCCCGGTCTCCCGGCAGGTGATCGCCCAAGTCGCTTCGCGCCCCTCGAAGCGGTTGTCCTCACCCAGCGACGGTGAGAAGACCAGTCCGAGGGAAGCCACCGAAGCGCGACCGGCGTAGAGCAGGTTCATGGGCACCGCCAGCAGCGGATGCTTCTCGGCCAGGCGGCACGTCAGCATGATGGGCTTGTCCATCACGGGCGGGGTGATGACCACGGGGCCTGTCACCGGCTCGCCATCGACCAGGATCTCCATCTCCAATGGCGGCAGGAAACTGACCGGCTCGAAGACATGCGGCGCCTCGCCCCAGGTGGCGGCCACGGTAAAGGTGCCTGCCTCTTCGCTCTTGAGCAGATAACGGGCAATGCCGTCCGGCCCGGTCAGCGTCTCGACCGGATCGACACGTCCTCCCGACACGGTCCATTGCACCGGGTACCGTTCGACCGGCTTGCCATCGGAGCTGAACACATGGATTTCGAACTCGCTGGCATCGATGCCATCGGCCATCGGCCATACCTTGCTCGCCAAGGCCTTCGTGAGCGTTGCATCGGCCAGTACTTCGAACGTGAGCGTCTCGGTGTGGAACGCTTGGCTGTCGTCATTGACGAGCGTGACGCTCACCGTGACCGTACCGGCCTTCTCGGCCGTCAGGGTAGCTTGGGCCTCGCCGTTTTCATCGCTCTGTTGCGCGCCGGTGATCTTGGCTTGTTCGCAGGCCCACTGAAGCTTCTGGCCAGCCACTGGAAGGCCGTCCAGCCCCACGATCAGTGTGTTGACGCGGATCTCGCGGTCAGCGACCGCCGAGGAGGTGAGCACCAGCGAACGGACATAGGGGTCATCGGCGAAACCAATCTCGAAATAGATCGGATTCTGGTCGGCATACCAGACAGCCACCGTGCCTGGACCCGCATGCTTGCTGCGCAACTTGATGGTGCTGACACCCGCGCTGTTGGTCAGCGTCTCACCGGCACTGTCGACGAACTCACCAAGGCTGGTGCTCCAGTTCACCAAGCGATCGACGCCTTTGTTGATGTATTTGTCGACCAACGTAGTGCTGAAGGTGTAGGTGCCCTTGTTGCCGGCCAAGGCCCAAGGCTCGCGTGGCCGGCCCGAGACCGGCATGAGCTTGAGCGTCGCTTCATCGCAGTCGATGAGCACGGGCGGCGCAAAGGCCTTGCTGCCCAGCAGGTAGCTGGCCTGCACATGGGCGATGCCGGTGAGCTTGCCTGACTGCAGGCGTACCGTCGCCACGCCGTGCTCGTCGGTGAAGCTGTAGTGGTCGAGCAAGACCCCCAGATCGGTCGTCCAGGCGATGCGGATGTTGGAAACCGGCTGGTTGTTCATGTCCAGCAACTTCAGGGTGACCGTGGTGTGCTCGTCCTTTTTGTTGGCGACGAGGCGCGACTCATTCACCAAGCAGCGCGTGGAAAGGCTCTGGCGCAGTTCCGCTTCGTCACGATGCAGTTCAACGTCCCGTCGAAGGCTGCTGAGCATTTCTTGCGCGGCAGCTCGATAGGCCTGCGTGTCGTCATGCGAACTGAGCCGACTGAGCTTCATGAGCGAGGCGGCACTGAGCCCGGTTTTTTCGCACAGCGCCCGCGACGCCACCAAGGCACACAACTGCGCCAGGTTGCGGATGATGCCGTCGGGGCTGACCCGAGCAGCCACGTCGAGCACTTCACGCACGCCCCAGCCCAGCCAGTCGGCGACTTTTTCGGCGGCAGCGTCCTTTATCAGGCGGTATTCGTTGTCCGTCATTTCACCCAGCGCTTCAACCAGGGTGAAATAGCCCAGCAATTGTTCTTCCGACTGCTTGGCCAGACGCAGGCAATGCGTGTATCGCTCGAGGAAATACAGGGTGTGCAGGGTCAGCTCGGTGCCCTTGATGCTCAGGCGCGGGCGCAATGCCGTGACCAGCAGGCTGGAGAACAACGCAGGGCTCAAGGCGAACTGGTTGGCGATGCGCGCGCATCGTTGCATGCGCTGCATCAGCGGCATCACCGCCTTCATGCCCTCGGACTGAAGCATGTCAGGGTCGAAACCCGCTGCACGCGCCAACAGCGTATGGGCCTTCCCCTCGGCCCAGTAGATCACCGGGATGACGATGTCTGCATTGAGCGACAGGAAGTGTGACAGGCGCTCCTGAACCACGCCCCACTGTTGCGAACGGATGCGCAGTACTACCCCCAGAATCAGGGTTTTCAGGTGCTCGGCCTCATCGACGGTCAAGGCAGGCAGTTCGTTCGACGGCATGTCCTGGGTGCTGACCAGCCGCTGGATCGTCACTTCGATTTCCCGCTCGGCGAAATGCTCGTACTGCTCGGGGTCGAAGTCCTCCTCCGAGTGCCCGGTGTCGGTGATCAAGCCTTGGTCGTCGACGATCTGTGCCAGATTGTGCTGCCAGCTTTGGGTCTTGAGTGGCATCACCCCTGCATCGGACAACAGGCGATCGAAATCCTGGAAGGGGACCAGATGGTTCTTGAGCTCGGAAAACAGCGCACCGATCTCTTCAGGCACCACATTGGCGGTCTCGATCGGCAGCAATTGCTGGACCAGCCAGGCAATGGACAATTGCTGCTCCTGACACCAGAGCACGCAATGGCAGATCGCATGGATTGCACTGAGGGTGTCCGCCTGGGTGTAGCTCTGGTACATCGCGTTCTGCGGCATACCGGCAAGCAGCACGCTGTACTGGCCTTCCGGGCTCAGTACCTCCAGCAGCGACAGCAGCTCGATGGTGGTGATCGAGAGCAGGCGGGCCAGCAAGGTGATCCGGTAGAACGCGCTGACCGTCGGCAGCGTGCGGTGCAGTACTTCGCTCCCCTGCCCTTGCATAATCACCCGCGACAGGTAGCGGAAGGTTTCCATGTTGATCCCGAGCCCGCTGCACAACTGGTCGATGGTCAGTTTGCTCTGGGCATCGTCGCCTGCAAGGTCGAACGCCTGGCCATCGAGCACCAGGGGTGCAGTGGTATCGGTATTGAACACACGGTCGAACTGGCTGAGCGTATCGCCAGTGCCAAAGATACCCATGTTCGACAACAGGGCTGAAAACGCTTCGGCGTCACACGCGAAGCGCTCGCGCAGGAACTGGAACAGCCCCAGCGCACGGAGGGTGTTGAACGTCATCCACAACGGCTTTTCAGCGGCCTCCTGGCGGGACGTGCCACCCGCGGTCGCCCGCTGCTCGGCCTCGATGGCGGCGCAGACGATCTGGTCCGTTTCGGCGTACGACAGCTTCAGCGCCTGGGCCAGGCGTACCAGGCGATTGACCCGGTCGCAGCAGGCTTGCGTCAAACCCTTGAACTGGTGAAGCGTGGTATCGCCGTTGCTGACGACAGTCACCGGGGCCTTGCCACCGCTGTTGATGAAGCGCGCGCCGAACGCGTCAGGCGAAGCCGCGCCGTGTCGCAAGGCCTGCGTCACATTGTCGGAGCGAACGGGGGCATAGGCATTGAGCGCGAACAGCGACTCCATTTCATCCTGGTTCATCTGCAACGCCTGGCAGAAGCTCACCACGTTCTGCAGCGTCGGGTAGGCCGGGACACCGAAATTGTCCTGGAAGAAGCTCACCCCGTTCGCGGCCTGCCGTGCGGCGCGCCTGGCCTTGCTCCGCTGCGGCAGCTCCAGCAGTTGGCGTGTCTGGGGGTTGACAAGCACCTCGCCCCCCGTGCCGAAATAGGGCGCCTCAAGCAAAATGGCCCGCAAGGCCGGGCCGAGGCCCGCGTCCTGCTGCAAGGCCATATCCGACCATTGGGAATGAGCCCCAGGCTGGATGAAATAAGGGCTGTCGATATCGGACAGACGCGATACGTCACTCAACGAAAGCCCGTTGTGCGCCAGGACTGTCTTGATTTGCGTCCAGTACGCCTCGTACGGAAACTGCTTCAACGGAAAGCGCACCTGGAGCAGCTTGTCTTGGGTGGCCGTGATGTCCCCGCCGGCTAGCTGTCTCTGCTCATCGATGGCGCGCTCCATCACATGGTTGACCACCTCGACCTGGCTCACCTCGCGGTTCATGGTCTTTTCGTCGAGCATCAGGTCGTACAGGTCAGGGCGCCGGGTTTCCAGGGTCAGCGCCTTGAGCCTGTCACGCCGTACTTCGACATGGTCCCTGGCAAAGCAGAGCAGATCGATCAGGTAGGCAGCCGGCGACGTGGTGGCGTCCACAGCTTGCGGATGAGCGTTCATACCCCAGGAGGGCAAGAACTGGTTCTCGAACGTGGGGCCCCCGCTCTGCGACAGCGGCCCTTTGAGTTCGTCCGCAGCCCGACGGGTCGCGGCGCTCAGGCGGTTTTCCCGGAAGGTGCGCATCAGCGCTGCCGTCGCCACGTCGACACGTGCCTTGAGCTGCTGTGCTTGTTTTGCATGCAGCTCGGGGTAACGTTTCATCAGGGCTTCGGTAGGCATGCGCTGCAGGCTCAGGACCGAGTCTTGCGCACGCCTGGAGGTGCCGAGCTTGAGTTTTATACCGGGTTCGGTATCGAGGATTCGTTCCAGCAGCACATTGGGTTCGTGATCGCGGTGTTCAGACATCTAGGGCTCCCTTGGCATTCGAGCGTTCGACCCCAACCACCGCCTCTGTGAGCGCGTTGTCGGGCATTTCGAACGAATGCTAGGGAACTGTGCCCTCGCCTTGAACTCGCAGGGCATACGGGGTATGCAGGGTTCAACCTGCGTGCCGCGCACGCTCGATGTACCGAGAAACGAGGGCTGCAACGCAGCTATGGACGCTCAGGCGCCATGCTCATTCCCACCTCTTGCAGATACGCGCGCAGATGCTCGATGAACGCGGCGATCTTGCGCGTTGCCCGTCGGGTACTGGGGTACACCGCCTGCAACTGCGCGCCCAGCGCCTTGCGGTCGAACGCATAGTCGCCAAGAAACGCCCGGAGCCGCCCGTCATGCAGGTACGGCAGCACACTCCAGAACGGGCAGGCGATCACCCCTTGCCCGGCCAGGCAGGCCTCCAGCAGCAACTCCAGGTTGTCGCTGCCCAGCCGCCCCTTGCGCTTGACCGCATGGCGCTCGCCGCCCTTCTCCAATACCCAGGAGTCGCCCAATGCCGGGTGGCGATAGAGCAGGCATTCATGCTCCGCCAGTTGCTCAGGACGCTCTGGCGTGCCGTGGCGACGCAGATAATCCGGGCTGGCGCACAGCACCACGTGGCTTTCGCCGATGGGTTGGGCGATCAGGCCCGGCAAGTCGCTCTGGCCCAGGCGCAGGCCCATGTCGTAGTGCCCGTCGAGCAGGTCGATGTACTGGTCGCTCAGGTCCACCTGCAGGGACATCTGCGGATGCGCCTGCAGAAACCTCGCACAGGCAGCGTTGAGAAACGGCCGGCCAAACGACAGCGGGCCGCTGATGCGCAAGGTGCCCTTGAGGCTGTGGTGCAGCTGGGCGATTTCCTCTTCGGTTTCGCGCATGCGTTCGAGCACGTCACGGGCGTTTTCCAGGTACAGCAGGCCCGCTTCGGTCAGGGCCATGCTGCGGGTGGTGCGCTCGAACAATCGCGCGCCCACTTCCGCCTCCAGGCGACGGATCGACTTGGCCACCGCCGAAGGGGTCATGTCGCGTTGCTCGGCGGCACGGCTGAAGCTGCCGTACTCGGCACTGGCGACGAACAGTTGCAGGCTGAGGAACTTGTCCATGATCTAGTCCAGAAATTCCCAAGTGTTGTGCCGGGCGACAACTAACTCGCCACGGCCAAGGCCTTTAACCTGTGCCGCAAGCCACAGGTGACGCGAAAGACTGCCACATCCGGCAGCACCGGCAAAGCCACTTTGACCCAGGCACTTTGAACCTCAGGGCCGCAAAGCCCCCTGACTCTGCCCGCCGACCACAACAAGAACAAAGGACACCCTCCATGCATCGCACCCTCTCGCCCTCCCGGGCGCTGCTTCTCTGTGGGCTCGTGGCCAGCCAGCACGGCTGGGCCGGCCAGCACTTCGACCTGGACGGCCTCAAGGGCGAGGTCACCCTCGGCGCCGGCGCCGCCAACATCGTCAGCCGTGGCGTCAATTTCGGTGCCGGGCAGGTGGACCTGCGCGATGCCGGCAACGGTGGCAACCGCTTCGACTGGCAAGAGTTCTATGTCAAGCCCGGCATCACCCTCGGCTACGCCCTGGCGCCGGATGTCGAGCTGCTAGGAGGTGCATCGGTGGTGGGTGCCACCACCGTGGGCGACGGCGATGCCGGCGGCTACAGCCGCAGCTCCGATGGCAGCTTCGACATGGAAGAGGCCTATGGCGGGCTGCGCGTGGGCGACTGGCACCTGACCGCAGGGCGGCAGAACTTCATGGTCGGCACCGGCTTCATCGTCGCCGACGGCAACCTCGACATGTTCGACGATGGCGCCTACTGGCTTGGCCCGCGCACCGCGTTCCGCGACTCGCTGCTGCTCGGCTATGCCCACGATGCACTCCAGGCCCAAGCCTTCAGCCTGCGCAGCGACGACGACCTGGGAGACTTTCGGCTCAATGGCGTCAACCTCGACTACCGCCTGGCCGACCGCGTCACCCTCGGCGCCATGGCCATGGGCGTCGACTCGCTGGCCAGCCATGGCGAGAACCTGACTGCCCGCGACGGCATGCGAGTGTTCAACCTGCGCGCCCTCAACGGCCGACTGCCGGGCCTGGACGCCCTGACCCTGCACGGTGAATACGCCGTACAGCGCGGCAGCGGCGACGGCGTGGACTACCACGCCAAAGCCTGGTATGCCCAGGCCGACTACAGCTTCTCGCACCTGCCGTTGACGCCCCTGCTCAGCTACCGCCATGCGCGCTTCTCCGGCGACGACGACCCGGGCGACCGCACCCAGCAAAGCTGGGACCCGCTGAGCAAAGGCTTCATCGACTGGAGCACCTGGCTGATCGGCGACGTGGTCGGCAATTACCTGCTGTTCAACAGCAACGAGCGGGTCAGCCAGTGGACCCTCAAGACCCACCTGAGCGACACCGTGACGCTGGGGGGCATCCACTACCAGTTCTCCCTGGACGAAAAGCACTTCAACGGCATGCCCGTGGACGACCGCCGCTTCGCCGACGAGAACGTGGTGTTCCTCGACTGGAACCCCACCCCCAGCCTGCACACCTCGCTGGCCTACAACTGGGTCAAGCCCCAGGGCGCCGCCAGGCAGGCGCTGGGCAACGACACCTTCAGCGCCCTGGAAATGTACTTCACCTACCTCTACTGAGAAGCTGCCATGCACACCGCCGACCTGATCATCACCCACGCCGACATCCGCACCCAGGACCGGCACCTGCCCAGGGCCGAAGCCATCGCCGTGCGCGACGGACGCATCCTGGCCGTGGGCGACAACGCCACCATCGAGCGCCTGGCCGATGCCGCCACGCGCCGGGTCAATGCCCAAGGCAAGCTGATGCTGCCGGGCCTGCAGGACACCCATGTGCATTTCCAGTTGAGCAGCGCCGACCTCTATCACAACGCGGCGCTGTACGACGCCACCACGGTCGATGAGCTGCTGGCGATCATCCGCGACTTCGCCCAGGCCAACCCGGACAAACCGTGGATCCGGGGCGTAGGCTTCTCCTCGGCACGCTTCACCCCCGAGCAACTGACCAAGGAACTGCTCGACAGTGTCACAGGCAACCGCCCGGCGCTGATGTTCGCCAGCGACTACCACAACGGCTGGGCCAACAGCGCCGCGTTCGACGTGGCGGGCGTGCGCCCCGGCAGCCCGGAACCGGACAACGGCAGCTACCTGCGCCTGGCCGACGGCACGCCCAAGGGCTGGCTGATCGAAGACGCCATCTGGGCCATGGGCCGTATCGCCCCGGGCTACAGCGACGAGGATTACCTGGAGGCCATGGCGCACTACAGCAAGGTCTTCAACCGCCGCGGCATCACCGGCGTGCTCGACGCCATGGTCAGCCGCAACTACATGAAGAACTACCAGGCCTCCTGCGAGCGCGGCGACCTCACCCTGCGCGTGCGCGCCACCTCCAAGGTGTTCGCTCACAAGCCACTGGCCGAGCAACTGCGCGAGCTGATCGACCTGCGCAACACCTACGCCAGCGAACGTGTGTCGCTGCATTCGGCCAAGTTCTTCCTCGACGGCGTGCTGGAGAACGGCACCGCCGCATTGCTCGAACCGCGTTGCGACAATGGCGGCAATGCCGAGCTGATGTTCACCCAGGCACAGATCAACGACTACTTCGCCGCGTTCGACCGCGAACGCTTCCAGCTGCACATGCACTGCATCGGCGACGGCGCCACCCGCGCAGCCCTCGATGGCATCGAACATGCCCGACACCAGAACGGCCCTTGGGACGCCCGCCACCAGATCGCCCACCTGCAAGTGGTGCACCCGGCCGACATCCCGCGTTTTCGCGAGCTGGGCGTGCTGGCCAACTATCAGACCCTCTGGGCGCAGCCGAACCCGGACGCCGACCCGCTGGTCGACGCCATGCTTGGCCAGTGCCGTGCCCAGTGGGCCTACCCGATCGGCGAGTTCATCCGCCAGGGCGTGACCTGCATGGTCAGCAGCGACTGGGGCGTGACCACCTTCGATCCGTTCCAGATCATCCAGTGTGCGGTCACCCGGCAGAATCCCGCCCACGGCCCCGACAGCCCGGCCCATACGCCGCAGCACCGGATCAGCATCGACGAGGCGATCCGCGGCTACACCCTCAACGCCGCCCACGCTGCCTGGCGAGACGACAGCACCGGCAGCCTGACCGTGGGCAAGTACGCCGACCTGATCCTGCTCGATCGCGACCTGTACAGCATCCCGCCCCACCAGATCGGCGCCACCGAGGTGCTACTCACCCTCCTGGAAGGCCAGGAAGTCCACCGCCACGCAAGCTTCGCCGGCTGATGCCACCTGCGGCGCCGGCCTGACCGGCGCCACTTGTCCGACAACAACAATAATCGGAGTCCCCCATGGGCCTTGCCACTGAGACACCCGCACGCCAGAAGGGCGGCGCGACGCTGCGGCGCACCCTCGGCATGAAAGACCTGGTCGCCTACGGGTTGGCCTACATCGCGCCGATGGCGCCGCTGACCACCTTCGGTTTCGTCTGGGACGCCTCGGGCGGGCTGGTCGCCCTGGCCTACCTGCTCGGCGCCCTGTGCATGTACTTCACCGCCCAGAGCTACGCCACCATGTCGGCCGAGGTGCCCTGCTCCGGCTCGGTCTATGGTTTTGCCCGGCACAGCCTGGGCGAGTTGCCCGGGTTCATTGCCGGCTGGCTGATCCTGCTCGACTACCTGCTGATCCCGGCGTTGGTGTTCCTGATCATGGCGGTCGGCCTGCAAACCCTGGTGCCGGGCCTGGACCGTGCCGCTTGCCTGGTGGGCCTGGTGGTGGTCTCGCTGGCGGTGAACTGGTTCGGCGTTTCGGTGACCACGCGCATCAGCCTGGTTTCGGTGGTCGTGCAGTTCGCGGTCATGCTGGGGCTGATCGTGCTGGCCGTGGGTGCCCTGGCCGACGGCAAGGGGGCCGGTGCGCTGACCCTCGCGCCGCTGTACGAGGCCAGCCGGTTCGACCTGGGCAAGGTCTTCGCCGCCACCTCGATCTGCGTGCTGTCGTTCCTGGGCTTCGACGCCATCTCGACCCTCTCGGAGGAAGTCAAGGGCGGCGACCGGCGCATGGTAGGCCGGGCCATCCTGGCCGTGCTGCTGATCTGCGCCGTGCTATTCGTCATCAGCACTTGGGTGCTGGGCAACCTGATGCCGGGGCTGGAGATCGCGGATGCCTCAGGGGCCATCTATCAATTGCTGGCGGTGCAGATCGGCCCGTTCAGCGCCGTGGCGGTGGCCTGGCTGATCGCATTGATGTGCGGTTTCACCAATGTGCTGCCGATGCAGGTGGGGGTGTCCCGGGTGCTGTTCGCCATGGGGCGTGACCGCCAGTTGCCAGGGCTGTTCGCCCGCCTGCACCGCCGCCATGGCACGCCTCACGTGGCGCTGCTGCTGTCCACCGCGCTGTCGCTGGTGATCGCCATCGTGATGCGCGAACGCATCGACAGCCTGGCCTCGTTCGTCAACTTCGGCGCGCTGACGGCGTTCGTGCTGCTGCACGTCTCGGTGCTGGTGAAACTGGGCATCCAGGGTCGCAGCCAGCGCTGGTTCGCCCACTGGCTGGTGCCTGCGGTGGGCATCGTCGTGGTGCTCACGGTAATGTGCGGGATGAGCGCCGCGACCCTGGCGATGGGCGGCGCGTGGCTGGTGCTGGGCCTGGGCTATGGCCTTTACCTGCGCGGCCAGGGGCGCATGGCACTGGGTGTGTGATGGCGTGGGGTTTCACACGCTGGCGCCAGGCATGCAGGCGTCACTGCCTTGTGTTGCCAGGGCCCTTCGCAGGTAAACCCGCCCCTACAGGATCGATGGTGACCCGACAGGAGCGCCCGACGGAACTCCCGAGCGCCGTCACCGCTCTTAACAACATGCAGTAAATCCCCTGAGCTGCACCTGGAGGTCATGCCATGCGCCGTCTACTGCTCGTCCCTTCGCTGTTGCTCCTGCTCCCGGCAGGCGCTGCCCTGGCCCGTGTGGATGCGGGCGATGTCGCCACCTCGGCGGGGATCTCCGCCTCGCTGTACTCGACCTTCAAGGATGACAAACGGATCATCCCGGCCCAAGACGAGCTGTCTGCCTTCGTGGCCAGTGGAGGGGTCATCCGCGGTGCCTATGTGGAGTCGGCGCTGGAGCAGGCCCGCAAAGACCATCCTGGATTGCAGGTGAGCGACGAGGAGCTGGCCAAAGCACTGCTCTCGCACGATGGCCCACTGAGCGACAACTGAGTTCACTCGACGCCTGCGTAAGCCAAGGGCCGCTCTGCGGCCCTTTTCGCAGTGGCTTCAGACAAGCCGCTGGCAGCGCAGCATTGCCCTACCCCATAACGCCTCTCTGCCCTCCACAGGATACGACTTCCCCTACAGAGCAGCCTAGGTGGGCTTCTGTAGCTTCTGCGCCGTGAAAGCCCCCTCAGGACGCAGATTCTGAAGTGCGGACTCCTCGCTGGGACTGCCCTTTTCTGCGCCCCAGGGGCTGCTGGTAACAGCCGCTCCATACGAACCGCTTCGCCGTGGATGCTGTTGTCCCGGCTCATCGAGCACAGCGTCCACGCGCCAGGCATTTCATTGTCGGCGAGCGGATAACAGGCGCACGGAACAGCAGGCCCATCGCGAAGTGACATTTTCACTTCATGCAGAAAGTGACTTCAGTGAAAACGCAGACTTCCCACGCAGGCCCACCCGTCGGTACCCGGCTCGTTGCCTGGCTCAACATCGCCGTGCAGACCACCCTGCCATTGACACTTGCCATGGCCACTCCAGGCGCCACAGCGAGCCCCTCCAAGCCTTCCTCATCCCTGCAACCTCTGCCGGAACTCGGCTCACCAGACCAGGACACCACGACCACCGCCGAAGACCAACAGGCCCGCAAGCTCGCCACCCTGGCCAGCGATACCGGCAGCTTCCTCTCCTCCAACCCCGACGGTGAGGCCGCCGCCTCCATGGCCCGTGGCTTGGCCACCGGCGAGGCCAGCGGCCAGGCCCAGGCATGGCTCAGCCGCTTCGGCACCGCCCGCGTGCAGGTCGACGTGGACGACAAGCTCTCGCTGAAGAACTCCCAGGTCGAGCTGCTGGCCCCGCTGCACGATACCCCCGAACAACTGCTCTTCGCCCAAGGCAGTGTCCACCGCAAGGACGAGCGCCAGCAGGCCAGCCTCGGCCTGGGCGTACGCCGCTTCCACGACGGCTACATGCTCGGCGCCAACAGCTTCCTCGACCAGGACCTCTCCCGCGGCCACTCACGTCTGGGCCTGGGCGTGGAATACTGGCGCGACTTCCTCAAGGTCAACGCCAACAGCTACCAGCGCCTGACCGGCTGGAAGGATTCGTCCGACGTCGAGGACTACCAGGAGCGTCCCGCCAACGCCTGGGACATCCGCACCGAAGCCTGGCTGCCGTTCATGCCGCAGCTCGGCGGCAAGCTCACCTATGAGCAGTACTACGGCGATGAAGTCGGCCTGTTCGGCAAGGACAACCGCAAGAAAGACCCGAGCGCCCTCACCGCCGGCCTCACCTACACCCCCATCCCGCTGCTGACCCTCAGCGCCGAGCAGCGCAAGGGCAACGGCGCCGACGAAACCACCTTCGGCGCCGAGTTCAACTACCACATCGGCGAAGCCTGGGCCAGGCAGGTCGACCCCGCCGGCGTCGGCGCCATGCGCACCCTGGCCGGCAGCCGCTACGACCTGGTCGAGCGCAACAACCACATCGTCCTCGAATACCGCAAGAAGCAGGTCATCCGGATGGCCGTCGCCGCGCACGTCAGTGGCATGGCCGGTGAGACCAAGTCCCTGAGCGTGTGGGTCGACAGCAAACACCCGCTCTCGCACATCGACTGGACCTCCCCGGCGCTGCTGCAGGCCGGCGGCAGCATCACCCACGACGGCGGGCCCCACTACAGCGTCGTGCTCCCCGGCTACCAGAGCGGCGCCCAGCCGGGCAACGTCTACACGCTGCACGGCGTGGCCGTGGACAGCAAAGGCAACCGCTCCGGGCGTAGCGAAACCCGGGTCACGGTGAACGGCCCGGCGTTGAGCACGCGCCATTCCACCTTCACCCCGGCCAGCACCTTGCTGCCCAACGATGGCACGAGCCGGGAGACTCTGACCCTGACGGTTCTCGATGAGCAGAAACAGCCGGTGGACATCGACCCTGCGAACATCCAGATCGTCAAGAGCCAGGTACGCGCAGGCACGCTCGCGGACGGCATCAAAGTCTCGGAGCCGACCCGCACCTCGCCAGGCGTCTATGAGATCGTGGTGACCGCTGGCACTGCCGAGCAGACGCTCACCCTGACGCCAACGGTGCACGGCACGGCGTTGACACAGGCGGTGGTGTCAACGGCGAGGGCTCAACTGGATCCCGGCCATTCCGGATTCTCGGCAGACCAGGCGACGATAAAGGCTGACGACCAGGAAACCAGCACCCTCACGTTCAGCGCGAAGGACAAGGACAACAAGCCCGTGGAGGGCATCGGCAGGCACCTGCAGTTCGTGGTGACCGACAGCAAAGGCCAAGTCCTGCCGCCTCGCGTCACGGTTGAAGACATCATGGAGAACACGGGTGTCTATACCGCGAAACTGCGAGGCGTATCACCAGGCCACTACACCGTCACCCCTTACTTTGGTGGCGCACCGGTCGGCAAGCTGAACGGAAACGTGCAACTCATCGCCCTCCCGCCCCTGGAGGCAAACTCCCGTTTCACGATGAGTAAATCAAAACTCCCGGCAGAGGGGCTCTCCTCCATACGATTGGAATTCAGGGCCCTGGATGCCCTTAAAAATCCCGTATCAGGCATTGCCAAGAACATAACGTTCGTCATAACGGACAACGCCGGACAACCAGCATCGAATACCAGGCTGACCGAGATCAGGGAGATAAACGGCAATTCGGGTATTTACCATTCGACATTGACAGGCATAAAAGCCGGAGCAGTCCATGTCACGCCAGCCGTCGACGGCCTCCTCATGACCTCTCACAAAAGACCCCTCGAGCTGTTGCCTGTGGATATTGAAAGCCTGAATGTGGCCGATCATGATTTCCCGGCAAGCAGCAAGTTCCCCACCACGGCATTCGCCGGTGCATTGTTCAATGTAAATCTGAAAAACGCCGCCACCCCCTATGCGTTCACTTGGACGACAAATGTGTCTTGGCTCAAGCCAACAATCTCGGCGGGACGGTTCTTGTTCACAACACCACCGCCGACGGCCTCAGGGGATATCACCATCACCGCGACAAGCAACCATGGGGCAGAATCCCATACGTATTCGTTCAAGATCAGCAAGTGGTATGAGACGAGTGACATGGACCTCACCTGGGCCGATGCCATGCGCCACTGCACCGCCTCATCGCTGGCAACCGTTTCGCTCGCCGAAGCCACCAACAACAGCAGGGCACGCGGTGTCGGTGCACTGACGCCGGAGTGGAAAACACTGTTCGGGAAAGGTGGCACAGGCGGTTATCACCTGTGGCTCAGTGACAGAGCCTCCGCTTCCGAACACTATGCCCTGGATGCCGGCGGGCCGAACACCATCGTGCTTTCCGACACCAGAGACTACACAGCCCTCTGCCGCAGAACACTCAAGTAGTTCACCGCCCCATCCTGGCGCAGGACCGTACACCAACCCTGTGCGGACCTGTGGTGGCATTGTATGAAAGTTGCTGCCACAGGCACCGCGCAAGCCCCCTGCACAAGCGCTAGACACCCTCACTCTTGAAGCCTCTCAGGGGAAATCAGTTTATTCCTACAGATAAAGCGCTCAGTTCTCTCGTATCGTTCGCCCCAAGCAAATACATCCAACTTTAAGGACCCATCAACGTGATCCCGAGCATCGCCATTCTTTAAACACGTCCAGACAATACCCAAGTAGAACTCACCGGCTTCGCTGCACTTTTCGCTCACTTCATTGTTATTGCCAACTTCATCTTGCAGGCCGCCTTTGGGCGCAGCCTTATCATCGTGCACGCCTGGAGTGAACGATAGGCCCCCGGCCTGTTTATAGCGAAGTCACGTTTCTGTATCACTTACCTACGTGACTTTCATGAAAAACCAACACGTCCACACCGGTGCATCATCCGGTACCCGGTGGATGGCCTGGCTCAACATCGGCGTCCAGGCCGCGCTGCCCCTGACCCTTGCCTTGGCCACCCCTTCCGCCAGCGCTGCGCTCGGTGCCAAATCGGCCAAGGAAACACCCGCCTCTGCCCGCCTGCACACCTTCGCCATGGGCGACACCCTGGCCTCGACTGCCGCCCGGTACGGCACGAACGTGACGGCCTTGCGCACGCTCAACCCCCACCGCGACCTCGACAGCCTCAAGCCCGGCGACAGACTGTCCGTGCCGACCGCCTCCGCCCTGGCCCTGCCTGACCTCGACTCTCCGGCCCCGGACACTGCCGCCACCGCCGAAGACGAACAGGCCCGCAAGCTCGCCACCCTGGCCAGCGACACCGGCAGCTTCCTCTCCTCCAACCCCGACGGCGATGCCGCCGCCTCCATGGCCCGTGGCCTGGCCACCGGCGAGGCCAGCGGCCAGGCCCAGGCATGGCTCAGCCGCTTCGGCACCGCCCGCGTGCAGATCGACGTGGATGACAAGCTCTCGCTGAAGAACTCCCAGGTCGAACTGCTCGTGCCCCTGCACGACACGCCCGAGCAGTTGTTGTTCACCCAGGGCAGCGTCCATCGCAAGGATGACCGCCAGCAGACCAGCCTGGGCCTGGGCGTGCGCCGCTTCAACGACAGCTACATGCTCGGCGCCAACAGCTTCCTCGACCATGACCTCTCCCGTGGCCACTCACGTCTGGGCCTGGGCGTGGAATACTGGCGCGACTTTCTCAAGGTCAACGCCAACAGCTACCAGCGCCTGACCGGCTGGAAGGATTCGCCCGACGTCGAGGACTACCAGGAGCGCCCTGCCAACGGCTGGGACATCCGCACCGAAGCCTGGCTGCCGTCCATGCCGCAGCTCGGCGGCAAGCTCACCTACGAGCAGTACTACGGCGACGAAGTCGGCCTGTTCGGCAAGGACAACCGCAAGAAAGACCCGAGCGCCGTCACCGCCGGCCTCACCTACACCCCCATCCCGCTGCTGACCCTCAGCGCCGAGCAGCGCAAGGGCAACGGCGCCGACGAAACCACCTTTGGCGCCGAATTCAACTACCGCCTCGGCGAGGCCTGGGCCAGGCAGGTCGACCCGGCCGGCGTCGGCGCCATGCGCACCCTGGCCGGCAGCCGCTACGACCTGGTCGAGCGCAACAATCACATCGTCCTCGAATACCGCAAGAAACAGGTCATCCAGATGGCCGCTGCCGCGCACATCACTGGCCAGGCCGGCGAGACCAAGTCCCTGAGCGTGTGGGTCAACAGCAAGCACCCGCTGTCGCACATCGACTGGACCTCCCCGGCGCTGCTGCAGGCCGGTGGCCAGCTCGTGCACGACGGCGGCCCCAACTACAGCGTGGTGTTGCCCGAGTACTTCAGCAATGGCCAAAGCAACGCCTACACGCTCCACGGCGTGGCCGTGGACAGCAAAGGCAACCGCTCCGAGCGCAGCGAAACCCAGGTCACGGTGAACGGCCCGGCGTTGAGCACGCGCCACTCCACCTTCACCCCGGTCGACAGCCTGCTGCCCGCCGATGGCAAGAGCCAGGTGACCCTGACCCTAACCGTGCGCGACGAGCAACAGCAGCCAGTGGACATCGCCCTGACGGATATCCAGATCGCCGTGAAGCAGAGCCGTGCGGCAGACCTTGTGGTGGCGGACCCGACCCGGGTCTCGGCGGGTGTGTATGAAGTGCAAGTCACCGCGGGCACCAGCGAGCAGAGCGTCACCCTGACCCCGTCGATTCAAGGCACCGTGCTGTCGGAGGTTCGCGTCAGCACCACCAACATCATTCCGTCCCCAGGCAAATCCGCGTTCAGCGCCAGCCCTGCACTGATCAAGGCCGATGACAAGGAAACCGCCACCCTCACCTTCAGCGCCAAGGACGAAAACGACAACCCCGTGAGCGGGATCGCCAAGTCGCTGGTGTTCGATGTCGTCGATAGCAGTGGCCAGCCCCCTGCGCCAGGCGGTATCACGGTCAGCGGCATTCAGGAAGACGGCACTACGGGTGTCTACTCCGCCACGCTGCAGGGCCTGCAAGCCGGGAGCTTCAAGCTCACGCCGCAGGTGGATGGCACGCCGCTTTCCAGCTTGATGGCGCTTGTGGAGCTGACGGCATTGCCGCCGGTGGCTACAAATTCCAAGTTCGAAGCCAAGCCCAATAAGATCCTGGCGGATAAGAAGGAAACCTCCACCCTAAGCTTCACGGCCAAGGATGCCAATGACAAGCCTGTGAGTGGTATCGCCAAGTCGTTGGCCTTCAAGATTGTCAACAGTCGCGGCGAGGATCCTGTAGCCCTGCGTCTCGTTACCCTAGGAAACATCACCGAAGACGGCACAACGGGCGTCTATTGGGCAACGTTATCGGGCACATATTCAGATACTTACACGGTGACACCGCAGCTCGACAAAGCAGATCTGAGTACCTTGGATATAAAGGTTGAGCTCACACAGATTCCACTCTCTGAGAAAAACTCCCAAACCAGTCTATTAAGAGCAAATTCTCTTGCGGACGGCGTTCATGAAAACACCATCCGATTTACACTAAGAAACATTGAGGGCTATAACGTTGGCGGTAGGGCAAAAGAAATTTCCTTTCGGGTAACCGATGCTGCCGGCCGGCCAGCGAGTGACACTCAAGTTAGCGCAACAGAATCCGTTAGCTATCACTTCCTTGGCATGTACGAGGCAAAACTCACGGGTACAAAACAAGGCACTTATTACATAACACCCAACATCAACGGTGCCGAATGGACCAGCTTGAAGATACCAGCAATATTATTGACAACCGGGATCACATCGCTGGACAGAACCAGGAGAGACTATCCTCATGCGTTCCCTGTGAATAGCGGGTTCCCGACCTCGGCGTTCCAAGATGCAGAGTTTCGTGTCACGCTCGCAAACAATGCTTCTCCAGCCGACTACAATTGGACATCAAGTGCCAGTTGGCTTACACATACAGGCAATGGTGTTTTCCGATTCCTGAATCCTCCTTCAGACGGCTCAGGAATTATAACAATTACTGCAGCCCGCAAGGGTAGCACGGTCTTACACAGACATACACTAGCAGTAAAAGACTGGTACTACGTAAGTGGCAACCTCACCAGCAGCAACTGGTCCACAGCAATGAGCAGATGCGACAACATGAAATATCAACGGATTTCTAGAGCTGACGCAACAAAAGGCGAAGGGGTAAATGCTGTTGGATCACTGAGTTCTGAATGGGCAGTTATTACGGTGAGCATGCAAGTTGCAAGGCTTTGGTTATCCGAAACCAACCTCATGCTAACCAATATTGTTGACGGTCAGAAACCAGGGCATGTAGTCGTGGACAGCACCAAGACGGCCAGAACTATTTGTCGCTTAGGGCTAAAATAACTGTCGCCTCCACACGCTAATTTGAGTCATGTAGGTGGAGCCCCACTCTCGCAGTGCGTAACTTTAGATATTATTCATTACAAGGTAGGTTACTCTTTGTTTCTATTAAGCCAACGTTGAGAAGTAGAACACCTCACACTACACCTTCAATCCACGCCTGCGCTCCCCAAACACACCCTCATAAACCGGCCCGCCGCCCTCGACGGCGCGGCGGCATGGGGCATCAATATCGAGAAATGCCGCGTCAACGGCTCGGGCGCAATGCCCAGCCGGTACAGGGCATTGTCTTCGTGGCGAATCGACATCGCCGAGACGAAGCCAATGCCCATCCCCGCCCGCACCGCCTCCTTCACCCCTTCCACCCCGGCGATCTCCAGCGCCACGCGCATCGCCACGCCCTCCCGGGCGAAGGCGCGCTCCACCAGCTGGCGCACGCCCGAGCCGCTTTCGCGCAGCACCAGCGGGTAGGCCCCCAGCGCTTCGAGCGTCTGCGCCCGGGCGCCGTCGGCCAGCGGATGGTCGCTGGGCACGATGGCGACGATCTCGTCCTCGCGCCAGGCGGTGACGCCTGTGCCCAGGGGCAGTTCCTGCCCGGGTGGGCCTTCGATCAGGGCGATGTCCAGCTCGCCCAGGGCCGCGACGATTTCCGCCGTGTTGCCATGGGTGGTGGTGACCACGATGTTTGGGTAGCGGGCATGGAAGTCCGCGATCAGGTAAGGCAACAGGTAGCTGGCGGGTGTGGTGCTGGCGCCGATGCGCAGGGTGCCACGCTCCAGGCCGCGCATGGCATCGCGCAGGGCCTGGGCCTGGTGGAAGGTGTCGCGCAGGCGCTGGGCATGGCCGAGTAGTTGCTCGCCGGCGGCGGTCAGGCGCACGCCGCGCCCGGCGCGCTGGTAGAGGGGCTCGCCGAAGGCTTCCTGCAACAGCTTGAGCTGGCCGGAAACGGCCGGTTGCGACAGGTGCAAGGCGGCGGCGGCATGGCTGATGTTGCCGTGCTCGGCGACGGTGGCGAAGGTTATCAGCTGTTCAGGGGTCATGTAGACAAAATATCAGCTAAGCGGATACTTGGCATCCCAAATGACGATTTTTTATAAGCTTATAACTGAATTAACGTAGACCCCATCAACCCGATCGGAGGTCCTACCATGGCCACGGCCCACCCTGCCCCCGCCCTTGCGCCTACCCACTCGACCCGTGGGCGGCTCAACGGCATCCTGTTCGTCGCACTGTTCGCCCTCGCCGTCACCCAGGTGGCGGCCTTGCCGGTCATCTCCCGGCTCGGCATCAGCCCGCTGATTGTCGGCATCGTCGCAGGGGCCTTGTATGGCAACGCCCTGCGCCATGGCCTGCCGGACAGCTGGGCGGCGGGAGTCAACTTCTCGGCGCGCAACCTGCTGCGCCTGGCGGTGGCGTTCTTCGGCCTGCGGGTGAGCCTGCAGGAGATCGCCCAGGTGGGCTGGTCGGGGCTGACGGTCTCGCTGCTGGTGGTGGTCAGCACTTTGCTGGTGGGCCTGCTGGTGGGCATGAAGGTGATGAAGCTCGACCGCGACACGGCCCTGCTGACCGCCGCGGGCAGCGCGATCTGCGGTGCGGCCGCGGTGCTGGCGTTCGAGTCGGCGCTGCGCTCGCAGCCGCACAAGGCCGCCATGGCGGTGGGCAGCGTGGTGCTGTTCGGGACGCTGTCGATGTTCCTCTATCCACTGGCGGTCAGTGCCGGCTGGGTGCAGTTGGATACCCTCGGCGTGGGCCTGTTCTTCGGCGGCACCCTGCATGAAGTGGCGCAGGTGGTGGGTGCGGCGAGCAACGTGAGCCCCGAGGCGACCCACATCGCCACCATCGTGAAGATGACCCGGGTGTTGCTGCTGGTGCCGGTGCTGTTGGTGGTGGGGCTGTGGATCAGCCGCTCGCGCAGGCAGGGCCAGGCCCAGGGTGGCGGGCGCATCGCGGTGCCGTGGTTCGCCTTTGGCTTCCTGCTGCTGGTGCTGGTGAACTCCTTGCAGGTGTTGCCGGCGCCGGTGGTGAGCACGATCAACAGCCTCGACACCTTCGCCCTGACCATGGCCATGACCGCCCTGGGGATGGAAACCCGCTTCAGCCAGATCCGCCAGGCGGGGCCCCGTGCCCTGATCACCGGCGCCATCCTCAACCTGTGGCTGATCGGCGGTGGGCTGGCGATCACCTTGGGAGTACAGCGCCTGTTCGGATGAGTGGTAGAGGCTTGTGGACATTGTCTTGTAGTGCCTGCCTCGGCCTCTTCGCGGGTAAACCCGCCCCCACAGGCCTAGCGATGATCGTGTGGGAGCGGGCTTGCCCGCGAAGCAAGCAGCGCGGTGCATGGCACCGGCTATGCCGGTGTTCGCGGGCAAGCCCGCTCCCACAAGGTCCCAGTAACCTCGACAGCGACCAGGCTTTTTCCGTGCCCCCCTCGTTGCCATGCGCATTTGGCGGTATGGTGGTGTCCAAGTAGGAAGTTTCATTGCACAGGAAAGACTTAGATGCCCCAACGCCATGTCATCAACGCATCCGTCAGCCCCAAAGGCAGCCTGGAGACGCTGTCGCAACGTGAAGTCCAGCAACTGAGTGAAGTCGGTACCGGCAGCCTCTACACCCTGTTCCGCCAGTGCGCCCTGGCCATCCTCAACACAGGCGCCCATGTCGACAACGCCAAGACCATCCTGGAGGCCTACCAGGACTTCGAGGTCCGCATCCATCAGCAGGACCGCGGCGTGCGCCTGGAGCTGCTCAACGCACCGGCCGACGCCTTCGTCGATGGCGAGATGATCGCCAGCACCCGCGAGATGCTGTTCAGCGCCCTGCGTGACATCGTCTACACCGAAAGCGAGCTGGCCAGCCAGCGCATCGACCTGGAAAGCTCCCAGGGCATCACCGACTACGTCTTTCACCTGCTGCGCAACGCCCGCACCCTGCGCCCGGGCGTGGAACCGAAGATGGTGGTGTGCTGGGGCGGGCACTCGATCAGCAGCGAGGAATACCAGTACACCAAGAAGGTCGGCCACGAGCTGGGCCTGCGCAAGCTGGATGTCTGCACCGGCTGCGGCCCGGGCGTGATGAAGGGCCCGATGAAGGGCGCGACCATCGCCCATGCCAAGCAGCGCATGCACGGCAGCCGCTACCTGGGCCTGACCGAGCCGGGCATCATCGCCGCCGAGGCGCCCAACCCGATCGTCAACGAGCTGGTGATCCTGCCGGACATCGAAAAACGCCTGGAGGCGTTCGTGCGGGTCGGCCACGGCATCATCATCTTCCCCGGTGGCGCGGGGACGGCCGAGGAGTTCCTGTACCTGCTGGGCATCCTCATGCACCCGGACAACCAAGGCCTGCCCTTCCCGGTCATCCTCACCGGCCCGCGCAGCGCCGAGGCCTACCTGCAACAGCTGCATGCCTTCGTCGGCGCGACCTTGGGCGAGACGGCCCAGAGCCATTACGAGATCATCATCGACGACCCGGCCGAAGTGGCCCGGCACATGGTCGAGGGGCTCAAGGCGGTCAAGCAGTTCCGTCGCGAGCGCAACGACGCGTTCCACTTCAACTGGCTGCTGAAGATCGAGGAAGGCTTCCAGCGTCCGTTCGACCCCACCCACGAAAACATGGCCAACCTCGAACTGCGCCGGGACCTGCCGCCCCACGCGCTGGCCGCCAACCTGCGCCGGGCGTTCTCCGGGGTGGTGGCGGGCAACGTCAAGGACAAGGGCATTCGCCTGATCGAAGAGCACGGCCCGTACCAGATCCGCGGCGACAGCGCGGTGCTCGATCCGCTGGGGCGCCTGCTGCAGGCCTTCGTCGACCAGCACCGGATGAAGCTGCCGGGTGGGGCTGCCTATGTGCCTTGCTACCAGGTAGTAACCTGACCTGTCGCGACCGCTTCGCGGCTGAACTCGCGCCCAACAGGTCCGCACGGCCCTTGTGGGCGCGGGTTTACCCGCGAAGCGGACACCCCATGGCTTGCGCCTGCCGCCATAGCAGCCCGCACCTCTTCTACTCGCAACATCCTGCAGACATTTCCTACGACAAGCAGTGAACCTGCCTCTATAAAAACGGTCTTTCGCTGACGGTCAACTCACCGACCGGTTCATCGGCCCAGTCACCGGGCCTTCTTTTGTCCTGTTCCAGCGAAGACCACCATGCCTGACATCCGCCCCGCCCCGTCCGCCCTTGCCGCCCTGTTCGCAGCCTCCCTGCTCGCCCTCGCCGCTCCCGCGCACGCCGAAGAACCGGCCAGCGATGCTCGCTGGGTCAGCGACAGCCTGAGCACCTATGTGCGCAGCGGCCCCACCAATGGCCACCGCATCGTCGGCTCGGTCAAGGCCGGGCAGAAAGTCTCGCTGGTGGGCACCCAGGGCGAATACAGCCAGGTGCGCGGGCAGAACGGCGACCTGGTGTGGATCCTCAGCAGCGACCTGCAGTCGGTCCCCGGCCAGGCCGAACGCCTGCCCGCGCTCGACGCCCAGGTGGAGCAGCTGTCCGGGCAGCTCAAGACCATCGACGACAGCTGGAAGAACCGCGTGCAGGGCATGCAGGAAACCCTCGACTCACGCAAGGCATTGATCGCCGAACTGGAAACCCGTAACAAGTCGCTCAACGAACAGCTCGACCAGGCGCAATCGTCGCTGCGTGACACCCAGGCGCGCCTGGGCGACGAGAACAAGCAGGTGATGATGCGCTACATGGTCTATGGCGGCAGCATCGCCGGTGCCGGCCTGCTTGCGGGCCTGATCCTGCCGGCGCTGACCCGCGGCCGCAAGCGTAACGACCGCTGGTTCTGAGGCTGCCCGTTCTCGCCAAAGGCACCGGCTGCATGGTGTTCACGGGGGCTCGTGAACCGGGCCGGGCATAGGACCAGGCCTGGGGGCGGATGCGCTACTTGCTGCGCGCCTTGTTGTAGATGGTCTTGGCACGATCGGCCGAGGCCTGGCATTCGGCCATGTTGCCGGCGGCCTGGGCGGCCTTGGCCTGGTTGAGCAGGTTCTGGTAGTCCTTGGCCATGCCGCCGTGCAGGGCCTGGCCATCGGTATTGTGGATGTCTTCGAGTTCCTGGATCTTGGCGGCGCAGTTGACTTCAGGCGTGGTTTCGGCATGGACGGCAAAGCTCAGTGCAGAAGCGATCAGCAGCAGTGTCATCGGTTTCATGGAGCGTTCTCCTTGAGAAAAGCCGGACTTCTGGCAGTCATGTCGGGATGGCCCGACGCAGCCCAAAGCATAGTCTTCCCCTGAAATTCGGCCAGCGCCCCCGAAATCTCATTGATGCAACCGCTCCAACGCCTGCAGCACATGCGCCGTGGCCTGCTCCACTTGACCTTCCCGGCAGGCGATCCCCAGCTGGCGCCACACGCCTGGCCGCAGGGGGCGACGGGTGATCCGTGGGTTGAGTTCCGCCGCCTCGCCCTCCAGGGGCAGCAAGGTCGCGCCATAGCCGGCCGCCACCAGGCTCTTGATCGCATCGTTGTAGTTCAGCTCGATGCGCGCTTCGGGGTAGAGCCCCGCCGCCGCGAACCACTCCGAAGTCACCCGTGACAACTGGGTGGTGCTGTCATTGAGAATCAGCGCGCGCTGGGCCAACCAGGCCGGCGTGACCCTGGCCGGCGCCTGCCAGTCGGCGGGCAGGTAGGCCATGATCGGGTCGCGCCGCCAGGGCGTGACCTTCACCCCTTTGCCCGCCACCTGGGGCAACGCCACCAGGCCGATATCCAGCGAGCCCTCGCGCAGGCGCGCCAGGGAAGCCTGGGAGGTCAATACCTGGACCTGCACATCGATGCCCGGATGCGCCTCGCGCAGGTGTTCCAGCGCCTTGGGCAACAGATGCGCGATGGCCCCGGTCGAGGCCCCCAGACGCACACGCCCGGTCAGCCCTTCGACCTGCCGACGCACCTCGTCCAGGGCCAGGTCGGCATCGGCCAGCAGGCGCCGGGCACGGGCCAGCAGCGTCTCGCCCACCGTCGTCGGGCGCACCTGGGCGCGGGCTCGGGTGAGCAGCGGCGCGCCCACGCGCGCCTCCAGTTCGGCCACGTGCAGGCTGATGGTCGGCGGTGCCAGGTTGAGCCGGCGGGCAGCCTCGGCGAAGGAGCCAAGGTCGGCGATCACCACCAGCGTACGCAGGCGGTCGAGGCTGATTTCACGCATGGAACCCTCTGTATGCTGGCCCATTCGCGGGTAAACCCGCGAAAAGCCTGACGCCAATGTTCATTTTTCCTGAATGCCAGCATCATGATATTCAAATTTTCTTTCGTCCAGCCGCGAGCGAGCATAGGCCCTCACCCTGCCAACGGACTCCGACCATGCACACCCCACTCGTCTTCATCGACGGCGACCAAGGCACCACCGGCCTGCAGATCCACGCCCGCCTGCAAGGCCGCCGCGACCTGCGCCTGCTGATCCTGCCCGAGGCCGAACGCAAAGACCCGCAGCGCCGCGCCGAGGCCATCAACGACGCCGACATCGCCCTGCTCTGCCTGCCCGACGACGCCGCCCGCGAGGCCGTGGCGGCACTCCACAACCCGGCGGTGCGGGTGATCGATGCCAGCTCCGCCCACCGCACCACGCCCGGCTGGGTCTACGGCCTGCCGGAGCTCGACGCCGAACAGGCCGAGCGCATCGCCCAGGCCAAGCGCGTGAGCAACCCCGGCTGTTACCCCACCGGCGCCATCGCCCTGTTGCGGCCGCTGATCCAGGCGGGGCTGCTGCCGGCGGACTACCCGCTGAGCATCCACGCCATCTCGGGGTACTCCGGCGGTGGACGGGCCGCGGTGGAACGTCATGAGCAAGCCCGCACCGCCAAAGTGCCAGCCCTGCAGCTCTATGGCCTGGAGCTGGCCCACAAGCATGTGCCGGAGATCCAGCGGCATGCCGGGCTCAGTGCACGGCCGGTGTTCATGCCGGGCTATGGCGACTATCGCCAGGGCATCGTCCTGAGCATCCCGCTGCAACTGCGCCTGCTGCCTGGCGGGGTCACCGCCGAGCACCTGCAGGCCTGCCTCGAGCAGCACTACCAAGGTGCGCGCCATGTGCAGCTGATGCCGCTGCACCGGCAGGGACCGGCCAGCATGCTCGATCCCGAGGCCCTCAACGGCACCAACGACCTGCGCCTGGCCCTGTACACCAACCCGGCCCACGGCCAGGTGGTGCTCACGGCGGTGTTCGACAACCTGGGCAAGGGCGCCTCGGGTGCGGCAGTGCAGAACCTCGACCTGATGCTCGCCGCCCTGGGGTAGACTGTGCCTCCCGCGTCGCCCGGCGCGGGATGGTTCGACCCTGCCGGAGCCTGTCCCGATGTTCATCCTCAGCCGCCTCGACGGCGTACCGCCCGAAGCCTTCCAGAACCAGATCCGCCAGTTGGTGATCGACCATGTCGGCGAGCTGAGCAGCGTGGCCATCACCCCGGACAACCCGCTGTACCCGCTGTACCAGTACGGCGTGGGCCTGGAGGTGCACCAGTACCTGCAGGCCATGGATGGCACCCGTGGCCTGGCCGTGGAAGTGACACTGGCCCTGGACGCAGAGGCGCCGGACCAGATGCTCGGCTTCGCCCTCGCCCTGCCCGCCCAGGACGACGACCAGGCCTGCGTGCTGGCGTTTCTGGCCGTGCATCCCGGACACCGCCGCCAGGGCATTGCCCGGGCGCTGCTGGCCGATGCGCAGTCGCGCCATGCCTGTGTCGAGCTCAACGCCTTTGCCGGGCAGGTGCCGTGGTTCGAGGACATGGGGCTGCACGTCGTGGCCGCCGCCGGGCCACAGGTGCTGATGAGCAGCACAGGGCATGCCAGCGGCGCGCTGGTCGGCCGGCTGGACATCGCACCGATCTACCGCACCACCGAGGTGCGGCAGATCCATGCCTACCTGCTCAAGCAGCATGGCGACGAGGCGATGCTGGCGGCGGAAAAGCAGCGGGATGAACGGCTAGATGCCCTGGCCTTGCAGGCACAGGCCTGCGTGAAGCAGCGCAAGACCGTCCATTGACAAGGGGCTATCCTCGCCCTGGATGGGCCAGGGCTTTGAACTGGCCGACCTGCGCGCCGAGCTGCCCATCACGGTGCACCGCTACACCCGCTGGCTGACCGTGGTGAGCCGATCGGCCAAGCAGAAATGAAACGCGGCCGGGTCCCCGAGGGGACCCGGCCGCGTCGTGCAACGCAGGCGCTTAGTGGCGCTTGGCGGTGCGGACCTGGTGCACCACGCCCATGGCCACCACGAGGGCCGCGGCGATGCCGGTGGAGATCACCAGGATCTGGTAGTCAGGCATGAACGCCATGGTCACCAGGGCCGCCACGATGAAGGCGATCACCAGGTAGGTGAGCCACGGGAACAGCCACATCTTCAGGCGCACTTCCTTGCCTTCGGCGACCAGCTTGCGGCGCATGCGCAGCTGCGAGAAGGCGATCACCAGGTACACCAGCAGAGCGATCATGCCGGTGGTGTTCATCAGGGTCTCCAGCACGTCTTTCGGGCGCAGGGTCTCGCTGAAGTTGATCAAGGCACACACGATTGCCACGGCGCACGAACCCATGATCGCGTACACAGGCACGCCAGTACCGGCGCGGGTGATCTTGAAGAACGACGGCGCGTCACCGCGCTGGGCCAGGGAGAACAGCATGCGCGAGGCGGTGTAGTGGCCGGAGATCAGGCAGCTGCTCACCGAGGTCAGCACCACGAAGTTCATCAGCAGTTCGGCATACGGCACACCCAGCAGCTCCAGGGTACGGCGGTAGGCGCCGTAGCCAGACTCACCCAGGTGCGGGTCGTTCCACGGCACCAGGCAGACGATCAGGAAGATCGAGCCCACGTAGAACAGGCACACACGCCAGACCACCGAGTTGGTGGCCTTGACGATCTGGGTGGCCGGATCTTTGGCTTCGGAGGCCGCGATGGTGACGATCTCGGCACCGAGGAAGGCGAACATCACCCCGAGCAGCGCACCGATCACCGTGGTGATGCCATTGGGCATGAAGCCTTCGGCGGTCAGGTGGGTCATGCCACGCACTTCACCGAACTGCCAGACGTTCATCACCGCCGCGGTGCACACCACCAGGAAGCAGACGATCGCCACCACCTTGATCAGCGCGAACCAGAACTCGAACTCGCCGTAGTGCTTGACGTTGAAGAAGTTGACGGTGATCAGCAGCAAGGTCGTGGCCAGCACGAACACGTTGACGCTCACGTCGGGGAAGAAGCCATGCAGGATCTTGCCCGCCACGTAGGCTTCCCAGGCCATCAGGATGACCCAGTACCACCAGTACAGCCAGCCGATGGTGAAACCGGCCCAACGGCCGATGGCGCGGTCGGCGTAGGTGGAGAACGAGCCGGTGTCCGGCGAGGAAGTCGCCATCTCGCCGAGCATGCGCATGATCAGCACCACCAGGATGCCGCCGGCCAGGTAGGCCAGGACCGCAGCCGGACCGGCGCTGTGGATCACGCTGCCGGAACCGACGAACAAGGCGCCGCCGATGACCCCGGCGATCGACATCATCGTCAGGTGGCGCGACTTGAGCGAGGCACTGAGCTTGCTCTCGTGCGCACCCTTCGCGGTGGTGGATGTGGATGTTGCGTCCATCAGTTGTGTACCCCGTGCTTCTTTTTATCCAAGGAAAAACTGTGAAACCCCGATGGCTATCGGTCTCACCTGACATCAGTACTCATGCGGGCAGGAGGTGTGCGCAGGGCACACGCAGGCCTTCCGTGGCGGCCTACTTACGCGTCCGAAGGCTGGCCCCCGGACGAACTGAACCCTGCGCCGACCGGGCGACAGGCGCACGGTGCGGCAAAATGAAGGTGCGAGGCGGACCTCGACGGCAAAGCAGCGAATTTGTGATTGTGCATGACGCTGACAAGTACGCTTGTGGCGATATCTGACACGTAATGTAAAAATGTATGCCACGCAGGGCCATGCACAGCGGTACGAAATCCGTACTGCACTGTACAGGCCGCCGATGCAATACACCCGCGACACCCTGCTGGCGTTTGCCGCCATGCACACCCTGAAGGCCCTTGAATGCTGCAACTACACCCGGACGCCTCCACCCCGTTGGTCAACCAGATCATCGACGGGCTGCGCGAGCTCATCGACAAGCAAACACTCAAGCCTGGCGCCAAGGTCCCCTCGATCCGCGCCTTCGCCGCGACCTACTCGGTGAGCACCTTCACCGTGGTCGAAGCCTACGACCGCCTGGTGGCCCAGGGCCTGCTGGTCAGCCGTGGCAATGCAGGGTTCTTCGTCAACCGTGCGGCGGGCGAGTTGCTTGAAAGCCAGCACCAGGAGGCCGACCCCACCCGGCCGACGTTCAACTCCGAGTGGTACCTGCAGCAGATCTTCGAGACCCGCCAGTTGCCGTACAAGCCCGGCTGCGGCTGGCTGCCCAACGACTGGATGTACGAAGACGGCCTGCGTCGCGGCCTGCGCCAGGTGGCCGGCAGCCCCCTGGAGCTCTCCGGCTATGGCGACCCCATGGGCCTGCCCGAGCTGCGTGCGCTGACCGCGCAGAACCTGCAGCAGGAGCTGTCGATCGTCGCCAACCCTGCGCAGTTGATGCTCACCCATGGCGCCAGCCAGGCCCTGGACCTTGCCGTGCGCACCCTGGTGAGCCCGGGCGACGTGGTGCTGGTGGACGACCCTGGCTACCCCAACCTGATGAGCATCCTGCGCACCCAGGGCGCGACCCTGGTGGGCGTGCCGCGCACCCCGGCCGGCTATGACCTGGACCAGCTGGAGCGCCTGCTCGCCCATCACCGGCCCACGGCCTTCTTCACCCAGCCGCACCTGCACAGCCCGACCTGCTCGCGCACACCGCTGGCCCAGCTGCACCGCCTGCTGCAACTGGCCACCCGCCACGGTTTCCGCCTGGTGGAGAACAACCTGTACGCCGACATGATCGCCGAGCCGCAGCCGTGCCTGGCCAGCCTCGACCACCTGCAGCAGGTGGTGTACGTGGGCAGCTACTCCAAGAGCATCTCGCCCAATGTGCGGGTCGGCTACCTGCTGGCCACCCCGGAGCTGATGCAACAGTTGCTGCACCTGAAGATGCGCTCCGGGCTCACCACCTCCCAGGTGATGGAGCGCGTGGTGTATGCCGCCGTCATCGACGGGCGCTGGCGCAAGCACTTGAAGCGCCTGCGCCAGCGCCTGGCCGAAGCCCACCAGGAAGTGGGCCGGCACCTGCATCGGCTGGGCTTCGAGCTGTTCATCGAGTCTGACGAAGGCATGTACATCTGGACCCGCCACCCCGCCATCCCCGACAGCGCCGCCCTGCTGGACGACGCCCTGGAGCAAGGCATCATGCTCGGCCCCGGGCAGCTGTTCATGGTCGACGCCCAGGCCACCGGATGGATGCGCTTCAACGTGGCCTTCAGCACCGACCCTGCGATGTGGGAGTTGCTGGAGAAAGTACTGGTCAAGCACGTGCGCCGGGGCGGGATGTAGCCGCCAGAAGCGACTCCCGCCCCCCTGTAGGGCCTTGCGCCGCGAAAGGGGCGCAACTACAAAGATCTGCGTGAATACCTCTGGATGCTATTCCAGACTCAAGTACAACAACTTGATGGATTGTTCGACAATCAAATCTAAAGTGCTCAGGTTTTTGAACTTGGGAAAATTCCTACATACCGAACAGTTTTATCTCACTAATATCTCGCCCAACAGCGCATAACGTTTCGCGCTGACTACCAATCAAGTTTCAACCAAACTTGATATTTGCCAAACCATAAAGCGCATTGGGTTTCAGGGCGATCATTCAGCCGCCAGAAACAGCGGCGCCCGGCTATACGCTGCGTAACAGAGCCGTTCACGCAGCACCAGGCCGACAGCATCCACCCAATGCATCACTCATGACTTCGCCAACGCAACGATTGAACGTCTGATCGAGCCTGCTCACCCGAGCGCCTGAAAAAGACTTCGACTCAAGTACCGACTTTCCAATCACCGCCTCACCGCGGTCATGAAAGCGGTTCACTTCAGTGCACTTGCGTGCGTGGCGTTTGGGATTTTTCGAGAGTCGGTACATGGATAGAAAAGAGCATTCGCAACTGTCACCCACTACCCGCGCGTTGGCCTGGATGAACATCGCCATCCAGGCCGCCCTGCCGTTGACCGTTGCCCTCACCCCCTCCCACGCAGGCGCCGCCAGCGACCAGCAGCCACGCACCGCGCAAGAGCGACGCACCACCGTCCACACCCTGGCCGCCGGCGAAACCGTCGAGCGCGTGGCGGCCCGCTACAACATGAGCGTGGCCGAGCTGCGCGCACTCAACCGGTCGCGCAGCTTCGCCAACGGCTTCGACAACCTGCGCCCCGGCGATCGCCTCGATGTGCCCATGGCGCCACGCCAGGCACTGCCCGAGCTCAACTCCAACGGCAAGGGCCCGGCCTCGACCGAGGCCCAGCAAGACGAACAGGTCAACAAGCTGGCCGGCATGGCCAGCAGCACCGCCAACTTCCTGACCGCCGACACCGACAAAGGCGACGCCGCCGCCTCCATGGCCCGCGGCATGGCGGCCAGCGAGGCCAGCGGCCAGGCCCAGCAGTGGCTCAGCCGCTTCGGCACCGCCCGCGTGCAGATCGACGTGGACGACAAGCTCTCCCTGGCCAACTCCTCCCTCGACCTGCTGCTGCCCCTGCGCGACGAAGAAAAGCACCTGCTCTTCACCCAGGGCAGCCTCCACCGCACCGACGACCGCAACCAGGCCAACCTGGGCGTGGGCGTGCGCCGTTTCAACGACGGCTACATGCTCGGCGCCAACACCTTCTTCGACCATGACCTCTCGCGTAGCCACTCGCGCCTGGGTGTGGGCGTGGAATACTGGCGCGACTACCTCAAGCTCAGCGCCAACAGCTACCACCGCCTGAGCAACTGGCGCACCTCGCCCGACGTGGTCGACTACGAAGAGCGTCCGGCCAACGGCTGGGACGTGCGCGCCGAAGGCTGGCTGCCGTCCATGCCGCAACTGGGCGGCAAGCTGATGTATGAGAAGTACTACGGCAGCGAAGTGGCCCTGTTCGGCAAGGACAACCGCAAGAAGAACCCCCACGCCGTCACCACCGGCGTCACCTACACCCCCATCCCGCTGCTCACCTTCAGCGCCGAACAGCGCCGCGGCGACGCCGGTGCCAGCGACACCCAGTTCGGCATGCAGCTGAACTGGCGCCTGGGCGAGTCCTTCGGCAAGCAGACCGACCCGGGCAAGGTCGCCGCCATGCGCACCCTGGCCGGCAGCCGCTACGACCTGGTCGAGCGCAACAACAACATCGTCCTCGAATACCGCAAGAAGGAAGTCATCCGCCTCGACCTCGCCCGCCAGATAAACGGCAACAGCGGCGAGCGCAAATCCCTGCAGGTGGTGGTGCAGAGCAAGTACGGCCTGGACCGCATCGACTGGGACGCCGCCCCGCTGCTGCAGGCTGGTGGCAAGATCGAACACTTCGGCGGCAATGACTACCAGGTTACCCTACCGACCTACCGCACCGGCGCAGGGGCCCTGAACACCTATACCGTGCACGGCGTAGCCGTGGATAAGCAGGGCAATCGCTCCAACCGCAGCCAGATCCTGATTACCATCGACCCCCCCCCCGTTCGACGCCACGCGCAGTACCTTGACCCCAGCGGATACCGTCCTGCCTGCGGACACGATAAGCACTGGGGTGCTGACGCTTACCTTGTACGATGCCGACAACAACCTGATGGATGTCTCTCTTAACGATCTGAGCATGAGTGTTGGCCGCAGTGGCGCTGCAGGCGGTGCCACTGTTTCGCCTTTCAAGCGCGAATCGCTCGGTACGTACCAGGTGGCCGTAACGGCCGGCTCCCAGCTGGAAACGCTGAAACTGACACCATTCTTCCAGCAAACCGAACTGGTCTCGGCCAATGTCTCGATCGTCGCCAACGTACCGTTCGACGGCACGTCGAGCTTCTCGGCTACGCCAACATCCCTTACAGCCGACGGCACGTCTGCCTCCACACTGGAGTTCGTGGCGAATAACGAACAGGGCAACCCAGTCACTGGCATCGCTGGACAGTTGTCATTCGAGACCAAGAGCGCCGGCGGTGCAAGTTCAGGCGTCGTTGTCGACAGCGTGTCCGAGGCCGCGCCTGGCATCTACCGTGCCAGGCTCACGGGCACCAAAGCCGATACCTGGACCATACGCCCTTTGTTGAATGGGGCCATCTTCGGCAAACTCCAAGACACCGTGACCTTGGTGCCCGGCCGCGTGGATGTTACCAAATCCAGCTTCAGCATCAGCCCGGTGTCCATCCCGGCAGATGGAACCACCGAATCCGTACTGACCTTCATGCCCAAGGATGGCCAAGGCAACCCCTTGTCCGGAGGGCAGGTGGAATTCAGTGTACGCGACAGCAGTGGCGCAGCAGCAGGTACCAACGTGACGATCAAGGGCCTGAAAGAAACCGCAGCTGGCACCTACACGGCCAAACTCAGCGGCACCAAGATCGATACCTGGCACGTGAGGCCGGCATATAACAAAACGCTGTTCGCCACGTGGGAGAAAACCGTGACACTGACCGCCTTGCCGCCAGCGACAAGCACCTCGACGTTCGAGGTCAGCCCCAAGACCATACGGGCCGATGACAACCAGACCGCGACCTTCACGCTGACAGCCAAGGACATCAAGAACAACCCATTGAGCGGCCTGGCCGACAAACTGGAGCTGGTTATCCTGGGTAGCGATGGCCAACCTCCGCGAGCGGGCGAGCTCACCCTTTCCAGCCTCACGGAAAATGGCTCGACCGGTGTCTATACCGCGACCCTCAAGGGCAATTTGGCCGACGAATATGCCGTGACCGCACGCTTTGAGGGTACGGACCTGAAAAGACTCAGTGATCCCTTGACACTCACCCTCATTGAGCGATTGGATTACTTCGGTGTGAATAATGATACCCACAGGTTCCAGCCAGGCGACGGTTTCCCCAAAACGGGGTTCAAGGGGGCTTCGTTCAAAATAGGACTGCTTTATGGCACCCAGGATAAATTCAACTGGACTTCAAGTGCCCCATGGGTCTCCGTAGACAGCGCCGGAAACGTTACGTTTATCGATAGGGGGGATGGTTCAATAGTCACCATTACCGCAACGCAGAAACGTGGCAAGGGGTCGATCAAATACTTCTTCATATTAAACAAATGGTTCGAGCCCAATGATGGCAAAAACAAGCATGACAAGGATTGGGCTGGAAACCAAGGCTTGGGAATATGCAGGAGCTTAGGAATGATACTGCCAGCCAAGGATGACTTGACCATCTACAACGGCTCCCTGCCAAAACCTGGAGTTGTTGGAACGCTCTGGACCGAGTGGGGCAACCTGAACAACTACCGATCTGACTTTGGTGTTGGATCTTTATGGACGAGCAGAAGTGACTCAACTACACGAACTGCAGTCGTCACGGCAAACGGCATACCCTATAATGATAACGCTGGCATCATGAATATCGGGATGTGCATGAAAAACTTTTAATATGGCAAGCGGGCTCTTGTTGTATCCAAGAGCTCGTGTAGTCAACTGACAGCACCACTGAAGAACAAGGCCCCACTACACAGTTCGATCACAGCTGTGTAGAGGTGGCCTTATCTTCTCTTCAAATCCCATGTTTATTCCGGCTGTACGGTCATCTCCAACTGCGAACTGCACCTCGGCATTGGTGCACAACCCACCCTGGAGCGGCCTTGTGCCGCGAAAGGCGCAAAGCAGCCCCAAGATCGCACAGCCTCCGCCCTCCCTACGCCCTCCCGATCATCCCCCGAACTTGGATCCTATCCACCGGCAGGTGTATGCTTCGCGCAATAGCCAATCGCCACCATCGAGGCGATCTGCGTCACCTGCCCCGCCAAGGATCCTGCGTTGCCCAGCCATACCACCCGCCACACCATCGCCCGCCAATGGCAGTTGCTGAGCTTGCTGCCCCATCGCCACCCCGGCATGAGCGCCACCCAGCTGCAGGCGGCACTGGCCAGGATCGGCCACAAGACCACCAAGCGCACGGTCGAGCGCGACCTCAACGAGCTGGCGACATTGTTCCCTTTGCATTGCAATGCCAAAGGCATGCCCTACGGCTGGTACTGGCAGCCAGGCCTGACCCTGGACGAGGCGCGCCCCCTGCAACCGCACGACCTGGCCAGCGTGCAATCGGTGGCGCTGCACGCCTGGGTCGACGACGCCCTGGCCCGGCGCCTGCAACAGCAGCCGCTGGCCAAGGACATGCGCCTGGAGGCCCTGCCCGCCGGCGGCGCCCAGCTCATCGCCACGGTCCAGGACAATGCCGCGCTGATGGGCTGGCTGCTCTCCCATGCCGGCGCGATCCGCGTGCAGGCCCCCGAGACGCTGCGCAGCGCCATGCTCGAACACCTGCGCCAGGGCCTGGCGCAGCATGACGGGAGCGCCTGAGGCGGCCAGCCCGGATCAGATGGAATCTTTGCGCGCCGTGGAGAGTCGGACTTAGCAAGAGGCCAGTAATGCCGGGCCCCTTTCCCTCGACCGACGCAAGGACTCCATCATGACCACGATCCTCATCATCATCCTGATCCTGCTGCTGATTGGTGGTTTGCCCGTGTTCCCCCACTCCCGCGCCTGGGGATATGGCCCTTCCGGCATCGTCGGCGTGGTGCTGGTCGTGCTGCTGGTGCTGTTGCTGGTCGGCTACATATGAGTGGGTGCCTGTGACGGCCCTTTCGCGGGTAGACCCGCTCCCACAGGGCCTGCCGTGAGCCCTGTGGGCTCCTCCGCGAAGCGGACCACGCCCGTCACGCGGTTGTGCGCAGACGCGCCAGCACCCGCCGCTGCCCCAGGCACACCCAGCCCAGCCCCAGCAGCGCCGCAGCCGCCCCCGCCAACAGCACGGTGAGCGCTGCGCTGTACTGGCCCACCCATGCCGAATAGCCCGCCAGCTCCCGGTACACCTGCACATCGGCCGCGTCGCCGGCATGACGGATGCTGATTCCGCCCTGGCGGATCAGCGAATAGTCGGCGTCGAAGTACACCCATACCTTGCACGCCCCTTCCCGTGCGATCGCGTCGATATCGATCATGCTGGTCGGAGCCTGGACGAGGGTGTCGTTGCCGGCGTCGTCGCGGATCTGCACCAGCCCCTTGGCCGGCAGACGGATGTGCACGTTCCTGAGCGGCGCCTGACCCTTGTTGCGCAACTCGATGAGCAGCCCGGTGCGGTGATCGACCAACCCTGCCTCGAATGGTTTGGCGAACAGTTGCAGGTAAGGCGCCTGGGCCAGGTCGACCAGCCTATCGACCTGCGGATCGTCCAGCGCTCCCTGCCCGATCGCCCTCACCTGGGCATGCAGCCGCTCGTACCTGAGCAGGTCGTTGGCGGTGCTGATGCGTTCGCTGAACTGGCCCGGGTAGGTGAGGTGCGCGTAGGTCAGGCGCGCTTCCAGGCCGCTGTCGTGCCTGAACGCCAGATACGACGCGGCAAGCAGGGTCACGACGACCAGCATGCCCACGAGGACTTTACCGACTTTTTCCCAGCTCACCTTGTGGTTCCTTTTTCTTCGCGGTTGGCGATACGCAATGGCCGGCAAAGGGTGCCAAGGTTCCGGGACGGGAGCAAGGGTGGGCAAGCGCCTACAGGGGCGGCGGCGTCTTTGTGGGAGCGGGTTCACCCGCGAAGCAGGCGCTGCGGTGCTGGCCGACTGAAGCTCGCTCAATTCTCAATGACACATATTTATTATTTTGTGCCATTATGGCGGCACACAAAAACAAATACGTGCCATAGAGAGGACGCGCCCATGCCCCGCCACGCCCCACAAGCCTTCGATCAGCTCGGATTCGTCGTCGATGACCTCGACCAGAGCATCAACCACTGGCTGCAACTGGGCGTCGGGCCCTGGACGGTGTTCCGCGATGTCCAGTTGCAAGGCAACTACCAGGGCCGGACGGTGGACGTCCGCATGAACGTGGGCCTGGCCTACCAGGGCGGCCTGCAGATCGAGCTGATCCAGACCACCAGCGACGGCCCCTCCCCCTACCGCAACGCCCAGGGCATGCACCACATGGCCTGGGTGGTCGACGAACTGGAAAGCGCCGTCGCCCGCCTGCGTGAGCGCGGGCTGCAACCGGTGTTCGAAGCAGGCAACGCCAGCACCCGCGTCTGCTACCTCGAGAACCCCAGCGAGCCCGGCGTGCTGTTCGAGGTCATCGAAGGCGCAGGCCTGCGCCAGATGATCGACCACGGCATCGCCGAAGCCCGCGACTGGAACGGCGAGCAGCCGGTCCGGGTCATCGCCGTCTGAGCATTTTCCCGCCCAGTTGCACCGCAACTGGGCCATTTGACAACAACAAAAGGAGCTACACGATGAGTCGATTGGCAGGCAAAGTCGCCTTGATCACCGGTGCCGCACGCGGCCAGGGCGCGGCGGAAGCGCGGCGCTTCGTCGCCGAAGGCGCGAAGGTGGTGATCGCCGACGTGCTGGAAACCGAAGGTCGCGCACTGGCCGCCGAGCTGGGCGAGGCGGCACGCTTCCAGCCTCTGGATGTGACCAGCCCCGAGCAGTGGCAGGCAGCGGTCGAAGTGACCCAGGCGCAGTTCGGCAAGCTCGACGTGCTGGTCAACAACGCCGCCATCCTGCGCATGGCGCCGCTGGAGCATTGCTCGCTGGAAGACTACAAGCGGGTGATCGAAGTGAACCAGGTCGGTTGCTGGCTAGGCATGAAGTCGGTGGTGGCGGCCATGCGCCAGGCCGGTGGCGGCTCGATCATCAACGTGTCTTCGACGGCAGGCATGGAAGGCGTGGCCTACGGCACCGCCTACTCGTCGAGCAAGTTCGCCGTGCGCGGCATGACCAAGGCGGCGGCGCTGGAACTGGGCGCCTCGGGCATCCGCGTGAACTCCGTGCACCCGGGCGGCATCGACACCGTCATGTCGCGCCCACCGGAAATGGCCGACTTCGACCCGGCTCAGGTCTATGGAGGCCTGCCGATCCCACGCATTGGCCAGCCCGAGGAAGTGGCCAGCCTGGTGCTGTTCCTGGCCAGTGACGAGTCCAGCTACTGCACAGGTTCCGAGTTCATCATCGACGGCGGCATGCTGGCCGGCACCACCTTCGGCTGATCCAGCCTGGGGGCGCCACGCGCCCCTTTCGCGACGCAAGGCCCCACAGGGGCCGGTATCTACAGCCACACACAATCCCAATGTGGGTAATCTCCCGCCCTGCGCACCAAGCCCGCTCGCACCGGGTTGGCAACGATGTACCGCGCCACGGCCCTGACGTCCTCCTCCTTGCGCAAGGCCCGATCATGGTAGCCCGCTTGCCAGATATGCCTTCGCTCGGCACCTGCTCGGTACAAGGCACCACTGCTCCTGGATTTGAAAGCACACATCAAGCTTCCCAGGCTTGTCGGCCCTAGCGCCACCAGCCAATGAAGATGATCTGGCATCAGGACCCAGGCCAGCGTGCGGCACGCGCCCTCTTCATCGCTCATGCGCAACTGCCCGATCGCTGCCCGGGCAAGGCAAAAGTCGGCGAACAGCGGAAGGCGTTCTCGAGTGGGTGTGGTGAGCAAGTAGAGGCGCCCTGGCTCTGATACCCGACCGCGACGCAAAAGATGTGAGCTTGGGCTGTCCATGTCGTTTCTCCTTTGTACATTGCGTTCAAAGGTAGTAGCGCCAAGGCGCCGGACGGCGGTCGGATCATTTCCGGGTGTGACCCCGGTGAGGGCTTCGCCCTCATTTCGCGACGCAAGGCCGCTTGTGTCTTGAGAGGGGATTAGAATCTGGAGTGAGAGCGGTGAATGGCAAGCTGAATGCCGTAGGTGCCTTGAGCACGAGTGGGAGCACAAGCTGCCATTCACC
>Ga0153917_1000211_pt1 | contig 48472 bp, 50 predicted proteins | sample TSFL001MetaG_FD_104695 | JGI IMG/M metagenome (GOLD analysis project Ga0153917, IMG submission 104695) | Attine ant fungus gardens microbial communities from Florida, USA - TSFL001 MetaG | ecosystem: Host-associated > Fungi > Mycelium > Unclassified | place: USA: Florida, Paynes Creek Historic...
AAGTATCAAATTTCGCACAGAATCAACGACTCACAGCAATCGCCTGGTCACTCATGATACGCGGAGTCAGGAAGACCAGCAGCTCGGATTTTTTCTCTTGTAATGCATCGCGTCGAAACAGCCTGCCAACATACGGCAGATCGCCCAAAAATGGCACCTTGTCGACCACATTGTTTTGCGTGGTCGAATAGACGCCACCGATGACGATCGTCTCGCCGTCCGCCACCCGCACCTTGGCGTTGACCTCGTTCTTGCGGATGGGCGGGACGTTGTTCAGTGCATTGACGTAATCAGGCTCGTCCTTGGTCACCCTGACCGCCATGATGACCTTGCCGTCCGGCGTGATCTGCGGCGTCACCTCCAACGACAGCGAGGCTTCGCGAAACGAAATGGAGGTCGCGCCACTCTTGCTGGTTTCCTGGTAGGGCACTTCGGTCCCCTTGAGTATCCGTGCGGTCTCCTTGTCCGCCGTGACCACCTTGGGCTGGGAGATGATCTCGCCGTTGCCGCTCTTCTCCATGGCGCTGAGCTCCAGGTCCAGCAGCGTCCCTGCGCGCAGCACGCCGAGACCGACGGCGGACGTCGCACGCTCCACGCCCAGGTCGACGAACAGGTCCTTGCCCAATTGGGCGGTTTCGCCCTGCCGGGGAGCGCCCCACTTCACGCCCAGGCTTTTCTCGTAATCGACATTGGCCTCGACGATCCGCGCCTCGATCAACACCTGGCGCACCGGCACGTCCAGCTCTGCCACCAGCCGTCGCAGCTCGGCAAGGCGGTCAGCAGGCTGGTACGCCACCAGGGTATTGGTGCGGGCATCCACATTCAGGCTACCGCGCCCGGCAAGGATGCCGTCGTCGGCAAGCGCGGCCAACAGCAGCTCGGCCAGGTCCGCCGCCTTGGCATGATGAATCGGCAACAGCTCTCGCCGCATCGGTTGCAACTGCACCTCCAGCGCCTGCCCCAGACGGGCGTCGCGAAACTGTTCTGCCAGCTCCGCCGCAGGCGCGACCACCAGCACATTGCCCTCCTCGCGCCGGGCCAGCCCCTTGCTGCGCAATACCAGGTCCATGGCCTGGTCCCAGGGCACATCCTCCAGGCGCAAGGTGAGGCTGCCCTGCACGGTATCGCTGGCAACCAGGTTGATCCCGGCATGATCGGCCAGCACTTGCAGCGCTGCGCGCACCTCGATCTCCTGGAAGTGCAGGGACAGCGGTTCACCCCGATAAGGCATCGCCACTACGGACTGACTCGACAGCAGCATCGCCATCAGCCCCATTTTCAGATTGCTCAGTGTCATCCATGACCTCGTTGTCCATGCGCTTTCTTATTGCCAGGTAGGCCGAGCGCTCGTGCCATACCCCCGCGACGAACACACGCTCGCGCACCTCGACCTGCTGTCGGTCGATCATCGCCACCACACCACCGTTGCGACCCAGGCGGTCGCCAACACTCACCCGGTACACGCGCCCTGCCGACCACAGCAGGGCCTGGTGGCGTCCATCCTGCGAGAGACTGCCCACCATCTCCAAATGAACCAGCGGCACCCCGGCCAACCCGGCCCTGGCCTTGCCCATCGGCCAGGGCGCGAATAGGTCCACTCGCGGAGGCCGCGGGGCCGGGCGGGCCGGCTCGTGGGCCAGAGAGGCAGGTGCAGCCAGGTCCTCTCCCGGATCGTGCGAGTCGACCCGCAGTTGAAGACGTAGCATTCCGGGATGCCCTGAATCACCGTCAAGTCGCAGGCTCGTCACACGCAGAAGGCGTACCTGGCCAAGCCACTCGTCCAGCCACAATCGCAACGCGGGGTAACGGCCTCGGGCAATGACTTGCAGCGGCACCACCTGATAACCGGTTTCCGGCCGTGCGGGCTCCACATCGAGCTGTTCGAACACCAGCCCATGGGCATGCCCCGAACCGGCCAGCTCATCGAGCAGCTCACTCATGCCCACACCCGCCGAAAGGCGCCATCGCGCATCATGCAACTGGTGCGCAGCATCATTCAGCGCGGCATGGGCAGACCCGCGCTGGCTCCGTGCATGCGCCTTGCCTGCCAGTGTCTGCTTCAGTGTTTGCGCCAAGGTGCTGTTCGACTGATATGTCCCATATCGGCCCTGAAGAAGAACGAACCATCCCAGAAGCAGCACCAGCGCGGCCAGGATGACTGCGGCAAAACCCCGTGAACGACCACCCCACTCCCGCCAATCGGCCAGATCGGACCAGCTCATGACCAGGTCGCCGACACATGCGCCACCAACAAGAACTCTTCTCCGGCCGACAGCTTGCGAAGCCGCTTCAACTCCAGGCCCCGCAATACAGCCGACTGCTCAAGATCACGCATGAGTTGAGCCAGGACTGCAGACGAAGCCACCAGCCCGAGCAGTTGCAGGCGATCGTCCCGCACACTCAGCTCGCTCAGGCTCAGGCCCTCCGGCATGACCCGCTCGAGCTCGGCGAACAACGCCAGCGCCAAGCCCTGGCCCGACCTCAAGCGCTCCAGGGCAGCGTATTGCGCCAGCATGGCGTCGCGCTGCTCACGCAGCCCGTCGATGTACGCCAGCTCCGCCTCCAGCGCCTGCAGCGCGTCCTGGCCTTGGGCAATGGCGAACGCCTGAGCCTGCAAGCGCTGACGGGCCAGATGGTCCAGCAGCATCACACCACAAAGGGCAAACAGCACACTGGCGACCAAGGTCAGCTTGAACCGCCGGACAGCGGCTAGGCGTTGTCGTTCACGCCAAGGCAACAGGTTCAGCCTCAGCATCAGCGGGCCCCTCCCAACGCCAGTCCATAGGCAAGCGCCATGGCCGGATCGGCAGGGCCCGCACCCTCGCCGGCGGCCGGCCAGAACGGCTTGCAGGGTACCGGCAGTTGCTGTGCCAGCGCCTGCACCCAGCCGTCACCCATCGCGCAACACACCGCGACCCGCAAGCATTCGAGCGGTGTCGTCGCAAGGGCGCTGCGCAACCAATGGCCGAGACACTCTAGGCGTTGTGCCGGCCCCTGATCGGCAACGAACTTCAGCTCCAGACGCTGGGGTACCGAGGGCTCGGGCCAGGCGTGCAATGTCGCGCCGTGGGCCTCGATCCGCAGTACCGCCCCAGCGACGCGACACACCGACCCCAGGGCACGAAACAAGGCCAGGCTGTCGACCTCGACCGCCGCGACCTGCAGCCCGGCGCTGTCGAACACGTGCGCCAGCGGTTCCAGCAAGCGCTGGCGGCAGGCCCCCACCAGCACATTCACCTCGTCTGCCTGGCCAGGCGTCGGACCAAGCCGCTGGAAATCCAGCGCAAGGTCTTGCAAGGGATAGGGGAACAAGCGCTCGGCATCCGCCAGCAGGCGCGCTTCCATCTCGTTATCGGACAGCCGCGCAGGCAGCCGACAGATTTTGCAGATCACGTCCGAGCCCGGCAGTGCCACTGCCGCCAGACGCTGACGCGTACCGCTGCGATGACAGCCCCGCCGCAAGGCGTCGGCCACCACGTCGGGCTGTGCAACCCAGCTTCCCAAGGGCGCCTTGAACGGCTCCACCGCCCAGGCCGAGATCGCATGACACCCCCGGCGTCGGCGCAATTGAAGGATTCGAACGGAGTCGGAGGCGATTTCCACCCCCAGCAGTGAACCGGCATCCCTGCCGAAGCGTCCAAGCATGGCTGTTTCCTGATAATTCGTCGCGACATCGCGCCATCGGAACCGACCGCCCAGGCCGGCCGGTCACCCCGGCAAAGCGAAAAATGCTTATAATGCCCAGCGTTTTTTCCTGTCCGCCGGACCGCGTGCAATCCACTCCCAACCTGGACACCCAAAAGCCTTGATACGTCTGCTGAAGTTCTTCTGGTGGTCTTTCGTCGCAGTCATCTGCGCGCTCGTACTCGGTGTGAGCGGTGCGTTTCTGTATCTTAGCCCCAGCCTCCCCTCGGTCGAGTCCCTCAGAAGCATCCAGTTGCAGATCCCCCTGAGGGTCTACAGCAGCGACGGCAAACTGATTGCGGAGTTCGGCGAAATGCGCCGCTCGCCAATCCGTTTTGCGGATATTCCCCCACAGTTCATTCAGGCGCTTCTGTCAGCCGAGGACGATAATTTCCTCAACCACTACGGGGTCGATCCGAGCAGCCTGATGCGCGCCGCGACCCAGCTGTTGAAGTCTGGTCATATCCAGACCGGCGGCAGCACCATCACCATGCAGGTGGCGAAGAACTTCTTCCTCACCAGCGAGCGCAGCTTCTCGCGCAAGACCAACGAAATCCTCCTGGCCCTGCAGATCGAACGTGAGCTGACCAAGGACGAGATCCTCGAGCTTTACGTCAACAAGATCTACCTGGGCAACCGCGCCTATGGCATCGAGGCCGCCGCGCAGGTGTACTACGGCAAGTCGATCCGCGACATCAGCCTGGCCCAGATGGCCATGATCGCCGGCCTGCCCAAGGCGCCGTCGCGCTTCAACCCGCTGGCCAACCCGGTGCGCGCCAAGGAGCGCCGCGACTGGATCCTGGGCCGCATGTACAAGCTCGGCAAGATCGACCAGGCCAGCTACCAGGCCGCACTGGCCGAGCCGCTGAACGCCAGCTACCACGTGCCGACGCCGGAAGTGAATGCGCCGTACATCGCCGAGATGGCTCGCGCCGAGATGGTCGGCCGCTATGGCAGCGAGGCCTACACCGAAGGTTTCCGCGTCACCACCACGGTGTCGAGCGACATGCAGGAGATGGCCAACAAGGCCGTGCTCAACGGGTTGTCCGAGTATGACGAGCGCCATGGCTATCGCGGCCCGGAGTCACGCTTCCCGGGCAAGACCCACGCCGCCTGGCTCCAGGAGCTGGGCAAGCAGCGCACGCTCGGCGGCCTGGAACCGGCCATCGTCACCCAGGTCGACAAGAACGGCCTGCAAGTGCTGACCCGCGGCGGCGAAGAAGAGCACGTGGCGTGGGACACCATGAAGTGGGCTCGCCCGTTCCTCAACAGCAACGCCCAGGGACGTTCCCCGCAGTCGCCAGCTGATGTGGCCCAGGTGGGCGATCTGGTTCGCGTGCAGCGCCTGGAAGACGGCAAGCTCAAGTTCAGCCAGGTGCCAGGGGCGCAGAGCGCGCTGGTCACCCTCGATCCCTACAACGGCGCCATCCGCGCCTTGGTTGGCGGTTTCTCGTTCGAACAGAGCAACTACAACCGCGCCATGCAGGCCAAGCGTCAGCCAGGCTCGAGTTTCAAGCCCTTCGTCTATAGTGCTGCGCTGGACAGCGGCTACACCGCCGCCAGCCTGGTCAACGACGCACCGATCGTGTTCGTCGACGAATATCTGGACAAGGTCTGGCGTCCGAAGAACGACACCAACACCTTCCTCGGCCCGATCCGCATGCGCGAGGCGCTGTACAAGTCGCGCAACCTGGTCTCGATCCGCCTGCTGCAATCGATGGGCGTGGGCAAGACCATCGACTACATCGCCAAGTTCGGCTTCAACAAGCAGGACCTGCCGCCGAACCTGTCCCTGGCGCTCGGCACGGCAACGCTCACACCCATGGAAATCGCCACGGGCTGGAGCACCTTTGCCAATGGCGGCTACAAGATCAACCCTTACCTGATCGAGCGTATCGAGAGTCGCAACGGCGAAACCCTGTTCACCGCCAACCCGGCGCAAGTGCCACAGGGTGGCCAGGACCAGGCCGGCATTGCCGCGCCGGAGCAGCCGATCAGCACCCAGTCATTGCCCGGCGAGGCGCCTTCGGCGCTCGGCCAGGTGGCACCTGCGCCACAAGCGCCGGTCGTGGCCGAGCGCATCGTCGATGGCCGCACCACCTACATCCTCACCAGCATGCTGCAGGATGTGATCAAGCGCGGCACTGGTCGCCGCGCCCTGGCCCTGGGCCGTAACGACCTGGCGGGCAAGACCGGCACCACCAACGAGTCCAAGGATGCCTGGTTCACCGGCTACAACGCCGATTACGTGACCACCGTGTGGGTGGGCTTCGACCAGCCGGAAACCCTGGGTCGACGCGAGTACGGCGGCACCGCGGCACTGCCGATCTGGATGAACTTCATGGGCGCCGCGCTCAAGGGCAAGCCCGAGCATGCCCCGGCCGAACCGGAAGGCATCCTCAGCCTGCGGGTCGACCCGGTCAGCGGCCGCGCCGCCACGCCGAGCACGCCGAACGCCTACTTCGAGCTGTTCAAGGCCGAGGACTCACCGCCTTCGGTGGACGAACTGGGCAACGGCGCCGCACCGGGCAGCCCGCTGCCAGCGGATGAAGCGGCGCCGATGGACCTGTTCTAACAAGCGCGACACTACCTGCGGGTTTACCCGCGAATACGCAAGCAAGCTCACCGACGTATTCGCGGGCAACCCACTCCCCGCCAGATCCGACAGCAATGCATAAACAAAAAGCCCCGGCTCTCACGAGCCGGGGCTTTTTCGTGTCGCTACAGCCAGGATCAGCCGTTGAACACGTCGTTCACGCTCTGCAGCGGGTAGTGCTTCGGATACGGCAGGGTGGCAACGCCGGACTCGATGGCAGCCTTGGCCACAGCGTCGGAAACGACGGTGATCAGGCGTGGGTCCATCGGCTTCGGAATGATGTACTCACGACCGAATTCCAGGGCCTGGACGCCATAGGCGTCGCAGACTTCCTGCGGTACCGGCAGCTTGGCCAGGTCCTTCAGGGCGATGGCGGCGGCGATTTTCATCTCTTCGTTGATGCGCTTGGCGCGAACGTCCAGGGCACCACGGAAGATGAACGGGAAGCCCAGCACGTTGTTGACCTGGTTCGGGTAGTCGGAACGACCGGTGGCCATGATCACATCGTTGCGGGTCTCGTGGGCCAGCTCCGGCTTGATTTCCGGATCCGGGTTCGAGCAGGCGAAGACGATCGGGTTCGGAGCCATGCTCTTGAGGCCTTCCGGGCTCAGCAGGTTCGGGCCGGACAGACCAACGAACACGTCGGCGCCTTCCAGGGCGTCAGCCAAGGTGCGCTTGTCGGTGGCGTGGGCGAACTGGGCCTTGTACTGGTTCAGGTCGTCACGGCCAGCGTGGATCACGCCGGTACGGTCGATCATGAAGATGTTCTCGACCTGAGCACCCATGCTGACCAGCAGCTTCATGCAGGAGATGGCGGCAGCGCCAGCGCCCAGGCAGACGATTTTCGCGGCCTCGAGCTTCTTGCCGGCGATTTCCAGGGCGTTGATCATGCCGGCCGCGGTAACGATCGCGGTGCCGTGCTGGTCATCGTGGAAGACCGGGATGTCGCACTGCTCGATCAGGGTACGTTCGATCTCGAAGCACTCTGGAGCCTTGATGTCTTCCAGGTTGATGCCACCGAAGGTGATGGAGATACGCTTGACGGTGTCGATGAAGGCTTGCGGGCTCTCGGAGTCGACTTCGATGTCGAATACATCGATGCCAGCGAAACGCTTGAACAGAACACCCTTGCCTTCCATGACCGGCTTGGAAGCCAGTGGGCCCAGGTCGCCCAGGCCGAGGATGGCGGTACCATCGGAAATGACCGCAACCAGGTTGCCTTTGCCGGTGTATTTGTAGGCCAGCTCTGGGTCACGGCCGATCTCACGCACAGGCTCGGCGACGCCCGGGCTGTAGGCCAGGGCCAGGTCGCGAGCGGTTGCGGTCGGTTTGGTGAGTTCGACGCTCAGTTTCCCCGGACGAGGCTGGGCGTGGTATTCGAGAGCGGCGGTTTTCAGGTCTGACATGGTGGGCATTCCGCTTATTTACTGTTCTGACGGACCGCCGAGGATACGCAAAGAGCCGGGGGGCTACAAGACTGCCCGGTCACTTGTGTCAAGGCCTTTAGCCTACGACTTTACGCTACAACCCACGGGGGCATACGCCATCAAGTGTGTACAATTTAATAGCGAAATGTCTACAACTATTTACCTGAAATGCGCTCAAGCATGCTCGGATCCGTCAATGGCAATACCCAGCGTCGCTGCCCGGCCTTCAGGCCGCCCTTGCGGGAACGATCCAGCACCCAGCCACGCGCCTCGATCTGGCGTCCTTTGAGGTTATCGAAGAAGCCCGAAGGGAAGTTGCGTTGCAGACGAGCGGGAACCTGAAGCACCACCGTGTCGCCAAGTTCCAGCCAGACACCGCCACGATTACGTTCGATCGACTTGACTTGGCCGGTGATGACTGCAAAGCCCGACTGCCGGACCTGACCCTCGCGCAACACCGGCGACTGCCGCCATAACCCGGCCCGCGCAGCCCTGGCTGCCTGTTCGGCCTGTTGCTGACACAAGGAGAGCGCAACATTGGGCGCTACGGCAACGCGATAGCCCAGGCCCTCGCTGAGCAACGCAGCCTCGAGATTGTTGCCATCACGACCATAGATATGCGCCAAGGTGCGGCCATACTTGTCTCTCGCCTCGACACCCGGCACAAGCCCTACACGCCCGTCACTGGCCTTGACCAACGCCTGCAGACGCTGCCTGGCGGCTTCGGCATAGGGTTCGCTGGTGCGGCCCTTGCGGCCGATTTCCGGGGCATTGATGCCGATCATCCGGACGCTGCGCCCGTCGCTCAGACGCAGGGTGTCGCCATCGACCACCTGACGCACCGCCACCTGCTGCGGCCTGTCGGGCAACGGACAGAAGGCCAGGGCAGGGAAGTGCCAGATCGCGCCCACAAAAAAAGCGCCCACAAGGGGCGCCTTTTTTTGCAGCAACGCGAAACCCGAAGGATTCGCCATGCGCATGATTACTTCTTGGTACCGAACATACCGAAGCGATCGGCGAACTTCTGTACGCGACCACCGGTGTCCAGGACTTTCTGCTTACCAGTGTAGAACGGGTGGCACTGGGAGCACACGTCGATCGCCAGCGGCTTGGCCAGGGTCGAACGGGTTTCGAATTTGTTGCCGCAGCTGCAGGTGACTGCAACTACTTCGTAGTTCGGATGAATATCTGCTTTCATGGTCACTTCCTCGAGCTGCGTGCCGCCACCCAACACCAATTGTTGAATACCGCACGTAATTAGGCGGCGAATAATACCAGAGCAAAGCGCCAACGCAAGTTGTCGCGAGCACCGACTGTCGTCTGCTAGTCTCGCTGCATTTGTGAAACACCCTCCAGAGACCTTCCGCGTGTCCGACGTCATCCTGCGCCTTGCCCTGCCCTCGCCCCTGCGTCGCCTGTTCGACTACCGGGCGCCGGCGAGCATGGCCCGGCAGACGCTGACGCCCGGCATGCGCATCCGCGTACCGTTCGGCCGCCGGGAGATGATCGGCGTGCTGGTCGAGGTCTGCGACAAGAGCGAAGTACCCGCCGAAAAGCTCAAACCCGCCAGCGCCCTGCTCGACCCCATCTCGCCGCTGCCGCCAGCGCTGTTCAAGTTGTGCCTGTGGACGGCGCAATACTACCAGCACAGCCTGGGCGACACCCTGAACTGGGCCCTGCCGACCCTGCTGCGCCAGGGCGAGCCGGCCGAGATGCGCCAGGAGCGCTTTTGGCATGTAGCGCCCGGCGCCCGACTCGAAGATCCGCGCATCGCGCGTGCGCCACGCCAACGCGACGCGCTCAGGACCCTGGCCCAGCATCCGCATGGCGTGGCCCATGGCGTGCTGGCCAAACTGGGCCTGAACAAGGACAGCCTCGATCTGCTGCTGGCCAAGGACCTGGTCCAGGTGCAAGTGCGCCGCCACTTGCCCCAGCCACGCCACGAGCACTGGCTGGCCCAGCCCGAGCTGCCCCTGAACGAGGAGCAGCAGGCCGCGTTCGACGCCGTGCGCTCGGGCTTCGGCGCCTTCCACGCGTTCCTGCTGGCGGGGGTGACAGGCAGCGGCAAGACCGAGGTCTACCTGCAACTGATCCGCGAAGCCCTGGAGGCCGGCAAGCAGGCATTGATCCTGATCCCGGAGATCAACCTCGGCCCGCAGACCCTGGCGCGCTTCGAGCAGCGGTTCAACGCCCGCATCGCCTTGCTGCACTCGGCGGTCGGCGACCGTGAGCGCCTCGATGCCTGGCTGGCAGCCCGCGACGGCGAGGCCGACATCATCATCGGCACCCGGTCGGCGCTGTTCACCCCGATGAAAAACCCCGGGTTGATCATCATCGACGAGGAGCACGACGGTTCCTACAAGCAACAGGAAGGCCTGCGCTACCACGCTCGCGACCTGGCAGTGGTGCGCGCTCACCAGGAGAACATCCCGATCCTGCTGGGCTCGGCCACCCCCTCGCTGGAGAGCCTGCACAATGCCCACAGCGGTCGTTACGGCCTGCTGCGCATGAACCAGCGCGCCGGTGGCGCACGCCCTCCGCGCTACCTGCGTCTGGACGTGCGCAGCCTGCCACTGGACAGCGGCATCAGCGGCCCGCTGCAGCAAGCCATCCGCCAGACCCTGGAAGCAGGGCAGCAGGTGCTGGTGTTCCTCAACCGCCGCGGCTTCGCGCCGACCCTGCTGTGCCACGACTGCGGCTGGCTGTCCGAATGCCCGCGCTGCGATGCCCGGATGACCGTGCACCAGCGCTCCGGCGTACTGCGCTGCCACCACTGCGGTCACGACGAGCGCCTGCCGCACCAGTGCCCGCAATGCGCCCACGTCGACCTGCGCCCGGTGGGCGCTGGCACCGAGCGCGCCGAAGAGCGCCTGAAGGTGCTGTTCCCGGACTACCCCGTCCTGCGGGTCGACCGCGACAGCACCTCGCGCAAGGATGCGATGCACAACCTGTTCACCACCATCCAGCGCGGACAGCCGAGCATCCTGGTCGGCACACAGATGCTGGCCAAAGGTCACCACTTCCCCCGGGTCACGCTGGTGGCCATCCTCGATGCCGATGGTGGCCTGTTCTCCGGCGACTTCCGCGCAAGCGAACGCATGGCGCAGCTGATCGTCCAGGTCGCGGGCCGCGCCGGGCGCGCCGAAGAGCCCGGCAAAGTGATCATCCAGACCCACCTGGCCGAGCACCCGCTGCTGGTGCAACTGACCGAACAAGGATATTTCGCCTTCGCCGAACAGGCACTGAGCGAGCGCCGCGCGGCGGGCCTGCCGCCCTTCGCCCACCTGGCCCTGCTGCGCGCCGAGGCGCACAAGCCGGGCCAGGCCGAAGGTTTCCTGGACGAGGCTTGCGCCGCCGCCGAGCGATTGCTGGCCGAGCAGGGCCTGCATGGCATCGAGTTGCTCGGCCCGGTGCCTGCGCCCATGGAACGCCGGGCCGGGCGTTTCCGTGCACAACTATTGCTCCAGGCCAATGCCCGGGCGCCCCTGCATCGACTGATCGCCACCTGGTTGCTAGTGTTGGAGCACATGCCGTCCGGGCGCCAGGTGCGCTGGTCGCTGGATGTCGACCCGGTCGACCTGTACTGACACCGGCAGCCGCTTCGCGGGCTCGCCCGTGAAGCAGCCTGCAATGCCCTAAAGGTTGGCAACACGCCCCCGGGAACGGATAATGCCCAGTTTTTCCACCTGCGCATCGAAGCGCCCCACCGCGCTTGCGGTCGAAAAGAGAACGCCATGAAAGACACCATTCGCCAGCTCATCCAGCAAGCCCTCACCCAACTCGTCACCGACGGCGTGCTGCCTGAAGGGCTGACGCCGGCGATCCAGGTGGAAAACGCCCGGGACAAGACCCACGGCGACTTCGCCAGCAACATCGCCATGATGCTGGCCAAGCCGGCCGGCATGAAGCCACGCGACCTGGCCGAAAAACTCATCGATACCCTGCCGGCCAGCGCCGACATCACCAAGGTCGAAATCGCCGGCCCCGGCTTTTTGAACTTCTTCCAGAACACCCAGGCCCTGGCCAACCGTCTGGACGCCGCCCTGGCGGACGATCACCTGGGCGTGCGCAAGGCCGGGCCGAGCGAGAAGGTGGTGATCGACATGTCGGCACCGAACCTGGCCAAGGAGATGCACGTCGGCCACCTGCGCTCGACCATCATCGGCGACAGCGTCGCGCGCGTGCTGGAGTTTCTCGGTGACCAGGTGATCCGCCAGAACCACGTGGGCGACTGGGGCACCCAGTTCGGCATGCTGCTGGCCTACCTGGAAGAAAACCCGATCACCAGCGACGAGCTGTCGGACCTGGAAAACTTCTACCGCGCGGCGAAGAAACGCTTCGACGAATCCGAGGATTTCGCCACCCGTGCCCGCGGCCTGGTGGTCAAGCTGCAGGCCGGCGACCCCGAGTGCATGGCGCTGTGGACCCGCTTCAAGGACATTTCCCTGTCCCACTGCCAGAAAACCTACGAACTGCTCAACGTCAAGCTGACCATGGCCGACGTGATGGGCGAGAGCGCCTACAACGGCGACCTGGCCAATGTGGTTTCCGACCTCAAGGCCAAGGGTCTGCTGGTCGAGGACCAAGGCGCCCAGTGCGTGTTCCTCGACGAGTTCAAGAACGCCGAAGGCGAGCCGCTGCCGGTGATCGTGCAAAAGGCCGACGGTGGCTACCTCTACGCCACCACCGACCTTGCCGCCGTTCGCTACCGCAGCAATGTACTCAAGGCCGACCGCGCCCTGTACTTCGTCGACCAGCGCCAGGCCCTGCACTTCAACCAGGTGTTCGAGGTGGCCCGCCGCGCCGGCTTCGTCAGCCACCCGATGCAGATGGAGCACATGGGCTTCGGCACCATGAACGGTGCTGATGGCCGCCCGTTCAAGACCCGCGACGGCGGCACCGTCAAGCTGATCGACCTGCTCACCGAGGCCAAGGAGCGCGCCTACGCCCTGGTCAAGGACAAGAACCCGAGCCTGACCGAAGACGAGCTGCGCCACATCGGCGAAGTGGTCGGCATCGGTGCGGTGAAGTACGCCGACCTGTCCAAGCACCGCACCAGCGACTACAGCTTCAACTTCGAGCTGATGCTCAACTTCGACGGCAACACCGCGCCCTACCTGCTGTACGCCTACACCCGCGTGGCCAGCGTGTTCCGCAAGCTGGGCAAGGGCTTCGACGAAGTCGAGGGCAACATCGTCCTGCAGGCGGCCCACGAGCAGGATCTGGCCGCGCGCCTGGCGCAGTTCGGCGAAGTGCTCAACAACGTCGCCGACAAAGGCACCCCGCACGTGCTGTGCAGCTACCTGTACGACATCGCCGGCCTGTTCTCCAGCTTCTACGAGAACTGCCCGATCCTCGCCGCCGAATCCGCCGAACAGCAGCAAAGCCGCCTGCGCCTGGCCGCCCTGACCGGCCGCACGCTCAAGCAAGGCCTGGAGCTTCTCGGCCTGGAAACCCTGGAGCGCATGTAAGTTGGCTGCCAAGAAAAAACCCGCCCCCAAGCGTGGCGCCAGCCGCAACCAGGCACCGGCCAAACAGCCGATTCCGGGCTGGGTCTGGCTGGCAGTCGGCCTGACCGTAGGCGCGTTCGTCGTCTTCCTGATGAAGCTCGAGCCGGGCGGCGACGACATCAAGCGCGTCAAACCTGAGCAGCAAAAGCCGGCCAAGGTCGCCGAGGCCAGCAAGAACACCGCCTCGACGCCACAGCAGCCGGTGAAGCCGAAGTACGACTTCTACACCCTGCTGCCGGAATCGGAGGTCATCGTGCCGCCCGAAGCCGTGCCGGAGAAAACCCCACCGGTGCCGGCCCAGCCCGTGCAGCCGGTAACACCGGCGGAAGCGGCGAAGATCGACACCGCCCGCGCCCAGGCCGCCCTCCTGGGGCAGACGCCACCACCAGCGCCACCGGTGATCAAGCCGGCAGCCACCACCACGTTCTTCCTGCAGGCAGGCTCGTTCCGCAAGCAGGCCGATGCCGACAAGGTTCGTGCGCAGATCATCCTGCTTGGCCAGGCGGTGAAGGTGGAGTCGGGCACGGTGAAGGACGAAACCTGGTACCGCGTACTGGTCGGCCCGTTCAGCAACCGCGAACAGCTGACCGTGGCCCAGAAGCAATTGGCAGGGGCCGGATTCAGCAACCTGCTGCTCCAGCAACGACAGACCCGCCAGTAACACGAAGGCCTTGCCGCACGACGCGACAAGGCCTTTTTCTATCAGCGGCGCTGGGCGTTGACCTGGGAGATCTGGCTGTTGAGCGTCCAGAAGTCATACAGCACACCGATCAGGAACAAGCCCCCGGTGAGCAGGTAGATCAAGGCGCTGATCCACTTGCCCTGATACAGCCGGTGCACACCGAAGATTCCGAGAAAGGTCAGGAAGATCCAGGCCAGGTTGTAGTCCACCCGCCCGGACTGGAAGCGCATGTCCGCCTCGCGGTCCATCGACGGGATCAGGAACAGGTCGATCAACCAGCCGATGCCAAGCAGGCCCAAGGTGAAGAACCAGATCGTTCCGGTGATGGGCTTGCCGTAGTAGAAGCGGTGCGAGCCAGTGAAGCCGAAGATCCACAAGAGATAGCCAAGGACCTTGCTGTGGGTGTCGTGCAGCGACTCACCCTGCTGATAACCGTTCATGCTTGTCCTCCGTGGGTTAGCAAAAAATTTTCTAAGGGAAAATGTGACTTTTCCTTTGGAAGCCGACGTATGGTACCCGCGCAATCGACCAACGGAGCGAAAAACCACACGAAGCTGTTATAGAGTTGCGCGCCACAGCCAACACATACCTAAAAAGAGCTTCAACTATGCCGCCTTTGTTCAAGACATGGCTGACCCTCTGCCTCTTGTTGCCCCTGGCCGCCCACGCCACCAACCGTGAGCAACGTCTTCCCAACGGTTTCACCGGCTATACCACCAACGCCACGGTGAAACACGCGCCAGCCAAGTACAGCACCGTACGCGCCCGCCCGAGCAATGCCGCCAAGGCCTCGAGCAACCTGCCTGCCGTGGCCATGTCGGCCAAACAGAGCAGCAACGTGCTCAGCCGCGCGGTGAATGTGCTCGGCACCCCGTATCGCTGGGGCGGCAGCAGCCCGAGCAAGGGCTTCGACTGCAGCGGCCTGGTCAAGTATGCCTTCACCGATGTGGCCGACGTAGACCTGCCACGCACCTCCAACGCCATGGCTCAAGGGCACGGTGTCAAAGTGGCGAAAAGCGACCTGAAGCCAGGCGACCTGATCTTCTTCAACATCAAGAGCCGTCGGGTCAATCACGTCGCCATCTACCTGGGCAACGACCGCTTCATCCACGCACCACGCACCGGTAAACGGGTGAGCATCGACACCCTCAGCAAACCGTACTGGCAAAAGCACTACGTGGTCGCCAAGCGCGTACTGCCCAAGGATCAGCAGACACTGGCCCTGGCCAAGCGCTGATCTCAAGTACACACCAGCCTTTTCGCGGGCGAGCCCGCACCGCCCCCCCTGTGGGAGCGGGCTTGCCCGCGAAGAAGCCGCCACCGATCAGCCTGCTTCGACCTGCCCTTGAAGCGCCTGCAACGCCATCTCCATCGTGCTCATCCCCACCGCCGCACCGGTCTGCATCACCGAATGCAACTGCGCCATCCGCCCCTCCCGGATCAGGTTGCGCACCGCAGGCGTCGCCACCAGCACCTCCCTGGCCGCCACACGCCCGCCGCCAATGCGCCTGACCAGCACCTGCGCCACCACCATCCGTAGCGACTCCGCCAGCATGGCCCGCACCAGCGCCTTCTCTTCGGCGGCGAACACGTCCACCAATCGGTCGATACTGTTCACCGCTGAACGGGTATGCACTGTCGCCAGCACCAAATGCCCGGTTTCCGCCGCCCGCAGGGCCAGGCGAATGGTGTCCAGGTCACGCAGCTCACCGATGACGATCACATCCGGGTCCTGGCGCAGCGCGCTGCGCAGGCCTTGGCCGAAGTCCCGGCAATGGCGACCGATCTCACGTTGGTTGACCAGACTGCGCTGGCCGCTGTGGATAACTTCGATGGGGTCTTCGAGGGTGATGATGTGCAGGGCCTGCGAGCGGTTGAGCTGGCCGACCAGGGCCGCCAGGGTCGACGATTTGCCGCTGCCGGTCGGACCACCGACCAACACGAGGCCGTCGCGCCACTGGGCAATGGATTGAAACACTTCTTCCAGCCCCAGCTCGCCAAGACTCGGAATGCGTCCGGGCAGCAGGCGCACGCTCACACCCGGCCCATTGTGCTGGCGGTACAGGTTCAGGCGGGCGCGCACTCCGCCAGGCAGTGTCGTGGCGATGTCCAGCTCATCACCCAACGCCCATTGACGTTGCTGCGCTTCATCGAGCCAGGGCGCCAGCCCATCGCTCAGGGTTGCCGCCGCCAGTGGCGGCAGGTCCAGGCGCTGCAGCTCGCCATCCAGGCGCAGCACCGGCACTTCGCCCGCAGCCAGGTGCAGGTCACAAGCCCCCGCAGCCACGGCCCGGGCCAACAGGTCGGTCACATCCATGAGACTCCCCAAAGGCCATCAAGCAGGTAGAATGCCGCAGACCACTGAGCCGTCGGCATTGATTCCATGTCCACCATAGCAGACAACCTGTCCGCCCTCGCCGCTCGCATCGACAGCGCGGCCAAGGCTGCCGGACGCGACCCTGCCAGCATCCAGTTGCTGGCGGTAAGCAAGACCAAACCCGCCGATGCCGTCCGCGAAGCCCACGCCGCCGGCGTGCGCGATGTCGGCGAGAACTACCTCCAGGAAGCCCTGGCCAAGCAGGAAGAATTACGCGACCTGCCCTTGACCTGGCACTTCATCGGCCCCATCCAGTCGAACAAGACCCGTGCAATCGCCGAGCATTTCGACTGGGTACATTCCGTGGACCGCCTGAAGATCGCCCAACGCCTGTCCGAACAACGCCCTGCTGACCTGGCGCCACTGAACGTCTGCCTGCAGGTGAACGTCAGCGGCGAGGACAGCAAGTCCGGCTGCCTGCCCGCTGACGTCCCGGCCCTGGCCAGCGCGATCGCCAGCCTCCCCGGCCTGCGCCTGCGCGGGTTGATGGCGATTCCCGAACCCACCGAGGACCGAGGCGCGCAGGAAGCGGCCTTCGCCGCCCTGCGCCAGTTGCAGGAAGACCTGGGGCTTGGCCTGGACACCCTGTCCATGGGCATGAGCCATGACCTGGAAGCAGCGATTGCACAGGGAGCGACCTGGGTCCGCATCGGTACCGCCTTGTTTGGGGCTCGCGACTACGGGCACGCCTGAATCCATGCTTTACTCACTCTTTCCTTCAAGGACCTGACATGAGCAAGACACGTATTGCCTTTATCGGCGCCGGCAACATGGCCGCCAGCCTGATCGGTGGCCTGCGTGCCCAGGGTCTGGACGCCGCGCAGATCCGCGCCAGCGACCCGGGCGCCGAGACCCGGGCCAAGATCCAGGCCGAGCACGGCATCGAAGCCTTCGAAGACAACGCCCAGGCCATCGCCGGCGCGGATGTGATCGTCCTGTCGGTCAAACCCCAGGTCATGAAGGCCGTGTGCCAGGCCCTGCAGCCCGATCTTGCACCCGGCCAGCTGATCGTCTCCATCGCCGCCGGCATTACCTGCGCCAGCCTGCAAGCCTGGCTGGGCCCACGCCCGGTGGTCCGCTGCATGCCCAACACCCCCGCCCTGCTGCGCGAGGGCGCCAGCGGCCTGTACGCCACCGCCGAGGTGTCCGCCGAGCAACGCCAGCAGGCCGAGCAATTGCTGCGCGCCGTAGGCACCGCCCTGTGGCTGGAGCAGGAGCAGCAACTCGACGCCGTCACTGCCGTCTCCGGCAGCGGCCCGGCCTACTTCTTCCTGCTGATCGAGGCCATGACCGCCGCTGGCGAAAAACTCGGCCTGCCGCGCGAAACCGCCTCGCAACTGACCCTGCAGACCGCCTTGGGCGCCGCGCGCATGGCGGTTTCCAGCGACGTGGACGCGGCCGAACTGCGCCGCCGCGTGACCTCGCCGGCCGGAACCACGGAAGCGGCGATCAAGTCGTTCCAGAGCAACGGTTTCGAGGCCATCGTCGAGCAGGCACTGGAGGCCGCGGCAAAACGTTCCGCCGAGCTGGCCGAGCAATTGGGCAAATAAGGAGCTGTCGATGAATGCACTGTCCGGCGCCATGATCTTCGTGGTGCAAACCCTGGTCAGCCTGTACCTGGTGATCGTCCTGCTGCGCTTCGTGCTGCAACTGGTCAAGGCCGACTTCTACAACCCCCTGAGCCAGTTCGCGGTGCGTGCCACACAGCCGCTGCTCAAGCCGCTGCGCCGCATCATCCCCAGCATCGGCGGCCTGGACACCTCGTCCCTGCTGCTGTCGGTGGCCATCCAGGCGCTGCTGATGGCCTTCGTGATGATGTTCGTGCCCTACGACTACAGCCCCCTGCAGGTGGTGATCTGGGCGATCATCGGCGTGACCTCGCTGTTCCTGAAGATCTTCTGGGTGGCGATGATCGTCATGGTGATCGTCTCGTGGGTGGCGCCCAACAGCCACAACCCCGCCGCCGAGCTGGCCTACCAGATCAGCGAGCCGGTGCTGGCGCCGTTCCGCAAGCTCATCCCCAACCTCGGCGGGCTGGATATCTCGCCGATCTTCGCCTTCCTGGCGATCCAGGTGATCCAGTCCTACGCCATGCCGGTACTGGCAGGCTATGTCGACATGCCAGAGATCCTCTGGCGCATGATCTGACCCCGGCGTTCCCAGCGGCAAGCCTTTGCTTGCCGCTGGGGATAGCGCTCTTTAGACTTACGCCTCCGTCAAGCGTGAGCAGGGTCGATGTCCACTGTCCTTCCCGAAGATTCCGTTGGTCTGGTAACACCCCAAATCGCCCGGTTCGATGAGCCGCTGGCCTTGGCCTGTGGCCGCTCCCTGACCGGCTACGAGCTGATCTACGAGACCTATGGCACCCTCAACAGCACCGCCAGCAATGCCGTGCTGATCTGCCATGCGTTGTCCGGCCATCACCATGCCGCAGGCTACCATGCCACCACCGACCGCAAGCCGGGCTGGTGGGACAGCTGCATCGGCCCCGGCAAGCCGATCGACACCAATCGCTTCTTCGTGGTCAGCCTGAACAACCTCGGCGGCTGCAACGGCAGCACCGGCCCCAGCAGCGTCAACCCTGCCACCGGCAAGCCCTATGGCGCCGAGTTCCCGGTGCTGACCGTCGAAGACTGGGTCCACAGCCAGGCGCGCCTGGCCGATCGGCTCGGCATCCAGCAGTGGGCGGCAGTCGTCGGCGGAAGCCTGGGCGGCATGCAGGCGCTGCAATGGACCATCAGCTATCCGGACCGGGTGCGCCATTGCGTGGATATCGCCTCGGCGCCCAAGCTCTCGGCGCAGAACATCGCCTTCAACGAAGTCGCCCGCCAGGCCATCCTCACCGACCCCGAGTTCCACGGCGGCTCGTTCCAGGATCAAGGCGTGGTGCCCAAGCGCGGTCTGATGCTGGCGCGCATGGTGGGTCACATCACCTACCTGTCCGACGACTCCATGGGCGAGAAATTCGGCCGCGAGCTCAAGAGCGACAAGCTCAACTACGACTTCCACAGTGTCGAGTTCCAGGTCGAGAGCTACCTGCGCTATCAGGGCGAGGAATTCTCCGGGCGCTTCGACGCCAATACCTACCTGCTGATGACCAAGGCGCTGGACTACTTCGACCCAGCCGCCGCCCACGGCGGCGACCTGGCCGCGACACTGGGCCACGTCAAGGCAGGCTACTGCATCATGTCGTTCACCACCGACTGGCGCTTCTCGCCAGCGCGCTCGCGGGAGATCGTCGATGCCCTGATGGCTGCGCGCAAGAACGTGTGCTATCTGGAGATCGATTCACCTTACGGGCACGATGCCTTCCTGATCCCCACGCCTCGCTACATGCAAGGTTTCTCGAACTACATGAACCGCATCGCCATCTGAGGACAGCATGAGAGCCGACCTGGAAATCATCCACGACTGGATCCCCGCCGGCAGCCGGGTACTCGACCTGGGCTGCGGCAACGGCGAGCTGCTGGCCTCGTTGCACGAGCGAAAGAATGTCACCGGTTACGGGCTGGAAATCGACGCCGACAACATCGCCTCCTGCGTGGCCAAGGGCGTCAACGTCATCGAACAGGACCTGGACAAGGGCCTGGGCAACTTCGCCAGCAACAGCTTCGACGTGGTGGTCATGACCCAGGCCCTTCAGGCCGTGGAGTATCCCGACCGCATCCTCGACGAGATGCTGCGCGTGGGCCGCGAGTGCATCATCACCTTCCCCAATTTCGGCCACTGGCGCTGCCGCTGGTACTTAGCGACCAAGGGCCACATGCCGGTTTCGGACTTCATGCCGTACACCTGGTACAACACGCCGAACATCCATTTCTGCACCTTCGCCGACTTCGAGGACCTGTGCCACGAACGTCGTGCCAAGGTGATCGACCGCCTGGCGGTCGACCGTCTGCACCGTAACGGGTGGGCTGGCCGGCTTTGGCCTAATCTTCTAGGAGAAATCGGTATCTATCGCGTCAGCAGCCGAGGCCTGCAGGAACATCAGGTCGCGGTCTGACTTCGAGCCACCCAACTGGAGGATCGCACCATGCGTCGCCTAGCCCTTTTACTGATCAGCCTGTGCCTGGCCTTGCCGGTACTGGCTGCAGACCCTGCCAGGCCGGAGCGCAAGGAAGTCTTCGGTGACGTGACGGTCCATTACAGCGCCTTCACCTCGAGCATGCTGCAACCGGACGTGGCCGCGGCCACGGGCCTGACCCGCAGCAAGAACCAGGGTGTGCTCAACATCGCCGTGCTCAAGGCCGGCAAGCCAGGCATGGCTGTCGTCAGCGGCACCGTGAAGGACCTCACCGGGCGCAGCAGCCCGCTGTCGTTCAAGCAGATCACCGACCAGGGTGCGGTGTACTACATCGCCCAATTCAAGATCGAGCAGGAAGAAACCCTGACCTTCGACCTGAATGTCGAGACCGGCGGCGTCAGCCACAAACTCAGCTTCAACCAGGACGTGTTCCCAGGGGAATGATGAACTTCCAGCAACTCGTATTGGCCAGCCACAACGCCGGCAAACTCAAGGAACTCCAGGCCATGCTCGGCGAGTCCGTGCAACTGCGCTCGATCGGCGAATTCAGCCAGGTCGAGCCGGAGGAAACCGGTCTTTCGTTCGTCGAGAACGCCATCCTCAAGGCACGCAACGCCTCACGCATTTCCGGCCTGCCGGCATTGGCCGACGACTCGGGCCTGGCGGTGGACTTCCTCGGCGGCGCGCCGGGCATCTACTCGGCACGTTACGCCGATGGCAAGGGCGACGCGGCGAACAACGCCAAGCTGCTCGAAGCCCTCAAGGACGTGCCGACCGAGGAGCGCGGCGCACAGTTCGTCTGCGTCCTCGCCCTGGTACGCCATGCCGACGACCCGCTGCCCATCCTGTGTGAAGGCCTGTGGCACGGCAGCATCCTGTACGAGGCAAGCGGCGAGCATGGCTTCGGCTACGACCCGCTGTTCTGGGTGCCCGAGCGCAAATGCTCGAGCGCCGACCTCAGCCCCGTGGAAAAGAACCAGCTCAGCCATCGCGCCCGCGCCATGGCCCTGCTGCGTCAACGTCTGGGCCTGGCATGACCGAAACGCTGTCCACCCAGCCGCGCCACCCCGGCACGGCGGGGCTCGCCGCACTCCCGCCGTTGGCGCTGTACATCCATATCCCATGGTGCGTGCGCAAATGCCCTTACTGCGACTTCAACTCCCACGCTGCCGGTCCTGAACTGCCGGAAGAAGCCTATGTCGATGCCCTGCTGACCGACCTCGACCAGGAGATGGCCGCGGTCCAGGGGCGCCTTCTGAGCTCGATCTTCTTCGGCGGCGGCACCCCAAGCCTGTTCAGCGCCAACGCCTTGGGGCGCCTGCTGCGAGGCGTGGAGCAGCGCATCCCGTTCACCCCGGACATCGAGATCACCCTGGAGGCCAACCCCGGGACCTTCGAGCAAGAGAAGTTCAAGGCGTACCGGCAAACCGGCATCAACCGCCTGTCCATCGGCGTACAGAGCTTCCAGCCAGCCAAGCTCGAAGCGCTGGGCCGCATCCACAACGGTGACGAAGCGATCCGCGCCGCAGGCATGGCACGGGCCGCCGGCTTCGACAACTTCAACATGGACCTGATGCACGGCCTGCCCGACCAGTCCCTGGACGACGCCTTGGCTGATCTGCGCCAGGCCATCGAGCTTGGGCCAACCCACCTGTCCTGGTACCAACTCACCGTGGAGCCGAACACGGTGTTCTGGAACCAGCCGCCCGAGCTGCCCGAGGACGACATCCTCTGGGACATCCAGGAAGCCGGCCAGGCACTGATGGCGGCAAACGGCTTCCAGCAATATGAAGTCTCGGCGTATGCGCAGCCGGGCCGGGCCGCGAAGCACAACCTCAACTACTGGCGATTTGGTGACTTCATCGGCATCGGCGCCGGGGCCCATGGCAAGCTGACCTTCGCTGACGGACGCATCCTGCGCACCTGGAAGACGCGCCTGCCCAAGGACTATCTGAACCTGGCCAAGCCCTTCAAGGCTGGCGAGAAGCTGCTGCCAGCCGACGAACTGCCGTTCGAGTTCCTGATGAACGCCCTGCGCCTGACCCAAGGCGTGGAGGCCGAGCTGTTCACCCAGCGTACCGGGCTGGCGCTGTCGCAGCTGGCAGAAGCCCGGCGCGAGGCAGAACGAAAGGGCCTTTTGCAGGTCGAACCGGATCGGTTGGTGGCCACGCCACGAGGCCAGCTGTTCCTCAACGACCTGTTGCAGTATTTCTTGACCTAAGGATGACCCATGGATCTGGTACTTGACCTGCTCGCGACCGTCTCCCGCTGGAGCCGCAGCAACCTGTCGGAAATCTCCCTGGCCTTGGTAGGCTGTCTGCTGGTGCTGTTCGGCACCGACATCAAGGGCTGGGTGGAGCAGCGCCTGGGGGGCCTGGCTGGCGCCCTGCGCGTACCCTTCATGGCATTGCTGGTGATGATCGGCAGCGGCGCAGCGCTGATCTACGCAACGCCGTGGGTGGTGAAAGGGCTGGCCCAGTTCAACAACTATGCCCTGGCGCCGGTGCTGCTGGTGGTGCTGGTGTTGATCGGTGTGGTGGCTGATCGGCGGGGATAAGGACGAGCCTGCAAATAAAAACCGCCCTTCTCAAGGCGGTTTTTTCGCCTGCATTTCTGCAGGCATCAGCACACCGAAAAGCCAAGACAGCCGATCAGTCGACCTTCTCGAACTTCAGATCCCACACCCCATGCCCCAGTCGCTCGCCACGGCGCTCGAACTTGGTGATCGGGCGCTCCTCCGGGCGCGGCACGTAGGTGCCGTCGGCCGCCTGGTTGCGGTAGCCCGGCGCGACTTTCATCACCTCGAGCATGTGCTCGGCATAGGGCTCCCAGTCGGTGGCCATGTGGAACACACCACCGACCTTGAGCTTGCGACGCACCAGCTCGGCGAACTCCGGCTGGACGATGCGGCGCTTGTGGTGACGCGCCTTGTGCCATGGGTCGGGGAAGAACAGCATCAGGCGGTCGAGGCTGTTGTCAGCCACGCAGCGGTTGAGCACCTCGATGGCATCGCAGTCATACACCCGCAGGTTCTTCAGGCCCTGGGTGAGCACGCCATTGAGCAACGCGCCAACACCGGGGCGGTGCACTTCGACACCGATGAAGTCCAGCTCAGGCGAGGCAGCGGCCATTTCCAGCAGGGAATGCCCCATGCCGAAACCGATCTCCAGCGTGCGCGGAGCCGAACGGCCGAACACCTGGTCGTAGTCCACCGGACTGTCGGCCAGGGGCAGGATGAACAGGGGGCCACCCTGCTCCAGACCGCGCTGCTGGCCTTCGGTCATGCGCCCGGCGCGCATCACGAAGCTCTTGATGCGGCGGTGCGGGCGGGCTTCGCCGTCGGCGGTGATCGGCGTTTCTTGCGATTCAGTCATCAGAGGCTCTTACTTGATCAGACCTTCCAGCGGCGACGAGGCGCTGGCATAGAGTTTCTTCGGCATGCGCCCGGCCAGATAGGCCATGCGACCGGCGACAATCGCGTGCTTCATGGCCTCGGCCATCAGCACCGGCTGCTGGGCGTGGGCAATGGCCGAGTTCATCAGCACCGCCTCGCACCCCATCTCCATGGCGATGGTGGCGTCGGAAGCCGTGCCCACGCCCGCGTCGACCAGCACCGGCACCTTGGACTCTTCCAGGATGATCTGCAGGTTGTAGGGGTTGCAGATGCCCAGACCAGTGCCGATCAGGCCAGCCAGCGGCATCACCGCGATGCAGCCGGCTTCGGCCAACTGGCGGGCGATGATCGGATCGTCACTGGTGTAGACCATCACGTCGAAACCATCCTTGACCAGGACTTCGGCGGCCTTGAGGGTCTCGATCACGTTGGGGAACAGGGTTTTCTGGTCGGCCAGCACTTCCAGCTTCACCAGGTTGTGGCCATCGAGCAGCTCACGGGCCAGACGGCAGGTGCGCACCGCTTCGACCGCGTCGTAGCAACCGGCGGTGTTCGGCAGGATGGTGTAGCGGTCAGGAGGCAGCACATCGAGCAGGTTCGGCTCACCCGGGTTCTGGCCGATGTTGGTACGGCGCACGGCAACGGTGACGATCTCGGCACCCGAGGCCTCGATGGCCAGACGGGTTTCTTCCATGTCACGGTATTTGCCGGTGCCTACCAGCAAGCGCGACTGGAAAGTGCGCCCGGCCAGGGTGAAGGGCTTGTCGCTACGAACGTTGCTCATCGTGGATCCTCGGGAAAAGGTTGCGGAACTTGCAGGTGAATCGCCAGGCGGGGCTAGCCGCCACCGATGGCATGGACCACTTCGACCTGGTCGCCTTCGCACAGCTGCGTGCTTTCGTGCTGGCTGCGCGGGACGATATCCAGGTTGAGCTCCACCGCCACCCGGCGACCAGCGAGCTCCAGCCGGCCCAGCAGGGCCGCGACGCTCTCGCCATCGGGCAATTCGTAAGGTTCACCGTTCAGTTGAATGCGCATGCGCACGGCCACCATTGTGTTTTGGGGGTCCGCATTCTAGCCCTGATCAGCACTCCAACCCAAGGGCGCCCGACGCCATTAGTCGCGATTGTGGACCACTTGGTCAGCTCAGGCGCCAGGCTGCCAGGCCCAGGCACAGCCAGCCGCCCAGAAAGCACAGCCCACCGATGGGTGTGATGATGCCGAGCTTGCCCAGACCACTGAGGGTCAGCACATACAAACTCCCGGAGAACAGCACGATGCCCATGGCGAACAGACCGCCGGCCCAGCCGACCAGCCGTCCCGGCAGGTGTACCGACAGCAGCGCGACGCCGAACAGCGCCAGGGCGTGCACCAGCTGGTAGGTCACGCCGGTTTGGAAGATCGCCAGGTAGTCGGTCGTCAGGCGGCTCTTCAGGCCGTGGGCGGCGAAAGCGCCCAGGCCGACACCGGTGAAGCCGAAGAAGGCGGCGAGCATCAGGAAGCTGCGAAGCATGGGACGACTCCTCGAAAGGGGTCTGTATAATGGCCCGTTCCAACGGTCCGGCCAAGCCATCACCATGCTGTCATCCCTTATCCGCCGCCTCGCCCGCGCCCTGATCTGGTTCGCCGCTGGCAGCATCGTCGTGGTGCTGGCCCTGCGCTGGGTTCCGCCACCGGGCACAGCGTTGATGGCCGAGCGCAAGGTGCAGTCCTGGGTGTCCGGGGAGCCGATCGACCTGCAGCGCGAATGGATGCCCTGGGAACGCATCTCCGATGAGCTCAAGGTGGCGGTCATTGCTGGCGAGGACCAGAAGTTCGCCAGCCATTGGGGCTTCGACCTCCCCGCGATCCAGGCCGCCCTGGCCTACAACGAACGCGGCGGCAAGATCCGCGGCGCCAGCACGCTGACCCAGCAGGTGGCCAAGAACCTCTTCCTCTGGTCGGGCCGAAGCTGGCTGCGCAAGGGCCTGGAAGCCTGGTTCACCGGCCTGATCGAGCTGTTCTGGTCGAAGCAACGGATTCTCGAGGTCTACCTGAACAGCGCGGAATGGGGCAAGGGCGTGTTCGGCGCACAGGCCGCCGCCCGCTATCACTTCGGTGTCGATGCCAGCCGCCTTTCGCGCCAGCAGGCCGCGCAACTGGCCGCCGTACTGCCCAGCCCGCTGAAATGGAGCGCCAGCCGGCCCAGTGCCTATGTGGCCAGCCGGGCCGGGTGGATCCGGCGGCAGATGAGCCAGCTGGGTGGCCCCAGCTACCTGATGCAGCTCGATACTTCGCGCAAATAAAAAAGCCGCCGCCCTCTCGGGCCAGCGGCTTTTCAACACAGTCAGTCTCGATCAGATCGTGATCAACGCCTTGACCTTGTTCATTGCGTTCTTTTCCAGCTGGCGAATTCGCTCGGCCGAAACGTTGTACTTGTCCGCCAACTCATGCAGCGTCGCTTTCTCCTCGGCCAGCCAACGCTGGTAAAGGATGTCACGGCTGCGTTCATCCAGCCCCTGCAAGGCAACGTGCAGGTTGCTGGTGGAGTTGTCGCTCCAGTCCGCGTCTTCCAGCTGGACGGCTGGATCGTAGCGGTGGTCTTCCAGGTAATGCGCCGGCGACTGGAAGGCGCTGTCGTCATCGGCCTCGGCGGCCGGGTCGAAGGCCATGTCCTGGCCGCTCAGGCGGCTTTCCATCTCACGCACTTCACGAGGCTCGACACCCAGGCTCTCGGCCACGCGATGGACTTCGTCGTTGTTCAGCCAGGCCAGACGCTTCTTCTGGCTGCGCAGGTTGAAGAACAGCTTGCGCTGGGCCTTGGTGGTAGCCACCTTGACGATGCGCCAGTTGCGCAGGATGAACTCATGGATCTCGGCCTTGATCCAGTGCACCGCGAAGGACACCAGACGCACGCCCATTTCCGGGTTGAAACGCTTTACCGCCTTCATCAGGCCAACGTTGCCTTCCTGGATCAGGTCGGCCTGGGCCAGCCCATAGCCTGCATAGCTACGGGCGATGTGTACAACGAAACGCAGGTGGGCCATCACCATTTGCCGAGCGGCCTCGAGATCCTGCTCGTAGTAGAGACGCTCGGCCAAATCACGCTCCTGCTCGGCCGTCAGCAGGGGAATGCTGTTGACCGTGTGCACATAGGCTTCCAGATTTGCACCGGGAACCAGAGCATATGCAGGTTGCAACGAAGTGGTCATTCAAGAACCTCCGACTTACTAAACTCGCGCCTTGTGGGCACTGCCAACATTGACCGGAAACCACGAAACAAGTTCCCAGGATGGTAAAAAAGTCAATGCTGGCGCAAAAACATTATCGTGGTGCCAGCTCGTTCAAATGACGAGCGACCGCGATCCACGCACCGATATACCCCAACAGTACAGCACCGATCAAGAGCGAAAGTCCATCCGCCCCTGGCACACCTGCCAGTGCGAAATCACTTCCGTACAGTCCGGAAAGGTCCACGACCGCGTCGTTGAGCCAGTCAAGCGAGAACGCCAGGATCCCCCAGGCCAGCACGCCGGCACCCAGGCCGTAGAGCGCGCCCATGTAGAGGAAGGGCCGGCGCACGTAGCTGTCGGTGCCCCCCACCAGCTTGATCACTTCGATCTCGATGCGGCGGTTCTCGATATGTAGACGAATTGTGTTACCGATTACTAACAGCAGCGCCGAAATCAGCATGACGGCCAGGCCGAAGACGAACCGGTCACCCAGCTTGAGGATCGCCGCCAGGCGCTCCACCCACACCAGGTCCAACTGCGCCACATCGACCCTCGGCAGCTCCGACAGGCGCTGGCGCAGGGCTTCCAGGGCCGGCTTGTCGACCTCCGTCGGGGTCACCACCACCACCCCCGGCAGCGGGTTGTCCGGCAGCTCGCGCAGGGCCTCGCCCAGGCCCGATTGCTGCTGGAACTCCTCCAGTGCCTGCTCGCGGCTGACGTACTGGGCATCGGCCACGCCGGGCATGGCCTTGATCTCGTCCCGCAGGGCTTCGCCGTCGCGGCTGCCGGCATCGAGCTTGAGGTACAGGGAAATCTGCGCAGCGCGCTGCCAGGAGCCACCGAGCTTCTCGACGTTCTTGAGCAGCAGCGACAGGCCCATGGGCATGCTCAGGGCCACGGCCATCACCAGGCAGGTGAAGAAACTGCCGATCGGCTGCTTGCCCAGGCGGCGCAGGCTGTCGAGCAGGCTGGCGCGGTGGCTTTCCAGCCAGGCGTGCAGCAGGCTGCGAAAATCCGGGCCGTCGTCATCATGGCCGCCACGCTTCTTGGACGGCTGCGGATCGGCCGCCTTCGGCGCAACGCGCTCGGATACCTTCGGCGTACGTGTCGTGCTCATTGCCCGGCCTCCCCATCGCCGATCAGACGACCGCGCTGCAGGGTCAGCATGCGGTGCCGCATGCGCGCGATCAGCGCCAGGTCGTGACTGGCGATCAATACGGTGGTCCCCAGGCGGTTGATGTCCTCGAACACGCCCATGATTTCCGCGGCCAGGCGCGGGTCCAGGTTACCGGTAGGCTCGTCGGCCAGCAGCAAGGCCGGCTGATGAACGATGGCGCGGGCGATGCCTACCCGCTGCTGTTGACCGCTGGACAGGTCGGCCGGGAACAGCTCGCCCTTGTCGCTCAGGGACACACGCTCCAGCGCCGAGTCCACGCGCTTGGCGATCTCGGGCTTGGACAACCCGAGGATCTGCAACGGCAAGGCGATGTTGTTGAAAACGGTGCGGTCGAACAGCAACTGGTGGTTCTGGAACACCACGCCGATCTGGCGGCGCAGGAACGGGATCTGCGCATTGCTGATCTGCCCCAGGTCCTGCCCGGCCAGCAGGAGCTTGCCGCTGGTCGGACGCTCCATGGCCAGCAGCAGGCGCAGCAAGGTGCTCTTGCCCGCGCCGGAGTGGCCGGTGACGAACAGGAACTCGCCCCGGCGCGCCCGGAAGCTCAGCTCATGCAGGCCGACATGGCCGTTGGGGTAGCGCTTGGCAACCTGTTCGAATCGGATCATGGGTGCTCCCGCTCGGCAAACAGTGCCTTGACGAACGGCTCGGCCTCGAAGGTGCGCAGGTCGTCGATGCCTTCGCCGACGCCGATGAAGCGGATCGGCAGGTTGAACTGCTTGGCCAGGGCGAAGATCACCCCGCCCTTGGCGGTGCCGTCCAGCTTGGTCAGGGCAAGGCCGGTCAGCTCGACGCTCTGGTTGAAGTACTTGGCCTGGCTGATGGCGTTCTGGCCGGTGCCGGCATCGAGCACCAGCAGCACCTCGTGGGGCGCCTCGGCGTCGAGCTTGCCGATCACCCGACGGACCTTCTTGAGCTCTTCCATCAGGTTGTCCTTGGTGTGCAGGCGACCGGCGGTATCGGCGATCAGCACATCGACGCCCCGTGCCTTGGCGGCCTGCACGGCATCGAAGATCACCGACGCCGAGTCGGCACCGGTGTGCTGGGCGATGACGGGGATCTGGTTGCGCTCGCCCCATACCTGCAACTGCTCCACCGCCGCGGCGCGGAAGGTGTCGCCAGCGGCGAGCATCACCTTCTTGCCTTCAAGCTGCAGCTTCTTGGCCAGCTTGCCGATGGTGGTGGTCTTGCCCGCGCCGTTGACGCCCACGACCAGGATCACGTACGGCTTGTTCTGCGACTGGATCTTCAGCGGCTGCTCGACCGGGCGCAACAGGGCGGCCAGCTCTTCCTGCAGCGACTTGTACAGGGCATCGGCGTCGGCCAGCTGCTTGCGGGCGACCTTCTGCGTCAGGTTCTGGACGATGACCGAGGTGGCCTCGACGCCGACGTCGGCGGTCAGCAGGCGGGTTTCGATCTCGTCGAGCAGGTCGTCGTCGATGGCCTTCTTGCCCAGGAACAGGCTGGCCATGCCCTCGCCGATGCTGGCACTGGTCTTGGACAGGCCCTGCTTGAGGCGGGCGAAGAAACCGGGCTTGGCGGCCTCTGCGACAGCCGGCACAGGCTCGCTGACCGGCTCGGGCTCAGGTTCGCGTGGTGCCGGCTCGACGAGCGTTTTCGGCGCCTCGGGAACGGGTGCCGGCTCGACAGCGGTGCGCTCGGGAATGACCGGCGGGGCCTTGGGCTCCAGATCCGGTACCAGGGCCACAGGCTCCTCGGCAACCGGCAGCACCAGGTTGCTGACCGGGGCCACAGGCGCGACCACTGGCGGCACGGCCTGGACGGGCGTGGAGGCGACCGGCTCCGGAGTGGGCGCCTGCAGCGGCAGGGACGCCACCGGCTCCGCCTGCGGGGCCTGCAACGGCTCGGAGGCGACCGGCTCGGGGGCCGGCGCCGCAACGACCGGGACCACGGGCTCGACCGGAGCAACCGCGGGCTGCTCGACGGGGGCCTGCGGCGCGACCGGTTCTACGGCTTGCGGCTCAGGGGCTTGCGGCTGTTCGGCGACAGGTTGCTGCGGCTTCTTGCGAAACCAGCTGAACAGGCCTTTCTTTTCGCCAGCCTCTGCCGGCGCTTTTTTGTCGTCGTTGGAACCAAACATGGAAGACGGCTATCTCAGGGTAGCGATGGGCCATCAGCGGCGCATCGGGAATTCTCTAAACGCAGAACAGACTATTTTGAATCCGGCTGGTTCATGCGCAATATTTTGTCGTCGGGCCCGTGGGCCAGAACGGCGACAGGCATGGTCGCCAGGCAACCGGATCAGTATCCTAGCACCTCCTGGCCCGCCGACGCTAAACCAAGCGGGCCGCCGTACAGGTTATCCAACGTATGAATGCTCTAGCCCGCCGCGCCGCTGGCCTGTTGCTCGGCACGCTCTGCCTGCCGTTCGCAGCCCTTGCCGCCGATCCGCAACCCACCCACGAGTTCATCCTCGACCACGGCCTGAAAGTGGTCGTGCGCGAAGACCATCGCGCGCCGGTGGTGGTCTCGCAGATCTGGTACAAGGTCGGCTCCAGCTACGAGACCCCAGGCCAGACCGGCCTGTCCCATGCGCTCGAACACATGATGTTCAAGGGCAGCGCCAAGATCGGCCCGGGTGAAGCCTCGCGCATCCTGCGCGACCTCGGTGCCGAGGAGAACGCCTTCACCAGCGACGACTACACCGCCTATTACCAGGTGCTGGCACGCGATCGCCTGCCCGTTGCCCTGGAGCTGGAAGCCGACCGCCTGGCCAGCCTGCGCCTTCCGGCCGATGAGTTCAGCCGCGAAATCGAGGTCATCAAGGAAGAGCGCCGCCTGCGTACCGACGACCAGCCCAATGCCAAGGCCTTCGAGCTGTTCCGCGCAATGGCCTACCCGGCAAGTGGCTATCACACGCCCACCATCGGCTGGATGGCCGACCTCGAGCGCATGAAGGTCGAAGAACTGCGCCACTGGTACGAGTCCTGGTACGCACCGAACAACGCCACCCTGGTGGTGGTCGGGGATGTCACCGCCGACGAGGTCAAGGGCCTGGCGCAGAAGTACTTCGGCGCCATCCCCAAGCGGGCCGTCCCGCCGGCCAAACTGCCCCTGGAGCTGGCCGAGCCCGGTCTGCGCCAGCTAACCCTGCACGTGCGCACCCAGTTGCCGAGCCTGATCTACGGTTTCAACGTGCCAAGCCTGGCCACCACCAAGGACCCGCGCCCCGTCAATGCCCTGCGCCTGATCTCCGCCCTGCTCGATGGCGGCTACAGCGCCCGCATGCCGGCCCGCCTGGAGCGCGGCCAGGAGCTGGTGGCCGGCGCTTCGTCGGGCTACAACGCCTTCACCCGTGGCGACAGCCTGTTCATGATCTCGGCCACGCCGAACGTGCAGAAGCAAAAGACCCTGGCGGACGTCGAGAAGGGCATCTGGCAACTGCTCGATGAGCTCAAGACCACCCCGCCCACCGCCGAAGAGCTCGAGCGCGTACGCGCCCAGGTGATCGCCGGGCTGGTCTACGACCGCGACTCCATCAGCAGCCAGGCCACCACCATTGGTCAGCTGGAGACCGTAGGCCTGTCCTGGAAGCTGATCGACAGCGAACTGGACGAGCTCAAGCGCGTGACCCCGCAGGACATCCAGGACGCCGCACGCACCTATTTCACCCGCGAACGCCTGAGCGTTGCCCATGTACTGCCCGAGGAGTCCGCTCATGAGTGATCGCAGCGCCCCACGCTACACGTTGTTCGGCCTGGGCATCATCGTGCTGGTGGTGGCCCTGGCCCTTGTGCTGGCCCGTCCCGCCCGGTCGGACAACGCCACAAAGGTCGAAAGCGCAGGCGTACGCCCCGCCAACACCTTGCAGTCGCTGGCCGAGCTGGACGGCAAGGCCCCCAGCCGGCGCCAGTTGAACATCCAGAGCTGGAACACCGCCGAAGGCGCCCGCGTTCTGTTCGTCGAAGCCCGTGAGCTGCCGATGTTCGACCTGCGCGTGACCTTCGCCGCCGGCAGCAGCCAGGACGGCGACGTCCCAGGCCTGGCGACCCTGACCAACGCCATGCTCAACGAGGGGGTGGCCGGCAAGGACGTCACCGCCATCGCCCAGGGCTTCGAAGGCCTGGGCGCGGATTTTGGCAACGGCTCCTACCGCGACATGGCAGTGGCCACCCTGCGCAGCCTGAGCACGCCGGACAAACGCGAGCCTGCCCTGAAGCTGTTCGCCGAGGTGGTGGGCAAGCCAACCTTCCCCGAAGATGCCCTCAAGCGCATCAAGAACCAGTTGCTGGCCGGTTTCGAGTACGAAAAGCAGAACCCCGGCAAGATCGCCGGCAAGACGCTGTTCAACCAGCTCTACGGCAACCATCCCTACGCCCACTCCAGCGACGGCAGCGCCGAAAGCGTCCCCGGCATCACCCTGGCGCAGCTGCGCGCCTTCCATGCCAAGGCCTATACCGCCGGCAATGCCGTGATCGCCCTGGTGGGCGACCTGAGCCGCGCCGAGGCCGAAGCCATCGCCGCCCAGGTCTCCGGCGCGCTGCCCAAGGGCCCGGCACTGGCCAAGCCTGCCGAACCCGCCGAACCCAAGCCGGGCCTGACCCATATCGACTTCCCGTCCAAGCAGACCCACCTGATGCTGGCCGAGCTGGGCATCGATCGCCAGGATCCGGACTGGCCGGCGCTGTCCCTGGGCAACCAGATCCTCGGCGGTGGCGCCTTCGGCACCCGCCTGATGAGCGAAGTACGCGAGAAACGTGGCCTGACCTACGGCGTTTACTCGGTGTTCAGCCCGATGCAGGTACGCGGGCCGTTCATGATCAACCTGCAGACCCGCGCCGAATTGAGCGAAGGCACCCTCAAGCTGGTCCAGGACATTCTCGCCGAGTACCTGAAGAACGGCCCCACCCAGCAGGAGCTGGATGATGCCAAGCGCGAGCTGGCCGGCAGCTTCCCGCTGTCCAACGCCAGCAATTCGAGCATCGTCGGCCAGCTGGGTGCCATCGGCTTCTACAACCTGCCGCTGACCTGGCTCGAGGACTTCATGCAGCAGTCCCAGGACCTGACGGTCGAGCAGGTCAAGGCCGCCATGAGCAAACACCTGGCGGCGGACAGGCTGGTGATCGTCACCGTCGGCCCGACCGTGAAGCAGAAACCGCTGCCACCGCCCACTGACAAGCCCGCCGAGCAACCGCTTGGCGTACCGGAGCACTAATGGCCAAGCCATCGACCCCTGCCCGTCCGGGCCAGGCCCAGAGCAAGGGCCAAGGACACCTGCGCATCATCGCCGGCGAGTGGCGCAGCCGCCGCCTGGCGGTCCCGGAAGGTGAAGGCCTGCGTCCGACACCGGACCGGGTTCGCGAAACCCTGTTCAACTGGCTGGCGCCCTACATCGAGGGCGCCCTGGTACTGGACGCCTTCACCGGCAGCGGCGCCCTGGTGCTCGAGGCGCTGTCTCGCGGCGCCAAGGATGCGGTCGCCCTGGACAGCAATCCCGCCGCCATCGCCAACCTCAAGGACAACCTCGAGGTGCTGCGCTGCCCGCGCGGCCAGATCCTGCAGACCGATGCCCTGCGTTACCTGCAAGGCCCGGCCAAGCAACAGTTCGACGTGGTGTTCCTCGACCCTCCCTTCCATCAGGACCTGCTGGCCAACACCTGCACCCTGTTGGAGGAGCGTCAGTGGCTGGGCGAAAACGCCTGGGTCTACACCGAGAGCGAAGCCGCGCCCTCCACCCTGCAGATGCCCGGCAACTGGCGCCTGCACCGGGAGAAAAAGACCGGGCAGGTGCACTACGCGCTCTGGCAACGGAGCTGACGCCGCCCTCGCCCGCCTAACTATGTAATGCAGGCGGGCCCTGCCTTTCGCTGAAGCTGCTCCGGCTTATCGCCTATCAGGAGCACTTCAGCGATGATTTCTTCTCTCCCAGACAGCCAGGCCCTGTCGATTTCCGCCAGCCTGGACGCACTCGCCGGCACCAAACCGCCTGCCATGCGGCACTTCAGGCTACCCAATGGCCTATCGGTCTACCTGTACGAGGACCACGACACTGCACAGGTAGCGGTACAACTGTGGTGCCACGTGGGTGCCAGCCATGAACCACCCGGCCATTCGAACCTGTCGCACCTGCTCGAGCATCTGCTCTTCAAAGGCAGCAGCAAAGTGCCCGCCGAGCACTTCTCTCGGGTCATTGCACGCCTGGGTGGCATGTCCAACGCCACCACCCACGATGATGCGACAGCCTTCGAAGTGACATTGCCTGCCGCGCGGCTGCCGGTGGCCCTGGAGATCCTGGCCGACGCCATGGCCCACGCGACACTTGACCAGGCCGCATTCGAACAGGAAGTCAAAACCGTCGACGACGAGCGTCGGCTCAAGGTGGACAACTCACCGATCGAGCGTGCGTATGACCAGCACAGGGCACTGGCCCATGGCGACAATGCCTATGCCAGCCTCCGGTTTGGACAATCGATCGACCTTGCGCAGATGAGCCTGGAGTCGGTGCGCACGTGGTACCGCACCTGGTACCAACCGAACAATGCCACACTGGTGGTCGCCGGTGATGTCACAGTGCACCGTCTTCGCCAGGCGGTAACCACCTACTTCGCTACCTTGCCGCCCGCGTCGCTGCGCATCCCGCCCGCTCCCCGACACGCCGCCGAGCTTGATGAACGCAGCCAGCAGCTGACCGAGCCAGGGCTGCGGCCGGGGCTGTTCATGTCGTTCAACGTCCCGAGCCTGGCCACCGCCACCTCGCTGGAGACTGCCCTGGCGCTACACCTGATCAGCGACCTCCTGGGCTCGGGATTCAGCGCCCTGCTCTACAGCCGCCTGGTGCGTGACAGGCAAATCCTCAAGTTCCCCAACCTTTCCTACGAATCCCAGCTACGCGGCGATGCCCTGCTCACCCTGTCGGCCTATACCGCCCCTGGCATTTCCCCACAGGACGCCGCCGCCGAAGTCTGGAGCATCATCGACGGACTACGAAGCACGCCCCTGCCGGATGCGCTGCTGGATCGCGCGAAACTGGGCCTGCTTGCCAGGCAGGTCTACGAGAGCGGTGACGCCGTGCACCAGGCAACGCGAATCGGCCATGCCGCCGCTGCCGGCCTGGACCCGCTCGCATACGAAACGCACCCGGGGATCATCCGCGGCCTTTGCGGCGCAACCGTGCAGCAAGTCGCCAGGGATTACCTGTGCCGCGAACGACTGACCACGACCTACCTGCTGCAAGGAGTGTCCGCATGAACACCACGCCGTTTACCGCATCCACCTGTAAAGCGCCCCTGACGGACAGCGCCATCGCCAGGACGCTGGGCAACCTGAGCTCGACCCAGGACCTGGACCTTGGCCACCTCGAACCCTTCGCCTGTGATGTCCAACAATGGCGAACCGAGGAAGGCGCCCGGGTCCAGTTCGTCGCCTCCCGCAAGCGGCCCATGTTCGACCTGGCGTTGCGGTTCAGGGCAGGTAGCGCGCTCGATGGTGCGGCGCCCGGGCTGGCGGCCCTTGCGCTCTACAGCCTCGACCAGGGCAGGGCAACTCGATGCGGCGCAGTTCGCCGAGCGCCTGGAGGGGCTGGGCGCGAGCATGAGCAGGGAAATCGCGCGTGATCACGCCTTGGTCACCCTCCGTGGCCTGAGCACACCGCCCCTGCGCGATGCCGCCTTGGACTTGATCACGCAGATGGTCGCCCGACCCGCCTTGCGCTCGGACTCCGTGGAGAAAATCCGAACACGCCTGCGCAACTACCACTCATCGCGCATCCAGACGGGACACGGTGGGCTCAACGACGCGACCATGGGCCATCTGTTTGCCGGTCACCCCTATGCCACTTTGCCCGCAGGCACCTTCGACGGCCTCGCCAGCATTACCCTCGAGCAACTGAAAGACTTCCATCGCAAGGCCTATTCCGCCAACAACGTCGACATTGCGCTGGTGGGCGACCTTTCCCGCGAAGAGGCAGAAACGTTCATCTCTGCGCTGGTGAAAACCTTGCCGCAGAACTGGGCAGCGACACCTGTCCCGCCTCTGCCGACGACCATCACCGAGCCGTTGCACATGACGCGCCCTGGCTCAAACACCAGGGTCCTGCTCACCCAGCCCCTGCAAGTCACCCCTGCGTCCGCCCGTTATGGCGCCCTGCTGCTGGCCAACAACATCCTTGGCGCAGGCATCGAGTCACGGCTGGCCGCGGAACTGCGCAGCCGTCGTGCACTGACCTATGCCGTCGGCAGTACCCTGGTCCCGATGGACGCAGGGTGCCTGTGGCAGATCGGATGGGACATCGCGCCTCAATTCCGGGAAGCCTCCCGCGAGCTGGTCGCGGACGTACTCGAATGCTTCATCGCCCACGGGCCCTCCGAGGCAGAGCGTACGCTTGCCCTGAACAAGCTGGCAGGTGATCTGCTGCGGACCATGACCAACAATGCTTTTCTCGCCCAGGGCCTGACCACCCATGCTCACCAGGGGCTGCCTGCCGACCACCTGGCCACCTTGCTGCCCAAGCTCGCGGTCCTGACGGTCGAGGACATCCGTCTGGCCGCCCGGGACTGGCTCTGCGTGCAACAGGCGTGCTTCGTCACCCTCGGCCCCACCGTTTATCAGCAACCTTTGCCCAAACCTTCGACCATGGACGCATAGAACGCATATAGCGCTAATACTTCATGGCAAGCTAAACCGGCACATAACGAGTCGTACAGTATGTCCAGTTTCCAACCCGCCATCGGCCTCTCCAACCCCCACCTGCAGACATTGTGGGGGCCACTCTGGCGCAAGACACCTGAGCTGTACCGTACCCGCGAACGACTGTGGCTGGCTGACGGAGACTTTCTCGACCTCGACTGGCTTGGCCCCAATCAGGTCGATGCGCCGGTGGTGCTGGTGCTGCACGGCCTGACCGGCTCGTCCCACTCCCCCTATGTCAAAGGCTTGCAGCAGGCCTTGCAGGCCCACAGCTGGGCCAGTGTCGCGGTGAACTGGCGAGGCTGCTCGGGCGAGCCCAACCTGCTGACCCGCAGCTACCACTCCGGCGCCAGCGAGGACCTGGCCGAGACCATCCGCCACCTGCGTGCCCAGCGGCCACTGGCGCCGCTGTACGCGGTGGGGTATTCGCTGGGCGGCAACGTGCTGCTCAAGTATCTGGGCGAAAGCGGCTCTGCCAGCCAGCTGCAAGCGGCGGTGGCGGTGTCGGTTCCGTTTCGCCTGGACCAAAGCGCCGACCGTATCGGGATTGGCTTCTCGAAGGTCTACCAGGCGCATTTCATGCGCGAATTGCTGGCCTATGTGCAGCGAAAACAGCGGCACTTTCGCGACAACGGCCACGTGGAGCGGCTGGCTGAACTGGAAAGACTGGGGTCGTTGCGCAACCTGCGCACGTTCTGGGACTTCGACGGCAGGGTCACCGCGCCGCTCAACGGCTTCAATGATGCCTACGACTACTACCGACGCTCATCGAGCCGTTATTACCTCGGCGAGAACCGTACACCGACGCTGATCATCCAGTCCCGCGATGACCCATTCGTGTTCGACCATAGCCTGCCCACCGCAAGCGAACTGGCGCCCCAGACGCATCTCGAGCTGCACAGCCGCGGGGGGCACGTGGGGTTCGTGGACGGGACCCTGCGTAACCCGGGGTACTACCTGGAACGCAGGATCCCCCAGTGGCTGGTTCACGGGGCATGATCGTCGGTCAGTGTCGTGGGGGCTGCCTCGCAGCCCAATCCGACGCAAGGTCCATACGATGGCTACCGCTGAACCACGAGTTGCACTGTACCTGTAGGAGCATTCCTGAACCCTCAGGTCATTTCAGTCGCCTGTCGCCACACCATGGGCAGGGTCGTTGATCCACTCACTCCAGGACCCGGCATACAGCCGGCCCAGCGGATAGCCTGCCAACGCCAGGGCAAAGAGGTTGTGGCATGCCGTGACACCCGAGCCGCAATAGGCCACCAGTTGCTCTGGCGCCCGCCCGGCCAGTTTCTCGGCAAAGCGCTGCTTGAGCTGTCCGGTCGGCAGGAAGCGTCCATCCGGCCCCAGGTTATCGGTGAAGGCCGCGCACTGCGCCCCTGGAATATGCCCGGCCACAGGGTCGATCGGCTCGACCTCACCGCGAAAACGCGGCAGGCCGCGCGCGTCGATCAAGGTCAGTTCAGGGGAGTCCAGACGTTTGGCCAGGTGCTCGGCGTCGATCAGCAATTTCATGTCCGGCGTGCCGCTGAACGTGCCTTCACGCTTGACCGGTGGGTCCAGGCTCAGTGGCTGGTGCGCGGCGTGCCAGGCCTTGAGACCGCCATCCAGGATGAACACCCCGTCGCGCTTGCCAAGCCAGGCCAGCAGCCACCAGGCACGGGCGGCGAAGGCGCCTGGGCCATCGTCGTACAGCACCACCTGGCTGTCGTTGTCCACGCCCCACTCACGCAGGCGCTCGACCAGCCGATGCGGCTCCGGCAGCGGATGACGGCCGGTCACGCCCTTGACCACCGGACCACTGAGGTCACGCTCCAGATCAGCGAAGTGCGCGCCGGCGATATGCCCCTGGGCATAGCTGCGTTGACCGTAATCCACATCCTCCAGGGCAAAACGACAGTCGAGGATCACCAACCCGGACGCGCCCAGGCGTTCGGCCAGCTGCGTTGGGGTGATCAATTGCGCGAGGGGCATGACAATCTCCTGATCGATAGCACTAAAAGCCCCGAGTCACTGCTCCAGGGCCTGGTTGAACGGAACGTGGAATTCCTCGCAGAGTGCATCCACGGCGGTACGCGCGCTGGCAGTGACAAAACCCAGTTCGAGCACCAGCACCTGATAGACGCCACGCTTGAAGGCTTCTTCGCCCAGATGCGCGGAATGTTCGCGGGTGGTACTGAGAAAACGCACCCAGGACGTCAGCACGATCCAGGCATTGATCGTCAGCGACTCGATCTGCGCGGTGTCCATCGCCAGGATGCCAGCCTCGACGAAACCCCGGTAGATCGCCTGGGCCTGCTGCAGGCAGCGCTGGGAGAACCGCCGGTAACGGGCGGCCAGTTCCTGGTCGCTGTCGAGCAGGTGTTCCAGGTCCCGGTGCAGGAACCGGTAGTTCCACATCGCCGCCAACAACGCCTTGAGGTAGAAGCGTTTGTCCTCGACCGTGGCAGCGCGGCCCTGGGGCGGGCGCAGGAAGCTGTCCACCAGCTCTTCGTACTGACTGAAGAGCACGGCGATGATCGCTTGCTTGTTGGGGAAGTGGTAGTACAGGTTGCCGGGCGAAATCTCCATGTGCGCGGCAATGTGGTTGGTGCTGACGCTACGTTCGCCCTGTTGGTTGAACAGCTCCAGGCTGTTCTGCACGATGCGCTCGCGGGTCTTCATGCGCGGGGCCATGCTCAGCTCCAGGTTCGTTGATGGTTCATCTTACGGTGTATCGACCAGGCGATGCACTGATGGTTTGGGCTGCGCTGGACATACAGGGCCCGCAGGGCAAGCGTCATGCTTGCAACAAACAGGCCCCGCACTGCCGATAAATAATCCGGATGACCCATCATATTGAATGTTCCAGGAAACGAATTAGAGTATATGCTCTAGGCATCGAGCACCCCAGCGGAGCAGCCATGAACTCGCCGATCACACAGCCCACTGTGCATTACGACCTCGACCTGGCAACGATGTTCGACGCCCAGCGTCAGGCATTCGCGGGAAACCCCATGCCCCCGGCGGCCCAGCGCCGGCAATGGCTCAAAAGCCTGCGCGAGGCGCTCGTGCAAGTGCAGCGGCAACTGATCGAGGCCGTCGACCGCGACTTCGATGGCCGCAGCGCCGACGAAACCCTGCTGGCCGAGCTGATGCCGTCGATCCAGGGCCTGCGCCACGCAGAGCGCCACTTGCAACGCTGGATGAAACCCTCCCGACGCAGGGCGGGCCTGGCCTTCCAGCCGGCCAGTGCCCGGGTGCTCTATCAACCGTTGGGCGTGGTGGGGATCATCGTGCCGTGGAACTACCCGCTGTTCCTGGCGATCGGCCCGCTGACCTGCGCCCTGGCCGCCGGCAACCGGGTGATGCTCAAGCTCAGCGAGGCCACGCCGGCCACCGGGCTGGCGCTCAAGGCGCTGCTGGAACGGGTATTCCCGGCCGACCTGGTCAGTGTCGTGCTCGGTGAGGTCGAAGTCGGCCAGGCCTTCTCCCGCCTGCCGTTCGACCACCTGCTGTTCACCGGAGCCACCGGCGTGGGACGTCATGTGATGCTGGCCGCCGCACAGAACCTCACCCCGGTGACCCTGGAGCTGGGCGGCAAGTCGCCGGCCATCGTCTCCACCGGCGTGCCCCTGGACACCGCCGCCGAGCGCATCGCCTTCGGCAAAGGCCTCAACGCCGGCCAGACGTGCGTCGCCCCCGACTATGTCCTGGTGCCACGCGAACGCCTCGATGCATTCTCCGACGCCTACCAGCGCGCCATGCGCCGCCTGTACCCGCGCATCGCCGACAACCCCGACTACAGCGCCATCATCAATCCACGGCAACTGCAGCGCCTGGAACACCTGCTGGTCGACGCCCGCGACAAAGGCGCCCGGGTGCTCGACCTGTATGCCGATGAACCTCGCCAGGGCCGCCGTCTGCCTCCGCACCTGCTGACAGCGGTGAGCGACGACATGCAGGTGATGCAGGACGAGATCTTCGGCCCCTTGCTGCCCCTGGTGCCCTACGACACCCTCGAACAGGCACTGGCCTACATCAACCAGCGTCCACGGCCGCTGGCGCTGTACTACTTCGGCTACGACCGCGCCGAACAGGACCACGTGCTGCGGCACACCCATTCCGGCGGCGTGTGCCTGAACGACACCTTGCTGCATGTGGCCCAGGATGACCTGCCCTTCGGCGGCATCGGCCCCTCCGGCATGGGTCACTACCATGGCCATGAGGGGTTCCTGACCTTCAGCAAGGCCAAGGCCGTGCTGGCCAAGCAACGCCTCAATACCGCCAAGCTGATCTATCCGCCTTACGGCAAAGCCTTGCAGCGCCTGGTCTTCAAACTGTTCGTCCGTTGAGCGAGGCCATGCCATGCACCGCCGTGACCTGCTCCGATTCAGCCTGGGCGCCAGCGTTTTCCTGAGTACCGCCAGCCTGGTCGGCTGTACGCCGCAAAGCAGCGCTGCAGGCTTCTCGGTGCTGCGCGACGATGACCTGCCGCTGCTGGCGGCCGTGATTCCAGTGGTACTGGCCGGCACCCAGGCGTCCGAAGCGCTGGTACTGCACAGCCTGGACCACAAGCTGGCGGCCCTCTCGCCCGAGATGCTCAAGCTCACCCGCCAGCTGTTCGACGTACTCAGCCTGCCGCTGACCCGTGGGCCCTTGACCGGCATCTGGGGCGGATGGGAAAGCGCCAGCGCCGTCCAGGTGAATGCCTTCCTGCGGCGCTGGCGCGACAGCTCGCTGGACATGCTGCGCATGGGGCACGCGTCGTTGCTGCAACTGTTGCTCATGGCCTGGTACGAACGCCCCGAGGCCTGGGCGGCCTGTGGCTATCCCGGCCCACCGAAGATCTGACCGAGAGCATCGCCAATGCCTGTAGCCGATCCGTTTCGCCAAGGTCTCGCCCGAGGCTGGGTCACCCATGATGGTTCGCGTCTCGACCAAGACCTGACGCTGGAAGCCGACATCGCCGTGATCGGCAGCGGTGCCGGCGGCGCCACCAGCGCGGAGCTGCTCAGCACCGCGGGCTTCAGGGTGCTGTTGATCGAGGAAGGCCCGCTCAAGACCAGCAGCGACTTCCACCTGCAGGAAAACGAAGCCTATGCCCAGCTGTACCAGGAAGGGCTCGGGCGCATGAGCAAGGACGGCGCCATCACCATCCTCCAGGGGCGCGCCGTGGGCGGCACCACCTTGGTCAACTGGACATCGAGCTTCCGCACCCCGCAGCAGACCCTCGATCACTGGGCCAGGGAGCATGCGGTCAAAGGGCTGGCCAGCGCGGACCTGCAGCCGTGGTTCGAGCGCATCGAGCAGCGCCTGGGCATCAGCCCTTGGGGCTTGCCGCCGAACGCCAACAACGATGTGCTGCGCCGCGGCTGCGAGGCCCTCGGCTACCGCTGGGCAGTGATCCCGCGCAACGTGCGCGGTTGCTGGAACCTGGGCTATTGCGGCATGGGCTGCCCGGTCAACGTCAAGCAGTCGATGCTGGTGACCTGCATCCCGGCCACCCTCGACCAAGGCGGGGAGTTGCTCTACCTGGCCCGGGCGCAGCGTTTCGAGCATGACGGCAAAAGGGTTTCCCAACTGCTATACCAGGCACTGGACGACCAGGGCGTGCATCCGACCGGGCGCCAGGTGCGCGTGCGCGCCCGCCATTACGTGCTCGCCGGCGGGGGCATCAACAGCCCGGCCCTGCTGCTGCGCTCCGAGGCGCCCGACCCGCACCGGCGGCTGGGCAAGCGCACCTTCCTGCATCTGGTCAACTTCAGCGCGGCACTGTTCGCCGAGCGCATCGACCCCTTCTACGGCGCACCTCAGTCCATCTACAGCGATCAGTTCCAGTGGCAGGATGGGGTCGAGGGGCCGGTCGGCTACAAGCTGGAGGTGCCACCGCTGCACCCGGCCCTGGCCAGCACCCTGCTGGGCGCCCACGGCCAGGAAAGCGCCCGGCGCATGGCCGGGCTGCCTCACACGCACGTCATGCTGGCCCTGCTACGCGACGGTTTCCACCCACAAAGCCAGGGCGGCCAGGTCGAGCTGCGCGGCGATGGCTCGCCCGTGCTCGACTACCCCGTCACCGACTACCTGCGCGATGGCCTGCGCCGGGCCTACCTGAGCATGGCACGTATCCAGTTCGCCGCTGGCGCCACCCAGGTGATGCCCGTGCACAGCGACGCCCGCTACGCCACCGACCTGGCCCAGGCCCAGGCCTTGATCGACGAACTGCGTCTGGAGCCGTTCCGTACGCGGCTGGGCAGCGCCCACGTGATGGGCGGCTGCGCCCTGGGCGAGGACCCGCGCCGGGCAGTGTGCGACAGCCTGGGTCGCCATCACCAGTTGGAGAACCTGTCGATCCACGACGGCTCGCTGTTCCCCACCAGCATCGGCGCCAACCCGCAGCTGTCGGTCTACGCCCTCGCCGCGCGCCTGAGCGATGCCCTGGCCACGCGTCTGGCACGGGGCGCATGACAACGAACGGTCCGGCTGTCTATAGTCCTCATTCGGCCGTGCGACTTGGCCGGGCGCGGTCGCTGCGCTACCATCCGACTCCCCAACGCACTCCAGCCAGGATGACGCGATGAACCGAGTGTTGTACCCGGGTACTTTCGACCCCATTACCAAAGGCCATGGCGATCTGGTCGAACGCGCCTCGCGTCTGTTCGATCACGTGATCATCGCGGTCGCCGCCAGCCCGAAGAAGAACCCGCTGTTCCCGCTGGAACAACGCGTGGAGCTGGCCCGTGAGGTCACCAAGCACCTGCCCAATGTCGAAGTCATCGGTTTCTCCAGCCTGCTGGCGCATTTCGCCAAGGAGCAGGGTGCCAATGTATTCCTGCGCGGACTGCGCGCGGTCTCCGACTTCGAGTACGAGTTCCAGCTGGCCAACATGAACCGGCAGCTGGCACCGGACGTCGAGAGCCTGTTCCTGACGCCGTCGGAGCGCTATTCGTTCATTTCCTCGACCCTGGTCAGGGAAATCGCCGCACTGGGCGGCGACATCAGCAAGTTCGTCCATCCGGTGGTGGCCGAGGCGCTGACCCAACGCTTCAAGAAGTGACACCCACTGCCTGATCATCGCGCCCGCGTGCACTGCGGGCGTGAATGCGGCACAATTGTGCCCACTGGTTTGATACATGCCCGGGCCATGAGCCCCGGCCGGAGCCCCCATGTCCCTGATCATCACCGACGATTGCATCAACTGCGACGTCTGCGAACCCGAGTGCCCGAACGCCGCCATCTCCCAAGGCGAAGAGATCTACGTGATCGACCCGAACCTGTGCACCCAGTGCGTAGGCCACTACGACGAGCCACAGTGCCAGCAGGTCTGCCCGGTCGACTGCATCCCCCTGGATGAAGCCCACCCGGAGACCCACGACGAGCTGATGGAGAAGTACAAGCGGATCACCGGCAAGGCCTGAAGCGCCCGGCAAGGGTTTCGCACTTCTTCGCGGGTGAACCCGCTCCCACAGGTTCTGCGGTGCTCTCCAGACCACCACTAAGCTGTGGCGGCGGGTTTACCCGCGAAGGTCCATGAGGCGATCCCCAATCATGATCAGCGCTGGCAGCGCGGGCAGTACACGCTCGCGCGTTGCCCAAGCTTCACTTCCCTGAGCGTCGTGCCGCACACCTTGCACGGCTGCTCGCCCCGCCCGTAGACGAACAACTCCTGCTGGAAGTACCCCGGCTGCCCATCGCCACCGATGAAGTCGCGCAGCGTGGTGCCGCCCTGCTCGATGGCCGCCGCCAGCACCCGTTTGATCTCGACCGCCAGCTTCAGGTAGCGCGCCCGGGAGATGCCACCCGCCTCGCGCCGTGGGTCGATCCCTGCCGCGAACAGCGCCTCGGTGGCGTAGATGTTGCCCACCCCCACCACTACCGCGTTGTCCATGATGAACGGTTTGACCGCCATGCTCCGCCCACGGGAGAGCTGGAACAATCGCTCGCCATCGAACAGGTCGGTCAGCGGCTCCGGCCCCAGGCGCACCAGCAGCGCGTGATTGAGCGGATCCAGGCTCCAGAGCATCGCGCCGAAACGGCGTGGGTCGGTGTAGCGCAGCGCCAGCCCCGACTCCAGCTCGATGTCCACATGCTCGTGCTTGGCCACCGGCAAGCCCTGCTCCACCAGACGCAGGTTGCCCGACATGCCCAGATGGCTGATCAAGGTGCCGACCTCGGCATTGATCAACAGGTACTTGGCGCGCCGCTGGACGGTAACGATGCGCTGCCCCGACAGGCGCACATCCAGGTCCTCGGGGATCGGCCAGCGCAGGCGTCGGTCACGCACCACCACGCGGCTTACCCGCTGGCCTTCCAGATAAGGCGCGATACCGCGCCGGGTAGTCTCGACTTCGGGTAGTTCCGGCATGGTTCTTCAGTGTCCGCCCAGTTCGCGAAGGGTTTGCTTGAGATGTTCGAAGTCATACTCCGACAGACCGATGTAGTCGAGCACCAAGGGGCCGACCACCTGCCACTCGTGGTCTTCGGCCTGGTTGCCCAGCACCCGGTGGGAGGCGCAGATGTGCTCGGCCATCTTCAACACCGCCAGCAGGTTCTTCAGTTGAGTATCGCGCGAAGACGCGTCGCGGAACACCGCCAGGGCATTGTGATGATTGGCGATGGCCGCACTGATGTGTTCCGGCAGACGCCAGGACTTGGCGGTGAAGTAGCCCACCACCGAGTGATTGGTGCTGAAGATGCGGTTTTCCGTGTCGACCACGCGCGTCTGCTCGCTGGCCTGCGCGTAGGCGGTTTCCAGCACGCTCATGTAGTCGGGAAAGCGCTTGAGCATCAACGGCACGCCGCAATCGTGGAACAGCCCCAAGGTATAGGCCTCGTCCACCGACGGGATGTCGGTGTGCCTGGCCAGCGTCAGGCAGGTCATGGCCACGTCCTGGGCGGTATCCCAGAAGCGGTTGAGGGTGACGATGGTTTCATCGCTCATCTCGCCCTTGATCGACAGGGCGTTGATCAGGTTGATGATCGAGCGGGTGCCCAGAAGCGCCACGGCACGCTGGATAGAACCGACCTTGTCGGCCAGGCCGAAGTGCGGGGAGTTCACCAGCTTGAGCAGGGCCCCCGACAGCCCAGGGTCCTGGGCGATCAGCCTGGAGATCGTGTCCAGGTCCGGGTCGGGCATGTACTGCTCGAACTGCAGGTCGACCATGATCTGCGGTTGCGGCGCAATACTGATCCCCTGCAGGACTTGCTGGATCTGTTCGGGGCTGAATTCCTGGGACATGGTGCACACATACGGTAAGGACGGCGGATTCTACCCCCGTCCGTCCGGCAGGACATCCACCGTCGGGGTATTGCACAGGAACTTTCATCCAGCCCGGCTGGCCTCCTTTCTCAAGACCCACCCTGAAAGGAGAACCTCCCATGAGCGCACGACTCAATGGCAAGCGCGTAGCCTTCCTGGTCACAGACGGCTTCGAGCAGGTGGAACTGACCGGCCCGCGCGAAGCCCTGGAACGCAACGGCGCGGTGGTCGACATCCTGAGCGACGAGGAAGGTACGGTGCGTGGCTGGAACCATGACAAACCCGCCGACGACTTCGCCGTGGACGCCACCTTCGAAGGCGCCAGCCTCGACCTGTACGATGCCCTGGTACTGCCAGGCGGCGTGCAAAACGCTGACACGATCCGGATCATCCCCGCCGCCCAGAAACTGGTTAAAAGCCACGACTCGGCCCGCAAGCCGCTGGCGGTCATCTGCCACGGGGCCTGGCTGGTCGTCTCGTGCGGTCTGGCCAAAGGGCGCCGACTGACCAGCTACAAGACCCTGCAGGACGATATCCGCAACGCCGGCGGCGACTGGGTCGACGAGGAAGTGGTGGTGGACGGCAACCTGATCACCAGCCGCAAGCCCGACGATATCCCAGCGTTCAGCGAGCAACTGGTCAAGGCCCTGGCTTGAGGAGCACCCATTCGCGGACAAGCCCGCCCCCACAAGGATCACCGCGCTATCTGTGTGCGGCCTTGCGTCGCGAAAGGGCTGCACAGCAGCCCCATACCCGTCGGCTTTTCCCATATCCACTTGTCCAACACGCTATAATCCCGCTCTTTTTTCCCGGAGCGACGTCATGTCCCTGCCCAGCCTTCGCCTCAAAGCCAATGCCGATCGCCGCCTGCGCGCCGGCCACCTGTGGGTCTACAGCAATGAAGTCGACGTTGCCGCGACCCCGCTGCAGGGCCTGAAGGCCGGCCAGCAGGCCATCCTCGAAGCCGCCAACGGCAAGCCCCTGGGCGTGGTGGCCATGAGCCCCAACAACCTGATCTGCGCCCGTCTGCTGTCGCGTGACGCCAAGCTGCCGCTGGACAAGTCGCTGCTCGTGCATCGCCTCAACGTCGCCCTGTCCCTGCGCGAGCGCCTGTTCGACCAGCCGTGCTACCGACTGGTCTATGGCGACTCCGACCTGCTGCCAGGCCTGGTGGTGGACCGCTTCTACGACATGCTGGTGGTCCAGCTGGCGTCGGCCACCATGGAAGCGCACAAGGACGACGTGATCGCTGCGCTGGTCCAGGTGCTCAAGCCCAGCGGCATCCTGTTCAAGAACGACTCCGCCGCCCGCGATGCCGAAGGCCTGGAGCGCTATGTCGAGACCGTCTACGGCGAAGTGCCGGACTGGGTACCGCTGGAAGAGAACGGCGTGAAGTTCGAAGCGCCCGTGCGTGACGGCCAGAAGACCGGCTGGTTCTACGACCACCGCATGAACCGCGCGCGCCTGGCCCCCTACGTCAAGGGCAAGCGTGTCCTGGACCTGTTCAGCTACATCGGTGGCTGGGGCGTGCAGGCCGGTGCGTTCGGCGCCAGCGAAGTGTTCTGCGTCGATGCTTCGGGCTTTGCCCTCGATGGCGTGGAGCGCAACGCCGCGCTGAACGGCATCGGCGAGAAGCTGACCTGCATCGAAGGCGACGTGTTCGAAGCCCTGCGCGAGCTGAAGGCCGCCGAGGAGCGCTTCGACGTGATCATCGCCGACCCACCCGCGTTCATCAAACGCAAGAAGGACCTGAAAAACGGCGAGGCCGCCTATCGTCGCCTCAACGAACAGGCCATGCGCATGCTCACCAAGGACGGCATCCTGGTCAGCGCCTCGTGCTCGATGCACCTGCCCGAGGACGACCTGCACAACATCCTGCTGACCAGCGCCCGCCACCTGGACCGCAACCTGCAACTGCTCGAGCGCGGCGGTCAGGGCCCGGACCATCCGGTACACCCGGCGATCCCCGAGACCCGCTACATCAAGAGCATCACCTGCCGTCTGCTGCCCAACAGCTGACCGGAAAGGTAACGCGAACCTTGTGGGAGCGGGTTTACCCGCACCCACAAGCCCCTCTCAGGCCCCGAAAGACCCGACCATCCACATCCCCATGCCTTCGCCGCGCCAGCGGTGTAGAATCGGCCTATTCATCGCCAGACATCCCCCGGCGGGTTTATGAGCTCTGGTCGGGCACACGGCGATCCCGTGACGCTTTCGGCCTCATCCGTGCCAACGGCAACCGGCCCGCGGCGCAAAGGAAAAGACAAGCTCACTCCCCATTTCGTGACCTGAACCAAGCCGCCAGGAGTGCTTCATGCCTGATTATCGTTCCAAGACTTCCACCCAGGGCCGCAACATGGCCGGCGCCCGTGCCCTGTGGCGCGCCACCGGGATGAAGGACGAAGACTTCAAGAAACCGATCATCGCCATCGCCAACTCGTTCACCCAGTTCGTCCCGGGCCACGTGCACCTGAAGGACCTGGGCCAGCTGGTCGCCCGCGA
>Ga0153917_1000212_pt1 | contig 48469 bp, 44 predicted proteins | sample TSFL001MetaG_FD_104695 | JGI IMG/M metagenome (GOLD analysis project Ga0153917, IMG submission 104695) | Attine ant fungus gardens microbial communities from Florida, USA - TSFL001 MetaG | ecosystem: Host-associated > Fungi > Mycelium > Unclassified | place: USA: Florida, Paynes Creek Historic...
CAGTACATCGGCGAGTAGCGCAGCTTGGTAGCGCAACTGGTTTGGGACCAGTGGGTCGGAGGTTCGAATCCTCTCTCGCCGACCAATTTTGAACCCCGCTTCGGCGGGGTTTTTTGTTTTCTGACGTTCATCACTTATGTTGCCGATCCCCGACATCCACGCTTGGGCCTGTCGTGAAATAGTGACAGGTAAACTATTGAAAAATAAAAAAATTAATAAAGCTGTGTAATAGTGTCGCTCAAAGGAGACATTCCGTACCTCTCAGCGGTTATTTCGCCGGCCTTCTTACCCGCTTGCTGTAAAAATTCCCTTTTATCTTAAAAAGTTATGCGATAAAGCATAACCACCTGCCTTTCTGGCACGTTACGTGCAATAATATACCTGTAGATGCTCATTCCACCTCTTATGTTCGCCTTAGTGCCTCATAAACTCAGGAATGATGCAGAGCCATTTAGGGTGCTTATCGTCCACCGACAGATGTCGCTTCGGCCTCATCAAACACCATGGACACAACGTTGAGTGAAGCACCAATATGTTGTCAAACAGACCTGTTTAACGCCTGCTTTTATAGCAGGCGTTTTTTTATCCCTTATTCCCGATAACGCACCAGCACAAGCGCTACCATCAGCAGCGCGCTTGCCGAAACAAGCCACAGCGCCTGCGCCGCGCCAAGCGGGCTGGCAAGCAGGGCCGCGAGGCTGGTAAAGAGCGATGCGCTCAGGGTTTGCCATCGCCACGCCTTGCCGCTGGCAGACGGCACCTGCGCTGCCCGAAAGCTGCTCAGCACGCCAAAGGTCCCCGCCGCAAAAATAATATTTGATGCCAGATGAGCAACAAATATCAGCCCCAGCGCTACCGCCAGCCCCCCGGCGATAAGGGGAAGCGCAGCGTAACAGACACAAAAGAGGCTCAGACAGAGCAGCAGCCGCCGGTTATGTCCCGCATAGCGGGGAAGGCTATCGCGATTTAGCAGCAGCGGCCCGCACAATTGCCCCATGCTGCGGGCAAACAGCAGGGGGAGCGCCAGGCCTGCGGCGTTGGCCGGTGCTATCTGTTGCGCCAGCGCCGGCAGCAGCGCCATGGCGGGGGCACCGACGGCGGCCAGCGCTGGCAACAGCAAAAGGCTACGCTTCTGCTGCCGGGTCAGGCTTTGCCAGCGCAGGGCGACAGGTTTTGTTTCCTCCTGCGTGGGCGGCGTAACGCAGGAGGGCAGCTGCCTTCCTGCCAGCAACAGTAGCCACATCGAGCCTATAAAGCTGGTGGCATCAGCGATCAGTAGCACCTCTGCGGGCACGTGCTGAAACATCAATATCCCCAGCCCGGTACCGAGCAGCACCTGCGAGGCGAAAATAATATTCTCCAGACAGGTTGCCGCCGGTAGCTCCGCCCCGGTAAGCCCGCGCTTAAAAAGCAGGGTCAGCGCCGGCCAGCTCATCCCGCCCAGCAGCGCCTCGCTGGACTGCACCGCCAGCAAGGCCGTAATGCTGTGATAGTGGAGCCCCAGCAGCGGAAACAGCAGGGCGATAAAACCGAGTAGCTCGGTGATAAGCAGGATAGCGACGGGCGAAAACCGCGCGCAGAGCTTTTCGCCGAGCAGGCTCCCGACAAAGCCGGGCAGGGTAGCGAACAGCCAGGCCAGAGTGAGCAGCGAGGCGGGTGCCTGCCACTCCAGCAGCAGGCCAAAGACCAGCACCTGGGTTAAGCCGTTACCCAGCGAGGTGAAGATAAAGGCGCAGGCGAGCAGACGCAGCCAGCGATGGCGACGCAGCGCGTCGAAGAGCGCATACAGAAGCGTATTCATGACGGATCCTTTCAAAAACGATTTACTCCACGCGGCATAGCGCGTGTACGAAAAAGGGTTGATGAAAGGGCGTGGTTACATTGGTGGGCTGTTTTTGATTAAGGTTGTAGCAACTGTAGCAGGCGTGACGGCATAAAAAAAGGAGGCCAGTCGGCCTCCTGATGATTACTGCTGAATACCGTTATTTTGCAGGGTTAACAGCAGACCGTCGCGGCGCATGGCGGCCGCCTCTTCGGGCTGGTGCAGCCGGTCGAGGGTATCGGCAAGCCAGGCGTAATCGAACGCATCCGGACGCTGCTTCAGCGCGGCGCGGAAGGCGAGGCTCGCCTCCTTCCACTCACCGTGTTTGGTCAGCGACTGGCCTAGCGTGCTCCACAGCAGCGGGCGATCGCCCACGGTTTTGATCTGCTGGCGAAGCATCTTCTCGATCTGCTCCGGATTATTGGTCTTCAGGCGCGGGATCACCATCACCAGACGATCGTCATACTGGCGTTTCAGGCCATCCAGAACGATCTCCTGGGCGGTGTCATGATCGTCACATTCAATAAGATGTTCCGCCATGGCCACCTGCAGCGGCACCTGCTGACGCGTTTTGCGGCTCTGGTTTTTCCACCAGCTTTTCAGGCCATCGCTGCCCAGATCGGCGCGGGCCTGATCCATCAGCCCAATCCAAGCCATACGCTGCAGTTCATCGCGCTGTTCGTCATCGCCCACGCCGGCTTTCGCCATTGACGGGATGATATCCAGCAGCGAGCCCCAGGCGCCGGTGCGAATATAGGCCTGCTCGGCCAGACGCAGTACTTCCGGATGACGCGGGGTGATCTCCAGCAGGCGATCAACGCCGTGACGCGCGGCGTGATTCTCATTGCGCGCCAGCTGCAGGCGCACGCGGGTAATCTCCACCGGGATCTGGTCGTTACCGGCCAGCTCGGAGGCGCGCTCAAGGTGTTGGTTAGCCCGGGTCTCATCGCCGCGCTGCTGCGCCGCTTCGGCCGCCAGCAGGTAGTTAACCACCGGCTGTTCAGCGTGATCCGCATTCTTCGACATCAGCTTCTCAACCTGCTGATAATCGCCTTCGGCCAGTTTTAGCAGCGCCTGCTCGGTCTGCTTACGGGCGCGACGGCGCTTGCGCCCCACAAACCAGCTGCGGGTATGGGCACCGGTACGGAAAAGGCGGCGCAGGATCCACTCCACCACAAACAGCACCACCATGGCGAGGATCAGCACGATCGCCAGTCCCGTCACGCTGGTTTCAATGTTGTAGTTATCGGTCTGGATCAGAACATAACCCTGATGGCCCGCCAGCATCGGGCCCAGCACGATCCCGGCGATCAACAGTAAGAAGAGCAATAACACTTTTATCATGATCACTCTCCCTGTGGTGCGGTTGCAGGCGCAGCGGCGCTGGCTGCTGGCGCAACGCCAGGCTGCGCCAGCAGGTTACGCACCCGCGTTTGCATCAGCTTTTCCAGCACCGGCTGGCTTTTCAGTTCATCCGGTACGTTCATGGTGATGTTCTGCTGGCTCAGTTTGTCCACCTCTTCCAGGAAGGCACTGGTGGTAGCGTCGTCGGTATCGTAATAGGCGCGCACCCAGGTGGAGACATTATCCAGCGCCTGTTTGTAGGTCTCTTCCTGATGGCGCGGCACGGCCTGCGCGGCCACCAGCAGGCGAGAGCGGATGTTCTCGCGCAGGTAGATATCCTGATTCGGCGCTAACAGCGGCACGGCAGTTTCATCCCGGCGGCGGATGGTGATAAAGCTATCCATAAAGTTCTGCCAGCTTTTTTGCAGATTTACGCGCCACTCGCTGATGGAGCTGGAAAGCTCGGTGCTGTCATCGTCCATCGGGCTGTCATCGTCGTTATTATCCGCCAGACGCAGGTTATCGATCTGGTTAGAGAGCTGATTCACCTTGAGGATAATGCCGTCGTAATCCACCTGAGAGACCGCGCCAAGGCTGGCGATATCTTCCGTAATGGCCCGGCGAGCGGTGATAAGGCTGGGATCGTTCATGTCGGCCAGGCTGGCGTCGGCGCTTTTCAGCAGCGCGGCGGCGGTGGTGACATCCTGATCGCTCCAGAGCTTACGCCCGGCCAGCTTCACCAGGAAGTCGGACTGCGCCAGCAGCCAGGTTTTGGCATCGGTACCGGAGATAGTGGCAACCTTCTGCTGCACTTCATCGAGCTGCTTTGTCAGCTCCGCCTGCTTGTTGTTGGCAGCGGCCAGCGCATCGGCCTGCTTTTTAATCACCGCTTCCAGTTCGGTTTTTTGCGTCTCCTGCGCTTTTTGCAGGGCAGTCACCTGGCTGACCAGCGCATCGCTGGTTGCGGTCTGGTTGGTCGCCTGTTTCTTCACCAGCCCGTAGAGGCCAACGCCGGCAGCCAGCGCAATGGCGATAGCAATCGCGCTCAGCGCCAGGCTGGTCTTGTTAGTGCCGCTTTTTGGGGTGGTGGTCTCTGTCGTTTCTGACGGTGGCGCGGTGTCCACAGTCTCCCTGGTCTCTTCAACCACGGCGGAGGATTTTTCTTGTTCCGTCATTATGGCTTCCCATTATGAGAGTTATTGTAATGCGCGCAGCAGCGCATCGTTGTCGGCATTCTCAGCGATCCCAATATTTTGCCAGCCCAGTTCCCGGGCGAGGTTCGCCAGACGCTCACTGACGACCAGTAGCCGACAGCGGAGTAACCAGTTTTCACGATACCATTGTGGAATCAGCGACCAGAGCTGCTGCAGCATCTCACCGCTGGTGACCACCAGCGTTGTTACGCCGCGCTGCTGCCAGCGCATTGCCTCTTCTGCGCCATCGTAATGTTTGGCACAGCGTTGATAACATTCACAGAAAGTTACCGCAGCGCCACGCTCGCGAAGCGTATCGCCCAGCAGCTCGCGCCCGCCGTTACCGCGAAGCACGAGGGCGCGTTTTCCCGCAACAGATTGTAATTCAGGTAATTGTAGCAACACTTCGCTGATTTCCCGATCTAACGGATAGCGTACGTCGATTCCGCTCAGGGTATGCAGCGCCAGCGCGGTGGTTCTGCCGATGGCGAAATAGCGTGGATGTGCAGGCCATGCCTGCTTCTCCTGCTGTAGCCGTGCATGGGCAAATTCGACGGCGTGTTGCGACAAAGCAAAAAGCAGATCGCCCTCCTGCAGGGCGTCAAGATGGCCGGCAAGCAAAGGCAGCTCCCGGCCGGGGGAGAACTCAATTAGTGGAAAAGCCCAGGCCACCTGCCCCAGTGCGCGCAGACGGCTCACTAACTGCTCTCCTGCAGGAGAAGGGCGGGTGACGAGAATACTCATGCCGGTGGCTCTCCGTTATAAACCTCTGCCAGGATGTCGCGGGCGCCATTATTGAGAAGCTCCTCGGCAAGGGAGATGCCCAGCGCTGCGGCATCCTGCGGCTTGCCGCGGCGTTCGCCGCGTACCATCTGAGAACCGTCCGGCGCGCCGACCAGCGCACGCAGCCACAGTTCTCCATCAATTAATTCAGCATAGCTGCCAATCGGCACCTGACACCCGCCTTCGAGACGGGTATTCATCGCGCGCTCCGCCTGGACGCGGATGGCGGTCTCATCGTGATTTAGCGGCGCAAGCAGCTGGCGGGTGCGGATATCATCAAGGCGGCACTCTATGCCTACCGCGCCCTGGCCTACAGCAGGCAGCGAGAGTTCAGGCGGCAATGCCATGCCGATGCGGGCTGCCAGCCCCAGGCGCTTCAGGCCTGCCACTGCCAGAATAATGGCATCGTATTCGCCGTTATCGAGCTTGCTCAGACGGGTACCTACGTTGCCACGCAGGGAGCGGATAATCAGATCCGGACGGCGTTCGGCCAGCTGACACTGGCGGCGTAAACTCGAGGTGCCAACCACGCTACCCTGCGGCAGATCGTCGAGAGAGGCGTAATGGTTGGAGACAAAGGCATCGCGCGGATCTTCACGCTCGCAGATGGTCACCAGCCCCAGCCCCTCCGGGAACTCAACCGGGACATCTTTCATGGAGTGCACGGCGATATCGGCGCGCCCGTCAAGCAGAGCCAGCTCCAGCTCTTTGACAAACAGCCCTTTTCCGCCCACCTTCGCCAGCGGCGTATCCAGAATCACATCACCGCGCGTCACCATAGGCACCAGCTCAACGCGCAGTCCCGCATGGCAGGCTTCGAGGCGCTGTTTAACGTATTGTGCCTGCCAGAGCGCAAGAGGACTTTGGCGTGTGGCAATTCTTAAAACATTGTCTAACATGCTTGATACCGTCATTTTCGTCTGCCGACCATCCTACCATTGTTGGCATTGGGATGGCAGTTTTACGGGCGATGTTGCGCAGAGGGACGAGGCGGCGCTGCGAGTTGCCTGTAGCCGTATTCGGGAATTTACACGTACAGAACGGTGCTACACTTGTATGTAGCGCATCTTTCTTTACGGTCAATCGGCAAGGTGTTAAATTGATCACGTTTTAGACCATTTTTTCGTCGTTATGCGTATTATGGCTAAGGGCGAAATGAGTGACGGTTTTACTTTGAATAGTGTGAAAGCGTTATCCGCGGCCTGGCCCCGGGCACCGCTTTCAGAACATCAGGCGATACGTCTTGTACCTCTATATTGAGACTCTGAAACAGAGACTGGATGCCATCAACCAACTGCGTGTCGATCGCGCGCTTGCTGCCATGGGCCCTGCTTTCCAGCAGGTATACAGTCTTCTGCCAACATTATTGCACTATCACCACCCACTGATGCCGGGTTACCTTGATGGTAACGTTCCCCGGGGCATCTGCCTTTTCACGCCTGATGAAACCCAACAGCACTACCTGAAAGAGCTGGAACTCTACCGTGGCATGCCGCCGCAAGAGTCGCCGAAAGGCGAACTGCCCATTACCGGCGTCTACTCCATGGGCAGCACCTCCTCGGTAGGGCAAAGTTGCTCTTCCGACCTGGATATCTGGGTCTGCCATCAATCCTGGCTCGATAACGAAGAGCGCCAGCTACTGCAGCGTAAATGTAGCCTGCTGGAGAGCTGGGCGGCGTCGCTTGGCGTTGAAGTTAGCTTCTTCCTGATCGACGAAAACCGCTTCCGCCATAACGAAAGCGGTAGCCTGGGCGGTGAAGACTGCGGCTCCACGCAGCATATTCTGCTGCTGGATGAGTTTTACCGTACCGCCGTGCGCCTGGCCGGCAAACGTATTCTGTGGAATATGGTGCCGTGCAACGAAGAAGAGCATTACGACGACTACGTCATGAAGCTTTACGCCCAGGGCGTGCTGACGCCAAACGAGTGGCTGGATTTGGGCGGCCTGAGCTCGCTCTCTGCGGAAGAGTACTTCGGCGCCAGCCTGTGGCAGCTCTATAAGAGTATCGACTCCCCTTATAAAGCGGTGCTGAAAACGCTGCTGCTTGAAGCCTACTCCTGGGAATACCCCACGCCACGCCTGCTGGCAAAAGATATTAAACAGCGCCTGCACGACGGCGAGATCGTCTCTTTTGGTCTCGACGCCTACTGCATGATGCTGGAGCGCGTGACCGAATACCTGAAAGCCATTGATGACCCCACCCGTCTGGATCTGGTGCGTCGATGCTTCTATCTAAAAATCTGTGAAAAACTGAGCCGCGAGCGCGCCTGCGTCGGCTGGCGTCGCGAAGTGGTCACGCAGCTGGTGAAAGAGTGGGGCTGGGACGAAGAGCGTCTGGCCATGCTTGATAATCGCGCCAACTGGAAGATCGATCAGGTGCGCGAGGCGCATAACGAACTGCTCGACGCCATGATGCAGAGCTACCGTAACCTGATCCGCTTTGCGCGCCGCAATAACCTCAGCGTTTCCGCCAGCCCGCAGGATATCGGTGTTCTTACGCGTAAACTGTACGCCGCCTTTGAAGCGCTGCCGGGCAAAGTGACCCTGGTTAACCCGCAGATTTCGCCGGACCTGTCAGAGCCGAACCTGACCTTTATCTATGTGCCGCCGGGCCGCGCCAACCGTACCGGCTGGTATCTGTACAACCGTGCCCCGAGCATGGATTCAATAATCAGCCATCAGCCGCTGGAATATAACCGCTACCTTAACAAGCTGGTGGCCTGGGCCTGGTTTAACGGCCTGCTGACCTCCCGTACCCGCCTGTTTATCAAGGGCAACGAGATCGTCGATTTAGCCAAACTGCAGGAGATGGTGGCGGACGTGTCGCACCACTTTCCGCTACGCCTGCCGGCACCGACGCCGAAGGCGCTATACAGCCCGTGTGAGATCCGCCATCTGGCGATTATCGTAAACCTGGAGTACGACCCGACGGCGGCGTTCCGCAATCAGGTGGTCCATTTCGATTTCCGCAAGCTGGATGTCTTCAGCTTTGGCGAGCAGCAAAACTGCCTGGTAGGCAGCATCGATCTGCTGTACCGCAACTCCTGGAACGAAGTGCGTACCCTGCACTTTAACGGCGAGCAGGCGATGATCGAAGCGCTGAAAACCATTCTCGGCAAGATGCACCAGGACGCCGCGCCGCCGGACAGCGTAGAGGTGTTCTGCTACAGCCAGCATCTGCGCGGTTTAATTCGTACCCGCGTGCAGCAGCTGGTCTCCGAGTGCATCGATCTGCGTCTTTCCAGCACCCGTCAGGAAACCGGACGCTTTAAAGCGCTGCGCGTCGCCGGTCAGACCTGGGGCCTGTTCTTTGAACGCCTGAACGTCTCGGTGCAGAAGCTGGAAAACGCCATTGAGTTCTACGGCGCTATTTCTCATAACAAGCTGCATGGCCTGTCGGTGCAAGTTGAGACCAACCACGTTAAGCTGCCTCAGGTGGTAGATGGCTTTGCCAGCGAAGGGATTATTCAGTTCTTCTTTGAAGAGGCGGGGGACGAAACCGGGTTTAATATCTATATCCTGGATGAAACCAACCGCGCCGAGGTGTATCACCACTGCGAAGGCAGCAAAGAGGAGCTGGTGCGCGACGTAAGCCGTTTCTACTCCTCTTCACACGATCGCTTTACCTACGGCTCCAGCTTCATCAACTTCAACCTGCCGCAGTTCTACCAGATTGTGAAGGTGGACGGCCGTGCGCAGGTGATCCCGTTCCGCTCGCAGGTGATAACTGCCGCGCCGGCTAACCAGGAAGCGGGCACCCCGCTGCTGCAGCAGTACTTCTCGTAGCGGTATTAAGCCCGGGCTACCGGGCTTAATAAAGGTTCTAGCGGAAACGAACTTTCTCTCCGGCCTGCGCGCTGGCGGCCTGCTCCAGCAGATCCCAGAAGCGTTCGCCGCTGCGATCGCAGATCCACTCGTCGCCCTTCAGGTCGAAGTGGTAGCCGCCCTGTTTGGTAGCCAGCCACACCTGATGCAGCGGCTCCTGGCGGTTGATGATAATTTTGCTGCCGTTTTCGAAGCTGATGGTCAGCACGCCGCCGTTGATTTCACAATCGATGTCGCTGTCGCCATCCCAGTCATCCAGACGCTCTTCAATGGTCTGCCAGAGGTCGTCTGCGAGGCGATGAAATTCACTGTCGTTCATGGGTCTGTTCCTGTTTTTCGTGATGGCGGCAGTATAACGCTAAATAATTCCCGATGCAGGTAAGCGGCAAACTCTTGCTTTTGTGTCTTCTCCTGCGATGATAGAAAACAGATTTGAACTTACGGGCAACCCATAATGAAAAACGTTTTTCGAACGCTTGCCGTTCTCGTTACGCTGTTTAGCCTGACCGGCTGTGGTCTGAAGGGCCCTCTCTATTTCCCGCCGAAAGATAAAACGACCCCGCCGCCTACCAGGCCAGTAGAGAGCCAGATTGAAACGACGACCCCGATCAGCAACGATCGTGGCGACAACGGTGGCCCGACTCAAGTGAACTACTGACGACCGGTTCTGTACCCGCGTAATGGAGCAAATGATGCAGTTCTCTAAAATGCATGGCCTTGGCAACGATTTTATGGTCGTCGACGCGGTAACGCAGAATGTCTTCTTTTCTCCGGAGCTGATCCGCCGTCTGGCGGACCGACACCTGGGCGTGGGCTTTGACCAGCTGCTGGTGGTGGAGCCGCCGTACGATCCGGATCTCGATTTTCACTATCGCATTTTTAACGCGGACGGCAGCGAAGTCTCCCAGTGCGGCAACGGGGCGCGCTGTTTCGCCCGCTTTGTGCGTCTGAAAGGCTTAACCAACAAGCGCGATATCCGCGTGAGTACGGCCAACGGTCGCATGGTGCTGAGCGTCACCGACGATGAGCTGGTGCGGGTCAACATGGGCGAACCCAACTTCGAGCCGGGGCAGGTGCCGTTTCGCGCCAACAAAGCGGAAAAGACCTATATCATGCGCGCTGCCGAGCAGACAGTCTTGTGCGGCGTAGTCTCTATGGGTAACCCTCACTGTGTGATTCAGGTTGATGATGTCACTACCGCCGCGGTTGAAACCCTCGGCCCGGTGCTGGAGAGCCATGAGCGTTTTCCGGAGCGTGCCAATATCGGCTTTATGCAGGTGGTCAAGCGCGAGCATATTCGTCTACGCGTCTTTGAACGCGGCGCGGGGGAGACGCAGGCCTGCGGCAGCGGTGCCTGCGCGGCGGTCGCGGTGGGTATTTCACAAGGATTACTGGCAGAAGAGGTGCGCGTGGATTTACCGGGTGGCCGGCTTGATATCGCCTGGAAAGGTCCGGGGCAGCCATTGTATATGACCGGCCCGGCGGCACATGTTTATGACGGATTTATTCATCTATGAAGCAACCAGGGGAAGAACTGCAGGAAACCCTGACCGAGCTGGACGATAGCGCGGTCGTTGATTATCTGCTGCGCCATCCTGCATTTTTTATCCGCAATGCACGCGTCGTTGAACAGATGCGCGTGCCGCATCCGGTACGCGAAACCGTGTCGCTGGTCGAATGGCACATGGCGCGGGCGCGTAACCACATCCACCATCTTGAAGAGAACATCTCCCTGCTGATGGAGCAGGCCAGCACCAACGAAGGCCTGTTTTACCAGCTGCTGCATCTGCAATCCCGGCTGGCTTCTGCCGGCAGCCTGGAGGAGTTTCTCATGCGCTTCCACCGCTGGGCGCGGGAGCTGGGGCTGGCTGGTGCCACCATCCGGCTCTTTCCCGACCGCTGGCGCATCGGCGCGCCTTCTCGATTTACCCATCTGGCCCTGAATCGTCAGGCTTTTGAGCCGCTGCGTATTCAACGCCTGGGGCAAGCGCATCACTATCTGGGACCGCTCAATGGCCCGGAGCTGCTGGTGGTATTGCCCGAGGCGAAAGCCATAGGTTCGGTCGCCATGTCGCTGATGGGACGCGAGGGCGACCTCGGCGTGATTATCTTCAGCAGCCGCGACGCGCAGCATTACCAGCAGGGGCAGGGCACCCGGCTTTTGCAGGAGATTGCTTTAATGCTGCCCGAACTGCTGGAGCGCTGGGTTGAGCGCCTATGACCGCCACCCCGCTTGCCCCCGCCGTCACCCGTTTTTTACGCTATCTGAGCGTTGAACGTCAGCTTAGCCCCATTACGCTGCTCAATTATCAGCGACAGCTGGATGCCATCATGCAGATCGCCCACGAGAGCGGCCTGCAGAGCTGGCAGCAGTGCGATGCCGCAACCGTACGCGGCTTTGCCGTGCGTAGCCGCCGTAAAGGGCTTGGCCCCGCCAGCCTGGCGCTGCGCCTCTCGGCGTTGCGTAGTTTCTTCGACTGGATGGTAAGCCAGGGCGAGCTGCCGGCTAACCCGGCGAAAGGCGTTTCGGCGCCAAAAGCGCCGCGTCACCTGCCGAAAAATATCGATGTTGATGACGTGAACCGCCTGCTGGATATCGATCTCAACGATCCGCTGGCGGTACGCGACAGGGCGATGCTGGAGGTGATGTACGGCGCCGGCCTGCGTTTATCGGAGCTGGTGAACCTGGATCTCAAACATCTGGATCTCGACACCGGCGAAGTGTGGGTGATGGGTAAGGGGAGCAAAGAGCGCCGCCTGCCGATTGGCCGCAACGCGGTGGCCTGGATCGAACACTGGCTGGATCTGCGCGGCCTGTTTGGCAGCGAGGAGAACGCGCTGTTTCTCTCGAAGCTCGGGAAACGCATCTCGGCGCGCAATGTGCAAAAGCGCTTCGCCGAGTGGGGCATCAAGCAGGGGCTGAACAGCCACGTCCATCCCCACAAGCTGCGCCACTCGTTTGCCACCCATATGCTTGAGTCCAGCGGCGATCTGCGCGGCGTGCAGGAGCTGCTGGGGCACGCCAACCTCACCACCACCCAGATTTATACTCATCTCGACTTTCAACACCTCGCCTCGGTGTACGACGCGGCGCATCCACGCGCCAAACGGGGGAAATAATGCGTTTTTACCGCCCACTGGGCCAGATCTCTGCCCTGACCTTTGACCTTGACGACACGCTCTACGACAACCGACCAGTGATCCTGCGTACCGAGCAGGAGGCGCTGAGCTTCGTGCAGAACTACCATCCCGCATTAAAAACGCTGGAAAACAAAGAGTTCCACCGCCTGCGCCAGGCGCTGCGGGACAGCGAGCCGGATATTTATCACGACGTCACCGAATGGCGCCGTCGCGCCGTTGAGCTGGCGATGCTGAACGCTGGCCTGAGCGCCGCCGAGGCCGCCGCTGGCGCTCAGGCGGCAATGGAGAATTTCGCCACCTGGCGCAGCCGCATCGACGTGCCGCAGGCCACCCACGATACGCTGGCGAAACTGGCGGCAAAGTGGCCGCTGGTGGCCATCACCAACGGCAACGCCCAGCCGGAGCTGTTTGGCCTCGGCGACTACTTCCAGTTTGTGCTGCGCGCCGGGCCGCACGGGCGCTCCAAGCCCTTTAACGACATGTACCATTTGGCAGCAGAGAAGCTGGGCGAGCCTTTGGGCGACATTCTGCACGTGGGCGATGACCTGACCACCGACGTGGCCGGTGCCATCCGCTGCGGGATGCAGGCCTGCTGGATCAAGCCCGAAAACGCCGACCTGATGCAAACCTTCGACAGCCGCCTGCTGCCACACGTGGAAATTTCGCGGTTGGCATCCCTCACGACGCTGATATAATCACCAGCAGTATTGTATAAATTAACAGTATGTCCGGTCGCATTCGCCACCGGACAGATGACTTCTGGCGGTGCCAATGGACGTTTCTTACCTTCTCGATAGCCTTAATGATAAACAGCGGGATGCGGTTGCCGCTTCGCGCACTAACTTGCTGATTCTGGCAGGGGCAGGCAGTGGTAAGACCCGCGTTCTGGTGCACCGTATTGCCTGGCTGCAGAGCGTCGAAAACTGCTCGCCGTACTCCATTATGGCGGTGACCTTTACCAACAAAGCGGCGGCGGAGATGCGCCACCGTATTGCCCAGCTGATGGGCTCCAGCCAGGGCGGCATGTGGGTCGGCACCTTCCACGGGTTGGCGCACCGCCTGCTGCGCGCGCACCATCTGGACGCTAACCTGCCGCAGGATTTCCAGATCCTCGACAGCGAAGATCAGCTGCGCCTGCTGAAGCGCCTAATCAAGGCCATGAACCTTGACGAGAAGCAGTGGCCGCCGCGCCAGGCCATGTGGTACATCAACGGCCAGAAGGACGAGGGGATCCGCCCTCACCATATTCAGAGCTTCGGCAATCCGGTCGAGCAGACCTGGCAAAAGGTCTATCAGGCCTATCAGGAAGCCTGCGACCGCGCCGGGCTGGTGGACTTTGCCGAGCTGCTGCTGCGTGCCCACGAGCTGTGGCTTAACAAGCCGCACATCCTGCAGCACTACCGCGAGCGCTTCACCAATATCCTGGTGGACGAATTCCAGGATACCAACAACATTCAGTACGCATGGATCCGCCTGCTGGCGGGCGATACCGGCAAGGTGATGATCGTGGGCGACGATGACCAGTCGATCTACGGCTGGCGCGGAGCGCAGGTAGAGAACATCCAGCGCTTCCTCAACGACTTCCCCGGTGCGCAGACCATCCGTCTGGAGCAGAACTACCGCTCCACCAGCAACATCCTCAGCGCCGCTAACGCCCTGATCGAAAACAACAACGGGCGACTGGGCAAAAAGCTGTGGACCGAAGGCGTGGACGGCGAGCCCATCTCCCTCTACTGCGCGTTCAACGAGCTCGACGAAGCCCGCTTTGTGGTTAACCGCATTAAGACCTGGCAGGAGAACGGCGGCGCGCTTGAGCACTGCGCCATTCTTTATCGCAGCAACGCCCAGTCGCGCGTGCTGGAAGAGGCGTTACTGCAGGTCGGTATGCCGTACCGTATCTACGGCGGTATGCGCTTCTTCGAACGCCAGGAGATCAAAGATGCGCTCTCCTACTTGCGTCTGATTGCTAACCGCAACGACGACGCGGCCTTTGAGCGCGTGGTGAATACCCCGACGCGCGGCATTGGCGATCGCACTCTGGACGTGGTGCGCCAGGCTTCACGCGAGCGTCAGCTCACCCTCTGGCAGGCCTGCCGCGAGCTGTTGCAGGAGAAAGCCCTGGCCGGTCGCGCCGCCAGCGCGCTCCAGCGCTTCCTCGAGCTTATCGACGCGCTGGCGCAGGAGACGGCCGATATGCCGCTGCACGTGCAGACCGACCGGGTGATTAAAGACTCCGGCCTGCGCCTGATGTATGAGCAGGAGAAGGGCGAGAAGGGCCAGACCCGTATCGAGAACTTAGAGGAGCTGGTGACGGCAACGCGCCAGTTCAGCTACAACGAAGAAGACGAAGATCTGATGCCGCTGCAGGCATTCCTCTCCCACGCCGCGCTGGAAGCGGGCGAAGGGCAGGCGGATACCTGGCAGGACGCGGTTCAGCTGATGACCCTGCACTCCGCGAAAGGGCTGGAGTTCCCGCAGGTGTTTATCGTCGGCATGGAAGAGGGGATGTTCCCGAGCCAGATGTCCCTCGATGAAGGCGGGCGCCTGGAAGAGGAGCGCCGTCTGGCGTACGTGGGCGTCACCCGTGCGATGCAAAAGCTGACGCTCACCTACGCGGAAACCCGCCGCCTGTATGGCAAAGAGGTCTACCACCGTCCGTCGCGCTTTATCGGCGAGCTGCCGGAGCAGTGCGTGGAAGAGGTGCGTCTGCGCGCCAGTATCAGCCGTCCGGTGAGCCATCAGCGCATGGGCACGCCAATCTCCGAGACCGATACCGGCTATAAGCTGGGGCAGCGCGTTCGCCATGCAAAATTCGGCGAGGGCACCATCGTGAATCTGGAGGGCAGCGGCGAGCACAGTCGTCTGCAGGTGGCGTTCCAGGGGCAGGGAATTAAATGGCTGGTAGCCGCTTACGCGAAGCTGGAAACGGTGTAACTTTCAGAAAAATATCATTATTTTGTAATTATCTGCTAGCCTTATATGTTGAGGGTGATTTATTGCTCATCAGCGTCCCGTTGCGTGTTGACGCCGCAGTTGCTGCTGGCGTAACATGCGCGCACGATTACGCTAAGAGGACATTCGCCTTGGACACACCCAGTACATACTGGCTCAATTCCCTGTCATCCAGGAACAACTCCTAAGGCTATCTCCTCACGCTGATGGCCTTAGTGGTTGTCAGCGACAAATATTCCCGTCGCGCTGAGTCAGGCTGTTTAATGGTCTGAAACCCAATTTGTTTCTGTGTGCCCACCGAACTGTCCGATATTTTTTGCATTGGGAGTCCCGGTCATGCTGAGCGCATTTCAACTGGAAAAAAACCGACTCACCCGGCTAGAAGCCGAGGAGTCACAACCCCTCATTGATGCCGTATGGGTGGATCTGGTCGAACCGGATGACGAAGAGCGTTTACGCGTTCAGTCAGAGCTTGGACAGAGCCTGGCTACCCGCCCGGAGCTGGAAGACATCGAAGCATCCGCCCGTTTCTTTGAAGATGAAGACGGCCTGCACATTCACTCCTTCTTCTTTTTTGAAGATGCGGAAGATCACGCGGGCAACTCCACCGTCGCTTTTACCATCCGCGATGGCCGCCTGTTTACCCTGCGCGAACGTGAACTGCCGGCGTTCCGCCTGTACCGCATGCGTGCCCGTAGCCAGGCGATGGTGGACGGCAACGCTTACGAGCTGCTGCTCGACCTGTTTGAAACCAAAATTGAACAGCTGGCGGATGAGATCGAGAACATCTACAGCGATCTGGAAAAGCTGAGCCGGGTGATTATGGAAGGGCATCAGGGGGATGAGTACGACGAAGCGCTCTCTACCCTGGCAGAGCTGGAAGATATCGGCTGGAAAGTGCGTCTGTGTCTGATGGATACCCAGCGCGCCCTGAACTTCCTGGTGCGTAAAGCGCGCCTGCCGGGCGGCCAGCTGGAACAGGCCCGTGAGATCCTGCGCGATATCGAATCCCTGCTGCCGCACAACGAATCCCTGTTCCAGAAGGTGAACTTCCTGATGCAGGCGGCGATGGGCTTTATCAACATCGAGCAGAACCGCATCATCAAGATCTTCTCGGTGGTCTCCGTGGTCTTCCTGCCGCCGACCCTGGTGGCCTCCAGCTACGGGATGAACTTTGAGTTTATGCCCGAGCTGAAGTGGAGCTTTGGCTATCCCGGCGCCATTGTCTTTATGATCCTCGCCGGGCTGGCGCCGTACCTCTACTTTAAGCGCCGCAACTGGCTGTAATGCTAAGCCCTCTCCCGCCGGGAGAGGGATATCACAACCCTTTGCGCGTCCTGCGCTGGGTATAGATCGCATCGGCAACGAAAATCGCCAGCGCCACCCAGATAAAGCCAAACGTCACCATCTTATCCGCTCCCGGCACCTCGCCGTAGAAGAGCACTGCCAGTAAGAACATCAGCGTTGGGCCAATGTACTGGAAGAAGCCCAGCGTGGAGAGGCGCAGGCGCGTGGCCGCGCCGGTAAAGCACAGCAGCGGAATGGTGGTGACCACGCCGGCAGCAATCAGCAACAGATTCAGCGACATCGGGTTGCTGGCCATATGGCTGGTGCTGCTGTCGGCGATGCCAAACAGGTAGATAGCGGCCACCGGCAGCAACCACAGGGTTTCGAACAGCATCCCGGTCTGGGCTTCGACGGCGATTTTTTTACGCACCAGGCCGTAGAAGGCGAAGCTGAAGGCCAGGCCGAGGGCGATAATCGGCAGCGAGCCGAAGGTCCAGAGCTGCACCAGTACGCCGCAGAAGGCCAGCAGTACCGCCAGCCACTGCATGCGGCGGAAGCGCTCCCCGAGGAAGATCATCCCCAGCACGATATTCACCAGCGGGTTGATAAAGTAGCCGAGGCTCGCTTCCAGCATGTGGTGATTATTCACCGACCAGATAAACAGCAGCCAGTTGCCGCCAATCAGCACCGCGGAGAGCGCCAGCAGGAAAATCTTCTTCGGCGTTTTTAGCAGGGTTTTCACCCCGGACCACTGGCGGCTGACGCTCATCAGCGCCACCATAAAGAAAAATGACCAGATAACGCGGTGGGTCAGAATTTCATCGGCGGGAACGTAGTAAATCAGCTTGAAGTAGGCGGGCGCGATACCCCAGATAAAATAAGCGGCAAGAGCGAGTAGCACGCCCTGCCGCGTCTGTTTAGCATCCATCAGTAAAATCCGTTACAGAAAAGTAACGCGATTTTACCCGATTTTACCGCCTCAACCCACCATATAAGTGGCGGTTGCGCTGGCGATATAAACCTGCTCTTCGTTGTGCAACTCCACCCGGGCGACCGCCACTTTATTACCGGCGCGCAGCAGGCTGCTGCTGGCGGTGAAGCGATTGCCGCGGCCCGGACGCAGATAATCGACCCTTAAGTCGATGGTACCCATCCTTGAGAGGCGCTGGCGCAGCTCATCTTCAGTGATGTTCTCGTGGCGGGTTAAGGTGCTGCCCACGCAGACCAGCCCGGCGGCGACATCCAGCGCGGAGGCGATAACCCCGCCGTGCAGAATACTCTGCGCCCAGTTGCCCACCATCATCGGCTGATTATTAAAACAGAGCTGAGCGAAATCTTTCTCGTAGCGCTCCAGCTCAAGCCCCAGGGCGCGGTTGAACGGCATATGGTAAACGAAGATCTCACCGACCAGCTTCAGGGCTTGTTCCGCAGTTAGCGTGGCTGACATGGCACGTCACATCCTTATTGTTAATAAAATGTTGATTTTATGCCTCGTCAATACGTTTTTCCACTTTCAGAAATGAGGATGCGGCAGAGCGTAAATAAATATGTAGAATGTGCGCAGCATAAATTATTTATAAAAACTATTTACCTGGAGAGCATCATCGATGCGGACGTATCTGGTTGGGTTATTTGCAGCGGCCGCGCTGCCCTTTACAGCATATGCGCAAGAAGCGACGGTAAAAGAGGTTCATGACGTACCGGCAGTACGCGGCAGCATTATTGCTAACATGCTGCAGGAGCATGACAACCCGTTTACCCTCTATCCCTATGAGAGCAACTATGTGCTCTATACGACCACCAGCGATCTCAATAAAGAGGCGATTAGCACCTATAACTGGTCTGATAATGCCCGTAAAGACGAAGTGAAGTTCCAGCTGAGCCTGGCCTTCCCGTTCTGGCGCGGCATTCTGGGGCCGAACTCGGTGCTGGGTGCCTCCTATACGCAGAAATCCTGGTGGCAACTCTCTAACAGCGGCGAATCCTCGCCGTTCCGTGAGACTAACTACGAACCGCAGCTGTTCCTCGGCTTTGCCACCGACTACGAGCTGGCCGGCTGGACCCTGCGCGACGTGGAATTTGGTTATAACCATGACTCTAACGGCCGCTCGGACCCTACCTCCCGCAGCTGGAACCGCCTGTACACCCGCCTGATGGCGCAGAACGGCAACTGGCTGGTGGAAGTGAAGCCCTGGTATGTGGTTGGCGATACCGACGACAACCCGGATATCACCAAATATATGGGTTACTACCAGCTCAAAGTTGGCTACCAGCTTGGCGAAGCGATACTGAGCGCGAAGGGGCAGTATAACTGGAACACCGGCTACGGCGGTGCGGAAGTGGGCCTGAGCTATCCGGTAAGCAAGCATGTGCGTCTCTATACGCAGGTCTACAGCGGCTATGGCGAGTCCCTTATCGACTACAACTTCAACCAGACCCGCGTCGGTGTGGGCGTGATGCTGAACGATCTTTTCTAGCCCCCTCGAATGTTTTTGTCTTAAACATTGAAGTTTCTCTCTCAGGCGCTGAAAATAGCGCCTGTTTTTATTTCAGGCAGGTGGTAAATGTGGCGCAGGCGGAAGTTTTGAATCAGGCATTGCTGGCTAAACAGGTGTTGCACGACACCTTTGGCTACCAGCAATTCCGTCCGGGCCAGGAGACCATCATCGACACCGCCCTTGCAGGGCGGGATTGTCTGGTGGTGATGCCCACCGGCGGCGGTAAATCCCTGTGTTATCAGGTGCCCGCGCTGGTGCTGGACGGGCTGACGGTAGTGGTCTCGCCGCTCATCTCGTTGATGAAAGACCAGGTGGACCAGCTGCTCGCCAACGGCGTAGCGGCGGCCTGCCTGAACTCGACGCAGACCCGCGAGCAGCAGCAGGAGGTGATGGCCGGCTGTCGTACCGGGCAGATCCGCCTGCTCTATATCGCGCCGGAACGCCTGATGCTGGATAACTTCCTCGACCATCTGGCGCACTGGAACCCGGTGCTGCTGGCGGTGGACGAAGCGCACTGCATCTCCCAGTGGGGGCACGATTTCCGCCCGGAATACGCCGCGCTCGGGCAGCTGCGCCAGCGCTTCCCTGAACTGCCGTTTATGGCGCTCACCGCCACTGCCGATGACACCACCCGTCAGGATATTGTTCGCCTGCTGGGGCTGAACGACCCCTATATTCAGGTCAGCAGCTTCGATCGCCCTAACATCCGCTATATGCTGATGGAGAAGTTCAAGCCGCTGGACCAGCTGCTGCGCTACGTCCAGGAGCAGCGCGGGAAATCGGGCATTATCTACTGCAACAGCCGGGCAAAAGTCGAAGACACCGCCGCTCGCCTGCAAAGCCGCGGCTTTAGCGCGGCGGCTTACCACGCCGGGCTGGAAAACCATATCCGCGCCGACGTGCAGGAGAAATTCCAGCGTGACGACCTGCAGATTGTGGTCGCCACCGTGGCGTTCGGAATGGGAATCAACAAGCCCAACGTGCGCTTTGTGGTGCATTTCGACATCCCGCGCAATATCGAATCCTACTATCAGGAGACCGGCCGCGCCGGGCGCGACGGTTTGCCTGCCGAAGCGATGCTGTTTTACGATCCGGCGGATATGGCCTGGCTGCGCCGCTGCCTGGAGGAGAAGCCCCAGGGGCAACTGCAGGATATCGAGCGCCACAAGCTGAACGCGATGGGCGCCTTTGCCGAAGCCCAGACCTGCCGCCGCCTGGTGCTGCTTAACTACTTTGGCGAAGGGCGACATGAGCCGTGCGGCAACTGTGATATCTGCCTCGATCCGCCCAAGCAGTACGATGGCCTGATGGACGCGCGTAAAGCGCTCTCCACCATCTATCGCGTCAATCAGCGTTTTGGTATGGGCTACGTGGTGGAGGTGCTGCGCGGCGCCAATAACCAGCGTATCCGCGAGATGGGCCACGACAAGCTGCCGGTGTACGGTATCGGCAAAGATCAGAGCCACGAGCACTGGGTAAGCATTATTCGCCAGCTGATCCACCTGGGGTTCGCCACGCAAAATATTGCCCAGCACTCCGCGCTACAGCTCACCGAAGCCGCGCGTCCGGTGCTGCGCGGTGAGATTACGCTTCAGCTCGCCGTACCGCGCGTGGTGGCCCTGAAGCCGCGCGTGATGCAAAAATCCTACGGCGGCAACTACGACCGCAAGTTGTTCGCCAAACTGCGCAAGCTGCGTAAGGCCATTGCCGACGAGGAGAATATCCCGCCGTACGTGGTCTTTAACGACGCGACGTTGATTGAAATGGCCGAGCAGATGCCGCTCAGTGCCAGCGAAATGCTTAGCGTTAACGGCGTGGGCACCCGCAAGCTGGAACGCTTCGGGAAAGAGTTTATGGCGCTTATCCGCTCCCACGCCGACGGTGATGATGAGGAGTAGTCAGCCGGGCTAAAAAGTGCCAGGATGATTGCTCTCTGAGTTATTTCCCCGCGAGCGAACTATGTTAATGCTATTTCTCACCGTGGCGCTGGTGCACCTCGTTGCGCTGATGAGCCCCGGCCCCGACTTTTTCTTTGTTTCTCAGACCGCCGTCAGCCGCTCCCGCAAAGAGGCGATGATGGGGGTGCTCGGTATCACCATGGGCGTGATGGTCTGGGCCGCCGTGGCGCTGCTCGGCCTGAACCTGATTCTGGCGAAAATGGCCTGGCTGCATAACATCATTATGGTGGGCGGTGGGCTCTATCTCTGCTGGATGGGCTACCAGATGCTGCGCGGCGCGCTGAAGAAAGAGGAGCAGGCACCGGCTGAGCCAAAGGTCGAGCTGGCAGCTGGCGGACGCAGCTTTGTGAAAGGGCTGCTGACGAACCTGGCGAATCCGAAAGCCATTATCTACTTCGGCTCCGTCTTCTCGCTGTTTGTTGGCGATAACGTAGGCGCGGGCGCGCGCTGGGGCATCTTCCTGCTGATCGTGGTGGAAACCTTCGCCTGGTTTACCCTGGTTGCGAGCCTGTTTGCCTTACCGGCCATGCGCCGCGGCTACCAGCGCGTGGCAAAGTGGATCGACGGCTTTGCCGGCGCGCTCTTCGCCGGCTTTGGTATTCATCTCATCATCTCTCGCTAAGCATGACGCGCTGACGCCAGCAGCGCGCCAACCAGCATAAACAGCGAACCGAACACTTTATTCAGGGCCTGCATCTGCTTAGGCCCTTTGATCCACGCCGCAATCCGCTGCGCCAGCGTCGCATAACCAATCATCACAATAATATCGACGATAATGGTGGTAGCCCCGAGCACCACGTACTGCATCACCTGAGGCTGATGCGGCACGATAAACTGCGGGAAGAGGGCGGCCAGAAAGACGATGCTCTTCGGGTTGGTGAGGTTCACAAATACCGCGCGCTTAAACAGACGGCCGCGCCCCTGGCTCACCGCGAGGGTGTTTAAATCCAGCGCACCGGCCGCGCGCCACTGCTGGATGCCGAGCCAAATCAGGTATGCCGCGCCCGCCCACTTCAGCACCTCAAAGGCCAGCACCGAGCGGGAGAAAAGGGTACCCAGACCAATTCCCACCAGCACGATATGAATACCCAGCCCGGTCTGCAAACCGGCAATGGAGGCCGCCGCGCCGCGGTAGCCGTGGCTGATGGAGGTGGTCATGGTATTAATGGCGCCAGAGCCCGGCGAAAGGCTGAGGATGATAGAGGTGAGCAGGTAGGCGAACCACCATTCGAAGGTCATTTGAAACTCCCGGAAGCGCTGTTTTTATGCCACAATACGCTAATGTCGGTTCGTTTTGTGACCCGGCGCGAAAAAACGATATTCCTTGGCTTACGGGGGTGGAAACCCGATGTTTCAGCAGAAAAAGGACTGGGAAACTCGAGAAAACGTATTTGCTGCTTTCTCCATGGGGCCATTGACCGATTTCTGGCGCCAGCGGGAGGAAGATGAGTTTACGGGCGTGGACAATGTGCCTGTACGCTTTGTGCGTTTCCGTGCTGAAGAGAACGACCGGGTTATTGTGGTCTGCCCGGGCAGGATAGAGAGCTACGTCAAATACGCCGAACTGGCCTATGACCTGTTCCACATGGGCTTTGATGTCCTGATCCTCGACCATCGCGGGCAGGGGCTCTCAGGGCGCATGCTGCCGGACACGCACCGTGGCCACGTGGACAACTTCAGCGACTATGTTGAGGATCTTGCCGCCTTCTGGCAGCAGGAGGTGCAGACGGGCCCGTGGCGTAAGCGGTACATTCTGGCCCACTCCATGGGGGGCGCAATCTCTACGCTGTTCTTACAGCGCCATGCGCATCAGTGCGATGCGATTGCCCTTTGCGCGCCGATGTTTGGTATCGTGATGCGTCTGCCGGAGTGGATGGTGCGTCATATTCTCGACTGGGCTGAGGGCCATCAGCGCATTCGTGAAGGCTATGCCATCGGCACCGGACGCTGGCGGGCACTGCCCTTTGCCATTAACGTGCTAACCCACAGCCGACAGCGCTACCGCCGTAATTTGCGCTTTTATGCCGATGAACCGCGCCTGCGGGTGGGTGGGCCAACCTACCACTGGGTGCGCGAAGGTATTCTCGCCGGGGAGCAGGCGCTCGCCGGAGCGGGGGAAGACGGGACGCCCACTCTGCTGCTGCAGGCGGAAGAGGAGCGGGTGGTGGATAACCGCATGCACGACCGCTTTTGTGAACTGCGCGCCGCCGCTGGTTACCCCTGTGAAGGGGGTCAACCGATGGTCATAAAAGGCGCGTACCATGAGATCCTTTTCGAAAAGGACGCCATGCGCTCAGCCGCACTGTACGCCATCGTCGAGTTTTTCGACCGGCATAACTGATATTCACCAGAGGTTAAATTTTCTTATGTACCAGGTTGTCGCGTCTGATTTAGATGGCACACTGCTCTCCCCCGACCACACCTTATCGCCTTACGCGAAAGAGACCCTGAAACTCCTGACCGCCCGTGGCGTGAACTTCGTCTTCGCCACCGGCCGCCACCACGTGGACGTGGGGCAGATCCGCGATAATCTGGATATCAAAGCCTATATGATCACCTCCAACGGTGCGCGCGTTCATGATACCGATGGCAACCTGATCTTCACCCACAACCTGGATCGCGATATCGCCGTCGATCTCTTTGGCGTGATGCACAACAGCCCGGATATCATCACTAACGTCTATCGCGACGATGAGTGGTTTATGAACCGTCACCGCCCGGACGAGATGCGCTTCTTCAAGGAGGCGGTGTTTAATTACTCCCTCTATGAGCCGGGCCTGCTGGATCCGGAAGGGATCAGCAAAGTCTTCTTCACCTGCGAAAGCCACGAAACGCTGCTGCCGCTGGAGCAGGCGATTAAGGCCCGCTGGGGCGATCGCGTGAACGTGAGCTTCTCGACGCTTACCTGTCTGGAAGTGATGGCGGGCGGGGTCTCCAAAGGCCACGCGCTGGAAGCGGTGGCAAAACGTCTGGGCTTTAGCCTGCAGGAGTGCATCGCTTTTGGTGACGGCATGAACGACGCCGAAATGCTCTCAATGGCGGGTAAAGGCTGCATCATGGAAAACGCCCACCAGCGCCTGAAGGATCTCCACCCGGAGCTGGAAGTTATCGGCACCAACGCCGACAACGCGGTGCCGAAATACCTGCGTAAGCTGTTCCTTGAATAATCTTCATTTGGTCGTTTAACGTTCAGTTGTCAACCAAAGAGTTCGCTACAATGCCTGTCCATCTTTTCAAGAGACAAGCATTGTGGCGCTACTCATCATCACCACTATCCTGTGGGCCTTCTCGTTCAGCCTGATCGGTGAATACCTCGCCGGACACGTCGATAGCTACTTTTCTGTGCTGATGCGCGTGGGGCTGGCGGCGCTGGTGTTCCTGCCGTTTCTGCGCCCGCGCGGGCAGACGCTCAAAACCATCCTGCTGTATATGCTGGTGGGGGCGATGCAGCTCGGCATCATGTATCTGTTCAGCTTCCGGGCCTACGTCTACCTGTCGGTATCGGAGTTTCTGCTCTTTACGGTGCTGACGCCACTCTACATCACCCTGATTTACGACCTGCTCAGCAGACGTCGGCTGCGCTGGGGCTACCTGCTGAGCGCGGCGCTGGCGGTGGTGGGGGCGGCCATTATTCGCTACGACAAGGTCAGCGACCACTTCTGGACCGGGCTGATGTTCGTCCAGCTCGCCAATATCAGCTTTGCCATCGGCATGGTGGGCTATAAGCGCCTGATGGAGACCCGCCCGATGCCGCAGCACAACGCCTTCGCCTGGTTTTATATGGGGGCGGCGATTGTGGCGGTGGTAGCATGGTTTATGCTGGGCAATCCGCAAAAGCTGCCCACCACCACGCTGCAGTGGAGCGTGCTGATCTGGCTTGGAGTAGTGGCCTCGGGGCTGGGTTACTTTATGTGGAACTACGGCGCCACCCAAGTGGACGCCGGGACGCTGGGCATTATGAACAACGTGCATGTGCCTGCCGGGCTGCTGGTGAATCTCGCCATCTGGCAGGAGCAGCCGCACTGGCCGAGCTTTATTGTTGGGGGAGCGGTGATCCTGGCGTCACTGTGGGTACATCGCCGCTGGGTCGCTCCGCGCTCCGCACAAACGGCAGATGATCGCACGCGTGGTTCCGCGCTGAACGAATAAACGCCTCCGTCACCGGCTGACGCTGCTCGCCGTCGCGCACGGCGGCGTACAGCCGGCTCCACAGACCTTCGCCCAGGGTTTTAGTTACTACCAGGCCCTGGCGCTCAAAACTCTCGACCACCCAGTGCGGCAGCGCCGCGATACCCATATTTGCCGCCACCATCTGAATCAACAGCAGGGTGTTATCCACGCTTTTCAGCTGTGGGCTGATGCCTGCCGGCTGCAGGAAGTGGCGCCAGATATCCAGCCGGATGCGCTGTACCGGATAGATAAGCAGCGTTTCGCTGGCGAGATCTTCCGGGGTGATGCGGGTTTTGCTGGCTAAGGGATGATCCGGCGCCAGCACCAGGCGCACTTCAAAATCAAACATCGGCGTATAGTGCAGCCCGCTGCGCGGCAGAATATCTGAGGTCATCACCAGGTCCAGCTCACCATGCTGCAAAGAGGGCTGCGGGTCGAAGGTGACGCCGGATTTAAAGTCCATCTCCACCTGCGGCCACTTCTGGCGGAAGTTCTCAAGCGCCGGGGTCAGCCACTGAATACAGCTGTGACACTCAATAGCGATACGCAGTTTAGTTTGCTGCGGCTCGTTGCAGGACTGGAGGGCGCTGGCGATCTGCGGCAAGACCTGATTAGCCAGCTGAAGCAGGATCTCCCCCTGCGGCGTAAAGCGCAGGGGCTGACTTTTACGCACAAAAAGACGAAAGCCAAGGCGCTGTTCCAGATCGCTGAACTGGTGAGAAAGGGCAGACTGGGTCTGATGCAGCGTGGCCGCCGCCGCCGCCAGAGAACCGCAGTTCCGCAACGCTTGTAGCGTTTTCAGGTGTTTTATCTCGATCATGAAAGTCCTTCACTTCGCCATGAACATATTGCGCTTGAGGAATATACAGTACCTTTACATTATGGAAGTGTAAACATCTGGACGTCTAAATCCTGAAAATTCCATAAGGGGCATATCATGACAATCCGCAGCCACACCCTCGGTTTTCCACGCGTCGGCCTTCGTCGCGAGCTGAAAAAGGCACAAGAGAGCTACTGGGCGGGCAACGCCACCCGTGAGGAGCTGCTGGCGGTAGGGCGCGAGCTGCGCGCCCGCCACTGGCAGCAGCAAAAGCAGGCGGGCATCGATCTGCTGCCGGTGGGCGATTTCGCCTGGTACGACCATGTTCTGACTACCAGCCTGCTGCTTGGAAACGTGCCGGCTCGTCATCAGAACAGCGATGGCTCGGTGGATATCGATACCCTGTTCCGCATCGGCCGGGGCCGGGCACCCACCGGCGAGCCGGCGGCGGCAGCGGAAATGACTAAATGGTTTAACACTAACTACCACTACATGGTGCCGGAGTTCGTCAAAGGCCAGCAGTTCAAACTGACCTGGACCCAGCTACTGGATGAAGTGGACGAAGCCCTGGCCCTGGGCCACAAGGTCAAACCTGTCCTGCTGGGGCCGGTGACGTACCTGTGGCTGGGGAAAGTGAAGGGGGAACAGTTTGACCGCCTGAGCCTGCTCAACAACATCCTGCCGGTGTACCAGCAGGTGCTGACTGAGCTGGCGAAGCGCGGCGTCGAGTGGGTACAGATTGACGAGCCGGCGCTGGTGCTCGAGCTGCCACAGGCCTGGCTGGAGGCGTATCAACCGGCTTACGACGCGCTCGCGGGCCAGGTGAAGCTGCTGCTGACCACTTACTTTGAAGGCGTCACGCCAAACCTCGACACCATCACCGCGCTGCCGGTGCAGGGGCTGCACGTGGATCTGGTCTATGGCCAGGATGACGTTGCCGAACTGCACCATCGCCTGCCAGGTGACTGGCTGCTCTCCGCCGGTCTGGTCAATGGCCGCAACGTCTGGCGCGCCGATCTAACGGAAAAATATAAACAAATTAAGGATATCGTCGGTAAACGCGAACTGTGGGTGGCCTCGTCCTGTTCCCTGCTGCACAGCCCCATCGATCTGAGCGTGGAAACCCGTCTGGATGCGGAGGTGAAGAGCTGGTTTGCCTTCGCCCTGCAAAAATGTGAAGAGCTGGCCCTGCTGCGCGACGCGCTAAACAGCGGCGACACGGCGGCGATTAGCGCATGGAGCGCCCCTGTTCAGGCGCGTCGCCACTCTGTCCGGGTACATAATCCGGCAGTGGAAAAGCGCCTGGCGGCCATCACCGCGCAAGACAGCCAGCGCCAGAGCGCTTATGAAGTACGAGCGACAGCCCAGCGCACCCGCTTTAACCTGCCGGCATGGCCCACCACCACTATCGGCTCCTTCCCGCAGACCACCGAAATTCGCGGCCTGCGCCTGGACTTTAAAAAGGGCAATCTGGATGCCAGCCACTACCGCACCGGTATCGCCGAACATATCAAGCAGGCAATCGTTGAGCAGGAGCGCCTGGGGCTGGACGTGCTGGTGCACGGTGAAGCCGAGCGTAACGACATGGTGGAGTACTTTGGTGAACATCTGGAGGGCTTTGTCTTTACCCAAAACGGTTGGGTGCAGAGCTACGGTTCACGCTGCGTGAAGCCGCCGATCGTCATTGGCGACGTAAGCCGCCCGGAGGCGATCACCGTGGAGTGGGCGAAGTATGCCCAGTCTCTGACCGACAAACCGGTGAAGGGGATGCTGACCGGCCCGGTGACCATTCTCTGCTGGTCCTTCCCGCGCGAAGATGTGACCCGCGAAACCATCGCCAAACAGATCGCGCTGGCGCTGCGTGATGAGGTCGCCGATCTGGAAGCCGCAGGCATCGGCATCATCCAGATTGACGAGCCGGCCCTGCGCGAAGGGCTGCCCCTGCGGCGCAGCGACTGGGATGCTTATCTGGCATGGGGCGTGGAGGCGTTTCGCCTCACCGCCGCGGTGGCCAAGGACGAGACCCAGATCCATACCCACATGTGTTACTGCGAATTTAACGACATTATGGAGGCCATCGCGGCGCTGGATGCGGACGTGATCACCATCGAGACCTCGCGTTCTGATATGGAGCTGCTGGAGGCATTCGAAGCCTTCGACTACCCGAATGAGATCGGGCCCGGGGTGTACGACATCCACTCCCCAAACGTGCCCGACGTGGAGTGGATTGAGAGCCTGCTGCAAAAAGCGGCGCAGCGTATCCCGCCGGAGCGGCTGTGGGTGAACCCGGACTGCGGCCTGAAAACCCGCGGCTGGCCGGAGACGCGCGCGGCGCTGGCGAACATGGTGAAAGCCGCGCAGAACCTGCGTCAGGCCTGATGAACCAGAGGCCCGGACAGGCATAGCGCCCCCGGGCCCTCGGTTTAACCTTTTTTCGCGCCGTACTGGCTAAACCACGCCAGCATGCGCTGCCAGCCATCTCTGGCCGACTCTTCGTGATAGCTCGGACGGTAATCGGCGTTGAAGGCGTGGCCCGCATCGGGATAAATCACGATCTCGGCCTCTGCATTGGCGGCGCGCAGGGCGTGGCGCATGGTCTCAACGGTATCCAGCGGAATGCCGGTATCCTGGCCGCCGTACAGCCCCAGCACCGGCGCATTGAGATCGGTGGCGATATCCACCGGATGCTTCGGCGAATTAAGGGTCTTTTCACCCACCAGCTTGCCGTACCAGGCCACCGCGGCCTTCAACTGCGGATTATGCGCGGCATACAGCCAGCTGATGCGCCCACCCCAGCAGAAGCCGGTTATCAGCAGACGATGCGAATCGCCGCCGTTGCGCGCCGCCCAGTTGGCGACATGGTCGAGATCCGCCATCACCTGGGCATCCGGCACTTTGCTCACCAGATTGGCGAACAGGGTTGGGATATCGCTGTAATCATTAGGATCGCCCTGGCGGAAGTAGAGCTCCGGCGCCACGGCCAGAAAACCCTCCAGCGCCAGACGGCGGCAGATATCGCGAATATGCTCATGCACGCCAAAGATCTCCTGCACCACAATCACAATCGGCAGGGGACCTTGCGCATCCTTCGGGCGGGCATGATAAGCGGGCATATTATCGCCCTGGGTTGGGATTGAGGTTTCACCGGCGATAATCGCCTGTTCCGGTGTGGTAACAACCGTTGCGGCCTGCGGGCCGGCGGCGGGGGCAAAACCGGTTTTTTCAGTCATGGCATTCTCCGTACCAATAGGTGCTTATAAATATAGACTGCAGGTAATGAATCCACAGTGCCCGAAAGCGGCTATCTTTTGTCCTGAAGCCGCTTATGTATGATTGTTAATGTGATGTATATCTCTTTCTAATGGAAATTTAATGCAAACATTTTCATTCATGGTGAGGTATGTCACGAAATTCAGGCCGTTGCTTCTGTAGAGTACCGTTTTACTTCTGCTGACAAACCGACCCACAGAGGAGTCACCTATGTCCAAGTCTGATGTTTTTCATCTCGGCCTCACTAAAAATGATTTACAAGGGGCTACGCTCGCTATCGTCCCGGGCGATCCGGAGCGTGTGGAAAAGATCGCCGCGCTGATGGATAAGCCGGTTAAGCTGGCATCCCATCGCGAATTTACCACCTGGCGCGCTGAGCTGGACGGTAAAGCCGTTATCGTCTGCTCCACCGGTATCGGCGGCCCCTCTACCTCCATCGCCGTTGAAGAGCTGGCGCAGCTGGGCATCCGTACGTTCCTGCGTATCGGCACCACCGGCGCTATTCAGCCGCATATCAACGTTGGCGACGTGCTGGTGACCACCGCGTCCGTCCGTCTGGATGGGGCAAGCCTGCACTTTGCGCCGATGGAGTTCCCGGCCGTGGCCGACTTCGCGTGTACCACCGCGCTGGTGGAAGCGGCGAAATCCGTGGGCGCCACCACCCACGTCGGCGTAACTGCCTCATCCGATACCTTCTATCCGGGCCAGGAGCGTTACGACACCTTCTCCGGCCGCGTGGTAAGCCGCTTTAAAGGCTCGATGGAAGAGTGGCAGTCCATGGGCGTGATGAACTACGAAATGGAATCAGCCACCCTGCTGACCATGTGCGCAAGCCAGGGCCTGCGTGCCGGTATGGTGGCGGGCGTGATCGTTAACCGCACCCAGCAGGAGATCCCGAACGCCGAAACCATGAAGCAGACCGAAAGCCACGCGGTGAAAATCGTGGTGGAAGCGGCGCGTCGTCTTCTCTAAATTTGTCTCTCTCCCGCAAAGGCCGATCCGTTCGGCCTTTTTCTTTTGCGTAACCCCTCGCAGAAAACCCTTTCCAGGGTGGACGTTTATACAGCACAATCTTATTTTGTGCCGGTAGTAGCTTGATGCAGGGGACGTTGTGGATATCTCAGTCATTTTTTATGCCGTTGTGGCACTGATGAGCGTGGGGGTGGGTTGGCTTTTTGCCAGCTATCAGCATGCGCAGCAAAAAGCCGACCAGCTGGCGGAACGTGAAGAGATCGTGGCCGAGCTCAGCGCCGTCAGGCAGCAGGTGGCTCAAAGCGCCCACTGGCGCGATGAGTGCGAGCTGCTGAACAACGAACTGCGCAACCTGCGCGATATCAACACCTCGCTGGAGGCCGATCTTCGCGAAGTGACGACCCGCCTTGAATCCACCCAACTGCATGCGGAAGACAAAATCCGCCAGATGATGAACAGCGAGCAGCGCCTGAGCGAGCAGTTTGAAAACCTCGCGAACCGCATTTTTGAACAGAGTAACCGCCGGGTTGATGAACAGAACCGCCAGAGCCTGCACGGCCTGCTTACCCCCCTGCGGGAACAGCTGGACGGCTTTCGCCGCCAGGTGCAGGACAGCTTTGGCCAGGAGGCGCGGGAGCGCCACACCCTGGCGCATGAGATCCGCAATTTGCAGCAGCTGAATGCGCAGATGGCGCAGGAGGCAATAAACCTCACCCGCGCGCTGAAGGGCGACAACAAAACCCAGGGCAACTGGGGCGAAGTGGTGTTAACCCGCGTGCTGGAGGCCTCCGGCCTGCGCGAGGGCTACGAGTACGAAACCCAGGTCAGCATCGAGACCGACAACCGCGCACGCATGCAGCCGGACGTTATTGTGCGGTTGCCCCAGGGTAAAGACGTGGTCATCGACGCCAAAATGACGCTGGTGGCCTACGAGCGCTATTTCAACGCCGAGGATGAGTACACCCGCGAATCTGCCCTGCAGGAGCACATCGCCTCGGTTCGCAGCCATATCCGCCTGCTGGGGCGTAAAGATTATCAGCAGCTGCCCGGCCTGCGCTCGCTCGACTACGTGCTAATGTTTATACCGGTCGAACCCGCCTTTTTACTGGCGCTCGACCGGCAGCCGGAGCTCATCACCGAGGCGCTGAAAAACAACATTATGCTGGTCAGCCCCACCACGCTGCTGGTGGCGCTGCGCACCATCGCCAACCTGTGGCGTTACGAGCACCAGAGCCGCAACGCCCAGCAGATCGCCGATCGCGCCAGTAAGCTCTACGACAAAATGCGCCTGTTTGTGGACGATATGTCCGCCATCGGCCAGAGCCTGGACCGGGCTCAGGATAACTACCGCCAAGCCATGAAGAAACTGACCTCCGGGCGCGGCAACCTGTTGGCGCAGGCCGAGTCGTTCCGCACCCTGGGCGTGGAGGTGAAGCGCGAGATTAATCCGGAATTGGCGGAGCTCGCTACGTCGCAGGATGAAGAGTATCGCCTGCGCGAAGCGAACGGCGCGCAAAAATCGGTCAGCGAAGACAACGGCTTAGCTGACAATTTAGCAACAGAATCTCCCCTGACGCGCTATTCTCAGGGGGGTTGAATCGTAGGGCAAATCCGCCCAATCTGTTACACTTCTCAAACATTTGATTGATAAGCAGGCTCTAAGATGGTTGAAGATTCACAAGACACGACGCACTTTGGCTTTCAGACCGTCGCCAAAGCGCAAAAGGCTGACATGGTGGCCCACGTATTTCATTCCGTGGCGGCGAAGTACGATGTGATGAATGACCTGATGTCATTTGGCATTCATCGCTTGTGGAAACGCTTCACTATTGATTGCAGCGGCGTACGTCGTGGGCAAACGGTGCTGGACCTCGCAGGCGGGACCGGCGACCTGACCGCTAAATTCTCACGTCTGGTGGGTGAAACCGGCCGTGTAGTACTGGCGGATATCAACGACTCAATGCTGAAAATGGGGCGTGAAAAACTGCGCAACATCGGCGTGGTGGGCAACGTAGAGTATGTGCAGGCAAACGCCGAGGCGCTGCCGTTCCCGGATAACACCTTCGACTGCATCACCATCTCCTTCGGTCTGCGTAACGTCACCGATAAAGAGAAAGCGCTGCGCTCCATGTACCGTGTCCTGAAGCCGGGCGGCCGCCTGCTGGTGCTTGAGTTTTCCAAACCCGTTATCGAACCCCTGAGCAAAGCGTATGACGCTTACTCTTTCCATATTCTGCCGCGTATTGGCGAAGTGGTTGCCAACGATGCGGACAGCTATCGCTATCTGGCGGAATCCATCCGTATGCACCCCAATCAGGACACCCTGAAGGCGATGATGCAGGACGCGGGCTTCGACAATGTTGATTACTTCAACATGACGGCGGGCGTGGTTGCTCTGCACCGCGGTTATAAGTTCTGAGTGGAGGTGGCGGATGCCTGTTAAACCCTTAATCTCTGCCGGCGTAGAAAACGTACTCAATACCTTTCTGTATCGCTCGCCTGCGCTGAAGGCGGCGCGCCAGCGTCTGAACGGTAAAGTGCTGCGCGTGGTGTTAAAAGAGTTCTCCACGCCACTGGTACTGGTTTTCAGCGAACGTCAGCTTGACGTGCTGGGGGAGTGGGAAGGCGAAGCTGACTGCTCTGTGATTACCCGTATGAGCGTGCTGCCGAAGCTGCGTGACCGCCAACAGCTCACCGCCCTGATCCGCAGCGGCGAGCTGGAAGTGCAGGGCGATCTGCAGGTGGTGCAAAACTTCGTGGCGTTAACCGATCTGGCGGAGTTCGATCCGGCAGAAATTCTGGCACCCTATACCGGCGATATCGCCGCCGAGAGCATCAGTAAGGTGCTGCGCGGTGGCGCCTCTCTCCTGCAAAAAGGGTTTACACGCCAGCAGCGCTATGTGGCTGATGTGCTGACCGAAGAGTGGCGCATGGCCCCCGGTCCGCTGGAAACGGCATGGTTCGCCGAAGAGACTGCCGCCGTTGAGCGCGCCGTTGAGGCGCTGGCTAAACGGTTAGAAAAACTGGAGGGCAAATGACGCCTGGTGAAATTCGGCGCCTCTACTTTATCATCCGCACTTTTTTAAGCTACGGGCTTGATGAACTGATCCCCCGCCTTCGTATTACACTGCCGCTGCGCCTCTGGCGGCGCACGCTGTTCTGGATGCCAAACCGCCATAAAGATCGCCTGCTGGGCGAACGCCTGCGCCTGGCATTACAGGAGCTTGGGCCGGTCTGGATCAAATTAGGCCAGATGCTCTCAACCCGTCGCGATCTTTTCCCGCCGCAGATAGCCGACCAGCTGGCGCTGCTGCAGGACAAAGTCGCCCCCTTCGATGGCGTGCTGGCAAAGCAGCAAATCGAGAAAGCGATGGGCGATATCCCCATTGAAACCTGGTTTGATGATTTTGACATCCAGCCGCTGGCCTCCGCCTCTATTGCCCAGGTACATACCGCGCGGCTGAAAGAGAACGGTAAAGAGGTGGTCATTAAGGTTATCCGTCCGGATATCCTGCCGATCATCCGCGCCGACATGCGGCTTATCTATCGTCTGGCACGCTGGGTGCCGCGTCTGCTGCCGGATGGCCGCCGCCTGCGCCCGCTGGAAGTGGTGCGCGAATATGAAAAAACCCTTATCGATGAGCTGAACCTGCTGCGCGAATCCGCCAACGCCATTCAGCTGCGCCGTAACTTTGAAAACAGCCCGATGCTTTATGTGCCGGAAGTTTATTCTGACTACTGCAGTCAGGAGATGATGGTAATGGAGCGCATCTACGGCATTCCGGTCTCTGATGTTGCCGCTCTGGAAAAGCAGGGCACCAACATGAAGCTGCTGGCCGAGCGCGGCGTACAGGTCTTCTTTACCCAGGTCTTCCGCGACAGCTTCTTCCATGCCGATATGCACCCGGGCAATATTTTCGTCAGCTATGAGCATCCTGATGATCCGCAATATATCGGCATCGACTGCGGTATCGTTGGCTCGCTGAACAAAGAGGATAAGCGCTACCTGGCCGAGAACTTTATCGCCTTCTTCAACCGCGATTACCGCAAAGTGGCCGAACTGCACGTCGATTCCGGCTGGGTGCCGCCGGACACCAACGTTGAGGAGTTTGAGTTCGCCATCCGTACCGTTTGCGAACCTATCTTCGAGAAACCTCTGGCGGAGATCTCGTTTGGCCACGTGCTGCTGAACCTGTTCAATACTGCCCGCCGCTTCAATATGGAAGTGCAGCCGCAGCTTGTTTTACTGCAAAAAACATTACTTTACGTTGAGGGCGTAGGCCGCCAGCTCTATCCTCAGTTAGACTTGTGGAAGACGGCGAAACCCTTCCTGGAGTCCTGGATCAAAGACCAGGTCGGCTTACCCGCGCTCACCCGCTCGCTGAAAGAAAAAGCACCGTTCTGGATCGAAAAGATGCCGGAGATCCCGGAGCTGATTTACGACAGTTTGCGTCAGAGCAAGAACTTGCAGCACAGTGTCGATAAAATCGCTCGCGAGCTGCAAACCAATCACGTTCGTCAGGGTCAGTCCCGTTACCTTTTCGGTATTGGCGCGACCCTGCTCTTAAGCGGTACGCTGTTGTTGATTAATCGTCCTGACTGGGAGATGGCACCCGCCTGGCTAATGGCCGCAGGGCTGGTAGTCTGGCTTGCCGGCTGGCGTAAAACGCGCTGATTTGCGCGGTCGCATCACGTATACTGCGCGCTTAATATCTAATGATTTCTAACTGAGGAAGATGTATGGGTGGTATCAGTATCTGGCAATTAGTGATTATTGCCGTCATCGTTGTGCTGCTGTTCGGCACTAAAAAACTCGGTTCTATCGGTTCCGATCTGGGCGCTTCCATTAAAGGCTTTAAGAAAGCCATGGGCGATGATGAAAATAAGCAGGATAAAACCAGTCAGGACGCTGAGTTCCCTGCCAAAACCCTCGCTGAAAAACAGGTTGATGCTAAAAAGGAAGATGCAAAACGCCACGATAATGAGCAGGTGTAAGTCGTGTTCGATATTGGTTTTAGTGAACTGCTGCTGGTATTCGTGATTGGCCTCATTGTGCTGGGGCCACAGCGTCTGCCGGTGGCCGTGAAAACGGTAGCCGGTTGGGTGCGCGCCCTGCGCTCGCTGGCGACCACGGTGCAGAACGAACTGACGCAGGAACTCAAGCTGCAGGAGTTTCAGGACAGCCTGAAAAAGGTTGAGAAGGCGAGCATGGAAAACCTGACGCCAGAACTGAAAGCCTCGATGGACGAGCTGCGCGAAGCCGCTGAGTCGATGAAACGCACCTACAGCGTTAACGATCCGGAAAGAGCAAGCGACGAAGCTAACACCATCCGTAACCCGCTGGTGAAAGACAACGAAGCGCAGCACGAAGGCGTAACGCCTGCCAGCGCCGAGCATCAGGCCAGTTCGCCTGAACAGACGCCAGCCGACGCTCCCGGCAAAAAACCGGAGCAGACCGCAGCGCCCGCCGCTAAGGCCGCAGCTGCTCCCGCAGCCGACCCCGAACCTTCCACCTCGTCGAGTGATAAAGCGTAAACATGGCAGTAGATGAAACTCAACCGCTGATTACGCACCTGATTGAGCTGCGTAAACGCCTGCTGAACTGCATTATCGCGGTTTGCATCATTTTCTTAGGGCTGGTCTATTTCGCTAACGACATCTATCAGGTGGTCTCTTCCCCCCTGATTAAACAGATGCCGCTGGGCGCGACCATGATTGCCACCGACGTGGCCTCGCCGTTCTTTACCCCCATTAAGCTGACCTTCTGGGTATCGCTGATTGCCTCTGCGCCGGTCATTTTGTATCAGGTATGGGCCTTTGTGGCGCCCGCCCTCTACAAACATGAACGCCGTCTGGTGATCCCGCTGCTGGTTTCCAGTTCACTGCTGTTCTATATCGGCATGGCGTTCGCCTACTTTGTGGTCTTCCCGCTGGCGTTTGGATTCTTAACCCATACCGCACCGGAAGGGGTGCAGGTCTCCACCGATATCGCCAGCTACCTCAGCTTTGTCATGGCCCTGTTTATGGCCTTTGGCGTTGCCTTTGAGGTGCCGGTTGCCATCGTGCTGCTCTGCTGGGTGGGCATCACCACGCCTGCCGATCTGCGTAAAAAACGCCCCTATATTCTGGTCGGTGCCTTTGTAGTCGGTATGCTGCTGACGCCGCCGGACGTCTTCTCGCAAACCCTGCTGGCGATCCCGATGTACTGCCTGTTCGAGGTAGGGGTGTTCTTCTCGCGCTTCTACGTTGGCAAAGGTCGCCATCACCGGGACGAAGACGATCCCGAAGAAACCACAGAAGAGTAAAACCAGCCGCCCGTCAGGGCGGTTGTTATATGGGAGTAACCATGTTTGATATCGGCCTGAATCTGACCAGTTCACAGTTTGCCAAAGATTGCGATGAAGTAGTGGCGCGGGCATTTGCCGCCGGGGTTAACGGCCTGCTGCTGACCGGCACTAATCTGCATGAAAGCGAGCAGGCGCAGCGGCTGGCCGCGCGCTATCCCCACTGCTGGTCAACCGCCGGGGTGCATCCGCACGACAGCAGCAGCTGGACGCCAGAGAGCGCCGATACGCTGCGCGCGCTGGCCCGCACTGAGCAGGTGGTGGCTATTGGTGAATGCGGTCTCGATTTTAACCGTAACTTTTCCACTTCCGCCGAGCAGGAGCTGGCTTTTACCGCCCAGCTGGCGCTGGCGGCAGAGTTGAATATGCCGGTGTTTATGCACTGTCGGGATGCCCATTCACGTTTTCTTGAGCTGCTCGAACCCTGGCTGGATAAGCTGCCCGGTGCCGTGCTGCACTGCTTTACCGGCTCCCGCCAGCAGGCGGTGGAGTGCCTTGATAAAGGCTTATATCTCGGGATAACCGGCTGGGTCTGCGATGAAAGGCGCGGGCTTGAGCTGCGGGAGCTGCTGCCGGTTATCTCGGCAGACAGGCTGCTTATCGAAACGGATGCGCCTTATCTGCTGCCGCGCGATATGACGCCAAAACCGGCCTCGCGGCGCAATGAGCCTGCTTATCTGGGGCATATTCTGGCGCGCGTGGCCTACTGGCGCGGCGAAGAGGCCGCATGGCTGGCGGCGCAGACGGATGACAACGTGCGCCGTCTGTTCGGGGTAAGCTTTTAAACTTTGCGAAACGCGGTGTTTTTAACGCTCTGCCGGACCTGCTTGTTCAGCAGGTTGAGCAGCAGCATAGAGCGTGCCTCGCCGTCGGGCTCGGAGAAGATGGCGACCAACCCCTCAAATGCCCCTTCGGTGATCACCACGTTATCGCCGGTATAAGGGGTATCCGGGTCGGTGATGTTCTCTGGCTTATAGATCGAGAGCTGGTGAATGACCGACGAGGGGACCACCGCCGGATGCGCGCCAAAACGCACAAAGTGGCTTACGCCGCGCGTCGCGCTAATGGTGGTGGTATGGATCACCTCCGGGTCAAACTCCACGAACAGGTAGTTCGGGAAAAGCGGCTCGTTCACCATCGTGCGTTTGCCGCGCTGTATCTTTTCAAGCGTGATCGTCGGCGTCAGGCAGTTGACCGACTGACGTTCAAGATGTTCCTGCGCGCGCTGAAGCTGACCGCGTTTGCAATACAGTAAATACCAGGCCTGCATAATCACTCTTTCCCCTAATTCCGGGCGCAAGCATACCAAAACCCAGGCGGGATCGCTAAGTTGATTATAATGGCCGGGCAGAAAGCACAAGGCGAAAGTTCACGCTAATTTAACAAAAATACAGCATCGCGCGGGCTTACGCCGTATAATGAAGCGCTTACCGAGAGGCCAAGATTAACTGCATGAAATACAACGATCTACGCGACTTCCTGACGCTGCTGGAAAAGCAGGGCGAACTCAAACGTATTACGCTTCCTGTTGATCCCTATCTGGAAATGACAGAAATCGCCGACCGCACCCTGCGTGCCGGTGGTCCGGCGCTGCTGTTTGAAAACCCTAAAGGGTACGACATGCCGGTGCTCTGTAACCTTTTTGGCACGCCGAAGCGCGTGGCGATGGGGATGGGGCAGGAAGATGTCAGCGCGTTACGTGAAGTGGGTAAGCTGCTGGCCTTCTTAAAAGAGCCGGAGCCACCCAAAGGTTTCCGCGATCTCTTCGATAAGCTGCCGCAGTTTAAGCAGGTGCTGAACATGCCGACCAAACGGCTGCGCGGTGCCCCCTGCCAGCAGAAGATTATCGAAGGCGATGCGGTGGATCTGACCCGTATTCCCATTATGCAGTGCTGGCCGGAAGATGCCGCCCCGCTCATCACCTGGGGGCTGACGGTAAGCCGCGGCCCGCATAAAGAGCGCCAGAATCTTGGCATCTATCGCCAGCAGTTAATCGGTAAAAATAAACTCATTATGCGCTGGCTGTCGCATCGCGGCGGTGCGCTTGATTTTCAGGAGTGGTGCGCGGCCCATCCGGGCGAGCGCTTCCCGGTCTCCGTGGCGCTGGGGGCCGATCCGGCCACTATTCTCGGCGCCGTGACGCCGGTGCCGGATACCTTGTCGGAATATGCCTTTGCTGGCCTGCTGCGCGGGACGAAAACCGAAGTGGTGAAGTGTATCTCCAACGATCTGGAGGTGCCCGCCAGCGCTGAGATCGTGCTGGAAGGCTACATCGAGCCGGGCGAGATGGCGCCGGAAGGACCCTACGGTGACCACACCGGTTATTACAACGAAGTCGATGACTTCCCGGTCTTTACCGTGACCCACATTACCCAGCGTGAAGATGCCATTTACCACTCCACCTATACCGGCCGTCCGCCGGATGAACCGGCGGTGCTCGGCGTGGCGCTGAACGAAGTCTTTGTGCCGATCCTGCAAAAGCAGTTCCCGGAGATTGTCGACTTCTATCTGCCGCCGGAAGGTTGCTCCTACCGTCTGGCCGTGGTCACTATCAAGAAGCAGTATGCGGGCCATGCCAAGCGCGTGATGATGGGCGTCTGGTCCTTCCTGCGCCAGTTTATGTATACCAAATTTGTTATCGTCTGCGATGATGACGTCAACGCCCGCGACTGGAACGACGTTATCTGGGCCATTACCACCCGTATGGATCCGGCGCGCGATACCGTGTTAGTTGAAAACACGCCGATTGATTATCTGGACTTTGCCTCGCCGGTCTCCGGTCTTGGCTCAAAAATGGGACTGGATGCCACCAATAAATGGCCCGGCGAAACCCAGCGTGAATGGGGTCGACCGATCAAAAAAGATCCTGAGGTGACGGCGCGAATTGACGCGATCTGGGATGAACTGGCCATAATGAATAACGGTAGGCCGGATTCCGACCGTTAAGCCCTGTAGACTTACCGACAGACAGAGAGAGCGAATGACAACCTTAAGCTGTAAAGTGACCTCGGTAGACGCTATCACCGACACCGTATATCGCGTCCGTTTAGTGCCTGAAGCGGCCTTCTCTTTCCGCGCCGGCCAGTATCTGATGGTGGTGATGGATGAGCGTGATAAGCGTCCTTTCTCGATGGCCTCTACGCCCGCCGAGCAGGAATTTATCGAGCTGCACATTGGTGCGTCTGAGCTGAACCTGTATGCCATGGCGGTAATGGATCGCATTCTGAAAGAGCGCCAAATCGAAATTGATATCCCGCACGGCGAAGCCTGGCTGCGCGATGACGAAGAGCGTCCGCTGATCCTGATTGCCGGCGGCACCGGCTTCTCTTACGTGCGCTCTATTCTGCTGACCGCGCTGGCGCGCAACCCTGACCGTGATATCACCATCTACTGGGGCGGCCGCGAAGAGAAGCATCTGTACGACCTGTCTGAACTGGAAGCCCTGAGCGTTAACCACCCGAATCTGCGCATCGAGGCGGTGGTTGAGCAGCCGGAAGAGGGCTGGCGTGGCCGTAGCGGTACCGTGCTTACCGCCGTGCTGCAGGATCACGACACTCTGGCTGAACACGATATTTACATTGCCGGGCGTTTTGAGATGGCGAAAATCGCGCGCGATCTGTTCTGTAATGAACGCGGCGCGCGCGAAGACCGCCTCTTTGGCGACGCCTTCGCCTTTATCTGACGCCTGATTGCGCGTCAGCGCTAAAGAAGTGCGAATATAAAATGGTTTCATCCTGCGTAAGGCAAAGGATCTGCCCTACGGTACGGTCGTGGCGGGCGAGGGTGGCGATGATTTCGCTGGCCACGTGCTGGCTGCCGACCCTCTCGTCATAGCGCTCAAGGGTGAACTCTTTCACCTGCGCCTCCTTCAGTAATGCCAAAACCTGCGGATTGTGCTGATAGCGGATTTTCACTTCGCGAAGACAGCCCTCGCTCGCCTGACGATCGTCAGCAACAGCCTGACGGGCAGAGGCGTGGGAGGCGCAAAACAGCAGTGACAGGCAGAGTACGGGCAGGTAGGTTTTCATCTTCATCATCCCTGGGTGATAAGCACTCGTCATTGAGCGCGCTGTGCAGAAATGTAGCACTTTTGCTCTGTTTTTTGCCAATAAAAAACCCGCCCCTGACAGGCGGGAAAACGGCAACTAAACCCCTTTCCGTCATCCTTCGTGCCGCCTTTTACCAGCCGCGCGAAGGAGTCAGGAATTATGCTTTTTACACTCTTTCAAATACCGTGGCGATGCCCTGGCCTAAGCCGATACACATGGTCGCCAGACCAAACTGCGCGTCTTTGCGCTCCATCAGGTTCAGCAGGGTGGTGCTGATACGCGCCCCGGAGCAGCCCAGCGGGTGACCGAGCGCGATGGCGCCGCCGTTGAGGTTGATCTTCTCGTCGATCTGCTCCATCAGCCCCAGATCTTTAATGCACGGCAGGATCTGCGCGGCAAAGGCCTCGTTCATTTCGAACAGATCGATATCGCTGGCAGACAGTCCCGCTTTTTTCAGCGCCAGTTTTGAGGCCGGCACCGGGCCGTAACCCATAATGGACGGATCGCAGCCTACCACCGCCATCGAGCGAATGCGGGCGCGCGGCGTCAGGCCCAGCTCCCGGGCGCGGCTTTCGCTCATCACCAGCATGGCCGCGGCGCCGTCGGAGAGGGCGGAAGAGGTGCCCGCGGTGACCGTACCCGTTACCGGATCGAAGGCCGGGCGCAGCGTCGAGAGCGCCTCAACCGTGGTCTCCGGGCGGATTACCTCATCGTGGAAGTACTGTTTCAGCACGCCGTCGGCATCGTGTCCGCCGGTAGGCACTATCTCATTTTTAAATGCACCAGACTGGGTAGCAGCCCAGGCGCGGGCGTGGGAGCGGGCGGCAAACTGATCCTGCATTTCACGGCTGATGCCGTGTAAACGCGCCAGCATCTCCGCCGTTAAGCCCATCATGCCCGCCGCTTTTGCCACGTTGCGGCTCAGGCCCGGGTGGAAATCGACGCCGTGGTTCATCGGCACGTGGCCCATGTGCTCCACGCCGCCAACCATGCACGCCTGGGCGTCGCCGGTCATGATCATGCGCGCCGCGTCGTGCAGCGCCTGCATGGAGGAGCCGCACAGGCGGTTAACGGTGACCGCCGGTACCGAGTGGGGGATCTCTGCCAGCAGCGCGGCGTTACGGGCGATGTTAAAGCCCTGCTCCAGCGTCTGCTGCACGCAGCCCCAGTAGATATCGTCCAGCGCGGCCGCGTCCAGCGACGGGTTGCGCGCCAGCAGGCTACGCATCAAGTGCGCGGAGAGATCTTCCGCGCGCACGTTACGAAAAGCACCGCCTTTTGAACGGCCCATCGGGGTGCGAACTGCATCGACAATGACAACCTGTTCCATTGTGACTCCTTAAGCCGTTTTCAGTTCGCCAACCGGACGGGCAGGCTCAATCTGAGGATAGTAGGGTTCGTTATGGCGCGCTTTATTCCGCAGCCCTTCCGGCACCTCATACAGCGGGCCGAGGTGCTGGTACTGCTGCGCCATATCGAGATATTTTGCGCTGCCGAGGGTGTCTAGCCAGCGGAACGCGCCGCCGTGGAACGGCGGGAAGCCAAGGCCGTAGACCAGCGCCATGTCGGCCTCTGCCGGGCTGGCGATAATCCCCTCTTCGAGACAACGCACCACTTCGTTCACCATCGGGATCATCATGCGGGCGATAATCTCTTCATCGCTGAAGTCGCGTTTCGCCTCGCTCACGTCGGCCAGCAGGCCGTCCACCACCGCATCTTCTTCTTTCTTCGGCTTGCCTTTGCTGTCTTCTTTATAGCGCCAGAAGCCCAGACCGTTTTTCTGACCAAAGCGGTTAGCATCGAACAGAGCGTCGATGGCATCGCGGTACTCTTTCTGCATACGCTGCGGGAAGCCCGCCGCCATCACCGCCTGGGCGTGATGCGCGGTGTCGATGCCGACCACGTCCAGCAGATACGCCGGGCCCATCGGCCAGCCGAACTGCTTCTCCATCACTTTATCGACCTTGCGGAAATCCGCGCCGTCGCGCAGCAGCTGGCTAAAGCCGGCGAAGTAGGGGAAGAGCACGCGGTTAACGAAGAAGCCCGGACAATCGTTGACCACAATTGGGGTTTTGCCCATCTTGCTGGCCCAGGCCACCACTTTGGCGATGGTCTCATCAGAGGTTTTCTCGCCGCGGATCACTTCCACCAGCGGCATACGGTGTACCGGGTTAAAGAAGTGCATGCCGCAGAAGTTTTCCGGGCGCTTCAGCACCCCTGCCAGCTCGCTGATAGGAATGGTGGAGGTATTAGAGGCCAGCACGGTATCCGGGCGCACCTTCTCTTCGGTTTCGGCCAGCACCGCTTTTTTCACTTTCGGGTTTTCAACGACCGCTTCTACCACCACGTCCACGCGGTCGAAACCGCTGTATTCCAGGGTCGGGTGAATGGTAGAGATGACGCCGGAGAGCTTCAGACCATCGATCTTGCCGCGCTCAAGCTGTTTATTCAGCAGCTTGGCGGCTTCGGTCATGCCTAAGGTCAGGGATTTATCGTTGATATCCTTCATGACCACCGGCACGCCCTTCCAGGCGGACTGGTAGGCGATACCGCCGCCCATGATCCCGGCGCCCAGTACGGCAGCCTGTTTTGGCGTCTCAACGTTTTTGGTCAGCTGTCTGGCTTTGCCTTTTACATACTGGTCATTGAGGAAGATCCCGACCAGCGCGCGCGCTTCGTTGGTGTGCGCCAGCGGCACGAAGCTCTGGTTTTCCAGCTTCAGGGCCTCTTCACGGCCCAGGCGGGCGGCGGCTTCGATGGTTTTCACCGCGGTGATAGGGGCTGGATAATGTTTGCCCGCGGTCTGCATCACCATGCCTTTGGCGATGGTGAAGCTCATGGTGGCTTCGATTTTGCTGAGCTTTAATGGCTCAAGCTTCGGCTGGCGTTTGGCTTTCCAGTCGAGATCGCCCTTGATCGCCTGGCGCAGAATAGAGATAGCGCCTTCGCGCAGTTTTTCAGGTTTTACCACCCCATCCACCAGGCCAATTTTCAGGGCCTGATCGGCGCCCACGTCTTTCCCGGCGGCGATAATTTCCAGCGCGCTGTCGGCACCCAGCAGGCGCGGCAGGCGCACCGAGCCGCCAAAGCCCGGCATGATGCCCAGTTTGGTTTCAGGCAGACCAATGCGCAGATCCGGCGTGGCAAGGCGATAATCGGTCGCCAGCACGCATTCGCAGCCGCCGCCCAGCGCGTAGCCGTTGACGGCGGAGATAGTCGGCACCGGCAGATCTTCCAGGCGGTTAAAGACGCTGTTGGCAAAATGTAGCCACTGGCTCAGCTGCTCCTGCGGAACCTGGAACAGCGAAAGGAATTCGGTAATGTCTGCGCCGACAATAAACGCCGCTTTTTCGGAACGCAGCAGCAGGCCTTTTAAATCGGTTTGCTTTTCCAGCACATCCAGCGCGCGGCCCAGACTGGCCACCGTTGCGGTATCAAGCTTATTTACTGAGCCGGGGGCATCGAACACCAGTTCGGCAATGCCTTCGTCCAGCCAGTCTACGTACAGGGTGTCGCCTTTGTAGAGCATGTCGGTCTCCTGAATCCAGCGGTAGGATCTGGTCATACCAGATGAAGCGGAGTGTGGGATTTATGTTAATAAAATGCAAACCAGTCATTAAATAATTGTAGGTTTGATCACGGTCGGCGGAGATCACGCAGCCGTTGGGAGGTGTGCTAAGATGCGGGAACCTGGGTCAATAAAACGAAAGGAATAATGATGGATTCACTGGCCGCGCTCTACAAAAATCATATTGATACACTACAGGAACGTACCCGCGACGTACTGGCCCGTTTTAAGCTGGATGCTCTGCTTATCCACTCCGGCGAGCTGATGAATGTCTTCCTCGATGACCACGCTTATCCCTTCAAGGTGAACCCGCAGTTTAAAGCCTGGGTGCCGGTTACCCAGGTGCCAAACTGCTGGCTGCTGGTGGATGGCGTGAACAAGCCGAAACTCTGGTTCTACCTGCCGGTGGATTACTGGCACAACGTGGAACCGCTGCCCACCTCCTTCTGGACAGAAAGCGTAGAAGTTATCGCCCTGCCAAAAGCAGACGGCATCGGCAGCCAGCTGCCTGCCGCCCGCGGCAACATCGCCTATATCGGCCCGGTACGCGAGCGCGCGCTGGGGCTGGATATCGCGGCGGATAACATCAACCCGAAAGGGGTGGTTGATTACCTGCACTATTACCGCTCCTACAAAACCGACTACGAGCTGGCCTGTATGCGTGAAGCGCAGAAGACGGCCGTCAATGGCCATCGCGCCGCGCAGGAAGCCTTCCTTTCCGGCATGAGCGAGTTCGATATCAATCTGGCTTACCTTACCGCCACCGGTCATCGCGATACCGACGTGCCATACAGCAACATCGTAGCGCTCAACGAGCACGCCTCCGTGCTGCACTACACGAAGCTGGACCACCGCGCGCCCTCTGAAATCCGCAGCTTCCTGCTGGATGCCGGGGCGGAGTACAACGGCTATGCCGCCGACCTGACCCGCACCTGGGCGGCGAACGGCGATACCGACTTCGCGCAGCTGATTAAAGATGTTAACGACGAGCAGCTGACGCTGATTGGCACCATGAAGGCGGGCGTTAACTATGTGGATATCCACGTACAGTTCCATCAGCGCATCGCGAAACTGCTGCGTAAGCACCAGATCGTTAACGACATCAGCGAAGAGGCGATGGTAGAAAACGACCTGACCGGGCCATTTATGCCGCACGGCATCGGCCATCCGCTGGGTCTGCAGGTGCACGATGTCGCCGGCTTTATGCAGGATGACAACGGCACCCATCTGGCTGCACCTTCTAAGTATCCTTACCTGCGCTGCACCCGCATTCTGCAGCCGCGTATGGTGCTGACCATTGAGCCAGGGATCTACTTTATTGAGTCGCTGCTGGCGCCGTGGCGTGAAGGGCAGTTCAGCAAACACTTCAACTGGCAGAAAATTGAAGCGCTGAAGCCGTTTGGCGGCATTCGTATCGAAGATAACGTGGTGATCCACGAAAACGGTACGGAAAACATGACGCGAGATCTGAAGCTGGCGTGATGGATAGCTGGCTGATACCGGCTGCGCCGGTCACCTTTGTTGAAGAGATCAAGAAGAGCCGCTTTATCACGCTGTTGGCGCATACCGACGGCGTGGAGGCGGCAAAAGCCTTTGTTGAGTCGGTAAGAGCGGAACATCCTGACGCCCGTCACCACTGCGTGGCCTGGGTCGCCGGGCCGCCGAACGACTCGCAGCAGCTGGGTTTCTCTGATGACGGTGAACCGGCGGGAACGGCAGGTAAACCGATGCTCTCCCAGCTGATGGGCAGCGGCGTCGGCGAGATAGCCGCCGTTGTGGTGCGTTACTACGGCGGCGTGTTGTTAGGCACCGGCGGGCTGGTCAAAGCCTACGGCGGGGGCGTTCAGCAAGCGCTAAATCAGCTCACGACCACCCGCAAAACGCCGCTAACCGAATATACTTTGTTGTGCGATTATGCCCAGTTATCCGGCATCGAGTCGCTGCTCAGGCTTAGTCAGGGCATGATAGTGCACAGTGATTACCAGGCGGCGGTGACGTTGCGCGTGGCGCTTCCTCAGGCGGAACTGGCGGTATTCTCAGCAAAACTGGCTGATTTTAGTCGCGGCGCGTTGCAATTACTGCCGATTGAAGAATAATCCCCACCTTACTTTTTGAATACCAAAGGAAACGGCAGAAATGCACTTTCGCGCCATAACCCGAATCGTTGGATTGCTGGTCATACTTTTCTCCGGGACGATGATCCTCCCCGGACTGGTGGCGCTTATCTATCGGGACGGCGCGGGTCGCGCCTTCACCCAGACCTTCTTTGCCGCCCTGGTAATAGGTTCACTGTTGTGGTGGCCAAACCGGCGTGAGAAGCGGGAACTCAAATCCCGTGAAGGGTTCCTGATAGTGGTACTTTTCTGGACCGTACTGGGAAGCGTGGGTGCGCTGCCGTTTATCTTCTCTGAACAACCTAACCTGACCGTCACCGATGCCTTCTTTGAATCCTTCTCCGGGCTAACCACGACCGGGGCGACTACGCTGGTGGGGCTGGATTCGCTTCCGCATGCCATTCTCTTTTACCGGCAGATGCTGCAATGGTTTGGCGGGATGGGGATCATCGTACTGGCGGTGGCCATACTGCCTATTCTGGGCGTCGGCGGCATGCAGCTCTATCGGGCGGAGATGCCCGGCCCGCTGAAAGATAATAAGATGCGCCCGCGTATTGCCGAAACCGCCAAAACCCTGTGGCTCATTTACGTGCTGTTAACCGTCGCCTGTGCGCTGGCTCTGTGGTTCGCCGGCATGCCGGCCTTTGATGCCATCGGCCATAGCTTTGCGACCATCGCCATCGGCGGATTCTCCACCCACGACGCCAGCGTCGGCTACTTCGACAGCCCGACCATCAACACTATTATTGCTATCTTCTTACTGATTTCCGGCTGTAACTATGGCCTGCACTTCTCACTACTGAGCGGGCGCAGCCTGAAGGTGTACTGGCGCGACCCGGAATTCCGCATGTTTATTGGCGTGCAGTTGACTCTGGTAATCATCTGTACCCTGGTGCTGTGGTTCCATGATGTTTATAACTCGGCAGTGACCACGCTTAACCAGGCGTTCTTCCAGGTAGTGTCGATGGCGACCACCGCTGGCTTTACTACCGATAGCATCGCCCGCTGGCCGCTGTTCCTGCCGGTGCTGCTGCTCTGTTCCGCCTTTATCGGCGGCTGCGCCGGGTCAACGGGGGGCGGCCTGAAGGTCATCCGTATCCTGCTGCTCTTTAAGCAGGGGAACCGTGAGCTAAAACGCCTCGTCCATCCGAACGCGGTTTACAGCATTAAGCTTGGCAACCGCGCGCTGCCGGAACGTATCCTCGAAGCGGTATGGGGCTTCTTCTCTGCCTATGCGCTGGTCTTTATCGTCAGTATGCTGGCGATTATCGCCACCGGCGTGGATGATTTTTCAGCGTTCGCCTCCGTGGTGGCAACGCTTAATAACCTTGGGCCAGGTCTGGGCGTGGTGGCGGATAACTTTGCCAGCATGAACCCGGTAGCGAAATGGATCCTGATTGCCAACATGCTGTTTGGCCGTCTTGAGGTCTTTACGCTGCTGGTGCTGTTTACCCCAACCTTCTGGCGCGAGTAAGGGAGCTATTTGTGAAAACGTTGATTCTATTTTCTACGCGCGATGGACAAACGCGTGAGATTGCGGCTTTTCTGGCATCTGAACTGAAAGAGCAGGGCATCTATGCCGATGTGGTCAATCTCAACCGTACGGAAGAGATTGCGTGGCAGGAGTATGACCGGGTGGTGATTGGCGCCTCTATTCGCTATGGCCACTTTCATCCCGCGCTGGATCGCTTTGTGAAAAAGCATGTCGCGATGCTGAATAACCTGCCCGGCGCGTTTTACTCCGTGAACCTGGTAGCGCGCAAGGCCGAGAAGCGCACGCCGCAGACAAATAGCTACACCCGCAAGTTCCTGTTGAACTCGCCGTGGCAGCCGCAGCTCTGCGCCGTGTTCGCCGGGGCGCTGCGTTACCCACGCTATCGCTGGTACGACCGCTTTATGATCCGTCTTATTATGAAGATGACCGGCGGCGAAACCGATACGCATAAAGAAGTGGTCTATACCGACTGGCAGCAGGTGACGGGTTTTGCCCGCGAAATTGCGCAATTAACCGCCGTTACGCGGGTTAAATAAGCGTAAAGTTTGAAAAGTGAGCGAACGAAAAGTTTTTTGTATTTTATGCTTGCGGCTTCGGAAGAACTCCCTATAATGCGCCTCCACTGACACGGAACAACGGCATGCAAGCCGCCGGGTCAGCAGGGTTCTCCCGCGAAAGCGGTTGAAGAATCCCGGAGAAAAGCAAAAATAAATGCTTGACTCTGAGGCGGGGAAGCGTAATATGCACACCCCGCGCCGCAGCGAAAAACGAAGCGGCACTGCTCTTTAACAATTTATCAGACAATCTGTGTGGGCACTCAAAGTGACATGGATTCTTAATGTCCTCGGACAATAAATGAATAC
>Ga0153917_1000214_pt1 | contig 48255 bp, 50 predicted proteins | sample TSFL001MetaG_FD_104695 | JGI IMG/M metagenome (GOLD analysis project Ga0153917, IMG submission 104695) | Attine ant fungus gardens microbial communities from Florida, USA - TSFL001 MetaG | ecosystem: Host-associated > Fungi > Mycelium > Unclassified | place: USA: Florida, Paynes Creek Historic...
AACTTTTTGCCGGGGCGTCAAAAACTTTTTGTCGTCGCCCCTTTATGCCTTCACTTCGTCGTTGCTCCTTTGCCCCTGCCGCGAAAGGCCAGACCGGAAAGAAGAAACCCGCGTCAGAGAAGGGCTTTTCGGGCACCGCGCGGCGGTCAGCCGAATCACACATTTATGACAGGAGCACAACATGACCTCAATCCCGGGCAGCACCCTACCTGAACTGCACAGCGTGGCCGCGCTGGGCGACGGACCGTTTACGCGCGCGCAGGCGGTATCCGTAACGGCCGCTTTCAGCAACGTTTTTATTGAAGACGATCAGGGCAGTCATTTTCGCCTGGTTGTCCGGGAGCCGGCGGGCGGGCTGATCTGGCGCGCGTTTAATTTTGAACACGATGCGGGCTACTCGCTGCGTCGTTACATCAACAGCCGGGGCGTGCATCAGGTGTCGCTGGATGCGTACCTTTCAGCGCTGACCGCGCTGAACACCATCACCATGACCCTTGCAGAGCGTCAGGAGTCAATGGCGGCCATTCTGCGCGATGCGGCCCGGACGGCTGTGGCAGCGGTGCCGGACAACTCTGTGTTGATGCCCGCGGCGGTGTTCGGGGCCTGGCAGCGGGCAGGGCAAATCGCGCTGGCGCACTTCGGGCTTCCGGGGGAAAGGGCCTGGTTTAAGGCGGGCCAGTGGCTGACCAGTGAGCTGGAACAGCGCGGCAACGTACAGGCGTAAAAAAAGCAGGGTTGCCCCTGCTTATTCCACGGCGGCCAGTTGGGGCTGGCTGCCTTATCAAAGACCAGACACTTAGGAGAGTAATATGATTTTTGACCCGCAAATCCTCGCACAGGCTGCTGCATTTGTAAAAGCTTTCAACAGCGGACGTGGCGTTCGCGTACCGAAAATGACTTTCAATCAGTGGCCGCATTTCATGCGCGCGGTACGTCAGCAGCTGGAGGTGCAGGCATGAACACCGCTACCCCCCTGAACATGTCCGTGACGCCGCCAGCCGTAACGCAGAACGACATTCTCCGCGTGATGGGCGAATACGCCTTTATCCGCCTGGATAACGGCGACGAAGCGTTTTTTCACCACGGCAACTGGATCACCGGCGCACACGCGGCGAGCCGCGAACCTTCCGTGCTGGGGCTGGCACAGGGTATGGCGCGCGCGGGGTGCAGGTCGCTCCGCTGCGTCGAACTGCCCGTGCCGGATGACGCGGAGTGGTGCTGGGACGACGTGGTGACGCAGCTGGTCCGCGCATCGTTCACGCGTCAGGTGCGGGGTGAACTGATCGTCACTGTCAGCGAAAAAACCCGCCACGGTCGCGGCATGCATGTCTGCTCCGATCCGCTGCTGAGCGGGATTAACAGCAACCTCTGGATCCCGCTGAACGCGGCGGAAGACTGGCACACGGGCATCGAGCGCGTGCTGACCATGAACGGCGTCGCGGAGAACGTGGTGCGGCTTGAGCCGCTGCGTGACGGTCCTGAATACACCGATTTTAAGGTGATTTATAACCGGAAAATCTGCGCCTGACGCGCAACGGGGCCGGGAATCACCGGCCTCATAACGTTGCCCAGACCGGCAACAGACCGTGTGCTAAACCTCCGCAGAGGATATGACTATGCGTTCCGAAACCTGCACCACAGAGACCGCTTTACCTTCTGAAGAACCGTTCACTCCGTCGCAGTTCTGTGACCTTGCTGACTACCTTTACAGCTACGGCGTTTTCAGCGGTCCCGGCGGTATTCAGGGTAACGAGTTTATGTCACTCACCGTCATTGATGAACCGACCGATGAGCCTGAAGGCCGTAAAATCTACCTTCGCGACCGCTATCCGTTTGCGGTGTATGACTTTGACACAGGCTATACGATCCTGCGTTCCTGAATGAACTGCGTACCACACCGTGAGCTGGCGCAAGCAAACCGGTTTACGGGGAGCAAACGACCAACAATCCGCTACCAAACAGGAGGCCACCGTTCAGGCGGTTAACAGAATGAATGCATCAGTAACTACTCTCCAGCGTGAGTCAGAGCCTGAAATCTGCCGCTGCGCCATTATCAGCAATGCGCACATGACCCGTCAGGATTCTGACATTCTGGATTCACTTTCACACCACCTAAGCGGTGAGGAGGGCGGATATAACTGGATCCATCCGACGACCAGTGGGTTTCTTATCCGCGTATCAGCCAGAACGGATGCGGCAGTACAACTCAGTGAGGAAGGGCTATCTGATGATTTCTGCCGGGTTATCACCTTTCTGACAGAAAAATGCCAGGTTGCGATGATTCATTTCGATGCTGATGCAGAATTACTGGAAGGATTTAACGTTCATAACTGGTAGAAAAACCATCCGGCAGGTGATTATTCTCCTGCCGGATACCATCATGACGCTGGCTGATCGTTCTGCGGCATGCTTTTCACCTGAGCCGGTTCAGCCTTTCTCGGCTGCCGCTTTTTCTTTCCATTGCTCTCATTGGTTACGCCGGAAATTGCTTTTTCACTGAAGCGGAATTCCATGGCATCCAGCGCCGCCTTGATATCCGCCACGGTGTAGCCTTTCTCCTTTGCCAGCACCAGAATGGTGTCTTTCAGATTTTCCAGTGCCGCCTCGCGCGTGATGCGCTGCGGCGTCAAATCCGGCAGATTTTCCAGCTTCCTGCGCGCCTCATCCAGTTGCTCCTGTGTGTAAACATTACGTGCTGCCATTCTTTCACTCCTTCTTAACGGGAAAGCCATGATTCTGCTGGTTTTCGGCATTATTTTCCACCCCTACACCCCACATGACGCCGGTTTACTTCTGAACAGCTAAGTGGCAAAATATTGGTATTTGATTAAAAGACGGGACAGGAAATGTTTTGTGACCACCGCCAGCACGCTGGCAGTGATTCCAAAAACGACCTGCTCAGGGCTCCGCCCCGAGACCCGGGTAATGTGCCAAGGTTGAGTTATGTCGAAAAGCGAAAAACGTCAGAGGGAAAAGCTGGTGAAGTGCCGCTGCACAGAAGCAGAGTTTGAGGCTATCAATAAGAAGGCCTCAGCCGCCGGTCTGACTACATCTGAATACCTGCGCCGTACGGCGCTCAACAGAAAGATTACCGTGCGTACAGACATTCGCATGATGAATGAGCTGCTTCGACTGGGCGGGCTGCAGAAACACCTGTTTAACCAGATGCAGCAGAACATGACCACCGAGCTTAGCCTGCAATTTTCAGAAGTTCTAACCAGCATCAAGCTTGCCATTAACGCACTGGACATGACGCCGGTTCCGGCAGAGGACCTGAAAGACTGATGAACGTGATCATCCCACCCAGGCGTCGCGATAAAAAGACCAGCTTCAGAAAGCTGGTTGAGTACGTCAGCACGCGTGAGGAAAAGAAACCGGGTGAAGCTGTAACTCACGATGCGGCCCATACCCCCGGCACTGAATACGTCGCCACGCCTGGATTCGGCCAGCTGGTCGATTACGTCGGACGTAAGAGTGCCGCACCGTCTTCACAGATTCTCAGCATTTCACCGGAGGGCATTCAGCGCGTGCTCTCCGGTGAAGTGCTGTGTGAAACCAACTGCTTTTCTCTTGACACCGCGGCGTCAGAAATGAACCTGACGGCGGCGCAGAACCGTCACTGTAAGGATGCGGTGTATCACTTCATTCTTTCATGGCAGAGCGACGAAGACCCGTCCCCTGACGCGGTTTTCCGTTCGGTCCGCTACAGCCTGAAGCAGCTGGGCATGGAAGACCATCAGTACGTTGCCGCTATTCACCGCGATACCGACAACGTCCACTGCCACGTTTCAGCTAACCGCGTACACCCTGCAACGTTCCGCGCGCAGAACATGTGGAACGATGCCGATGAGCTGCAGAAGTGCTGCCGTATCCTTGAGCGTGAACTCGGCTTTAAAGTGGATAACGGCAGCTGGCAGATGAACGAGTACGGCGAACTTCACCGCACCCGTCGCGACATGCCGGCCGCACCACGCGGCGCGGCGAAGCGTGAAATCTTCTCCGACAGGGAAAGTCTGCACGGCTATGCCGTACGCGAAACCCGTCATATGCTTCAGGACTTTGCTGAACAGGACTGCCTGAACTGGCCGCTGCTACACAACGTACTTTACTCCCGTGGACTGGGGCTGCGGGAACAACAGGGAGGGCTGGCTGTTTACGATCTGCTTAATCCCGACGGCGAGTGTGTTAAGGCTTCTGATGTGCACCCGGCTATCAGTCATGCGGCGATGGTAAAACGCTGGGGTGATTTCCAGCCGGCGCCACCGGCTTACGAACCTGATGATCATGAGTCAGGCATACTCCTGATTGATAAATTTTATATGCCACAGCTGTACGTACGCGACCAGGAAGCGCGGCGTGAACGTCGCGAAGCACGCGCTATTGCACGTGACATTCTTCGTGCCCGTTACGATGCGTATCGCAATGGTTGGGAAAAGCCGGACCTGCGCGCAGCTGAACGATTCCGTCAGATAGCGTCTCACTGCATGGTTGCGAAGGCTCACGTGCGCGACACCGTCAGGGATCCGCTGATGCGCAAGCTGATGTACCGCGTTGCCGAGTTTGAGAAGATGAAGGCGATGGCTGAACTGCGCCTGCAGCTGCGCGAGGAGCGTCAGGTTCTCAATGACTCGGGAGCGAACCGGCCACTCAGCTGGAAGTCATGGGTTGAGCGCGAAGCAGTTAAAGGCGACGCGGCGGCACTCAGCCAGATGCGCGGCTGGGCCTATCGTGAAAAACGTGCGGCCCGTAAGCATCGGAACGAATGGCCTGAGCCAAACGCCATTGTGCACTTCGGCCCGGGAGACAACGTACCGGCAATTAAATCCAGCGAACACGAAACGCGTATCCTGCGTGATGGTACGGTCAGTTATATGCGGGATGGTAAACCTGCGGTTAATGACTTCGGCGACAGGGTTGAGGTCTATGCAGCGCCTGACAGCATTTCGGACCGTTTCAATAACGACCTTGCTGCTGAGCTAACCGCACGGCGTAGTGGGGACAATACCGTTCTTAGCGGGGATCCGAAAGCTGTCAACCGTGTGCTTTATTCCGGCGTGATACGCAATGTCAACAATCGTGACGATCGCATCTTTAAAGTGAGTGATTCGAAACAGATGGCCAGCGTGCACGCCACAGAAGAAAACATTCGGAACCGTGGTGTACATCCTGAGATGAAGCAGGCCGAACCTCAATTCAGGGACAATGAAAACGTACACCCTGTTAACAGAGATTTACCACGACCATGAGGAGAGTAAATAGAGAGACATAAGCCAAACGTAAGTATTTAGTCGCTGATTGCACAGGCTGGACCCCTGTACAACCAGCTAACCACAACAACCTGACCAGGAGGCTGCTATGGCTGCCGTGGATCCTATTGTATATGCACAATTGTGCAAGCTATTTCCTGCGCTGACTTCTAAGCAGGCTACTAATCTTTGTTTCTATTCTATGGGTGCCAGTCATCAGGATATATCCAGCCTGATCGAAGCGACCCCCATCACGATTAAAAAATCACTTGAATCTGTTCAAAAATACTTCAATGCAAGTTCTCTTCCTGAACTCAAGACTGTTTTTTGGGCAGGTTTTGCCTTCCACCAGGTTTGTAATAAATATGCTATTGATGGTGAGAGATTTCTGAAGGTTTATCAACCGGATGCCTTATTTGCCTTAAGACCCGTTTTTCCAGAGCTTAATAAACATCAACTTGCAGGTGCTGTGCTACTTGCAATAGGGCATTCAGTTGCAGAAATTGCTGCACAAAGCCGTTTCACGCTCATGCAAACCAATCAACTTCTCAGCGAAGCAATTGACGCTATGGGGGCGGGATCGGGCCTTCTGTTAAGGATCTTAATTACAAGCCGCTTCATTAATGATTTGTGTTAGTTCAGTACCGCTAACGCGCCAGTAAAATTCATAGCCCTACATGTAAATTTTTTTATGTGTGGGGCTTTGTATAACGCATTGTTTTATATTGTTTTTTATAAATGATAACTATCTGTATTGATACTGTTTGTTTATCCAGTATCTTTTTAGATAGTTTTCATTTTAGGACCATTCTTATCTAATGAGGCCAACTTACTGAATTCTTACATTAATCGTACACGGAGTTGACATGGCGACATCTAACCAATCCAAAAGCATTTCAATGATGCTTTACCTGTCGTCTGAACTGAATGCACTTTTGTCGGCGTCTGCTAAGAAATCAGGACGCGCCAAGACCACCGAGGCACTTTTCCGGCTTGAAGACCATCTGAAGCTTTATGATTCACTTGCCACACCAGGGCAACGTTTTTCAGCCGGAGAAGCTAAAAACGAATAACTGATTCTCTTCGCCAGCTCTAATAAAGCCGGTAGTAAAAAATGAAATATGCGCCACAGGCGCAGGGCTTCGTTTTGCCCAAACCAAAGATTTGCTCTTTAACAACGTGCCCGTTATTACCCTGATCTCAAGGTCCTCTCTTGCCGGCATGCAGTCGTGGTGCGCGGAAGATGTCCGGAGGCTAAGTCATGGCCTACAACACATCAGGGGAACCTGCCGGGAGGCGGGGCAGTGAAATGAGCAACTGTTTGACTCACTTCACTGGCCGGGACAGTGCAAAGTCGGAATTGTGGCGCGTGACCGTTACACCCCTACGTACAAATTCGATGTATCCATGCAGGCCCCGGGGCGTTCCGTCGGGCTCAACCTGCCGCTGGAGAAGATTAGCACTGCGCTTTTACGCGGTCGTGAACGGGCATCCCTGACGGTTTCAAACCACATAACGCACAGTGACACTGAGCAGTCTGTGCGGGCCCACTCCAGTGAGTGGGTCAGCCCGGATTTACTTACTTTTATCTCTTTAGGCAGATGTCCGGGGAAACGGACAGATTTGGGGTGAAACATGCGTCTATCTAAAAACAAACGAGAAGCGCTGGCGCAGAAGTTTGGCGGCTGCTGCGCTTACTGTGGGGAAACTCTGCCGGTGCGAGGCTGGCATGCAGAGTTCATTGATGAAAAATACGTCAGCGGCGGAATGGTGGCGGTCTGCACGGATTGCCGTGAATCAAAGGGAAATGCGTCGCCCGAGGCGTTTCGGATTCTACTGGCTGAACAGGTAAACCGCGCACAGCGGCACAGCATTAATTTCCGTAACGCGCTGCGTTTCGGGCTCGTCTGTCAGGTAACGAAGCCAGTCCAGTTCTGGTTTGAGCGATATCCATTCGCTAAAACATCAGTATCCCGATCCTCAGCTGCACATTCAAACGGCGTCAGTCAGTCTGCGTAAACGTTCTGTTCACATTTTGTCCTGGGGTTTTCTGAAAAGAGACTCTACAGCGCATCGACATTTATAGGTAAAAAACCATGAATCGTGCGTTATTCCGTTGCGCCGGCATCGCGCTTGCGCTCGTCGCTCCGCTGCTCATGGCATCCTGCCAGTCGCATGAAAAAAGGGAGCTCCGCAGGCGTATCAGGCCGGCGAGTGTCCTGACTGCACGGCTTTCCGCGTCAGGATCTGGCGCGTCAGTGCTGATAAAAATGGTCTGGCAGAGCTTCTGCGGTTTAAGCAGAACGATTCTCCGGAGTCACTGAACTCCGGCACGCCGAAGATCATTATGTCCGCAGACGCTGAGGCCATCGCGCAGCGACTGCAGCATGACAGGCGAGCGGCTTTTGTCAGCGAAGCGCGCGGCGTCACGCCTGCCGGTGAGCCGATTCCATTCAGCGTTAGCACTGCCACAGGGACCTATTCAGGCCTGCTGATGGCGGGGCCGCAGACTCAAAAACTGCCGTCGCGCGTGGTGAAGTTCAGCCTTTTCTGTACCGTTTCTTATCCCGGCAGCCAGCTTCATGAGGACACGACATCCGAGAACGGGCGCGTGATGCTTAAAGACGGTCTTACGGTGGTATCGGTACAGGCCGTGCGAAACGGCTGGCTTGTCTGGTTTACTGAAACAAAGTTTTCCGCCTGACGCCTGCCCGGAGCTGCCAGCTTCCGGGCATTTTATTTCCCACGGTAACGCAAAGCGCACTCACCCTGACCGGTCAGTGCGCTTTTCGTTGCGGCGGACCTGCGGCCAGCGCACGCGGTCAGACTGACATCGTCTTATTTCTCATTAATGCGATGCTACAAGTCTAAGTCATGCCGCTCTGGCGTCTGTCAGTCTGGCCAGAGCACCGGGAGGCACCCGGCGCCGCAACACCCTTTCTGTCCGGCAGGCCAGCGCCTGCCTCCAGCCCTGTTTTTTCCGGAGTCTTCTATGTCATTTACCGAACGGGCAGGGCTGTTTCCGGTCCTGCTTCTGACCGGCTGCGCGCAGCAATCGGTTGTCACCGGGCCGCCGTCGGGCAGCGTGGTGGACAGCATGCTGTCGCGCAGCGCGGCCGATATCAGCGCCATGCAGTACCGTATTCATCAGAGCGGCCCTTCGGCGCAGCGACCCGGTCCGCCCAAAGCGAGCGTGACCGCTGCGCCGGCGGCGGCAAAACCCGCGGCGTTACTTCCTGCCGTCAGCGCGGCTGCCCGTAAGGCGCCCGCCGGGCTTACCGGTGCCGGGCCGTCGGACGGGTTCATCAGGCAGGGCGGGGCGGCGCCCACGCTTCGCGCAGCGCTTCGCAGCATCGTGCCACCCGGGCAGACGGTCGTGTTTGATAAGGCCGTCTCCGCTGACGCGCCCGAGCTGTGGCGCTGGACGGGTAACGATCGCTGGCAGTACGTCGCTGACAAAATGCTGGCGGCTCGTGGCCTTAAAGCCACGCTGGATGAGAAGGCCCGCACGGTGACCATTGAACCGGCTCAGCACGGTCAGACGTCCCATGCTGCCAGCTCATCCGTTTCGTTACCGGTACTGCCTGCCGCGCCCGCAAAAGTCGTTCCTGCCGGTACGGTGAAAGCTACCCCGCTGCCTACGACGGGGCGCAATCCGTTCCATGGTGATAAGACACTGCCGGCGGCGGGTAAGCCTGTCATTACGGCTAAAACCGTGGACGTGCCCCGGCCTGCGGTGCGCACCTGGACGATTGAGCGGGGCACCACGCTCCGGCAGGGCTACGAACAGTGGGCGTCACAGGAAGTCTGTTCCCCTGACAAGCCAAAGTGGACGGTACGGTGGGATACGGGCACTAACTATCCGATTGATTATACGCTGACATTCCATGCTCAAAGTTTTGAGATCGCGACAGGCCAGCTGTTTAACCTCTGGCACCGCGCGCAGGTTCCGCTATTCGTCAGCGGCTATCGTCAGCAGTGTCTTGTCGTCGTCAGCGATGTTCCTCCTAACGCACTTCCTTCGTCTTCGCCACAGGAATAACCATGCTAAGAAAATCCATGCTCGCCGTGCTGATCTTCAGCACTCTGCTGCAGGGCTGCGCCCTTGAGCGCATCAACGACGTTCAGCGCTCTGCCGGCAATACCGCCGATGAGGCTTCATCGCTGATCCGCCAGGCCGCAGAAAACCGCCCAGTAGTCCAGTTTCAAAACAGTCAGTACGTAAGTCCTGTGCCGCTGCCGGTCGCGAAATATGATGCTCCCCGGGAAGTGGTGAACTGCAACATGCCTTACCGGGCAATCAAACCACAGGATATCTGGCAGTTCAGCCAGGATATTGCGACGGTCTGCCACATCCGCACGCGCGTGACGCCGGACGCGGCGGCCATGCTGGGCGGGCGGGGAGCTGAAAGTGGCTCCCCGACCCAGCGCCTGACCAGCGTGCCATCGCCCGTACTTCCGACCGCCGGTGATATGCGACCGCTGGATTCCTTCGGTACCGGAACCGCGTCCGGTGCTGCAGCGGGTTCGCCCGGCACGTCACGTACGTTTTCAGGTGTCACCTATACCGGCAACCTCGGTGGTCTGCTGGATATCGTGACCGCACGCCTGGGGATTTCATGGAAGTATGAAGACGGGATGGTCACGTTCTTCTACCTGCAGACGGCGCGCTTTGACATAGAGCCTTCAGACGCGAAATACGCGCTCAACGGCTCGGTGGTCAGCGGGGTATCCAACAGCAGCAGCTCGAACGGCGGCACGGGTTCCAGCAGCTCAGGCTCGAACTCCGGCGGCGTCTCTGGTGAGAGCGGGACCAGCCTGAAGTCAGACGTTTCTATGGGCAACAACCTGTATGACGATCTGAAGTCCACGGCAGAAAGCATGCTGACGCCGGGCGTGGGCCGCCTCGACATGAACAAGACGACGGGAACGGTTGTTATTACCGATGTGCCTGAGGTTGTGCGCCGCGTCGGCGAATACCTGACCTCTGAAAACAAGGCGCTGAGCCGTCAGGTGAGCCTCAAGGTGGTGATTTACACCGTTAATACCGACACCAGTGATGCCATTGGCATTGACTGGAACGTCATTTACAAAACGCTGGCCGGCAAGTACGGCATTAACCTCACCGGCCCGTCAGGCACGGTGGCGGATGCAGGCTCGCTGAGCTTCTCGGTGCTGGACACGGCCACCGGCGCCGCGCGGCAGTTTGCCGGTTCTTCGTTCCTGTTTGACGCGCTCTCCAAGCAAAGTAAGGTTGCCGATGTTCGTACCATCCCGCTAATGACCACGAATATGGCATCGGCTTCAGTCGTCGTAGGTCGCCAGATCACTTACTTAAAAAGCGTATCACAAACACCTTATTCAACAGGTAATACAACCCTCCTGAGTCAGACGAGAGAGCCGGGATCCGTCACCACCGGTACGAACATCACCATCTTCCCCAAAGTGCTTAATGGTGGGGATCGCATGATGCTTAACATGTTCCTTAATATTTCAAGTCTGATTGCCCTGCGACAAATTGGCACAGCTGATGAACCCCAGGAGGCTCCGGACGTTGACTCACGTTCCACACCGGTACGCGTCTGGCTGAAACCCGGGCAGACCGTTGTTATCAGCGGACTGGAACAGAACGTGGCGACCTCCGATCGGCAGGGCCAGCTGTCGCCGGATAACCAGATAACCGGCGGCCAGCGCTCGGGTGACCGGACCCGCCAGTCCTTCGTCATTACCGTCACGCCCTACATCAGGTAACAGCCATGAAGAGAATCAGGAAGGCGCCGGCGCCCGCGCAGGACCCCGGCGATATCCGCGTGATGACCATCAACCATCGCCGCTTTGTGGTCGGTCTCACCTGGCAGACTATCCGTGCGCAGCGTAACCCCATGAAGGAGATACGCCGCGTCGGTAAGGAGCAGGGGCTGGACCTGGTGGCGGTGCGGCGCAGCGACAGCATACAGGCCGGCTTCGCGCCGAAAACCCGGCTCCGCCTGCGCGGCACCTTCTCGCTGACGGTGTCGCTGGCCTCGCTGCTTGAGGGCTGCTGTATCGCCGTGGTGCCGCTCGGCGAAGGGCCGGATGGCACCCAGCAGTACACGCTGGTCGGCAAGACGGAGCGCGGCGGCATTCATCCCTGGTCCGATAAGGTCTACGCGGCGGCGCTGCTGCGCCAGACGCTCATTGACCTGCGGGGTGAACTGCGCGGCAGCAAGAGCGATCTGGAGGTGCCGGTGTACGGCGATCCTGCCGTCGCTGGCGTGACCGCGCCGCTTGACCTGGAGGCGGTGCTGGCGCCGAAGCAGCTGAGCAAGGATTTCCGGCTGCGGCCGCTGACGTGGGGCATGACGCGGGGGCAGCTGATGACGGCCGCGGCGGTGGCCGCGCTGGCGCTTGCAGGGCTGGGATTCTGGCTTCACGTGGAGGGCGAGCGGGAAGCCGCCGCCCGCGCGGCGCTGCAGCGCGAAATGGCCCGTCAGGCCGAGCTGAACAAGCAGGCACGCTATAAGGCGGCGCTGGACAGCTTTCGCCACCCCTGGACGGAGCAGCCTTCGGTGGGCGCGTTTATCGGGCAGTGCCAGCGCATGCTGGACCGCGTACCACTCTCCATTGCGGGCTGGATGACCGTCACGGTGGTCTGCGCCCAGGGTGACGCCAGCGTGCAGTCCATCCGGCGCACTAACTCGGCGGCTACCACCGCCGGTTACGTCGCTGAGGTGAAGAAGCTGTTCGGCGTCACGCCGGTGTTCAGCTTTGCCGACAGCAGCCAGGCCTCGTTCACGCTGCCGCAGACGCCGAAGCCGGAAGGGGATGACCCGATGGTGCCGGTGGATGAGAGGCTGATGCAGTTTATCTCCCGTTTTCAGTCGCTGAACATCGACCTGGCCGTGTCGGCTGTGCCGATAAAGGACGTTAAGAAGAACAGCGAGGGGGAAGACCTGCCACTGCAGGACTGGCAGGAGTATCAGTTCTCTGCGGAAACCGACGTCCCGCCGCGGAACATCTTTGCCGGCGCCGGCTTCACCGGCATTCGCCTCTCACAGATAACCGTGGGCATTAACACCTCTGACGGTTCAGTCCGTTACAAAATCTCAGGATCGCTATATGGAAAACGTTAAGTACGCAGCGCTGTTGCTGCTGGCCTGCGGCTTTGCGCACGCGGAAGCCGACGTTAAAACGGTAGGTGATCTCGATCGCCTGCAGAGCGGCCGCGTGTTTTATGAAGCGCAGGCTGCCTACAACAAGGCACAAAGGGCAGCGGGGCAGGCTGATGCCGTTGCCACCCGCGGCGCAGCCGCGGTCACGCCCGGCGGGGCGCCGGACGGTCCGGTTCCTGCCGCGCCGGTCAGCACCCTGCCGGTGCTGGAGAAGGTGGCGGGAACGGTTGCCACGCTGAGCTTTGCGGACGGCAGCAGCACGCAGGTGCGCCCGGGCGACAGCGTCAGCGGCGGCTACACCGTGGTGTCCGTTTCGATGCGCGGCGTGGTCATCAAACGTGCGCCGGACGGGCGCGTCTTTACCCTTAACTGAGGTGACGTCATGATGAACCTGAGTGAAAAAACCCATACCCTGCTGCCGCTTGCGCCGCCTCCCGGCAGCCGTCCCTTTACCACGGCTATCAGCGAGAGCGTCCGCTTTATCCGCGACGAGCAGAGCCAGTCTTACTGCCTGTACGTGCTGAAGGAACTGGACGCCAGCACCGAATTCTTTGAGCTGCGCGAGCAGCTGCGCAGCCAGGGGCTCAACCCGGGCGTAATGTGGTGCAACCGCGAGGAGCTCGAGAAAATTTCGCAGCAGTTCAGCGACCGCAGCGAGAGCGTGGCGGGGGCGAGCGACTTTCAGAATCATATTCTCGGCATGATAGCCGAGGCGACCGGCCTGCGCGCTTCGGACATTCATATCCGCATCGAGCACAAATACACGCGCGTGCTCTACCGCATTGACGGCAACCTGCGGCCGATGCACTCCCATTCGGCAGAGTGGGGCACGCGCTTCGTCAACGCGCTGTACAACTCAATGAGCGAGGAGCAGAGCAAAACCACGCTGAGTTTCACCGAGCCCTGCGACGCGCGCGTGCGCGAGACGTTTGTGAACGGCTACGGCCTCAGCACCATCCGCTTTGCCAGCCGGCCGGGCGGGCAGGGAAGGCTGGCGGTGGCACTGCGTCTGGTGAGCCGCCGCAAGCAGAGCCTGCACTTTGAGCAGCTGGGCCTGACGCCGGCAGAGGAAACCATGCTCCGGCGTGCGCTGACCAGCTCGGGCGGCACCTTCTTCAGCGGGCCGACCGGCCACGGCAAGTCCACGGTGTGTCAGGTCTCCGCCGAGTTTCTGGCGCGCGAGGACCCGGGCGAAAACATCATGTCCGTGGAAGACCCGATCGAGTCGCCTATTGAGGGGGTGTTCCAGACGCCGCTCGGCCTGCAGACCTTTGCGGAAGCCATTAAAAACCTGCTGCGTATGGACCCTGACCGCATCTACAACGGTGAGGTGCGCGACGCGGGTACCGCCAACGGCGTCGTTGAGGCCATACAGACCGGCGCCCCCGTGCTGACAACCATTCACACCAACTCGCCGGCGGACATTCCGCAGCGCCTGCGCCGCTTTGGAGTCGACGAAGACCTGCTGTTCGACCCGACCATCATTTCCTGCCTGGTCGGCCTGCGCCTGGTGCCGCTGCTCTGCACGCACTGCCGCATTCCCTGGCAGGAAGGACGCGTCAGCGTCAGCCCGGTAATGCAGGACATGGTGGAGACCCACGCTCAGGTCCGTGGCGTATTTCTGCGCAACCCCGGCGGCTGCGAGTGCTGTGGTCATACGGGAATACACGGCCGCACCGGCATATTCGAAGTTATTGAAACGGATAACCGCTTTATGCGGCTCTACAGCGGGCAGGGCAAGATGGCGGCCTATCTTGACTGGATTGATCGCGGTGGCGTGACCCTGTGCCAGAACCTGCTGCGGCTGATTAACAGCGGCGTCACGGATCCTGTGTGGGCGCATCGCCGCATCGTCAACCTGGACCGGGACGCCCGGCTGACAGCGGGGGTAGACCTGTGAACAGACTTGCCCGCGCGATATATCAGGCGACCTTCAGCGCGCAGGACCGCATCGAAATCTATGACGATTTCCGTCAGTACCTGCTGGACGGCCGCGGCGCTAAAGAGTCCTATCAGAAGCTTATCGACAACTACAGCCGGCGCGGGAAGAAACCCGGCGATGCCGTGGCGCAGATCCTCACCGAGTGTGCGGAGAACCTCGGCGCCGGTTTTGGCCTGGCCGATTCGCTGCGCGAGTGGATACCTGATCAGGAGCTCAGCATCATCGAGTCCTGTGACCTGGCCGGCCGCCCGGAAGACGGCTTCGTTAACGCCATGGACATTGCCAGCGGCACCGGGCGCATCAGCGGCACAGTGAAATCGACCGTGGCCGTAACGGCGTACCTGACGATGCTGACCGTGGGCGTGGTGGTCATGTTCTGCATGATGCTCGTGCCGGTGATTATTCAGGCGGTGCCGCTCAGCCAGTGGAACGGCCTGCAGACGGCGGTTTACTACTTTTACCTGCTGCTCTCAGACTGGTGGTGGGCGCTGCTGCTGCTGTTCGCCGTCCTGGTTTCTCTGATCGTGTGGTCGCTGCCCCGGCTGACCGGTCGCCTGCGCTTCTTTCTGGACCGCTTCCCGCCGTGGTCGATTTACCGCCGCATTCACGGTGCGGCGTTCATCATGAACGTCAACGCAATGGACGCCGCCGGGATACCGATGGAGCGCGCCGTGGCCACGATGAAGGCGTCCACCCGTTCGGCCTGGCTGTACGAGCGTCTTGACGCGCTGGAGCTGGCCATTTCCTCCGGTGAAAAGAATCTCGGCGTGGCGCTGGACGCCACGGACTACGAGTTTCCCGACGAGCGCGCCATCGTCAAACTGCAGAGCCTGTTTGAGACCCGGAACAGCGAAGGGTCGCTGAAGCGCTTTGCGGCCACCTGGCTTGAACGCACCGTAAGCAGCGTCGAGCGCACCGGCGATCGCCTTCGCATCGTCAGCCTGCTGTTGTGCGGGGTGCTGGTTGGCTCGCTGATGCTCATCATGTTCGGCCTGATCCAGAAGGCCTTTTTCTTTAACTAAGCCGGCGGCCGTCCGCTTAACCGTTCCGTGTTTTTTCCGTCTGCCGCCCGGCCCGTCGCCGCGCGGCTTCTTTCCGTGTCTCTCATCAAAGGTGATGAAATGAAGAAGTTAAAAAAGGGTATTGCGAACATTACTGACTCCATCAGTTCGCTGGGCATCATGATCGTGGTTATCAGCCTGGTGGTGGCCGCCGGGGCGCTGGCCTATTTCTACGTTAACAGCACGAGCGAGGTGACGCTGGTAACCACGGTCATGAATGAAACGCGCAACCTCCGCTCATCCAGCGGCTACGGTACCGACGATTACGTGCCGGCGCTGGTGAAGGGTGGGAGCATTTCGAAAAGCTACACCATTACCAACAACCTGATTTACAACAAGTCAGGTGGACAGCTGACCGTTAAAGGCAACGGCGTGGGGTTCATCGTGACCGACGCCGGCCTGCCGCAGCGTGACTGCGTGAAAGTTGCGCGCAGCATCGGCACCGCTGACCTTGCATCCACCAAAATCAACAACACCACCTTCACCGCTGAAGTGACCGCAGCCGACGCCGCGACCGCGTGCGTGGACGGTGATAACACGCTGACCTTTACAACAAAGTCTTAACAACCCGCCGCCGCTCTGCGGCGGCTCTTATCCGGATCGATTATGACCGCCACCGCGCTCAGAGAGACCGATTTTATCGATCTCTACCTCGGTGAAGACTACGCCGAAATTAAAGGAATGGTCGGCGCCACGCGCCTGCTGATCCCCGTACCTGACCCGCTGGCTGATGACGTTCAGGCGCTGCGGGCGCTTTGTGAGCAACGTCATCAGGAAAGCGGGCGCAACGAGTTCTCCTGCTTTTACGACGGCAGGCTTTACCGCGCCACGGTATCCCGTGACCTGCTGGGGCGCACCGGTCTGGTGCTGCGTCAGACGCCGGCCACTCTGCCGGCGTTTGCTGACCTCCCCCTCAGCACGCCGCTGCGACGCTCCGTGGAGCTACCCGGGGCGACGGGCCTGATACTGATCGCCGGTGAAATGGGCGCGGGTAAGACTACCTCAGCCGCCGCCATTCTCAGCCGGCGCATCGCGGTCACCGGCCACCTCGGCGTGTCGATTGAGGATCCGGCGGAAACGCTGCTGCAGGGCCGCCACGGTGACGGGCGCTGCATCCAGCTGGAGGTCGGTGAAAATGAAGGGTATGCCAGCGCCACCCGGAAGGCCTATCGCATGGGGGCCTCTGCGTTTCTGCTGGGTGAAATCCGCGACGGTGCCACGGCACATGAAGTGCTGAAGGCCTCGCTCAGCATGTTCGTGGTGTCGACCATCCACGCCGCATCAGTAAAAGAGGCGCTTGAGCGCTACGTGATGTTCTGTGAGGAAATCAGCCCGGCCGCGAAGGCCAACATTGCCAGCACGCTGTACGTGCTGGCGCACCAGAAGATGCGGGTGAATCCCACAAATAACCAGCGTCAGGTGGACATTACCGGCTTCAACCTGCGGCATGCTGCTACGGCCGACACCATCCGCGCCAAAATCACGTCGGGGCAGTTCAACTTTGACGACCAGTTCAACTCCATCACCTATGACTTTAAGGAATAGACCATGAGCAGGATGAAGCGGGGCATTGCGCAAATTACCGATGCAACGGTGGCCTACGGGGTCGTCGCCGTCATAATCGTTACGCTGCTTATCCCCCTCACGCTGTGGGCGGCGGATGAGTACCGCATGAACGTCGCGGCCGGGCAGGCCAATACGGTGCAGAAGGCAGTCAACCGTTATATTGCCGATCAGCAGGCGACCGTTGCGGCTAACAGCAGCGCTTCAGCCGGCTACACGCTGACGGTGCCAATGCTTATCTCGGCGGGCTACCTGCCGGCCGGCTACTCGCCGACTAACGCTTACACGGCCACCTATCGCACACTGATTTTTCAGCCGTCGGCGAATAAGTTTCATACCATGACGTTCCTGACCGGCGGCTCGACGCTGTCGCTCAGTGACGCCCGCAAGCTGGCTAATCACATCGGGCCGGCTGGCGGATACATCGAAAACGGCGTGGCGAAAGGCGCGCTGGGGAGCTGGCAGGAGAATCTGTCTGCCTTTGGCGGCTATAACCCGGGCGACGGCAGCGTGGTGATTGCCGGCTTCTACTCCAACGGCGCGCTGGTAAATGACTACCTGTACCGCCACAGCGTCGCGGGGCATCCCGAGCTCAACACGATGGGCACCACGCTGAACATGGGCAGCAACGACATCAGCAGCGCCAAAACCATCGGCGCGCAGACGCTGAACGCATCGGCCGATGTGAACACCGCGCGGCTGACCGCCACGCAGCGCATTCAGTCGAACGGGACCATCAACGCGAACGGCAGCATTACTTCCAGCAGTAATATCGCGGCGACGGGTAACATCACCTCGAGCAGCAGTATTGCCGCAAACGGCAACATCACATCGAACAGCAGTATCACCGCGGGCGGTAACGTGACCGCCAATAACGATGTTCTGGCCAACGGGACGCTTCGCAGCGCGCATGATGCTGTAATTGGCGGCGTGATCAAGCTGCAGCAGGTCAATACCGCCGGCACATCCTGCGATACATGGGGGGCAGTCAGCCGTGACAACATGGGCGCCGTCCTGTCCTGTCAGGGGGGCGTCTGGAAAAGCACGGCCGGGTCATCCGTTCGCGTATGTGCCAACAGCTGCGGTGGCAGCTGGCCCCTGGAAGTCGGCAGGGTGAATCATGATGGAGACTGGTCATCGTGGAATACGCTGGGGCCGGGATGTGCCGGAGGGTATACCCAAAACTGGCAGGTGCCGGTTTTCTGCACGGCAAATTAACGTGCCGGCTCCGGTTATCTTCCTGACCGGACCGTTCACTCTTCTCACCCATACCGGATAACTCATGCGATCTTCCATTTTCTTTGCTGCCGTGCTGCTCGCGGCGGTGAGCATTCTGCTGTCATGCGTTAATGATGCGAACCGGGATAGCGTTGCCAGTGTGACGCAGGCGCAGCAGTCAGGCCAGTTTCTCCAGTACGTCTCCGCCTTTAACGGCCTCTGGACGGGCACTACTCCGGCCGACGGGGACGCTGCCACGCGGATAACGCTGCCGGACTGGCTGCCGCGCAGCAGCAGTATCCAGCTGCGCATCAGCGGTGGGGCCGGTTACGTTTACACCCCGTCTTCGCCGGGCCTCTATGCGCAGCTGATGGAGGACACGGAAAACAGCTCGCATTTCGGCCTGTCAGACGCGGCGGGTATCAACACGCCATCAGGGCGGCTCACCCGGCCCGGCTTCATTCCGGCCGGCTATGTGGTTTACGTGAGGTAACGCAATGCTGATTATTCCCGCTGTACTGATTTTCTCATTGATCCTCGCCTTCAACCTGCCGGCACTCTATGCCGGTGCCCGGCTGGCTGCCGAATCCTCTGCGGCTGAAACGCAGGCTTACCCGGACGTGGCTCCCATCCGGCCGCTGCTGGCCGCCGTGATGCTGTGCGGTGGCGCGTTTCCCGCCTGGTTTCTGACGCACAATCCGGCTTTTGTCCTGTTTGTGCTGCTGCTGGCCAGCGCCGCTTATATCGACTGCGTCACACAGTGGGTGCCGGACCTGCTCATTTTCCTGCTCTCCTGGCTTGCGCTGACAACCCTGCTGCCGGGTGCTACCGACGCCCTGCCGGCACTGTCCGGCGCAGCCGTCATGCTGCTTCCGGCGCTGCTGCTGAATCTCATCACCTGGCTGAGGTCCCAGCCCCCGGCGCTGGCCTCCGGTGACCTGTACGTGCTGCCGGCCATCGGAGTCTGGATGAACCCGGGCTGGTCGGGCGTATGTCTGGCCATGAGCCTGATACTCACCGCGATCGCGGGGAGATTCGTGCGTGGCGTGCCGTTTATCACCGTGCTCTATCCGGTCTTTGTGGCGGTGTCGCTATGTGGCGCGCGCTGACTGGCGGCCTGCTGCTTGTCGCGGCCTGCGTGACTCAGGCGGCGACAGTGCCACCGGAAGCCGCCCGCTGCTTTCGGGAGGCGGGCGTGCGGTTCAGCGTCGACTGGCGACTGCTGCAGGCCATCGCCGAAGTCGAAAGCGGGCTGAATCCCGGCGCCATCGGGCTCAATAAAAAGAACGGGCGGGTGCTGAGCGAAGACCTCGGCATGATGCAAATCAACTCCTCCTGGCTGCCCGTACTGCGCCCGATGGGCATTACGCGGGAGGTGCTGCTTGCTAATGCCTGCCAGAACATTCACGTCGGCGCCTGGATACTGGCCAGAAACATCGCGCAGAACGGCGTCAACTGGACGTCGGTCGGCGCTTACAATGCCGGCTTTAAAAATGCAAATGAGCCGTTTCGCATGCGCTACGCCCGCAAGGTGTATGCGCGATACATCGAACTGACGGGTAATTAAGCCCGCAGCGCGGTCACCGATTATCTACAGGCCCGGGCCTCCGGTGCCGGAGCCCCTCATGATGACCATAAACTTCTGGCGAACGCTGCTCCTGCTGGCGGCCGCGCTGTTTTTCTCCGCCTCAGCCCAGGCTTACTGCTTTCGCGAGGCCGGTGCCCGCTATCACGTTTCGCCGCAGCTGCTGCGCGCCATTGCGCAGGTGGAAAGCGGTATGAACCCGCACGCAGTGGGCTATAACCGCGACCGGCAGGGCCGCGTGACCAGCCGCGACTTTGGTCTGATGCAAATCAATTCCACGCACCTGGCAAAACTTAAAGCCATGGGGGTCATCACCGACGAACGCGACCTCCTGACGCAGCCCTGCCTTAACGTGCAGACCGGCGCCTGGATACTGGCGCAGCACCTGCAGGTCTGCGGCCTGACCTGGCAGTGCCTCGGCAGTTACAACGCCGGATTCGCCGACAGCAATCAGGCGCGCCGCATGCTGTATGCACGAAAAGTTTATTCCATCTGGCTGGCCAGCCGCTGAACGGCGCCGCCTGCTCACCCTTCTGATGACCGGCACCCTCCGGAGATAACATGAAAAAACGCTTTTTTACCGCGCTGCCGGCGCTGCTGCTGTGCGGCTGCCAGCTGCATTCTCAACCTCAGACGCCCGCAACGACACAACCCGTCACCTCTCCGCCCAGACCGGCGCAGCAGCTGACGCAGCTGTGGATGGAAGGCAACCTTAACCCTGACACGCCGCTGCCGGTGATGGCCATCCGCGCCGACAGCGACAGGCTGAGCTTCAGCTGGAACGGTGACGCGGTGGAGCTGCTGAGCACGCTCGCCCGGGCGCGCGGGCAGGTCTTCAGCTACGCCGGCGTGCGCCTGCCCCTGCCGGTGGACATTGAGGTGCAGGGCGTCACGTACGCCAACGTGCTGCGCATGATTGAGATGCAGACCGCCTGGCGCGCCACGATCGTGACGTACCCGGGGCAGATGGTGCTGCAGTTTATGTCATCCCTGCCGGCAGAGCCGGTCCGCCATAAAAAAAGGGGGCAGACGATGAAAGCCCGGCTTTGTGTCCTGCTGCTGCCCGCGCTGCTGGCGGGCTGCGCGGGATTTCACCTGAACAGACCCGCGCCCGCGGCCGGCCCCGACGGTGCGCCGCCGCCGGGCCCGGAGGCGTACCTGTCGCCGCAGAAGCGCGACACCGCTGACGTCTCCGATAACCGCCGGCAGATGCTTACCGAGGGCGGCCGCACGCTGGGGTTTCGCGGCGGCAAGGCGCAGCGCGCGTGGGAGCTCCGGCGCGATCTGGAGGCGCGCGCGAAGCAGCTGGATGCGACCTATGACTTCCGCCCGCTCATCAGCAGCCGCGGCTGGCTGCCGCCGGTCATCACCGAAGCGGTGGACGTGGCGCGCGTCACCCCTGACCAGATCCGCACGGCAAGCCACGTGTACGAAATCATTCAGCCGGAGCGCTTCGTCAGCAACCCGCCGTCGTGGCGCAGCTGGCTGATGGCGGGCCTCAGCACCGTGCCGCCGGACGAGCCGCAGGGCGGGCTTATCCCGGAGAACGGCGTCCAGCGCGACATCTGGCAGGCGGCCGTTAACGAGGGCTGGACAGAAGGCCGGCAGAGCGCAGACGAGACGCTGGAAGCCAACGTTAACCGCCTGACACGCGACTACAACGGCATGCTGCAGTATGTGCTGCTGCGCCGGCAGAACCTCATCACCGCGCCGGTGGTGACCGAGCGCCAGCAGACGGTCACCGGCGACAGCAACAAGCTGACGACGGGCGATCGCGAGCGGCGCCTGGAGTCGCGCGCCGGCTTTGTCACTGACAAAACGAAGTGGAAGCCGGTCATTAATACGGAGAAGCGCTGATGTCAGCAACGGAACTTGAACTTTATGATTTCAGCAACGGGCTGAACGCCGACGCGCTGCGCGGCTTTATGGTCTGGTGCGCGCGCAACAACGTGAGCGACATTCACCTGCAGGGCGACAACCATTTTGTGGTGGGGCGCTACGGCCGGCTGGTCAGGGCGAGTCCCTTCCGGGTAGCGGACGACACGATGGCCCTGCTGATGGACGAGGTGTTTTCACCGGAGCTGCGGCCGCAGGTGCGCGGCGGCGTGCCGGCTGACCGCGCAATCCAGCTGGACGGGGACATGACAGGCCGCTGGGGGCTGAACCGCGGCGAGCGCATCCGCTTTCGCGTGAACCTGCTGCAGGGCTCCGCCGGGCGTCAGGACAGCACCATCGGCTGGACGCTGCGCGTTATTCCCTCCGAGATACCGCCGCTTGAAACGCTCGGGCTGGAGCCGGAGCTGATGGACAACCTGCTGCCGGCAAAGGGCGTGGGGCTGTGGGGCGGGATCACCGGCTCGGGCAAAAGCACGTCGCTGGCCTCAACCTACCGCCACTGCCTGGACACGGACCCTGACCGTAAGGTCACGACCAAAGAAGACCCGATCGAGTTCATCCTGGGGCGCCCGGGCGACGTGCTGCCGCCGCTGCAGTCGCAGGTGGGTAAAGACATTCCCGACTTTGCGACCGGCATCCGCGCAGATCTCCGGCGCGCACCGTCGGTCATGGGCGTGGGGGAGATGCGCGACCTTGAGACCATCGAGGCTGGCATACGCGCCGGTCAGCTCGGTCATCTGCTGCTCTCCACCACGCACATCCACTCGCCTGGCGAGGTCTTTGCGCGTCTCATCAACGAATTCCCGCACGAAAGCCGCGACGCCATGGCGTTATCGCTGCTGGGTGTGCTGCAGTACGTGGTGGTACAGACGCTGCTGCGCACCACCGACGGAAAGCGCGTGGCGGTCCGCGAATTCATCCTTTTTGACTACTATCTGCGCGAGAAGCTGGCCGGCATGCCGTGGTCGAAGTGGGGGCAGCATGTTGACGGGATCCTCCGCTCGGAGAAGCGCCGCATCGTGGATCAGGCCTGGCAGCTGTACCGCGCCGGCCGCATCCCTGAATCCGAGCTGGCTATGGTGATGTCGCCGCGCCAGCGCCGCGAGTTTGAGGAGGGCACCGCATGAGTGCGTTCAGAAAGGACGATTACCCGCCGGGATTCTGGCGGCGCGCCGGCAGCAGGCTCGACTTTTTTGGCATTCCCGTCTGGCTGTTCCTGCTCTATCTCAGCTGGTTCCGCTTTCCCTCCATGGACACGCTCTACATCGTCACCGGCATCATCGCCGCGTTCTGGCTGCTGAACCTGTTCGGCTGGGGCGTGACCGAACTTCTCACGCGCGCGGCCCGTCTGGCGCGCGGCAAAAGCCTGAGCGGTCGCCCGTGGTGGTACCGCCGGTTCACCGACGGCGAGTAGCCGTCCTGACACAGCAGCACAGGAGGCGTTATGAAAACAGCAGACTACCCGGTGTGGCTTGCCGTCATGCCGGACCAGCGTGACGCCGCGCGCGCCGACGCCGGGCTTCATCCGGACGGGGGCCGCGCGATTACGTGGGATAAAAAAGCGCAGCTCTGGTATGCCCGCCCGGGTGCGGATCTGAGCCGGCTGCAGAAGTGGCTGCCAGACCGCAGCATTCGCAGCAGCGGCGGCGGTGACCCGCAGGAGGAATTCCTGGAGGCCCTGACCAGTGCCGGGCTGGTGATTGATGGCCTGCCGGTGATGAATGGCAGGCGTCAACGCGTGCCGGTCGTGGAGGGCAAAAAAGGGAACCGGGACGGGGTTTACCGGGGCTTTCTGGACGGCGTCAGGCCGGGCGGCTGGTACATCAACTACCACCGCGCGGAAAACGACAAGGACGTCACGAACTGGAAGGGCAGCGGCCGCGAAGGCAAAGCCGATCCGGTCGCAAGGCTCCACATTAAGGCCGCGATGCAGCAGGCGCGTGATGACGCTGCGCGCAAGCAGGCGGCGCTTTATGCCCGGCAGACCGCCAGCGCAAAGGCGCTATATGCGCGACTTCCGGCGGCAGACCCCGCGCATGCCTACCTCGTGCGCAAGGGAATAACCTTTGCGGATGACGTCCGCCAGACACGCAACGGGGCGCTGGTCGTGCCGTTCTACGACGTGAACGGCGGATTCCGTACGCTGCAGTACATCCCGCCGGACGGTGAAAAATACCTTTATAAAGATGCGCCCAAGTCCGGGCACTTTCGCGTTGAGGGCGGCCGGCTCACCAACGGAGAGCCGATCCTGTATGCCGAAGGCTACGCCACCGCGCGTAGCCTGCACATGGTCACCGGCCGGCCGGTTGTCATGACCATCGACGCCGGGAATATGGAGACGGTGGCCTCCGTGCTGAAGGCGCGTTATCCCGACAGTCCGCACCTGTTCATGGCTGACGTCGACCATGCCAAAGAGCGTAACAAGGGTGTGCTGTCGGCGAACCGCGCCGCCGCCGCAACCGGCGGGGCCGCGCTGCTGCCGGACCTCACTGCCGCGGAAATTGAGCGCGGGTTTACCGACTACAACGATCTGCACCAGTCCCGCGGCGCAGAACGCCTGCAGGCTACGCTGCTGCCCGCCATTGCCAGCGCCCTTGAGGGGCTTAACTATAAGGAATCATCCATGGCCACACCTGATGACGCACAGCCGGCGCCGGAAAATACGCCAGCGGCAGAACCCGCTGTAACGATACAGCCGGAAGCGTCCCCTGCTGCCGCGCCTGACGCGGCTGCGCAGGCGCCCGCACCTGAAGCCGCCCCCGCAGCAGCTGAACCAGCCGGTACAAAATCCGCCGGCCGCCCGGGCAGCGCAAAAGCGCAGTCAGGGGAGATACTGGCGCTGAGCGCGCAGGGCATGAAGCCCGCGCAGATTGCAGAGCAGCTCGGCATCGGGCAGACCAGCGTGTACCGGATCCTGCGCGCGCAGCAGCCGGCGGAGCCGGACGCCGGCGTGATTCAGGAAAGCCGTGCCGCACCGGCCGCCGTTTCAGGCGCGGAGCCAGCTGTCACCCTCAGCCCGCCCCCTTCTGACGCCGCCCCTGAGCCGGCGCCGGCCGAAACGGCAGCCGCTGCGCCTGCAGAGACGGCAGCAGCTGACCAGGCCGCCCGGGCAGCACGCGCGGCGGCACTGTCCGGTTCAGGACTGAGTCTTGCCCGCGTCGCCGCCGAAATGAATCTCGGCATGGGTGAAACGCACCGCCTGATTGAGGCGGGAAAACAGCAGCAACAGGTGGAGCAGGCCTTATCAGACGCGGCGTCTGATGAGAGCGACGCGCCGGAAGCCGGGCAGCGCGCTGAACTGGACCGGCGCCCTCAGGCTGGTCCGTCACCGGCAGCGGCTGCCTTCGGTGTGGAGAATGGCATTCTGGTCGGCGCGCCACGAGTTGCGCCTTCCGATGAAGACCTGCCGGACGCGTCAGGGAAGTCGCGCATCGATGCCGACAAGCTGCTGAGCCGCGTCACCCATGAGAAGCAGGCCGATGGCAAGAGCGTTCTTTACCGGCTGGACGGTGAGCCCGCCTTTGTTGATCACGGCAACCGCCTGGTGATGGCCAGCGGCTCAAGTGCGCACGAGGAGAAGGTTCTGGCCGCGCTGCTGACCGCGGCCAACCACTATCACGGGCGCATTGAACTCACCGGCAGCGACGAGTTTAAGGCGTTTGCGATTGGCGTCATCGTGGCCAACAAGCTGAACGTCACCATGAAGAATGCCGGGCAGCAGGCCGACCTCGACGCGGCGCGACGCGCGGCGGGACAGCCGGTCGCGCCGGGGGACGCGGTACGCGGTGATCCGCCGGGGCCGCGCGCAGCGGAAACCCCGCCCGCTGCGCCCGTGACGCAGGCAGATAACCCCGCAGCTGCTGCTCCCGTGACACCGTCACCGCAGCAGGCTTCCGCGCCGGCGCCGGCCGAGCCCAAAATATCTCCGGCGGTGCATACGCCCGCAGAGAAGGCCCGGGAGCCGGTAACCGGTAAAGTCACCGCCTGCGGTCAGGCCCCGTTCCGGTTTGAGACGGGCCAGAGCGAAAGCACCTTTATTACCCTGCGAACAAAGGAAGGAACGCAGACGTACTGGGGCAAGGAGCTGGCCGGGGTGCTGCGCGAGACAAATCTGCAACCCGGACGTATGGTCACGCTGCAGTGGATGGGGGAGCAGCCGGTGACAATAAACAAGCCCGTGAAGGATCTGCAGGGCAACTTTACCGGGCAATACGAAAAAGTTCCGACAAAGCGGAACCGCTGGTCGCTTGCGCCGGCGGGTGGAAGCCGCGTGCAGAGCGGCTCTGACGATATGGTGCCGCTGGCAGCCGTGGACGTGAACCGCTACACGCAGATCCAGCACACGCTGATCAGCCGCCTCGGGCTGGATATTGACGCGCCGCCGAAGCCCGCCGACGGCCTGTACTGGATTAAGCCCGACGGGCAGGGAAGTCATCAGCCCGGTGATCCGCTATCGGCGCCGCGTCCGGCGCACAACGAACGTGCCGGCGCGCCGGTCATGTCGGCATGGGGTGACGACGGGCGCCCGGACCTGCTGCTGGTGCAGGGCGACGGCGACTACCTGCAGGGCGTGGTCCGCCAGAACGGCATTTATAACCACGTACTGGTCAGCCTGCCGGGCAGCAAAGACGCCCCGCCAATGGTGGTGAACGTGCTGACGACCGAAGGCGCGCAGCCCATCGGCAACGGTAATGGCATCAACCGGTCCAGCGGCCAGCCGGTACCGCGCGAGCACGTCGTCATCCGCCTGAGCGGCGATGACAGGCCGCGCATTGCGAAGCTGGACGCGCCTGCAGAGGTGCCGGCCACGCTGCACGCCCGTCTCGGCTACGACGAGCGCTACAAGGCGGAGTCCGGCTGGGTAAAGGAGCAGCCGGCAGCAGCACCACAGGCAGCACCGGCCACGCCGCCGCGGCCGGCCCAGTAATCGATTTTTCCGGAGAACTCACATGAATAAATTCCTGACCGCCCTCGTGGCGGTTTCTTTTTGCTGCGCCTCGCTGAGCGCCGGCGCCGCTTCGTGCCGCGCCGGCAGCGCTGCGCAGGCCGGCAGCGAAGCCGGCTATAACGCCGCGAAGAAGGCCAGCGACGCCTGGTCTGAACGGGAAAGCCAGATGTCAGATCAGATGCAGAACTGCCTTTCCGGCATCCGCAATATCTCCATAAGCCTGCCGCACCTGCCGAGCCTGCAGGACATCATGAATCAGGCGTCAGAGAAGGTCTGCAGCGCCATGACCGACAAAATCAACAGCTACCTGCCGGACAACATCGATCCGTGGCAGTCGTACGGCATGTAAGGAGTGACGTATGCAAAACCCTCAACCCGCCGCGCTGTCCGAGGGCGCGGCCGCGGCCATAACGGATCCTGACGTCTATGAGCATGCGGTGCACGCGCAGCACGAGCGGTCGCTGGGCGCAGAGTTTGCGCGCAGCTGCCTGAAAAAGCTGGGCTGGAGCCTGACGGTCAACGTCATTCAGGGCATCGCTATCTGCGTGCTGGTTGTCATGTACTGGTACGTGCCCCGGGAATATTTCGCCACGGAGGCCGGTCGCATCACGCCGGTTTACGGGACGGACAAGCCGGTCTGGAGCGAAAGCGACGTGCGGCAGTTCGGGGCGGACACCATCAACCAGGCCTTTACGCTGGACTTTGTTCACTACCGTGATCAGATAACGGCGGTCTCACCGAACTTCTCTGAGGAAGGGTTTGCCGGCTACAACCAGGCGCTGACCACCGGTTCTAACATCCTGTCGCTGATCCGGGACAAGCGCATGAACCTGACCAATACGGCCGAGCCTGGTGTCATTACGCGTCGCGGCATCATCGGCGATCGCTACACGTGGGAGTTCCAGTATCCCGTCACGCTGAAGCTGCAGGGCCAGAACAGCAGCAGCCCGCCGCTGCGCTATATCTTTACGCTGCGTATCCAGCAGGCCGACGTGCGTAAGAAGCCGCGCGGTCTTGAGGTCACGCAGACCATCACCAACAACGCAGGATAAGGAACGCTATGAGCAACTTTCGCACGCTTGCCCTGTGGCTGGCGCTGTGCGGCAGCGCGGGCGCCGCCACGTCTGCGGGGACAGCCCCGGCGGCCGGCACCGACGGCGGCTGGCGCTCCACCTCAGCGACCGGTGCCGCGCCTGTCACGGGTCAGGCCGCGGGAAGCCCCGCCGCACCGGCAGGGCCGCAGCCCGGACAGGCGCTGCCGCCGCCCACGTCGGTCGCTTACGACCAGGCGCAGGCGGCCATCGCGCCGCTGACGCCGGACGAAATCCGGCAGCTGCGCGCCCAGCAGACCGAGCAGAACCGGGCGCTGGCCACGCCGGGCATCACGGCCGTACCGCGCATCAGCGCGCAGACCGTCAGCCTGCAGCCGGGCGCAAGCCTGCCGCTGGTGCGCACCGCCATGAACTGGCCCGCCACGGTGAGCTTTATCGACAGCACCGGCGCCCCCTGGAAAATCCTCGGCGACCCGCAGAGCGGCTCACCGGACATCGAGGTGAAATGGATCCCGGGCGCGTCATTTATGGTCATCACGGCAAAGCGCGACTTCGTGAACACGCTGGTGACCGTGGGGCTTGAGGGCCTGCCGGTGCCGCTGCAGATAAGCGTCATGAGCGGCGAGGCCGACACCGCGAAGAAAACCTGGACGGTGGACGCGCGCCTTGACCTGCGCATTCCGCGGCGGGGACCGGGCGCGGCACCTGACGCGCCGGGTCCGTCGCGCATCGGCCTGCACGATGACGTACTGCAGGCGTTTCTGGACGGCGTGCCGCCACCCGGGGCGAAGCGCCTGAAAATCACCGGCAGCGTGCCGGATACGGCGGTGTGGCAGCAGGGCGACGACCTTTACATCCGCTCCCGCGCCGACATCCGCGATGAGTTTGATACCACGCTGTCGTCGGCGGATGGCACACACCTGTGGAAGCTGCCGCTGACCCCGCGCGTGGCGTTCTCCGTTGACGGGCGCACCGAAGCCCTCAGCATAGCCCTGGAGTAATCATGAGCGATCAACAGAACACCGGCGGCAGCAACATCCGGCTGATGGCCAGCCTGATCGTGGGCGGGGTCGTGGCGGTGGTGGGCGGCGGCTACGCGCTGTGGAGCTACCTGGCCGCGCCGCCCCCCGCGGTCTCAAACGTCAACCTGAACCGGGTGGCCGGTACCGCGCAGGTGAACGCGCAGGAGCAGCCGGACTACCGCGAAAAGCTGCGGGAAAGCAACGCCCTGGGGGCGCAGAACGCCACGGCCTCAAACCAGAGCTTTATCGCCAGCATCCCGCTGGAGCAGGACGTGATCGCGCCGAAGGAAGCGGTGAAGGTCGCGCCGGTTGTGGCGCCGCGCGAGCTGCCGCGCCCGCAGGGTACAGGGCGCACGCAGGAGCAGGAAAAGGCGCTGGCCGAGACCCGCCAGAAATCGCTTGCCGCCCTGCTCGCGAAGATGCAGGCGCCGGCGGCGGCCGGCGAACTGCCCGCCGCGCAGCTGCTGGGTGGAAAGGACAGCGGCTGGGCTAACTGGCGCGATTCGCTGCCCGGGAGTTACGTGCAGCAGGCCGCCGCGCGCAGCCGGCAGGCTGCTGCGAATACGCCGCCGGCGACCGTGGTGGTCGATCCGTACTGGCGCGGACCGGGTGAGATTTATACGGGGGTGAACTCCGACAACGGCACCACGCCGGTGCTGGGCCGCATTACCACCGGTAAATACGGGGGCGCCGTGCTGAAGGCGCCGGAGGGGGCGAAGTTGTCCGGTGACGGCGTGATCATTCACTTCACCTCTATGGCGCTGAACGGTCAGAACTACAAGGTTGACGCTTACGCGCTGCAGGACGACACGCTCGTGGCCAACATTGCCACTGATGTTGACCATCACTACATCCGGCGCATCGTGCTGCCCTCGATATTCAAGGGCATCGGCAGCGCAGGGCAGCTCTATGCACAGGCCAACACGCAGCTGCTGAGCAACGGCTTTAATACCGTCACCACGCGGCCGTCAACGCCGGACGGTACTGCGGTTGCAGGCGTGATTGCCGGCGGCACGGCGGAGCAGGCGGCGCAGGTCCTGACGAACGACGCCGCCCGGCTGCCGGACCGCACCGTGACGGTGAAAAACGGCGAGGTGGTGGCCATTCAGTTCATGCGCGGCGTGTACAGCACCGACGCCGAGTCGCCGCAGGGCACCACGCAGACGGACTCGGGTACCCGCGCGCCCGCATCCCTGAGCAGCAACCCGACCCCGACCGCCGCAGATCTGCGCGCGGAAACGCAGGCGCGCATCCGCGCCGCCGAACAGAGAGGAAACGCCCGTGAATGAATTCGAACCGCTGCCGGCGCAAACCGCGCCGGCGACGCCAGCCGCGCCACCGCGCGTCAGGCCTGAACAGGGCTTCCTGACGCGCCCGGTGCTGCTCGGCTACTCCCTGCCGTGGCTTGCCGGACTTTCACTGATGTTCGGCGTCGTGGCCTGGTATCTGTTCTGGCCTGACTCATCCTCACAGGATGCCAGCCAGCGGGCGTTCGGACAGAATGCCGGGTTTGAGGTGGTTCATCCGTCCGCCGCGCCGGCGCCGCTGCAGACGGGCGGACTCAGCGTCCCGGCGGACACTGCCGCTGCCGCCGGCAGCGTGCCGGAGGACGTGATGGCGCTTATCCGCGAGGGGCGCGAGTTTGAAACAGCCAACCGCGAGGCCATTACCCGCCTGTCCGATACGGTGCGCGCGCAGACGAAGGTGCTGGCCGCGCTGCAGCAGCAGGTTGACGGGATCGCAAAAGAAAACGCGCGGCTGGGTAACCTGGTGACGGTGCTGGCCGTGCGGCCCGCGCCGGAGCCGGCCGGTCACGCAGCGGGACGCAGGGTCAAGCGCTCTGCGCTTGCCGGCATGCGGCTGGAAAGCCTGCAGGAGGGAATGGCGTGGGTCAGCTGGCAGGGGCGCACGTGGGCAGTGGAGCCCGGCGACAGCCTCGGTGGCGTCACCGTGCAGGCCGTGAACGCGTCGGACCGCAGCGTTACGACCAGCGCCGGCGTGCTGCGCTAGGGAGGCGTCATGGGAAACTCCCTCGACGGCATTCAGATGCTGTCTAACCTGGCGTCCGGGCTGCAGAGTTCGTTTATCAACCTCGCCCTGACGCTGGGCTCCCTTTTCGGCGTGATCGGCGCCGGCGGCTTTCTCGCCCGTCAGTCCTGGCTTGCCCGCAAGGCGCCCGGGCAGGGGGTGAGCGGCGGCGGCGTGGTGGCCTGGGTGCTGCTGTGCGGCTGCCTGGTGGGTCTCGACCAGCTTATTGGGGCGGGCGCGCGTCAGGTGGGCTGGCAGGTGTCGTTTGACGCCATCAGCTACGTTGACCAGGGCACGTTCGGGCAGGGGGCGGTGGCGGCCAACGCCCTGCTGAGCCTGGTGCGCATGATAGGCGTCTGGTTCGCGCTCTCCGGCGTGCTGCTCTGGCGACGCTCCCGCAAAGATGGCCATTCCGGCCTGACGGCGGGCAACGACGTCAGCAGCGGCACCGTGAAATTTATTATCGGCGTGATGCTTGTGTGTAACCCCTACCTGCTTAACGCCTTACAGAAAACCCTCGGCCTGCTCTGACGCGGCCGTTCAGCCTTACGTCCACACGGACGAACTCAACAGGCCATCCGGCCATTTTACTAAAGGAAACTACCATGCTTAATCGCGTTTACCGCGCGGCCTTCGTGCGCGCACTCATGCTGTCTGAAACCCTGCGCCGGCTCGTATTCCGCGGCGTGCTCGCCTGGGTCGCGCTCATTTCTCCGGTTGTCATGGCCGACGACGACATTGCAGGAATGGTCTCTCATGTGGCTGAGGGCGCGAAGTCAACGCAGACCAGCGGGATCATTATTTTTCAGGTGATCGGCTTCTTTGCTTGTGCCGGCGGCGTCCTGTCGATTAGGGCCATGAAGAATAACCCGCAGATCAAGCCCTGGATGGTTATTCTGGCCATTGTCGTCGGCCTGATGTTGATGGGGATCCCGGAGCTCGTCAAAAAGGGCATGACGCAAATCGGCATTACGCCGGTCAGCGTCAGTTAACGTCCTCTGCCGCCTCTGCCGCCTCTGCCGCCTCTGCCGCCTCTGACGGGGCGGCACCTTTGCATCTCTTTTATCATTTTTACCGGAGCATCATTATGAAAAGCGTATTCCGCACGATCGTTGCTTTCACGTTATCTGCCGGGTTTTGTGCCGGCGCGTTTGCGGGCCAGCCGGTAAGCGACGCTGACGTCAGTAAGAAACTCGACCAGCTGAACATCGCCGCTCAGGCCATCGACATCCATCTCCAGCAGATTTTCACCGCACTGAATACAGGCGCACAGTCCGGTGCCTGCTGGCTTGACGGTAAGGCCTACAGCCAGGGCGCTGAAGCCACCACAGGCGGCCACGCGGTGACCTGCGGCGTGCAGGCGAAAACGGGCTGGCCGCAGTGGATCAGGCCCGGTGTCATTGTGAATTAAATCCCCTTGATCACTGACCCCTGAGTGTTCCCGAGAGTCCTTCTGACTCCCCTGTCAGGCCTGCCCTGTAAGGACCCCTATGTTTGTCAATCCTTCACCCGCCCATGCAGGCGGGCTGCTGCCGCTTATGCCAGACGTCAGCGGCGAAGACGCTGCTCCGAGACCTGTTTCCGCTGAGTACGGCCCTCCCTGCCGCGGCTGCGGCACGCGCGCGCAGCGCCTGTGGCAGGGGCCGGCTGCTGAGCCGGTCTGCACGCTCTGCTGGCTGACCTTTAATCTCGACAGTCCCACCGCCGCGCACGGGCACCTGGCCTGGCTGCCCGATGCGCCGGCGGCCGACATCATTAACCTGCAGCGCCGCGCGCTTATCGGGCAGCACAATGAAAGTAAAGCCGTGCGTAAAGAGTCCCGCCGCGTGTGGAACTGGCTCGCCCGCCACGCGCGCGAGGTGGAGGGCATGTGGGGCACGTCGCGTGCGCCGGAGTTCGCCGCGGCCTTTGCGCGCCTGCCGCCCCTGAAGCGTAAAGCGCTGCAGCAGCGGCTGGAAGGCTGCGTGCTTATCCTGCCGCCTGACGTTTTTACCGACCTGACCCTGTTACTGCCGCTGGGGCGCACCGCTGAGACCGCCGTGCACACCCCGGCGTGGAATTCCTATATCCGGAGCGACCTGTATGCCAAACCGCCTCATCCGCTGGACTGAAGAGATCATTACCGCCGTGACGCGCTTTGCCGTGTCGCGCGATCTGCCCGACTACTGCGACCTGCAGACCGTTGTTCGCCTGACGGAGGACGATCGTATCCGTTATCCGGAGCTCAGCGCCCCGTACATCATGGTGACGCAGAAGGGCGACTACCTCTCGGTGTTTGAGATTTCCGGCAGCTACCGCGAGTCGGACGAACATCTGACGGCTTCGCACGACGACGCCTGGCAGGGGCGGCTTGAGCGCATGACGGAGTCGCTGACCGCCCACTATCGTCATGCGGGACACCGCATCAGTATCGTGCACGAGTGCGATCCGGCCGGCGGCGAGGCTGAGATCCGGCGGCTGCTGACGCCCCAGCATCAGTCCCTGAAGCGTACCGGACTGAAGCTGCAGTATCTGCTCGACGAGCAGGTGAAAAAGCTGAAGCCCTGGGTCAACCGGGAGCGCACCTGGCTTGTGTGCTATACCGGCCGCGGCGTGCTGGCCGGGCACGAGCTGCGCGATGAAAACGCGCGCCTGAGCGAACTGCTTAAGGCGAGCCCGTCCGCGGTGTTCGGTCAGAACCCGCTGCTGACCGAGTTTGCCGGCCTGAAGATACGCCACGATGCCTTTCTCCTGCAGCTTGAGCGGGCCCTCGGCGACAGCGGCAAGGGCGTGCTGATGCGCCGCATCGATGCCCACGAGGCAGGCCGCGTGCTGCGCGCGCAGATTGACCCGGGTACCGGCAGCCACTGGCAGCCGCTGCTGCCCGACGACCGCATTATTCCCCACGGGGTGCGTCAGGGGGAAGATGTGACGGCGCTGCTGGCACCCTGGCTGAACTTTCAGGTGATGGGGGCGGGTGTGGATGAAATCCGCAACAACCTCCTGAAGATAAAAGGCGTATGGCACGGCACGGTGGCCGTGGAGCTGGGCCCGCAGAACCCGCAGAGCTTCGCAAAGCTGCGCGAGCTCATCCCGCGCAGCGTGCCGTTCCGCATCCGGCAGGACCTGATGCCCGGCGGCATGCGCCGGCTGGGTGGCAAGCAGTCGGTGCTGAGCTTCGTCGAGTGGGTACCCGGCCTGAAGCCCATCTTCCAGTCTGTGTCGCAGCTTGCCGGGCGCGAGATGCACGAGCCGGTGTGCGTGATGACCATCACCGCCGCCACCTGGGGGGATTCGCCGGAGACGGTGACGCGTAACCTGACGCTGCTGCAGCAGGCGCTGACCTCCTGGGGGATCTGCGGCGTGACGCAGACCTTCGGCGATCCCGTACGCGCGTGGGCGGCCACGCTCACCGCGTCCTCGGCCGCAAGCGGGCCGTGCCTGATGTATCCGCCGCTGTCCGAGGCGCTGAACCTGATGCCGCTTACCCGGCCGACGACGGCGTGGAACGAGGAGGGTGACGCCCTGTTCGTCTCACCTGACGGCAAGCTGATGCCGGTGGCCCTGGCGGCGGCCAACCAGACCAAGAAAACCAGCATCGTGGCCGGCGAATCCGGCGGCGGTAAATCGGTATTCATCAACCGTCAGCCGATCATTCTGGCCATGTCAGCGCAGAAGCAGCTGCCGTTCTTCGCCGGCATCGACAAGGGATTCAGCTCACAGGGAATGGTGTCGATACTGCGCACGGCGCTGCCGCCGGAGCGGCAGGACGAGGTGCTGAGCGTTGTGCTGCGTAACGATCCGGAGTACTGCCGCAACCTGTTTGATATCCAGCTGGGGCTGCAGAAGCCGCTCAGCTACGAAGCCGAGTTTATTGAGAATGCGCTGACGGCGCTGTGCATTGACCCCGGCACCGGCGAACCGCCTAACGGACGCGATACGCCCATCATCCTGCGGCGGCTGGTGAGCGATTCGTTCAAGGCCTCCCGGGAGGAGCCGCGCCGCTACGAGCCGGGGCTGGTGCCGGTTGTCGACGCGGCGCTGCAGGACGCGGCGGTCTGGGAGAAGCATCCCGAATATCAGGACAATGCGACCTGGTATGAGGTACGCGACCTGCTGCAGGACGCGGGCAGGACGGACGCGGCGCAGCGGGCGCAGTTCCAGGCGGTGCCGGAGCTGGCCGACATGGCCCCCCGCCTGCTCAGCGAGGATTACCGGAGCATGTACGGCAATATCCAGCGCGACAGCAGCAGCGAGCCGCTGATCGAATACATTGCCCGCTGCCTGCGCGACGCCTGCGGGCAGTACCGCATGTTCGCCGGGCGCACGCGCTTTATGATAAGCCCGAAGGCGCGCGTCATCACGGTTGATATCCAGCACGTTGCCGGCGACAAATCAAAAGCGGGCTACCTGCAGACCGGCATGATGTACCTGTTCGCCGGGCACATCGCCGGCGGCGATTTTGTGCTGCCGCAGTATCAGGACGAGCTCTTTACTGCGCTGCACAGCCGCTGGCACGCGATGCATCAGACGCGCGTGCAGCAGCTTGATGAGGAAGTCAAAACCAGACAGTACGACGAGCTGCACAACGCCAAAGGCGTGCCCTTTATCTTCCCGATGCTGGAAACCGCCGACCGTGAGCAGCGCAAGTTTGGCGTGCGCACGGTGCTGTCCTCGCAGTACTTCCGCGACATGCCTGAAGCGCTGCGCCAGTCCGCCAACTCCGTGTACATGGTGGGCGTGGACCCGGAAGATCGCGCGCTGCTTAAAGAGCGTTTCAGGGTGCCGGATGCCACGCTGGACCGCTTTGAGCGCATGGGCAGCGGGCCTTCCGCCGACGGCAGCGGCGTGCCGTTTCTCGGTATTTTCCGTATCAAAGGCGGCAGCACCATCGCCCACATCATGAAAAACACGGTGGGCCCGGAGGAGCTGTGGGGCCACAGCACCACGCCGGTGGACATGGCGCTGCGCCGGATGCTGGAAAAAGACACCGGCGCCGATACGGCGCGCCGCATTCTCGGACAGTTCTTCCCCAACGGCAGCGCCGAGAAAGTCATCGAGCACCGCCGCCGCACCGCTGGCGAGGCGGGCGGCGACAGCGTCATCCGTCAGCTTGCCAGTGAGCTTATCGATAAACAGGGCTATGACCTCTGACCCTTCAGGAGTTCTGACATGCACACATTTTTACCGCGGCGGCCCGCAGGGCGCCGCCTGCTTGCGGCCTGCGTGCTGGCGGCGCTTGCGCCGGAAGCGATGGCTTATCCGACCGAGGAGATGAGCAGCATCCCCATCCAGACGCAGGTGATGCCCGCGCTGAATGCGATGCAGACTACGCTCGGCGAAATCATTACCGCCGAAACAGAGACCGGCACGGCGGTGGTGCAGTCCGGCGACCGGATCACCACGGCCATTACGGAAGCGGCGCGCACCCAGCGCGAGGCGGAAAACTTTAACCGCCAGGCGGACCGGCTGGAGAAGGCGCGGTCTTCCTTCACGGTGCCTGACAGCATCTGCAGCGAATCGGCGTCCGGTTCGGCCGCGCAGGTGAGCCAGGCAACCCGGGCGGCGGCGTCGAAGCTTGCGGGCGGCAGCGGGGTCTCGAGTGCGGCCGTGCGCGAGACGCTGGCCAGCCTTCCCACCACGCCGCGACAGGGCGGCTACCGCAGCGCGCTCATCCACTCGGCGTACTGCACGGCGGAGGAGGCGAAGCTCTACGGCGGCACCGGCCTGTGTCCGGGCGTGTCGGCGCTGCCGGGCGGCGATACCGAAGCGCGATCGCTCTACGACGGCGCGGGGCAGCCGGGCAAGGCGCCGGAGCTGACGTTCACGCAGGCGCAGACGGACGCGGCCATGGCCTACGTCAGCAACTCGGCAAAGCTTGACGCCGGGCGGACGCCGGGCAAGGGCGAGATCCAGACCGCGACCGGGCAGGAGTATCAGGGCCTGCTGACGCAGTACAAGGCGATGCAGAGCGCGGCGATGCAGCCGCAGCTGGACATGGTCGCCGCCAGCCAGCCGCAGGACGCCACGCGCGAACCGCTGACCGAGGCGCGGCAGTCGCCGTCGGCGGAAAGCTATTTTCAGCAGACCGCCTCGGCGCAGGCAAAGCAGACCGGCGCCATGAGCGAGCGCGAGTTTGAGGCGTTTGAGGTCGGGCGCCGCTACGCCAACACCGCGTGGGTCACCGACCTGCAGGGCATGGATGGTGACAACCTGGCGCGTGAAATGGCGCGTCAGCAGAGTCTGGCGAACTGGCTGGCGCTGGGCATCAAAAACGAGCTGCGTCAGGCCAACATCATCAGCGGCCAGCTGCTGGCGCTGGCGGCTAAAAACGAATACGCCCCGCAGCTGCAGGCACTGTCCTCGCAGCTGAGCGCCGGCGTGAGCGCACAGTAACCTCCGGGAGAATTTCATGACAACAAGCGGTACCTTCGCGCCGGACGCCGGCGCACTTTCTTCACTGCTGGACGCCGGCACCGGCCCGGTTCTGGTGCTGGATCCCTGCGGCGAAATGTGGGCGGCCTTCTGGAATACGCCGCGCTGGTCACGGCTGTGGCAGGCGTGGCGCCTTGCCCCGGGGCAGACGCAGGAGGGCGACGTCTGGAACGTGCTGGATGCGCTGCGGCACGTTAACGCGGCGGACGGCGCCGCTGCGGTGGCCGCCGCGCTGTTCCCGGCGGCGACCTACAGTGACCTGACCCGGCGCCTGATGGCCTGCGTCATCGGGTTTGCGGATGACACGGGGCACTTCAGCGGTGACGCCGCCGGGCTCGGCGCGCTGGCCGGGCAGCTGTGGGCGGACGATCTGTGGATTGCCCTGGCGCGCTGGGGTCGGCAGTACCCTTATCATCCGTTCCTTCAGGCCGCGCGTGAGCTGCTCACGCATGACGGCGCCGGTGACGCCGCCGCGGCCATCCGCAGCCGCATGGCCATTTACCATCACCCGCACGTGGCCGAGACCTTTACGGGTGCGCCGGGCTTCAGGCTCAGCACGCTCCGCCAGCGGCCGGGGCAGGTGGTCTTCCTGACGCCCGACATCCGCTGCATGGAAAGCATGGACCTGACTTCCGTGTATGGCTTTCTCGCGAGCGCCCTGCAGGTGATGGCGGCGCTTCATTCCGAAACGTTCTCACTCGTTGAGCCCGTCCTGACCGCAGAAGGAGATGCCCAGTGAAAGATAATGATGCCGCCGCCCCGCAGGGCGGCGCGGCGACCGGCCGCCGTATGGCGAAGCGCGCGGGCTGGATTGCCCTGAATATCTTCCTGCCGGCGTGGGAGGTGTCCAGCTGGAGCCGCCACGCGGGGAGAAACGTCTCCCGCCTGTGGCAGCGCCTCCGTGAGGTGACCGCGGGCCGCGGCGCGGGCGACTACCGCCCCGCGAGCTGGGCGCAGGCGGTCGCAGACAGCGGCCTGACGCCTGAACGGCTGGCGCGTAACCTGCGCGTCAGCCGCTGGATCTGGTGGGGGCTGATGTGGCTGACCGGCCTGCCGGTGGCGGGCTTTCTGATGATGCTCATCGCCGCCGGCAGCAGCATCAGCGGTACCGGCTGGCTGCGCGTGGGCATCGTGATGTGCGTGCTGTTACTGCTGGCGGCCACCGGCTTCGTGCAGGCGCTCGGGGTGAGCTACCGGCTGTGGCAGCTCACGGAAAAGCGGGTCTCGGCGTCAGAGAACGGCAGTTTTCAGGCGTTCCTGCAGGAGACGCGCTGGCGCCGCGTCGTGTTAAGCGGCGGTCTGCTCGGGGGAAAATAAGATGCGGGAAATCCGGCGGGAACAGCAGCTTATCGGGCTGTGCACTCTCCTTGATGACACGGGGCTTGGCGAACGACGCGAAACCATCATGCACCTGGTGCACAGCGCGCGGCGGGCCAGCCACGCGCGGGAGGCCGGGGAGGCGACCGGACTCTGTCTCAGTGCGCTGAAGCAGCTGCGCAGGGCGCGGCATTCACTGCGTGTGGCGGGGGCCGGCGCTGACGCGCTGTCGCCGCTGGACGCCGCCATTGCCGGACTGCAGTCCATGTGTGATGAGGCAGTGGCGCAGGCCATGGAGGCGGCCGTGCTGCGGCTGTTCGGAAGGATAGCGCTTCTGTCCGTGCTGCTGCCTGTTAGCGTGACCGCGGTGCTGTTCGGGGCGGGCGTGCTGATCCATATCCTTTGCGGCACGCTGACTTTCTGACTACAGTGAATGCCGGCCGGCGCCGGCAGGAGGAAACAGGATGTACATGCGACTTGATGTGTTTGCGGAACTGCTGGGCGTCCTGCCCGGCGAGCTGCTTCACGCGGCCCGCACCGGCGGCCTTCTCGACGGCATGACGCTGCCCCGCCGGCGGCAGGTGCGCGGCGCGGCCGTGATGTTTGACCACGCAGAGGCGATGGCGTTTGCGGCCAGCTGGCGCGCGCGGACGCCTGAACCCGCGCCGGTGCCGTCCGGTGCGCCGCTGGTCGCGCTCGATGCCGCTGCAGAAGAAGCCGGTATTGCGCCGCTGGCGTTGTGGCAGGCGGTAAAAACCGGGAAAAAAACTCCGGGGTGTTGCGCCGCCGGCAGCGGAGAACAGCGCTCATGGCCAGCTGCTCTTTGAGCCGGCCGCCGTCGCGCAGTTTGCACAGCGTTACCGCAGCGCGCTGAAAAAAAGTGAATGATTATCAGTAATATCCCCGTATCCCTTTCTGCCTTAAGGATGAGAATCCCATGACCCGAACCGACTGGCTGTTCAAGTTTCGCCGCATCCATTCTCCTGACAAGCTGGACCAGCTGTATGAGCACCTGAGCTATACCGGCGAACCGGCAGAAATGTACGCCATGACGCAGGCATGGGACCACCGCAAGGCGGAGCTCGCCGCCGGTAAACTGTTTGATCGCGTGCCGGCGCACGTCTGGCAGTTCGTTAAATAACAGGCTTCCTGCGTCGCCTTCCCGGGCGGCGCCCGTAACGCCGGTGCGCGTTCCCGCTCGCTGAAATACCCCTAAACCAGCCGCAGAGGCGGCTTTCACGCGTTTCCATCCGCTAATCCTGATCCGCAGGTTAATCATGAAGCTACTGACAAAAATTCAGGCGGCGGCGCTGCTGTGCGCCGCGTCCTGCCCGGCATTTGCCGACGGCGTGGACTACCAGACCATCAGCGACGCCGCCAGCAAGACCAGCGACCTGTCCCGGCAGGCGCTGGTGATGATATTCGGGGACGTGGTGATCACGCCGTTCCAGCCCGGTCAGGTCACGCTTATCGGCTCGCTGTTCGCGCTGCTGAACGGCGTACTGTGCACCGTGGCGCTGGTATGGTTCCTTACCGTCACGCTGAAAACCCTGTTTAAGGGCGGGCAGGACGGCAAGGTGTTCAGCCAGGGCCGGACCTGGCTGCATCCCGTCATGAGCCTTGCCGGCTTGATGACGCTCATCCCCACCGCGTCAGGCTGGTCGCTGTCGCAGCTGATAATGCTGTGGGCGGCGTCCACCATGGGGATCGGCAGCGCGAACCTGTTAACGGACAAGGGAGCCGATATGATAAGCGACGGCATGTCGCTGGTCGTGCAGCCCACGGCGCCCTCCACGCGATCGGCGGCGCGCGCGGTGTTTGAGATGAACCTGTGCAAGTACGCCACGAACCGGGAGCTGTCCTCGCTGTACCAGGACGGACAGGCGCGAACGGCGCTGATGCAGACGAAGGGCGGGAACGGCGACTACACCACGGGCAACGGCAGCGCGGTCTGTGGCAGCGCCCGCATTCCTGAACCGTCAGAAGGCGTTATGGACAGCCTGTTCGGCTCCGCCGTGAACACCGCCAGCGTGACGGCCGCCTCGCGCAGCGCGCTGGACACGATGCAGTCCACGCTGGACGCGGCGGCGCAGGCATACGTTGATGCGTACCTGAGTAAGCGCGACCAGGACAGCGGCACGCTCATCGATCCGGAAACCACCATTCAGAACGCGGCGGCCGCGTATGAAACCACGGTCAATAACGCGCTGAACCAGCTCAACTACAAAGACTCGCTGCAGAGCCAGCTGACCACGCAGCTTAAGACCTATGGCTGGATTTCGCTGGGCGCCTGGTACAACACCTTTGCGACGGCCAACAGCAAAACGAATGAAGTGGCCAACGCATCGCCGGTCACGTCAGGCACGAGCATGCACGGCGAAACCGGCACCAGCGACCTGTATCACCAGGTGTTTACGGCCTACCGGTCTCAGGTGCAGAACAGCACTTACACGGCGCCGCTGGGTACGCAGACGGCGAAAGATGACGGTGCGGCGCTGAATGCAACTGATCCTGACGCGGTGTTCGTTAGTTTCTACAAAAAACCGATGCAGAAAATAACAAACACGATAGCTACAAACGAAATTGGGACTTCTGCAGATTTTTCACATCAGGTTAATCCGCTGATTAAGATGCAGACCATTGGTGATTACACATTGGGAGCTACCGAGACTGCTCTCACAGCCTATACGCTCACTTTGGCGGCAGCATCGACTGCGGATAATTCAGTTTTAGGAAAAATTGGCGGGTTTATTTTCGTCAATCCGGGAGCTGTAGTTAAAGATGTGCTGACAGAACTTTCCCCACCCTTCTATTTCGTCATGTTACTTCTGTTCGCAGTGGGATTTTCTCTGGCGGTATTCCTGCCCGCGGTACCTTTTCTGTACTGGATGGTCGGGGTATTTAACTGGATTGTCAGCGTCATGGTAGGGTGTGCTGCGGGCCCGATGTGGTCTGCGACTCACCTGGGGGCCGAGGAAGATAAAGGCAGCCGCAGCGCGTACGGCTACATCTTTCTTATTGATATGATGCTGCGCCCATCGCTGATGGTGCTGGGGTTCTTTTTTGCCTCGGCTGCCGTTATGGCAGGCGGGACAATACTGAACCTGCTTTTTGGTACCGCACTGGCTAACGCGAACGCCGATTCAATCATAGGCGTGTTTAAAATGGCGGGGTGGCTGCTGATTTATGCCCGCATAGCGACCTTCGGCGTGACGCGCGTTTTTGGCCTGCAGGCTACGCTTGCAGATTATGTCATCACGTTCCTGGGCGGTGCAGGTATGGCCGGCATCATGGGCGGGCTGGTTGATGACGTCAAAGGGATGTTTGCGGCGGCGGGAGGCGGGGCGCGTAGGACTCCCGGACTGCAGACGGTACAAAACAGTGGATCAACCAAAGAAGACGCGATTAAGTAACTATACCTGGTATTATCCACAGGTATGGGTATAATTTAATCAGAGGAACTGCGGCAGGAGGATGCCATGAAAACTGTTCAACGCCATGATTCTAAAATCGAAAGTTTTTGGGTCATTATCAAATTCGTTTATTATTTTTTGGCCCTGCCATGCCTGATTTTTTTCGCAGCGGCTAGCCTGATGATCTACCTGGGCAAACAACCAGGAGGCCATGATGATCCTGCCATGGGAGGCTTTTTCATTCTGGTTTGGATTGCTCTTGTTATGCCCTTAGCTTTTCGTCGATATGGAAAAGTTTCTCGCCGGCGCCAGCTTAAAAAGATGGTCGTGCTACTCACCAGTGCCGAACGTTTCAGCCCGCTGAAGCAGCATCAGGTGATGGATGCGGGCCGCGGCAAATACCTGGGCATCGATATTAAATCCGGCAACATCCTTTTCATCCAGATGGTGAAAAAGGGCGTTGTCGACGTTATCGGTCTCACCATGCGCGACTGGACGGAGCGCGAGCTGGAAGGCAGCACGCTGCGCCTGAACACCAAAAATCCTGAGGTTCCGGTACTGAGCATTAACGCGCATCCGACGGTGGCTAAGGAGCTGTTTGATACGCTCGGTGCGATGAGCCACAACAGCTACCCTGAATCGTTCCCCCAGGAGCCATGGCCACTGCACGTGAGTATCCAGAGCCGCTTCGTGGAGTTTGAACACGACGTGGTGGTTCCTCAGGCCAGCAACTGATTTCTCCTGACATCCTGACGCTTTTCCCCTGACACCGGCCACCGCGCCGGTGTTTTCTTATCTGCAGTCCGGCGGGCTCCCGCGTCCGTCTCCGCTTCCGGAAACGCTTACATGAATACCTATCACCCGAACGCCGCCGGCAGTAACGAGTCGGCAATGGTGTTGCTTACCTGTGGGCTGGTGCTCCTGCTCTGCTGGCTCTTTTTCGCCGACTTCGTGCGCTGGAGCTGCTGGTCCCTCTACTGGCTGTGGCGCTTAGCCGACTTCCCCCACATTCACCGCTATGCCGCGGAGCGCATCAACCTGCTGGCCTCGACCAGTAACGGTGCGGATTCGGTGGCATTCAGCGAATGGCGCGACGTCATGAACCACACGGCCGGCATCCTGTTTGTGCCCATGCTGCCGCTGGTCATCGTGACCAGCTGGGCGCTGGCGCGTCACCCGGCGCTGGGCTTTCGCAGCCGGCGCGCGATCGACATTCACTCACTGCCCCGCGTGATGGCCACCTTTGCCCCTTCGGTGATACCGGTCCTGTCCGGACACCGCGGAGATGGCCTGATGAACGACACCACGCCGGAAAACGCCTGGGCGCAGAAGCCGGAGGAGTTTGCCGACGTGCACGGGCTTATTAAGCGCCGGGTGCTTGACCGCGCCGCAGCGACGGCCCTGTTCGACGCGCAGACCGGCCCGGCGATGATGCCTCCGGATCAGTGGCAGCCGCACGAGCGCGCGCTGCTGGCCATCTTTGGCCTGCAGGTCTTCTCCGGAGACCGTAAGGCGGCCACCACGCTGCTGGATGACCTGAACCGCTCGTGCGTAATCCGCCGGCCGTTCCGGTCGCCCGAATTCAGCACGGTGCCCGACTGGCGGGTTGCAGAAAAGCACGTGGCGCGCGTGCTGGCCAGCCCGGGCGTGAGCGAATGGCTGAAGACGCACCGGACGGTGCGCTCCGCGCTGGCCGGGCTTTACGGCCGCGACCTGCGCCTTCCGCCCGCACGGTTCCGCTGGCTGAAAGGCTGCGATCGCACGCTTTGGTACGGGCTGCACACCGCCGACACCGCCAAGGTGTTTGTGGAAGGCGCGGGCATCGTCGCGCAGGCCCGCGCGGAGCAGCTGGCCGCCCGGCTCGGCCTGCCGTGCCCGCCACTGATGACCGGCGAGGCTGTCGACGGGCTGCAGCTGGAGCTGGAGTCGCTGGGGCTCGTATACCCGCGCGACGTCCGGCCAAAACGCGCGAAACCGCAGCGCGAAATGCCGTTCCCTGACGCACTTTATCTGCCCGGCGAGGGCGAAGACGAATTTACTGACGGCGCCGGCGCGCGCTGAGACAAGGATATGACTATGACCGTTTTACGCACAGAAGGCCCGTTCGTGGCTGAACTCACCGGCGAGCTGCTGAGTGTCCAGCGCATCAGTACTGACGAAGGCGCGCTGACAGGGCGCGGCCTGACCATGCTGTTTGTCTGTACTCTCCGGAAGATGCCGTGGTTTGTGATGCACGGCGACGGGCTTTATGCACAGAACGCGCACGACGCCCTGACGCCCCTGTATCACGGCAGCGACGCGGCGCAGCTGCTCGGCTGTTTAAAGCGGCTGCTGACTTCTGCAGAGACTACACGTCTGCGCAGCCGCAGACACCGGAAGTACGGCTGTGCCGCTGCGGCGCTGTTTCTGACGGGGATACTGCTCAGCGTGCCTGTCATTATCCATGGCCTGATCATGCCGGTAGGGAGCGGGCAGCTGGCGAAGGCGAATGCGCCGCTTTCTGTCCCGTCTGTACGGGCGCCGGTTGCTGCGCCTCCCGCCGCGCCTGCGCCGGCCATGCTGCCGTCAGACGGTAAGGGCGGGCGCACCGGCAGTCAGGCTCCCGCACAGCCGCAGCCGCCGGCCACCTATCCTGACGACGGCTGGAGCCTGCCGCTGAACGTGCGCGCAGAGCTGCCGGCAAAACTCCGCAGCGCGGCATCACGCGCACTCTTCACCGTGCCGCTGTCTTCCGGGCACGCGCGCACCCTCTATGTTTTCGCCGATCCGGAGTGTCCTAACTGCCGGCGCATGGAGCGCCATTATGAAACGGCCGCGGGCATGGTTAACGTGGTGATTTTCCCGGTCACCATTGAGGGGCGGGAGGCGTCACTGCAGAAGCTGACGCCGGTCATGATGCTGCCGGAAGATCAGCGCGCAGCCGCCTGGAAGCAACTGTTCGCCGCGGATGCCGGCATGGGCGTGCCGGGCGCCGCACCGCGTGCGCCGGACGCAGCGGATGACGCGCAGTCCGAGACGGCGCGCGGGGCAATCGGCGTCAACGAGGTGGCGTTCCGGGCGTATCGTCTGCCGGGCTCGCCGTGGACGATTTCGGACGACGGGCGCTACGTGCCGCAGGGCGTGCTGAGCTCGCCGGCGGCGCTCACGGACTTTTTAAACGGAGGTGGCCATGACCGACAGTAACGCTGCGCTCGACAGCGCGCGCGTCAACCGGCACGCGGGGCGCTCGTGGGTAATCGACGTGCTGAGCGAGACCGGCACGCTCGCCTGGGGAATGGCGGGCGCCGTGGGTGCCGGCATCGTCTGGCCGGCGACGCTGTTGCTGAGCCTGCCGGTGCTGCTGTTCTGGTCGCTGGTCGTGGCGCCCGCCGGCCGCTGGAAGATGCCGATGCGCATGCCGGCCGACATGAACCGGGAGGATCCGTCGACCGAGCGCAGGGTGCCGGCGAAGGTGCTGGGCTTTCTGCCGGTGGCCACCGTGCGCATTCGTACCAGCCGTGCGGCCGGCATCCTGTACGCCGGCTATCTGCGCGGCAGGGACGCCGGGCGCGAGCTCTGGCTCTCGATGGACGACCTGACGCGTCACGTGCTGATGTTCGGCACCACCGGCGCCGGTAAAACGGAGACGCTGCTGGGCTGGGTGTTCAACGCGCTGTGCTGGGGCAAGGGCGTCATTTTCTCCGACCACAAGGCGCAGAACGACGTGGCGCTCGGCATGATGTCCATGGCCCGCCGCTTCGGCCGCGAGGACGACCTGCGGATGATGAACTTCATCACCGGCGGGCGCTCGCGGGCGCAGGAGCTGCTGGAAGGCGTGAAGGGGCGACCGCAGACCAACACCACTAACGTGTTCGGCATCGCGCAGGAAACTTACACCATCAACCTGATGGACTCGATGCTGCCGAAAACCGGCAGCAGCGGCGGCGACTGGCAGGAAAAGGCCCGCTCCATGAATCAGGCGCTGGTGACCGCGCTGGTCTATAAGTGCCGGCGCGAGGGCACGGTGATGTCGCAGCGGACCATCCAGTCACACCTGCCGCTGCGTAAAATTGCCGGGCTCTACGTGCAGGCGGTTGAGGAGCAGTGGCACGAGGAAATCCGCGTGGCGCTGGAGAACTACCTCAGCACGCTGGCCGGCTTCGACCTGGACAAGGTGGCCACGCCGTCCGAGTGGGATCCGGAGGCGAACCGCCAGCACGGCTACCTGATGCAGCAGTACACGCGCATGCTGAGCCTGTTTAACGACACGTACGGCCACGTGTTTGCGCGCGACGCGGGCGACATCGACCTGCGCGACGTGGTGCACAACGACCGCATCCTGATTGTTCTGGTGCCGGCGCTTGAGCTCTCCGCGACGGAGAGCAGCACGCTGGGCCGGCTCTACCAGTCGCAGCTGGCCATGATTTTAAGCCAGGACCTCGGTGAGAAGCTGGAAGGGCGGCCGGAGGACAACATGAAGGTACGGAAATTTAAGGACCGGTTTCCGCTGCTCTGGATCATCGATGAGGTGGGCGCCGGCTACAGCGAAAAGCTGGGCGAGCTGGCCACGCAGATCCGCTCGCTGGGCTACTGCCTGCTGCTGGCCGGGCAGGAGGTGCAGCGCCTGAAGACGGCCGCGGGCGACGCGGTGTGGACGCTTATCGCCAACATGGGGGTGCGCATCACCGGCAAAATCATGGATCCGAAAGACACGCTGGAAATCCTGCAGCTGATGGCCGGTACCGAATACCGCGCGCACATGAGCGCGCTGGTACAGACGGGAAGCATCATCGGCAGTGGCCTGAACGACGATCCGCGCCTGCAGGTGAGCGAAAAGAAAAAGGTCGACGTTGAGGAGGTGCAGGCGCTGCAGGAGGGCGAAAACGTCACTCTGTTCCGGGGGCAGGTGGTCCGCGGCAGCTCGCTCTATATCGCCGACGCCGACAAGTTCACGAAGGAGGCGGTGCGCATCAACCGCTTTATGGAGGTAAATCCGCCTTCGGAAGCCCGGCTGCTGGCGACCATGCCTTACCGCCAGCGCCGCAGCTACGTGCGGGCCGACCGGGTGCAGCACATTCTGCAGGTGCTCGACGCGCCGCCGGGCGCGCAGGATACCAGCCTGCTGGTGCTGACCGACCCGGCGCTGGCTGCAGTCTGTGAATTCGATCTTGAATGTGCGTTCAGCTGGAAGCGATCGCCTGCAGCTGCAGTGCGTTCAGCCATCCTCTGGCGCATGGCAGGCGCCAGCCTGCCGGCACGCGGCAGGGGATACAGGGTACGCCTGCGCAGCCCGCGCCTCATGGGGGCTTCACGGGAGGCCATTGACGAAGCCGCGCTGAATTACGTACAGCTCAGGTCTGCGCCGGCAGCGGGAGAGCGGGCCTGACCGCGTCCGGCTACCTCTCCTGCTTTATTCCCTTTCATGCATACTGCCGGCAGCGCGCCGGCACGGAAAAGAGAACAACGATGAAACTTACTTCAGCGGCGATCGCGGTGGCGATGTGCCTGACTTTTTCAGCCGCAGCGTCAGCCGACGCGCCGGCCATTGACGTCGGATTTTCACCGGAAGGCAGCGCGCAGCAGCTGGTCCTGCGCACGCTGGACAGCGCCCGGGAGAGTATCCGCCTGATGGGCTACAGCTTCACCTCTCCGGAGGTGGTCAGGGCGCTGGTTGCCGCCAGGCGGTGCGGCGTTGACGTCAGGGTGGTTGTTGACGACAAAGGAAACCGCAGCAAAGCCAGCCAGGCGGCACTGAACGTGCTGGCCAACGCCGGCATTCCGCTGCGCACCAACGGGCAGTACAAAATTATGCACGACAAGGTGATCGTGACCGACGGGCAGAACGTGGAAACGGGCTCATTCAATTACACCCGCAGCGCGGCGGAATCGAACTCCGAGAACGCGCTGGTTGTGCGCGGCGTACCGGCACTGGCGCAGACCTACCTGGCGCACTGGCAGTCACGGTGGGACGGTGGCACCGACTGGCATTCTGCTTACTGAGAACATTTCCCGCTTAATTTTCCTCTGCAGTGTGACGGACGCGCCAGCGTCTGTCACCCCCCTTCGAAAAGTCAGGATGACATGGCTGAACAACTCACTCAAACAACATCATTTTACCGGCAGGTAAAGAACCCAAATCCGGAGTTCATTCCGGAAGAGGGCAAGAAGACACTGCCGTTCTGCGAAAAAATCCGTGCGAAAGCGGCCGGTTTTACCCGCCGCATGGAGTTCCAGATGCTCGTTGCGATGTCGATCGCCAGAGGAGAGCGCAAGCGCCGCCCGCCAGAGCTGCGCATGCGTGCCCTGGAAGCCTCGCTGCAGGCACTTTGCCACTATTTCAACCCGCTGGCCAACCGCGTCGGCGCCTCTCTTACGACCATGAGCATTCGCTGCGGGTTGGCCACCGAGAAGAAACGTCTT
>Ga0153917_1000216_pt1 | contig 47938 bp, 41 predicted proteins | sample TSFL001MetaG_FD_104695 | JGI IMG/M metagenome (GOLD analysis project Ga0153917, IMG submission 104695) | Attine ant fungus gardens microbial communities from Florida, USA - TSFL001 MetaG | ecosystem: Host-associated > Fungi > Mycelium > Unclassified | place: USA: Florida, Paynes Creek Historic...
CCAGGCGCAACCGGGGCAGTCGAAACCGCTGTTCTGGTTGGTCTTGAGCATCATGCGCAGGTTCTTGAAGGCGTTCTCGCTGCCCAGCCAGGCCTTGGTCACGCTCTTGAGCGCACCCCAGCCTGCGGCCGGGCCGTTGTAACTTCTGATATGTTCTTCTTCGCTCATCGGGGTACCCTTTGATTGATACTCGGCGGGAGATCGAATTGAAGCGCTCACGCTCAACTTACGGAAAGCAGTTGAAAAACACACTTCAAACTTTGACAGCGGCAGACTATTTTTGCCGTCACCCTCCGTCAAATCAAAAGTAATGACGACATGATCAGGTTTATCTATCACTGCCGCCAGGCCTTTATCCCCGCGCACTTACCTGGCGTGATCGACGCTATTGATCAAGCATTAATAAAAAACAATCGCACACCCGAAATAGTTACCCCTGTTGAAGAGGCCCATTAATTCAGGTGGCGTTGCGGGCCCATTCGCCGCCTGCGGGTTTATCGAGGCGTCGAACCGCCGCGAACACCGGCGCAGCCGGTGCCATACACCGACTTGCCCGTCTCGCGGGTAATCCGCCCCTGCAGGCTCGAATTCACTGCCGCGAGCCGCAGCGCTCGATGGCCTTGAGGTGTGGCACGAAATTGCACGGCCGATGCCGCGAATCCAGCTGCTCCACCAAAATGCCCTCCCAGGCCGTCCGGCAGGCCCCAGTCGAGCCCGGCAGGCAACATACCAGCGTGCCATTGGCCAGCCCTGCCAGCGCGCGGCTCTGCACCGTCGAGGTGCCGATATCCAGGATCGACAAGGCCCTGAACAGCTCGCCAAAGCCTTCGATGTGCTTGTCCAGCAGGCAGGCCACCGCCTCCGGGGTGCTGTCACGTCCGGTGAAGCCGGTGCCGCCGGTGATCAGCACCACCTGCACTTCATCCTCCGCGATCCAGCCGGCGACCTGGGCGCGAATCCGATAAAGGTCGTCCTTGAGCAAAGCGCGGGCAACCAGGCGGTGCCCCATCTCCACGGCGCGGGTGGCGAGCAGTTCGCCCGAGGTATCCGTTTCGAAGGTCCGGGTATCACTGACCGTCAAGACGGCGACATTCAGTGGAATGAATTGCAGGGTGGGTTTTGAACTCATCTCGAACACTCTGAATAACATGTGCAGTTGTTCGCGAGAAACTAAAATGCCCCTCTTCACCTCGTCCAATCAATAATCCATACCAGGCTATCGACCTCTTCTATCACACTGCCTTCATCAGCGCGCTCTATCAGATGTTCGTAATTTCCCATTGGACGCTGTTGTTCTTTCACTTTACTTTTCGCCGCCACAGGGTTTCGACCCGCCTCAATACACTGACAGCCAGCGTCAACATGTAAACGGTCGGTTCAATGCAACACACCTCCGATACGACTCATGTGTTTGCAGGGCGAGCGATGATGGATATCAAACAACTTAAATTTCTGATTGCGCTGGACCAGACCCGGCACTTTGGCCAGGCCGCCGCGCTGTGCCATATCACCCAGCCGACCCTCTCGATGCGCCTGCGCAACCTGGAGGACGAGTTGGGCTTGGTGCTGGTGACCCGTAGCCAGCGATTCGAAGGGTTCACCGAGGCGGGCGAACGGATTCTGGCCTGGACGCGCACCCTTCTAGCCGCCTATGACGGCCTGCAGACCGAAGCCGCCAATTGCCGCGGGCAGATCGTCGGCAGCCTGCGCATCGGCATGGTGCCGCTGTCGAGCTTCAATGCCATGCAGTTGCTCAAGCCACTGCTCGCGCAGTACACCGAACTCACCGTACAGCTGTCATCGCTCAGCTCCGAACAGGTCATCGATGGCCTGAGCCGTAACCAGCTTGACCTGGGCATCTGCTACCTCGATCGGGTCAACAGCAGCTATTTCGAGATCATCGAGCTGGGCGCCACCCGCATGGGCTTGCTGTACGACACCCGGCATTTTCGCTTCGACGGGGCCGAACTGCCTTGGGAAACGCTCGCCGGGCTGCCGCTGGGCTTGCTCTCCCAAGGCATGCACTACCGCCAATCGCTGGATTTGAGCTTGCGCAGCCGCGGCCTGCACCCCACACCCGTGCTTGAAAGCGATTCGACCTACCAGTTGATCCAGGCCGTCTGTGCCGGGCTGTGCTGCGCCATCATGCCGCTCGACGATGGGCTGGAGGAGCTGAGTGAACATATCCGCATCATCCCCATCGCCAGCGCCAACATCCATGCACCGGTCGGCCTGCTGCTGCGCCGCAACGAGCCACGCTCGGCGCTGGCGGAGAAATGCTTCGCCCACGCACGCGCCTTGCTCACGCCGGGCCCGTCCCCGGCCATTGCCCAGAAAGCCTGACCACCCGACAGACAGCGCCCTCAAGCCTGCCCTCAGCCGGCATGCCACTATGCCCTGGAGCCCCAATGACCCCCACCGTCGAGTCGCCTTCCTCGTTGACCCACCTGGACACGCGCGGCAACGCCCAAATGGTCGATGTCACCGACAAATCCGAAACGCACCGACAGGCCACCGCCGAAGCCTGGGTGCGGATGAAGCCTGAGACACTCAACCTGATCGTCACCGCCGGGCACCCCAAGGGCGATGTGTTCGCGGTGTCCCGCGTGGCCGGCATCATGGCCGCCAAGCGCACCCATGAACTGATCCCGCTGTGCCATCCGCTGCTGCTGACTGCGGTCAGCGTGGAGATGAAGGCGGTCACGCCGGACTCGGTACGCATCATCGCCACCTGCAGCCTCAAGGGCGTGACCGGCGTGGAGATGGAAGCCCTGACCGCGGCCAGTGTCGCGGCGCTGACCTTGTATGACATGTGCAAGGCCGTCGATCGCAGCATGCAGATCGACTGGGTGCGCCTGCTCAGAAAATCCGGAGGTCGCTCCGGGGTGTATCACCTGGAGGAAATGCCGTGATTCACCTGCAGTACTTCGCACGGTTCCGGGAGCAGTTGGGCACCGAGGCCGAGTCGCTGCCCTGGAAGCCCACACTGTCGAGCCTGCGGGATGTGCGAGACCTGCTGATCGCACGCGGTGCGCCATGGGCCGCGACACTGGGGCATGCGGGGCTGATGTGTGCGCGCAACCAGGAGCTCTGTTCGCTGGATGAACCGCTGCTCGATGGCGACGATATCGCGTTCTTTCCGCCGGTTACCGGGGGCTAGCCGACCTCTGGGGCCGCTTCGGGCGCGCAAGTCCTCGATTCAGCGCTGGCCGTGTGGCAGCGGCCATAGGCCAGGCCACCCGGTGTGCAGGAAAACGCGCCATCCCTTCAAGGCCACACGCTCAGGTGAACTCCGAGCGCATCACCCGCACCGGCACGGACTTGTACGACGGCGTACCGCTGTCCACATCGATGTAATCCAGCGGCACCAGCTGGTTCGCCTCCGGGTAGTAGGCCCCGACCGAGCCGGGAGAGATCTTGTACTCGATGGCCGTGATCCGTTCATAGCGCATCTTCCTGCCATGGGAGACCGTCTCGATATCCACCAGGTCGCCATGGGCCAGGCCCCGGGCCTTGAGGTCCGCAGGGTTCATGAACAGGACATCGCGCCGGCCGAACACGCCACGGTAGCGATCATCCAGGGCATAGATGGTGGTGTTGTACTGATCGTGACTGCGCAGAGTGATCAGGCGCAGCACGTCATCACCGTCCACCTCCTTGTCCTCATGCAGCCCCGGGAAGACAAAGAACTCGGCCTTGCCCGAAGGTGTCATCCAGATGCGCTCGGTCGCCGGCAACGGCATGCGGAACCCGCCCGGCACACGGATGCGCGCGTTGTAGTCGTCAAAGCCTGGAATGGTCTTCTCGATCAGGTCGCGGATCTTGTCGTAGTCAGCGGCAAGCGCCAGCCAGGGTACCGGGCTGTCCGGCAGGGTCGCATGGGCCATGCCGGCGACGATGGCCGGCTCCGAGCGCAACTGCGGCGAGGCCGGGGTCAGCTTGCCGGCCGATGCATGGACCATCGACATGGAGTCCTCGACCGTGATCGACTGGCGCACACCCGCTTGCTCATCCAGCTCGGTACGACCCAGGCACGGGAACAGGAATGTCTCCCTGGCCACCAGCAAGTGGGTACGGTTGAGCTTGGTGCCGATGTGCACGCTCAGGTCCAGCTTGCCCATGGCCGGGAAGCACTGGCCCGGGTCGGGCAACGCCACGGCGAAGTTGCCGCCCAGGCAGATGAGCGCCTTGGCCGTGCCGGCGATCATCGCCTGCATGGCCTGCACGGCATCGTGGCCATGTTCGGCGGGCGGCTTGAAGCCCAGCACCTCTTCGATCTTCTGCAGGAAGCTCGCGGACGGTTTCTCGGTGATCCCGACCGTCCTGTTGCCCTGGACATTGGAGTGGCCCCGCAACGGGCAGATTCCCGCGCCCGGCTTGCCGAGATTGCCCCGCAACATCAGCAGGTCGCAGATCAGCCGCACATTGGACGTGCCCTCGTTGTGCTGGGTAATGCCCATGCCATAGGTGACGATGGTCGCGTTGGACTTGGCATAGGCACCGGCCACCTGCTCGATCTGGGCCTTGTCCAGGCCGCTGGCGTGCTCGATGTCTGGCCATGCGGTGGCCAGCAGGTCGGCTTTCAGGGCGTCGAAACCGTTGGTGTGCTCTGCGATGAACCCGTGGTCGAGCACCTGGCCGACGCTGTCCTCAAGCTCCAGCAACGACTTCATCACACCCTTGATGGCCGCCGCGTCGCCGCCCGCCTTCACCTGCAGGTAGGTCGAGGCGATTCGCGTGGAGCCATAGGTTGCCATCTCGACCATGTTCTGCGGGTCGGCGAAACGCTCCAGCGCCCGTTCGCGAAGCGGGTTGAAGACCATGATGGGGACCTTGCGCCGCGACACCTCGTGCAAGGTTCCCATCATGCGCGGATGGTTCGTGCCGGGGTTGTGGCCGATCGAGATCACCAGCTCGCACGCCTCGAAATCATCCAGCGACACCGAGCCCTTGCCCATGCCGATGGAGCGTGGCAGGCCCACGCTGGTGGGCTCGTGGCACATGTTGGAGCAGTCCGGGAAGTTGTTGGTGCCCAGGGCCCTGGCGAACAGCTGGTACAGATAGGCCGCCTCGTTGGAGGCCCTGCCTGAGGTGTAGAACTCGATCTGGTTCGGCTCCAGGCTGCGCAGGATCTCGCCGATCCTGGCGAATGCCGCTTCCCACTCGATCGGCTGGTAGGTGTCGCTGGCCCGGTCGTAGGCCATCGGCTGGGTCAAGCGCCCGAGGTCTTCGAGTTCGTAGTCCGAGCGGTGCAGCAAGGTAGCCACCGGATGGTTGGCGAAGAACTCGGGCGTCACCCGCTTGTTGGTCGCCTCCCAGGTCACGGCCTTGGCGCCGTTTTCGCAGAACTGGAAGGTCGACCGGTGCTCTTTGTCCGGCCAGGCGCACCCAGGGCAATCGAAGCCATCGGGCTGGTTGGTACGCATCAGCGTCACGGGCGCCTTCAAGGTGTCCATCTGCTCTCGAACCGCCGTCGCGGTGGCCTTGAGCGCACCCCAGCCCCCTGCCGGGCCATCATAGTTGCGAACACCGGGTACCTTGCGTCGATTGGCCATGGTCGCTCCATACACGGCTCATACTCATTGGATATAAACCGTTGGTTGCGTAATGAGCCGCTGCTATAGCGGGCCGATGGGAAGGTTCTACTTCAGGCTATGCAAAGCGTACTGCGCCTTTGGCCATCGCTCAACGCAGGTTTCGTGTACACAGGTCTTTTGCGCCCAAGCGCTAAACTGGACTGATCGAAGGTTCGCACACACCCAAGGCGTGGTTCGCCGACAGGCGCTCACGCCAGGGCCAACGCCAGGAGCGACCGATACCATGAACGCTGTGCGTCTACACCCCGCGATCGACCAAGGGATCCGCCCCGAACAACCCGGTTTCGCCGGAGGCACTCTCCAGTGCCTGTGCCCGTCCGACAAAGTGGAAGTCGCCATCACCGCCCAAACCCTGCACAACCACGCCTGCGGCTGCACCAAATGCTGGAAGCCCCAGGGCGCGACCTTTTCGCTGGTCGCGGTGGTGCCACGGGACAAGGTCAGCGTGCTGGCCCATGGCGAGAAACTCCAGGTGGTGGACCCCAGTGCCGTGATCCAGCGCCATGCCTGCCGCGACTGTGGCGCACACCTGTTCGGCCGTATCGAGAACACCGCTCACCCCTTCTACGGCCTGGACTTCGTGCATACCGAGCTGTCCCCGCAAACAGGCTGGTCAGCTCCAGGCTTTGCCACGTTCGTGTCCTCGGTGATCGAAAGTGGTACCCCGCCCGCGCAGATGGATGCGATCCGCGCACGCCTGCGTGAGCTTGGCCTGGAACCCTACGACTGCCTGTCTCCAGCCCTGATGGACGCCCTGGCCATTCATGCCGCCAAGCAAAAAGGTACCTACCGCGATGCGTGATTAGAAATCCGCCCCACTCGAACAGCAACATTTCGAGCCCGAACCAGCCGCATTCTGGAACTCCGTGGGCCGGGAGCTTGCTGTCTATAGGTCCAAGAGCAAACCCGAGCGGTACTACGCGGTTGCCGAACCCAACACCCAGGCAGGCAATTGCGAATACCTCGGGTCAGGGACGACCAAACGCTTCACCAGGGTCAAGTAATCTGCCCTCCCCTTCGAAAGCGCGGGTCTCCCTGAGCTGTTCCTCGAACCAATCCAGCACGGCCTGGCAAGCCGGATGTGCCGCCCCGCTGTCACGCAGCCACAGCGCATAGACACCGCCCGTCTTGAGCGGCTCGCCGAACGGAACAATAAGGTCACCCCTGGCCAATGCGTCATGGGCGAGCACCTGATCGGTCATGGCGATGCCCAGGCCCCTCGCAGCGGCGTCCAGCGCCAGGTCGTCAAGGTTGAACATCAGGTGTTTGTAGGCGCGCTCCGGGCGGTCCTGCCGCGCTTGCAGCCACAGGCTCCACTCGTGCCGGGCGGTCGAGCCATGGATCAATGCGTGACCGCTCAGATCCTCAAGGGATCGCGGCGGCTGGCCATCGCCCAGGCGAGGGGCGCAGACCGGCACCAGGTATTCGTCGAACAGCAACGTCAGCGGGCGCTCGTCGAGTCCGTCGCGCAGGTAGAGCACATAGGCATCGCAATCACCGCTGGTTTCCACCACCTCGCCACTCACCGTCTCGATCGACAGGCACAACGTCGGGTGGCGCGCATAGAAACTGCTCAGGCGCGGCAACAGCCAGCGAACCGCCAGCGAAACGAAAATGCGGATTCGAAACGGACGATCCAGTGATGCCGGGGAAAGTCGCTCCGCCAGCCCCTGCAAATCTTTCAATACTTCACAGGCCACCGCATAGACCTCACGACCCTGGACGGTGAGTGCCACCTTGCGGCTGGTTCGGTCGAACAGCGCCACGCCGTAATGCTCCTCCAGTTGTTGTATCTGACGGCTGATCGCGCTCTGGGTCAGGTGCAGCTGCCGCGCGGCTTCGGTGAAGCTACAGGCGTCAGCGACCTGCACCAGCGCCTGGAGGGCCTGCACCGAAGGTGGACGAAAGCGCTTATCCATGCGCTTTCAGAATGGCTGGATGAAATTTTAACGTTAGAAACACACTCACAGCCCCCGTAGATTAAGCCCCAACACGCGCACTTCGGACTCGATGCCCGATACCTATTGCGCATTGATTGTGGAGGAGCTGATGACAATCGACAACCGCTGTGGATGGATCGCACTGGCCGGCGAATCCGCCTCTCACCCACGCCTGGACGGCACCCACACCACCGACTGGCTGATCATCGGCGCTGGGATCACCGGCCTGGCCGCGGCCCACACGCTGGCCGCGCGCTTTGCCGGCCAACGCATCATGCTGCTCGACCGTCAGCGTGTCGCCCAAGGGGCCTCGGCGCGCAACTCCGGATTCGTCGTCAGCCATGAGCTGCCCTCGCCGAACGAACTGATCGGCAACGCCGGCTTCGCCGATTTCGAGGTGGCCTCGCGTATTGGTGTGGCCGCCGGGCAGGAGGTGCGCCGACGCATCAGCGACCTGGGCATCGCCTGCGAATTCGATGACGGTGGCTATCACTTCGCAGTGCATCAACCGGCGCACTTGCAGCACATCGACGCCGTGATCGAAACCCTCGCCTCGGTGGGCGCCAGCGCCCACTACCTGGAAGCAGACGCCTTGCACCAGCACCTGGGCAGTACGTTCTATGCCAAGGCCATTCACTGTGCGGGGGGCAACGCTCTGCTGCAACCGGCCAAATATGTGCGCGGCCTGGCAGACAACCTGCCCGACACCGTCGAGGTGTTCGAACACAGCCCCGTGCTGGACCTGCGTAGATCCGGCCAAGGCTGGCAAGCGAAAACCGCAGGCGGTGAGGTGCGCGCCAGACAAGTGCTGGCCTGCGTCGGTGCATTCCTGCCGCGGCTCGGCGTGCATCGCAGCGGCACCTTCGCGCTGGAACTGAGCGCCAGCATCACCCGACCGTTGACCGAGGCCCGCTGGCAGGCGCTGTTCGGCGACCGCACCTGGGGCGTGCTGTCGACCCTGCCGGGCGGCGCCACGCTGCGTTTGCTGCCGGAGCGCCGCCTGCTGATCCGCAACACGGTGGAGTATCGCCAACGCGACCTGAACCTCGCGCAACTACAGGCACGTCGGGGCGAACACTTGCAAGGGCTGGAAAAACGTTTTCCGGGCCTTGGCGCCCAGGACCTCGACTACACCTGGACCGGCCACCTGAGCGGCACCCGCTCCGGCGAGCCGTGCTTTGCAAAAATCGACGAAGGGTTGCACGCCGTTGCCGGCTGCAATGGCTCAGGCGTGGCACGCGGCACCCTGTGGGGCCGCCTGCTGGTCGAGATGGCGGTTGGCGCGACCTCCCCGCTGCTCACCAACGTCCTCGGCCAGGCACGCCCCGGTTATCTGCCACCACGACCGTTTTTCGATATCGGTGCCGCATTGCGCATGGCGTGGGAAGTCCGTCGCGCACGACAGGAACGTTGATCGACCCGCGCGTTCGCGCACAATCACAACAAGAGAGGGCAACATGGTTAAACCTACCTGCATGGCCGTTGCGACAACGGTGTTGTTCAGCCTCGGCGCCCAGGCCGCCGACTCGGTGAACATCGCCAACTGGAGCAGTTACATTGCCGAGGACACCCTGGCCGAGTTCACTCGCCGCACCGGCATCCAGACCACCTATGACCTCATCGACAGCAACGAGACGACCGAGGCCAAGCTGATGACCGGTGGCAGCGGCTATGACGTGGTCAGCCCTTCCAACCACTTCCTGCCCCGATTGATCAAAGCCGGCGCCATCCAGGAACTGGACCGCGGCAAACTGCCCAACTGGAACAACCTCGACCCGAAATTGATGAAACTGCTGGAAGCCAGCGACCCCGGAAACCGCCATGCGATTCCCTACATGTGGGTCACCACCGGTATCGGCTACAACATCGACAAGATCAAGGCTATCTTCGGCAACACCGACGTGACCCAGTCCTGGCAGATGCTGTTCAACCCCGAGAACATCCAGAAGCTCAGCACCTGCGGCGTAGCATTCCTCGACAACCCGACGCAGATCGTGCCGATCACGCTCAAGACACTGGGCCTCGATCCACACAGCGAGCGGCCCGAGGACCTGAAAAAGGCAGAAGCTGCGCTGCTTGGCATTCGTCCCTCGATTAGCTATTTCCACCAGTCCAAGTACGTCAGCGACCTGGCCAACGGCAACATCTGCGTGGCCATCGGTTTCAGTGGCGATGTCCTGCAGGCAATGAGCAGCGCCCAGCAAGCCGACAACGGCGTGCACCTGGGCTACAGCATTCCGCGCGAAGGTTCCACGCTGGCAGTCGACATGGTCGTGATTCCGAAGGCGGCCCCGCACCTGGACGCGGCCTACGCCTACCTGAACTACCTGCTGGACCCCAAGGTGATGGCGCATATCAGCAATGCGGTGAAATACCCCAATGGCAATGCGGCAGCACTGGCCTACGTGGATCCTGCCCTGCGGGACAATCCGGCGGTGTACCCCTCGCAGCAAGTGCTCGACACGCTGTTCCCGATCCAGACACTGTCGCCGGCGGCCATGCGTTTGAGCACCCGGCTGTGGACACGGGTGACCAGCGGCAAGTGAACAGGATCGAGACACCCTCTACCGGTTGGCCATCCTGCGCCGGTACTGACGAGCGCGCATGGCATTGGCCAACTGCTGCACGATCAGCGCCCATCCAGGCGCCACCGCCGGAGCGGGCGCCTTGCCCCGGGCCAGTTTACCCAGCTGGTATTTGACCACCGCCATGTTGGCCAGCGATGCGAGCGCTTTGTTCTTCCAGGTGATGGCAGGCAGCTGCGGTGCGGTGTGCTTGCCCGCCAGCCAGTCACGCGGCAAGTCGGGGTCGATCGCCAGTGCCGTGCCGATACCGACCATGTCGACGCCGCTGTCGACCACCTGTTCGGCCACCGCCAAGCGGCGTATCCCGCCGGTCACCATGACCGGCATGGCCGCCACCTCGCGGATCTCGCGGGCAAACTCCAGGAAATAAGCCTCCCGCGCCAAGGTGCGACCGTCACGCGCCTGGCCTTGCATGGCCGGCGCTTCATAACTGCCGCCGGAGAGCTCCACGAGATCGACACCCAACGTATTGAGCAGGCGCACCACCTGCCTGGCGTCGTCGGCACTGAAGCCGCCACGCTGGAAGTCGGCCGAATTGAGTTTGACCGAGACCGCAAAGGCAGGCGAAACCCTCGCCCGCACGGCCTTGACGATTTCGAGCAAAAGTCGCGCACGGTTCTCCAGGGGGCCGCCCCACTGGTCGGTGCGCTGATTGGTCAGCGGCGAAAGGAACTGACTGAGCAGGTAGCCATGCGCGGCGTGAATCTGCACACCGGAAAAACCGGCTTGCTCTGCCAGCTGCGCGGTACGGACAAAACGCCGGATGACGTCCTCGATGACATCCTCCGTCATGGCCTGGGGCAGGCTGAAATGCCGGGACATCGTGCCCAGCTCCAGCGCCACGGCTGAAGGCGCCCAGGTCGCCTGCCCGAGATTGGCCGGCATCTGCCGACCGGGATGATTGATCTGCAGCCAGAACTGCGCGCCCTGTGCCCGTCCGGTCCGTGCCCATTTCCGGAACCGCTCCAGGTGCTGGTCGTCCTCCAGGACCACACCGCCGGGGCCGGTCATGGCACGCGAGTCGATCATCACATTACCGCTGATGAGCAGGCCGGCACCGCCCTGCGCCCACGCGTGATAAAGGCGCATCAGCCGGGATGACGGCGCATGGTCGGCGTCGGCCATGTTTTCTTCCATCGCCGCCTTGGCAATGCGGTTTGCGACGGTGGTGCCGTTGGGCAGCGCCAGGGGGTTGAACACGTTCATCGAAGCACCTCATGTGATGGTGCCAGCGACGATATCCTTAAAGTCAACTTTAATGTCAACACCTTGCTCGAACCCCAACCAGGGCCTTGACATTAAAGTCAAGTTGAACGTTAGGGTGGGTCCTGCAACCAAGCGACCCAGGGCCAGACGTCCGCGGTCGCCCTCATCAAACCCTGATGCTACGCCCTGGAGAGACTGAACGTGAAACGCACAACCGTCGCCACACTGGCCGCTGTAATGCTGACGCCCGCAGTGCCCGCCGCACAAGCAGGCGACACCACGGTCATCGATATCGCAGGCCACTCGGTACCTGTGCTCAAAGGCGGGCTGTACGACCGCTACCGCTCCAACCCGCCGCTGTCGGTCATCCAGGCCGAAGCGCCCGAGCTGGACCTGGGCTGGTTCAAGGGGCTTGAAAAGACCAAGGTCGATATCGGCTTCGAGTCGTACTCACCGAACTTCTACTACAAGAACAGCCGCGTCACCGCCGTCTACACCGCCGATCTGGCACGCCTGCGCGAGCTGATGCCTGCCAAGGTGCTGGAGCTGGTCCAACCTCTTCAGGTATGGCCTGGGCGCGGCCTGGTGGCGTTCACCGCCTATACCTATGACTACTGCGACAACGACAGCTACAACGAAGTCGCACTGTCGATCATCACCAACAAGCCCGGCGCGTCCAATCTCGGCCCCATCAGCCTGGTCGGCCAGTCGCTGTCCAAGGATTTCTGGGGTTATGTGCTCAAGTTGCCGGTCAATACCGAGCTTGCGCGGGTGCGTGGCGTGGTGGGCTACAACCTGCCGAAATGGCTGACCGGCATCGAGCGCAAGGAGAATGCCACGACGGTGTCCTACGACATCATCGACAGCCAGAGCGGCAAGGTGGATGTGCGTTTCAGCGGGAAAAGGCTCGACGAGCCGTCTGACGAAGTGGCCATGGTGACGAACAGCTTCACCAACCTCGATCACGACGGCCAGCTTACCTACGGCCATGCGGTTTCCCGACAACTGCGCCATGCCGCCAGCCTGCGCGCGGACTCGGCGCAGCTCACCCTCGGCGAAGGCAGCCTGTCGAGTTACATCCGTTCACTGAGGCTGGGCAAGATGGTGAAGTACGAGTACGTGCCGCAATTCCAGAGCGCGCTCTATGCACCCAAGCCGCTGGCGACACTGGACAGCGGATCCTGAGCCTGCGGTCGGCGTCGACTAGTTGTCGGCGCCAGCCTTGTTCGCGGCCATGTCCTCACGCAGTCGCTGCAATACGCGCTGGGTGTTGTCCACGCACTGCATGCCTTCGGGCTTGCTCTCGATGCCATCGATCACCAGCAACAGTTGCTCCTTGTTGCGCGCCAGCCGCTGCTGAAGCAGCTCGATCTCCTCGACTTTGCGCTTGAGCCCTCCGAGCAACTCGTCATGGCGCCAGCCGTTGGCGTTGACAGGCAGCAGATGGCGAATCTCCTCCAGGGAAAACCCTGCCGCCTGCGCGCTGGTGATCATCTCCAGCACCCAGACAGCGTCAGCGGAGTAGTCACGGTAGCCATTGGCCTTGCGCTCGACCGAGTGAATCAGACCGCTCGCCTCGTAAAAGCGAATGCGCGACGGCACCAGGCCGGTGATCTTGGCCAGCTCGCCTATTCTCATGCAGCACCTTGGAAGTGGATTGACCTTGAAGGTCACTTTAACCCTGCACGGGGTTGATGGCCAGGCGTGCCATCGAGGCCTGCGAGGACCTCGGACGCGGTCGTCACCTGGCCGAAATGATGCGTCCACAAGTCGATACCCAGCCGGCCGGACCTGTCCAGGGACGAGCCCACGGTCAGGTCCGTGATCAGCGTCGGCGTGAGCCCTGCGTCGAACAGCGCGAAACCTGCGGCCAATACGCAGGTTTCCGTCTGGATACCACAGACCAGGACCCGGTCGACGCCCAGCCGCTTGATAAATTCGATCGTTTCCGCCGTCTGCCCGTAGCCGTGCTTGATGAACACCTCATCGGCTTCGATCAGGTTCTCGTCCTCGGCCGCCGGGTGCCAGCCAAGCTGGCGCTGAAATGGCGTGACCTGCTCGTCATGCAGTTCAATGGACGCGACCGTGGGGATTTTCGCGGACAGAAACCGAATGCCATCGATGAGCCATTCCGGCGGATTGAAGGTGGACTGGACGTCGACGATGAGCAGCACCTGCTCCATGGGCATTTCCTAGCGCGAAGTGAAAAGCGCCGAGTATATCCCCCCGGCTGCCGAGGCTGCTGGCTTCTCGGCCTTTTCGCGGGCAAGCCCGCGAAGATGACGCCCTGGAGCAAAACGGTTGCATCCACGCAACACCACCGGTCATGTGAAGGAATCTTCATGTTCCGCGCAGGCGCCTAACACTGGGGAGATCGGCCGATTCACGAGCGTTCGGCGAGCGCGGGCGTCTTGAGCCGCCTGCCCCCCTTGCGTAGCATCGCCGGCCCTCGGCGCAGCCCCTCATCACCAGAGCCTCCGATGCCCCTGAAGGATCACGAAAAGGAAAAACACCTGGTCAACCGCCGGCTGCTGGCCTGCGCGGCCCTGGTGATGACCCTGGTGGTGGCGCTGGTGGGCCGGCTTTACGTATTGCAGGTGCTGCAACACGACCAGCAGACGGCGGTTTCGGAAAACAACCGAGTGCACGTGCTGCCCATCCCGCCCGAACGCGGCCTGATCTACGATCGCAACGGCGTGGTGCTGGCCGACAACAAACCCAGCTTCGACCTCACCATGACCCGCGAGCGCGCAGGCGACAGCGCCCAGGTACTGGACACCCTGACCCAGGTACTGGGCCTGGGCCAGGACGAGCGCAAGCAGTTCGACAAGGACCTGCGTCGCGGCCGCAAGCCGTTCGAGTCGGTCACGCTGATGTTCGGCCTGTCCGAGGAGCAGATCGCCTTGATCGCGGTCAACCAGTTCCGCCTGCCGGGGCTGGATGTCGAGGCGCAGTTCATCCGCGAGTACCCGCTGGGCGAGCACTTCGCCCATTCGGTGGGCTATGTCGGGCGGATCAACGAAAAAGAAGCCAAGTCCCTGGACAACACCGAGTACCGGGGCACCCAGTCGATCGGCAAGACCGGCATCGAACGCTTCTACGAAGACCAGTTGCATGGCCATGTGGGCTACGAAGAGGTCGAGACCAACGCCCAGGGCCGGGTCATGCGCGTGCTGCGCCACCAGGACCCGATCCCTGGCAAGGATCTGGTGCTGACCCTGGATGCCCACCTGCAGCAAGCCGCGGAGAAAGCCCTGGGCGAGCGCCGTGGCGCGGTGGTGGCACTGGACCCGGCCACTGGCGATGTCCTGGCGATGGTCAGCAACCCAGCCTTCGACCCCAACCTGTTCGTCAAGGGCATCAGCTTCAAGCAATACGCCGCCCTGCGCGACTCCATCGACCGGCCACTGTTCAACCGCGTGCTGCGTGGCCTCTACGCCCCCGGCTCCACGGTCAAACCGGAAGTGGCCATCGCCGGCCTGGACAGCGGCGTCATCACCCCAGGCAGCCGCGTGTTCGACCCTGGCTACTACGAACTGCCCAACTACGACCACAAGTACCGCAACTGGAACCACAGCGGCGACGGCTGGGTGGACATGTACAGTGCCATCATGCGTTCCAACGACACCTACTTCTATGACCTGGCGCACAAGCTGGGCATCGAGCGCCTGCACGACTACATGGCCGAGTTCGGCCTGGGCCAGAAAGTCTCGCTGGACATGTTCGAGGAAGCGCCGGGCCTGATGCCCTCTCCCGCCTGGAAACGCGCCACCCGCCGCCAGGCGTGGTTCCCCGGCGAGACGTTGATCCTCGGCATCGGCCAAGGCTACATGCAGGTCACCCCCCTGCAACTGGCCCAGGCCACCAGCCTGCTGGCCAGCAAAGGGGTGTGGCACCGACCGCACCTGGCGATGACCGTGGGCGGCCAGGCGCCGGCGGACCCGCACCCGATGCCGGATATCGTGCTGCACGACAAGCATGCCTGGGACCAGGTCAGCCAGGGCATGCAGATGGTCATGCACGACCCGCGCGGCATTGCCCGCGCCGCGGCGGCCGGCGCCCAGTACCGCATTGCGGGCAAGAGCGGCACCGCACAGGTGGTGGCCATCCGCCAAGGCGAACGCTACAACCGCGACAAGACCCTCGAACGCCACCGGGACAATGCCTTGTTCGTCGGCTTCGCCCCGGCCGACCATCCCAGCATCGTGGTGGCCGTGATGATCGAGAACGGCGAAGCCGGTGGCCGGGTAGCCGGGCCTGTGGTGCGGGAAGTCATGGATGCGTGGCTGCTGGACGACCAAGGGCACCTCAAAGTGCAGTACGCAGGCGGCGCGGGCAAGGCAACGGCGCCCCACGCCTAGGGCCTGCATGAAAAGTCTTGAGACGAAGGTCAGGCGAGGCTGTTTTCAACGCAGCCTCACCGAGTACAGCGCCTAAGGCCGTCAGCGAATCTGGTGCTTGTGCAGCAACCGGTAGAATGTCGGCCGGGAAATCCCGAGCACCTTGGCCGCGACGCTGAGGTTGTCGCTGTGCCGGTCGAGCACATCGGAAAGCGCCTGGCGCTCGGCGCGGTGCTTGTAGTCCTCCAGGGTGCCCAGCAGTTGCTCGTCCTGCTCGACCATCTGCAACCCCAGGTCCTGCGCTTCGATCTGTCGGCCTTCTGCCAGTACCAGGCCACGCCGCACCCGGTTGGCAAGCTCCCGGACGTTCCCCGGCCAATCGTGCCGGCCCATGGCCGCCAGCGCGCTGTCGCTGAATGAACGGGGCCGACGCCCGGTCTCCAGGCTGTAGAAATGCGCGAAATGGCTGGCCAGCATCGACAGGTCGCCGTGGCGGTCGCGCAAGGGGGCGGTGACCACCTGCAGGACATTGAGCCGATAATAGAGGTCTTCGCGAAAGCGCCCCTGCACGATGGCCTTCTCCAGGTCCACATGGGTCGCGGCCAGGACCCGCACATCCACCGGGATCGGCTGCTCACCGCCGACCCGTTCGATGTGTTTTTCCTGCAGGAAGCGCAACAGGTTGGCCTGCAGCTCCAAAGGCAGGTCGCCAATCTCGTCGAGGAACAAGGTCCCGCCATTGGCCGCCTCGATCCGCCCCACCTTGCGCTGGTGGGCACCGGTGAACGCGCCCTTTTCATGGCCGAACAGTTCGGACTGGATCAAGTGCTCGGGAATGGCACCGCAGTTGATCGCGATGAACGGTTTGTCGCAACGCTGTGACTGGCGGTGCAGGGTGCGCGCTACCAGCTCCTTGCCTGTGCCGCTTTCACCCTGGATCAATACCGGCGACTCCGTGGGTGCCAGCTTGCCCAGCAGCTTGCGCAACTCGCGGATCGGCCGGCTTTCGCCGAGCAACTCGTGGGTCGGCTCCTCCACCCGCACCGGGCCCTTGCCACGCAGGCGGGCCATGCCGAAGGCGCGCCCGAGGGTGACCTGAACGCGGGAGACATCGAACGGCAAGGTATGGAAATCGAAAAACCACTCGCAGACGAAGTCGCCGACATTCTGCATCCGCAGCTCCTCGGCGCTGAGCACGGCGATCCATTCGGTATTGCTGCGGGCGATCAGGTCCTTGACCGCTTCGGGATGACGCAGGTGCGTGGCCTGCAAACGCAGCAGGCCGACATCGCACGGATGCTCCAGTGCCGATGCCAGCAAGCAGCTGCGCACATCCCAGCCGACACTGCGCAGGCCCGGTAGTAGACGGTGGCAATCGTCGCAGGGGTCGACGATCAGCAGACGGCGTTGAGCGGTCGGTTCGAGCATGACTGTTCCTTGGCGCCAATAATTGGTTTTTCATGTAGAAACAGTAAGTTGCAACGTCCGAATTAACAGTAGCAATGAACCTGAATTGGCCCAGTACCGTTTGTCCGCCCAGTGCTGTCATCGAGGGTCATACGGGAATCTTTCAAAGTTTCCAGCGTCACAGGCTGCGTCGATACTTTTGCCGACTTGAAAAAAAATTCAATTGCCGTGTGACTTCACCCCCGACTTGGAGCATCAGTACGAATAACCCCGCGCTGCGCCTCCCAGAACATGAAGCACCGCGGACATCATTTCGCTGTTTGGGACCATAGAGAGACCGAACCATGAATGCCCCGCTCCGTGTCAACGAAGCACTGCTGATCGCCGACCACGCCTTCGAACCTTTCCAGTGCGTAGCCTGGGATGCACCCAACGGTACCGGTGAACTGAGCCTGGCAGTGATCGACCGGACCAGCACGCGTATCGGCAGCAAGCAAGTATCTTCGCGTATCTATTCGGACCCTGCGCAATGGGCCAGCCTGATAGAGGAAGTGCGTGCCGAACTTTGCGAAAAGGGTTACGACCTGCAGCCCTGGTCGATGCCGAAATAATATCGGCGCCCTGCAAGTGCGTGCCTGGCCACGCACTTGTACAACTTTTTCCGCGCCTTGCTGGTAACTTTCCTTATTGCGACACATTGTCGCAGCATGGACTTCCACATTTAATCAATTCAATTCCCTGAACTGCTGAATATGCCGATATTCGGCCTGCAGTTGCTCGGCCAGCTGTTGCCCACGCCCCAGGCGCACCGCTGCCAGCTCCATGTCCACCAACACGGTCGCGCAAGGCATCGGTTGCAGCGCGCTCCAGCGCTGCAGGCGACCATCGGTCAGTACCAGGCAGCGCTGTGTCTCATGGGGGTAACGCTTGGCCCGTCCCTGCAACCAATGCCGTGCCTCTTCCAGTGCGCCGATCAAGGGAGTGCCCCCCCCCGCGCCCAGCGCCTGCAACCAGGGTTGCAGCGCGCTGGATGCCTTGAGCCCGTGGCGCTGCCAGCGCGGTGCGCCGCCGCTGGCGGTCACCAGGGCCAGGCGAGCGCGCTGGCGATAGGCCTGGTCGAACAGTTCGGCCAGCAGCCCTTTGGCCTGGGCCAGCGCCTGATTGCGACGGGTGGAGGCCGAAGCGTCAACGATCACCAGCCATAATTCCGGCGCCTGGGCCTGACGCTGCTGCCAGCACAGGTCATGGCGCTTGCGCGGCCGCCCCTTGAGCAAGGTCGCGAGCCAAGCCACCCGCGCCGAACCACCCACCCGTGCGCGCCCTCGGGGCGTACCGCTCAAGGTTCCGGCCTGGGGCCTGGCATCCGCCGCCCGAGTGGCGGGCTTGCGGATGCTCAGGGCTTTTTTGCCCAGTTCGGCACCTCGCGCCGGGCCCCGGTGGCGACTGTTTGCGGCGGCAGTGCGCCCCAGTCACCCTCGCCCCCCTGGGCAGTGGAGCTGTCTTCGCTGGAGGGCGGCGGGGCGGCTGCCGGTGTATTGGCCGAAGGCGCCTCACGACGCCGATGGCGCAAGGCGAATTCCGCCACGGCCCGCACATCGCCTTCCTCGATCGTCTCGCCACCGCGCCAGGCGGCATGAGCCCGTGCGGCGCGCAGCCAGACCAGGTCGGCACGCAGGCCGTCCACGCCGGCGCTGAAGCAACCCTCGGTGATCCAGGCCAGGGCACGATCATCCAGCGGGATGCTGTCCAGGCGCTGCCGTGCGGCCTGGCAGCGTGTGCGCAACTGCTCCTGGGCCTCGGCCCACTGGGCGCAGAATGCCTGCGGATCGCTGTCGAACGCCAGGCGACGGCGAATGATCTGCTGCCGAGCCTCAGGCGCCGGGAGCCCCTCCAGGAGCACGTTGAGACCAAAACGGTCGAGCAACTGCGGGCGCAGCTCACCCTCTTCCGGGTTCATGGTGCCGATCAGTACGAAACGGGCATCGTGACGGTGGGAAATCCCGTCGCGCTCGATGCGGTTGGTGCCACTGGCAGCCACATCCAGCAACAGGTCCACCAAGGGATCGGGCAGCAAGTTGACCTCGTCCACATAGAGCACACCGCCATCGGCGTGGGCCAGTACACCGGGCGAAAACTGGGCCTTGCCCTGCCCCAGCGCGGCATCCAGATCGAGGGTGCCGACCAGGCGCTCTTCAGTGGCGCCCAACGGCAGGGTCACGAAAGGCGGCGTGTGGCCAGGTGCGCCCAGCAGGTCGGCCAGCCCACGGGCCAAGGTGCTCTTGGCCATGCCCCGCGGGCCTTCGATCAGCACGCCGCCGATCTTCGGGTCGATGGCGGTCAGGCACAGGGCCAGCTTGAGGTCATCGGCACCGACCACGGCAGCCAGGGGGAATTGCACGGGTTCGCTCATTTCAGGCCTGTTCCTCGCCATCCAGCAGTTGCTCCTCAAGGGCGTCCCGATACTCGCCCGGCTTCTCCCAGAGGCCGCGCTGCTGGGCCTCCAGCAGGCGCTCGGTGAGATCGCGCAGGGCCTCGGGGTTGTGCTGGCGCATGAAGTCACGGGTCGCAGGGTCGAGCACATAGGCATCGGCCAGCGACTGGTAATGGTGGTCGTCGATCAGGTGTGTGGTGGCATCGAAGGCAAACAGGTTGTCGACCGTCGCCGCCAGCTCGAACGCGCCCTTGTAGCCGTGACGCTTGGCGCCGTCGATCCATTTGGGGTTCAGGGCGCGGGCGCGGATCACCCGGTTGAGCTCTTCCTTGAGGGTACGGATACGTGGCCGGTCTGCCTGGCTGTGATCACCGTGGTAGCTGGCCCGCATTGTGCCGGCCAGGGTCTCGGCCGCGGCCAGCATGCCCCCCTGGAACTGGTAGTAGTCGTTGGAGTCGAGCAGGTCGTGCTCGTGGTTGTCCTGGTTTTGCAGCACCGCCTGGACCTGGCCCAGACGCCGGGCGAACTGGACACGGGCAGGCGTCCCCTCGTCACTGGCGCCATAGGCATAGCCGCCATGGTTCAGGTAGACCTCGGCCAGGTCGTCGCGGCTGTGCCACAAGCGCCCATCGATTGCATTCTGAACACCCGCCCCGTAGCTGCCGGGCTTGGCACCGAACACTCGCCAACCGGCCTCGCGCGCCGCCTGCTCGGCATCCACGCCCTCGGCCAGCAAGGCTTCGCGCTCGGCACGCACCCGCGCGGCCAGGGGGTTGAGGTCATCAGGCTCGTCCAGCGCCGCCACCGCCTGCACCGCCGCATCGAACAGGCGGATCAGGTTGCCGAAGGCATCACGGAAAAAGCCCGAGACACGCAAGGTGACGTCGACACGCGGGCGGTCGAGCAGGCTCAGGGGCAGGATCTCGAAATCATCGACCCGCTGGCTGCCGGTGGCCCATACCGGGCGCACCCCCATCAGCGCCATGGCCTGGGCGATGTCGTCACCGCCGGTGCGCATGGTCGCGGTGCCCCAGACCGACAGGCCGAGCTGGCGCAGGTGGTCGCCATGCTCCTGAAGATGACGCTCCAGGATCAGGTTGGCCGAGGCGAACCCCAGGCGCCAGGCCGTGGTGGTGGGCAGGTTGCGCACATCCACGGTATAGAAGTTGCGCCCGGTGGGCAGGACGTCAAGGCGACCACGGCTGGGCGCGCCGCTCGGGCCGGCGGAGACGAAACGCCCAGCCAATGCGGCCAGCAAGCCATCGGTTTCAGCCGCACCGCAGGCATCCAGGCTCGGCGCGATCGAGTCGACCAACGCCGCCAGCACCGTGGCCGCCGGTTGCCAGGCGGGGTCATCGGGCAGTTGCAGGCGACCTGCCAGAGCATGCTCGATCAAATCCAGGGCCAGGTGCTCCAGCCGTTCACGGGTATCGCCATGATTGCGCCAGGACGAGGCATCCACCCCCTGCAACAATGCCGGACGCGGCCCATCCCAGGGCTGGCCGAACTCGCAGTCCAGCGGGTCGAAGCCCAGCGCCATGGCCTTGGCCAGGGCACGGATCAGGCTGGCGTTGGCGCCTTTGCCGTCGCCGCGCTCGACGCGCAACAAGGCCAGCAAGGTGTCGCTGCGCAGCCGCCCTTCGGGAGACTGGCCGAACACATGTAGACCATCTCGGATCTGCGACTCTTTAAGGTCGCACAGGTAAGTGTCCAGGCGCGGCAGCCAGACGGCCGCGTCGTCCAGCTGGCCCTCGAGCTGCAACTCACGGTCGATGTGGTTGGCCTTGACCAGCTCGAGAATGTCGCGCTGCAGCTCGCGAGCGCGACGCGGGTCGAGCAACTGCGCTTCATAGTATTCGTCGGCCAGGCGCTCCAGGTGGCGCAACGGGCCGTATGTCTCGGCGCGGGTGAGCGGCGGCATCAGGTGATCGATGATCACCGCCTGCGTGCGGCGCTTGGCCTGGGCACCCTCGCCCGGGTCGTTGACGATGAACGGATAGACATTGGGCAGCGGGCCGAGCAATGCATCTGGCCAGCACTGGGCAGACAACCCGACCCCTTTGCCGGGAAGCCATTCGAGGTTGCCGTGCTTGCCCACGTGGATCACTGCATCGGCGGCAAAGCCGTTGCGCAGCCAGAAGTGAAACGCAAGATACGCATGGGGCGGCACCAGGTCCGGGTCGTGGTACACCGCGCTCGGGTCCACCTGGTAACCGCGTGCCGGCTGGATGCCAACGAAAGTCAGGCCGTAGCGCAGGCCGGCGACCATCATCCGGCCGCTGCGGAACATAGGGTCCTGCTCGGGCGCGCCCCAGCGCTCCAGCACCGCGCGCCGGTTGGCCTCGGGCAGCGCCGCGAAGGCCCGCTGGTAGTCGGCAAGGCTCAGGCTCTGGGCACAGGGACGCTGGTCGAGGTGGTCCAGGTCGTTGGTCACCCCGCCCAGCAGTTGGTGAATCAAGGCCGTGCCGCTGTCAGGCAGGCCCTCCACCGGATACCCCTGACCTCGCAGCGCCTGGAGGATGTTCAGGGCTGCGCCTGGGGTATCCAGGCCCACGCCGTTGCCGATGCGCCCGTCGCGGGTCGGATAGTTGGCCAGCACCAGGGCCACGCGCTTCTGGGCGTTGGGCAGGCGTGCCAGCTCCACCCAGCGACGCGCCAGTTCGGCGACGAAGTCCATGCGTTCCGGATGGGCGCGGTAACAGACCACGTCTGACTGGCTGCGCTCGCTGCGCCAGGCCAGGTCCTTGAAACTCACCGGTCGGGTGATGATGCGCCCGTCCAGTTCCGGCAGGACGATGTGCATGGCCAGGTCGCGCGCGCCCAATCCCTGCTCGTTGGCCTCCCAGGCCGGCTGGTTGTCCTGGGCACAGATCGCCTGCAACACCGGGATGTCCCGGCGCAGCGGGCGCAGGTTGGGCTGCTGCGGGCTGGACAGGGCAAAACCGGTGGTATTGAGCACCACCTCGGCCTCGACTTCATCCAGCCAGGCCTCGACCTGGGCCAGGCAGGCCGACTCCTTGAGGCTGGCCACGGCGATCGGCAGCGGATTGAGCCCCGCTGCCTGCAAGCGCTGGCAAAAGGTATCGATAAAGGCCGTGTTCGCCGCCTGCAGGTGCGAGCGGTAGAACAGGATCGGGGCCACAGGCCAGTCGGGCTGCCACTCGGGGTACCAGTCCTGCAGCACCGCACTGGGCTTGGCCGGGTGGTACACCGTGGTACGCGGCAAGGGTTGCGGCTCGTCCCAGGGGTAGTCGCGCCCCAGCCAGAGGTCGGCCAGGCAATGGAACAGGTTCAAGGCATTGGCCTTGCCGCCCTGGCGCAGGTAGCGCCAGAGACGCTCGGCCTGGGCGCCGGTGACCGTGCCCAGCCCGGTCAGCTCCGGGTCCGGACGGTCATCGCCGGGCACCAGGATCAGCTGCACGCCCCGTGCGCTCAGCTCGACCAGTTGCTCGACGCCGTAACGCCAATAACCGACACCTCCATGCAGGGACAGCAGAATCACCTTGGCATGGCGCAGTACCTCGTCGACGTACAGGTCGACCGATGCATGGTTCTGCACCTGCATAGGGTTGGCCAGGCGCAGGCTGGGGAAATCTTCCGGCAGTTGCTCGGCGGTTTCGGCGAGCAGCGCCAGGTGCGAGTCACCGCTGCAGAGGATCACCAGCTCGGCAGGGGTCTGGCCAAGGTCGGCAATGCTGTCGTCCGGCACGAAGCCGCCGGGCTGGGTCCGCAGCAGGTGCATGGGTCAGGCGCCCAGGGCCTGGCGCAGGCGCGCTTCGAGCTGGGCGGCGTCCAGCGTCTGGCCGATCAGCACCAGGCGGGTGATGCGTGGCTCATCGGCACGCCAGGCGCGGTCGAAGTGCTTGTCGAAACGGGTGCCCACGCCCTGGATCAGCAGGCGCATCGGCTTGCCGGGGATAGCAGCGAAGCCCTTGGCGCGCAGGATGCCGAACTCCACCACCAACTGGGTCAGGGCATCGAGCAGCAGGCTTTCGTCTGCTTCCGGCAGATCGATGGAGATGGAGTCGAAGGCGTCGTGGTCGTGATCGTCGTGGTCATCACCGTCGTGATGCGTGTCGTGATGGGTGCGGCGTCCGTCGATGTGCTCCTCGGCCTCGGCACCCACGCCCAGCAGGACGTCCAGTGGCAGGCGGCCGCTGCTGGCCTCGATCACCTTGACCGCAGGCGGCAGTTCCTCGACGACTTCGGCGCGGACCTTGGCCAGGCCCTGGGCATCGATCAGGTCGGCCTTGTTCAGCACCACCAGGTCGGCGCTGGCCAGCTGGTCGGCGAACAGTTCGTGCAGGGGTGATTCGTGGTCCAGGTTTGGATCGAGCTTGCGCTGTGCATCCACCTGGTCCGGGTAGGCGGCGAAGGTGCCGGCGGCCACGGCCGGACTGTCGACCACGGTGATGACCGCGTCGACGGTGCACGCATTGCGGATCTCCGGCCACTGGAAGGCCTGCACCAACGGTTTGGGCAGGGCCAGGCCGCTGGTTTCGATGAGGATATGGTCCAGGTCACCGCGGCGGGCCACCAGCTCGCGCATCACCGGGAAGAACTCTTCCTGGACGGTGCAGCACAGGCAGCCGTTGGCCAGTTCATAGACACGGCCGCTGGCTTCTTCCTCGGTGCAGCCGATGCTGCACTGCTTGAGGATCTCGCCATCGATGCCCAGCTCGCCGAATTCGTTGACGATCACCGCGATGCGGCGGCCCTGGGCGTTGTCGAGCATGTGGCGGAGCAAGGTGGTCTTGCCCGAACCGAGAAAGCCAGTGACGATGGTGACGGGAAGCTTGGCCAGTGTTTTCATGTCGCGATGCCCTTGGCAGGATGGCGCGGGCATGCAGGACGAAAGCCTCGGGCCTTGCTGGCCGGGCCTGTTCGCCACCGGATCACCCCGCCCGGTTGAAAGTCGAAAACGTCACGAGGCAGGTCTCCTGGCTTGCACCCTACCGGCCGGGGCCGGTGGAGCGACGCCTTCCCGCGCCTGGGCGCAGTGGCTGTGTCGATCCTGTTCGGTGCCTACAGTTGCGGGGGCAGCCGTGGCTTGGACCACGTTCCCGTCTTAGCTCCGGCCAACACCGGAGAACCTCGAAGCGGCAAGGCTACGCAGTGGCTGGCGGGCGGTCAACCATGTATCGAGGCAACGCAGCCCCTGTGGGAGCAAGGCCCACACATGGCTACCGCTGAACCATGGGATTGCGCCGTCCCTGAAGGAGCAGCCTTGCGTCGCGATTGGGCTGCGCAGCAACTCCCGACAACCTTGCCGATTGACGCCGAATCGCCCCCATGCTTTGCTTGCACCTTGCGTTCAGGTGCCCCTTTAGGGGTGAAACGGGAAATCGGTGACAATCCGATGCTGCCCCCGCAACGGTAAGCGAGCGAAGCGTCTTGACCACTGTGCCGCGTCGTATGGCATGGGAAGGTGATGCTTTCCAGGAGCCCTGCTCCTCCTCGCAAGCCCGGAGACCGGCCTGGCGTCGAAATGAACACCCCGCGGAGGGCGGGCGCTGTCACTCGACCTGGGCCAGTCGCGCCCAGGGATGACGCGCGTGTCCGCCGCCTATAAAAAGCAGAGGAACGCACCATGCCTGTCACCAGCGCCAAACACAGCATCGCCACCCCCGTCAGCCTCAGCCAGCGCGTCGTCATTGCCATCGGTGCCAGCCTGCTGGGCCTGTGCCTGGTCTATTTCGCAGGTTTCTCGCACATCGAGGCCGTGCACAACGCCGCCCACGACACCCGCCACAGCGCAGCCTTCCCTTGCCACTGAGTACCCCTGCATGATCAAGCGCATCGCCCGTACCGCAGGCTTCAGCGGGCTGCTCGCCGCCTTGCTGCTGACTGTGCTGCAAAGCCTTTGGGTCAGCCCGTTGATCCTTCAGGCCGAAACCTATGAAAGCGCTGCTCCCGAGCATCACCAGCATGACGGCGCCGTCGCCACGCACACCCATGACGCAGAGGCCTGGGCGCCGGAGGACGGCTGGCAACGCGTGCTCTCGACCACAGGCGGCAACCTGGTGGTGGCAGTCGGTTTCGCCCTGATCCTCGTCGCGCTGTACAGCCTGCGCGAACCGCGCGGACTGACCGCCGGCGCACTGTGGGGCCTGGCTGGGTTCGCCGTGTTCTGCCTGGCGCCGACGCTGGGCCTGCCACCGGAGCTGCCAGGCACTGCCGCCGCCGACCTGGCCCAGCGCCAGAGCTGGTGGATCGGTACGGCGGCCGCCACTGCCGCCGGCCTGGCACTGGTGGTGTTTGCCCATCACTGGCTGTTCAAGGTGCTGGGCATTGCACTGCTGGTGGTGCCGCACCTGGTCGGTGCGCCACAACCACCGATGCATGAAAGCCTCGCTCCCCAAGCGCTGGTGACCCAGTTCAAGCTCGCTTCCTGGCTGACCAACGCCGCGTTCTGGCTCGCCCTGGGCCTGCTCAGCGCGTGGCTGTACCGCCGCGCCAGCCAGGCCTGATGCGCCACTGTCCATCCGAGCCGGTGTTCTACGCCGGCTTCGGTTGTCGCAAGGGCTGCCCTGCCGACACGCTGGAACAGCTCTTGCGCACGACCCTGGCCACGCACAATCTGCCCGCCTCCCAGTTGCGCGGCATCGCCAGCATCGACCTCAAGGCCGACGAGCCAGGGCTGCGGACACTGGCGATGCGACTCAGCATCTCCTTGGTGCTATACCCCGCCGCACACCTGCAGGCATTCGAGGCGCTGCTCAGCCATCGCTCGCCTGTCGCCTTCGAGCACAGCGGTTGCTGGGGCGTGGCCGAAAGCGCAGCCTTGGCCCTGGCCCATCAGGCACACGGCGCCTCGCACCTGCTCGTGACGCGCCAGGTGTTCGGTCAGGCTACCCTCGCCCTGGCCCATGGCCGATAATCGCGTCCATTCATTGCCCATCTGCAAGGATTCCCCATGACGGTCTATTTCATCGGTGCCGGCCCCGGCGACCCGGAACTGATCACGGTCAAGGGCCAGCGCCTGATCCGTCAGTGCCCGGTGATCATCTATGCCGGCTCTCTGGTACCGCCCGCCGTACTGGAGGGGCATAACGCCGAAACGGTGATCAACAGCGCCGAGCTCAACCTCGAACAGATCGTCGAGGCCCTGCGCAGCGCTCACGAAAAAGGCCAGGACGTCGCCCGGGTGCACAGTGGCGATCCCGGCCTGTACGGCGCCATCGGCGAACAGATCCGCCACCTGCGGGAGCTGGGCATCGACTACCAGATCATCCCGGGCGTCACCGCCACCGCGGCCAGTGCGGCCCTGCTAGGCTGCGAGCTGACCCTGCCCGAGGTGGCACAGACAGTGATCCTCACCCGTTATGGCGACAGCTCGCCCATGCCGGCCGGCGAACAACTGGCCGACCTGGCGCGCCATCGCAGCACACTGGCCATCCACCTGGGGGTCAAGAACCTGCAGCGCATCGTCGCCGAACTGCTGCCCCACTATGGTCCGGACTGCCCGATCGCCGTCATTCATCGTGCCACCTGGCCGGATCAGGACTGGGTACGCGGCACCTTGCAGAACATCGTCGAACTGAGCACAGCCAAGGATTTCCGGCGCACCGCCTTGATCCTGGTGGGCCATGTGCTGGGCGATGCGCCCTTTGCTGAGTCGGCCTTGTACCGGGCCGGGCACGCCCACCTCTACCGCCCCGTTGGCTGACGGGCCGCGTTTTCCTCACAATCCAAGGAACAGACTCATGCTCGAGTTGCGCCCCAATTGCGAATGCTGTGACCGCGACTTGCCAGGCGATAGCCCGGATGCCCGCATCTGCTCATTCGAGTGCACCTTCTGCCGTGCCTGCGACGAGCGCCATTTCCAGGGGTGCTGCCCGAATTGCGGTGGCCAGTTGGTCCCAAGGCCGACCCGGATCGGAGCGGCGCTGGGCCGCAACCCCGCCTCCTCACAGCGCGTACTCAAACCGCACCCTGGTTGTTCCTGACCTATCCTGTGACAGGCCCGACCTTGACGCTCCATGGTCGGGCTGTACCATGGCTGCTTATTTTGTAGGCCTTTTCAACAAGTAGCCTTCGCTTTTTCAACAAACCTACACATCCCATTACCAAGCGCAACGAATCGACGTATCTTGCGCGCTGCCGCGCAGGCCCCCTTTAATGTATTCCTGCGGGACTTCAGGAAACGGACCAAATTCCTACAGGAGTTATCCAATGACAACCGTTCTGATGGTTGACGACCATCCAACCGTTCGGCTAGCCGTACGCATGCTGCTCGAACGTGAACGCTTCCAGGTCATCGGCGAGGCCGGTGATGGCATCGATGCCGTGCAACAGGCCCGCCAGCTACGTCCCGACGTGGTCATCCTCGACATCGGCCTTCCCGGACTCGATGGCATGGAGGTCATCAAGCGCCTGCAACTGCTGGAGCCAGCGCCGAAGATCATGGTGCTCACCGGCCAGCCCGCCGACCTGTATGTCCGTCGCTGCCTGGACGCCGGTATCGCCGCTTTCGTCAACAAGGATGAAGACCTCGACGCCCTGGTGTTCGCCCTCAAGGCGCTGGTCAAGGGTTACTCCACCTTCCCACAGATGTCGGTCAACAGCAGTTCGCTGGAAAGCGAATGCTATCGCCTCGAAAGCCTCTCCAACCGCGAGATGGAAGTCTTGCGCCGACTGACCCGCGGCGAGAACAACAAGTTCATCGGTGAGTGCATGAACCTCAGCGCCAAGACCATCAGCACCTACCGCGGGCGCATCATGGACAAGCTCAAGACCGAATCGCTGGTCGAGATGGTCGACCTGGCAAAACGCAACAGCATCAGTTGAGCAGCCCACCGTCATGAAAGGCGCGGTGTCCACCTTCCTGCTGGGCGTGCTCCTGGCCTGCACCTCCATGGCACACGCCGATGGCGAAACCCGGCACCTGCTCGCCCGCTCGTTGAGCGCCATGGCGCCCCTGGCACTCGAACAGGACGACCGTCAGTGGCTGGACCGCCGCAAGGTCCTGGTGCTGGGCAGCTCGCGCCCTGACTACCCACCCTTCGAGATCAACACCAGCCCGGCCGACTACGAAGGACTGAGCGCCGACTATGCGGGCCTTATCGGTGAGCAATTGGGCGTGCCTGTGGAGGTTCGCCGCTTCCCCGATCGCCAGGCCGCCATCGAGGCCCTGCACGCCGGCAGCATCGACCTCTTGGGCAGCTCCAACGCCTTCGAGGCGGCCGACGCACAACTGGTGCTGAGCCAGCCCTACGCCGACGACATGCCGGTGATCGTCAGCCGACAGGAGCGCATGCTCAGCCGCCACGCCAAGGACCTGGCGGGCCAGCGCCTGGCGATGGTCGATCACTACCTGCCCGACGACCTGGTGCGCAAGCAGTATCCCCAAGCCCAGCTGACCCTCTATCGATCGACGCTGGCCGGGCTCTCCGCCGTGGCCCTGGGCGAAGCGGACGCTTACCTGGGCGACGCCATCAGCACCGACTACCTGGTGGGCAAGAGCTTCCAGGGCCTGGTGAAAATCGACCATTTCAGCCCCTTGCCCGCCGATGTCTTCACCTTTGCCATGACCCGCGACAACCCGCGCTTGCAGCGCCTGGTCAACGAAGCGCTGTCCCGGATCAACGACAGCGAGCGCCTGAACATCCTGCGCCGCTGGAACAGCGGCAACACCAGCCTGCTGATGAAGAACCCGGTCGACAGCCTAACGCCCGAAGAGCAGGACTGGATAACGCAGCATCCCAAGGTTCGGGTACTGATCAACAGTTCCTTGGCCCCGTTGACCTTCAACGATGCCCAGCAGCACCCGGCTGGCATCACCCTCGACCTGCTCAAGCAGATCCGCCTGCTGACAGGCCTGCGCTTCGAGATCGTGGAGGTCGGCTCGATCCAGGACATGGTGGACCAGGTGGCCCGGGGCGAGGCGCAGATGATCGGCGCCCTGGGCTATGGCGCCGAACGGGCGGCACGCCTGCGCTACACCCGCCCCTACCTGGTCAGTCCCAGAGTGCTGGTCATGCGCAACAATGCGTCCTGGCCCGGTGCGCCGCTGGCGCTGAACGGCCACCGTGTCGCCTTGCTACGCGGCTCGCCCCAACGCGAAGCCTTGCAGCAGCAGTTTCCGCACGCTCGCCTGGTCGAGGTGGAAACCCACCTAGAGCTGATGGAGGCCGTGGCCAATGGCGAGGCCGACGTGGCCTTGAGCAGCCACATCAATGCCAGCTACTACATCGCCCACGTGTTCAAAAGTGGCCTGCGCATCGCAGGTCTGCAAAGCGACGACCCCGCAATCGCCGCGTTCGCCGTCGCACCGGACCTGCCGGTGCTGCAATCGATTCTGGACAAAGCGCTGCTGAGCATACCGCCCGAAGAGCTGGACCAACTGGTCAACCGTTGGCGCACCACGACCCTGGTCAGCGACAGCCCGTGGCGCAACTACAGGACCCTGGCGCTGCAAGTGCTGGTCCTGGCCGCCCTGCTGCTGGCAGGCGTGGTGTTCTGGAATACCTATCTGCGCAAACTGATCAACCAGCGTACTGAGGCCCAACGCGCCTTGCAGGCCCAGTTGGCGCTCAGCCGCGGCCTGCTGGAGCAGTTGCGCCAGGCCAAGGACGACGCCGAGCAGGCCAGCCAGGCCAAGAGCACCTTCCTGGCAATCATGAGCCATGAGATCCGCACGCCGATGAACGCGGTCATCGGCCTGCTGGAGCTGGCCCTGGAGGACAGCCGCCGGGGGCTCAGCGACCCGCAGACCTTGCACACCGCCCACGACTCGGCCATCGGCCTGCTCGAACTGATCGGCGACATCCTCGATATTTCCCGTATCGAATCCGGCCACATGTCCCTGCAACCGGTCCCGACCGACCTGGTAGAGCTGGTGCGCTCGACCCTTCGTGTATTCGACGGCAACGCCCGTATCAAAGGCCTGTACCTGCACGGCGAGCTGCCAGAGACGCCGGCCTGGGTTCTCGCGGACCCTGTGCGCCTGAAGCAGGTACTTTCCAATCTGATCAGCAACGCCCTGAAGTTCACCGAGCGCGGTGGCGTTCAGGTCAGTCTCAGACTCGTCCCGCCGGATGCCACGGGCAACGTGCGGGTCTCATTGTGCGTCCAGGACAGCGGCATCGGCATCAGCCCAAGCGACCAGGAAAGACTTTTCCACACCTTCGCCCAGGTCAACGGCCCCCAGGCCCGGCAAGGCGCCGGCCTGGGGCTGGTGATCAGCCGTACCTTGGCAGAGCTGATGGGCGGGACACTGGCATTGCAAAGCGTGGAGGGCATGGGTACCAAGGTGGAAGTGGACATGGCCCTGCCAGGCACCCCGGCGCCGGTCCAGGCCGAAGAGGCCGAATCCGCCGTGGACAGCACCCAAGGCCCGCTGAACATCCTGGTGGTCGACGACTATCCCGCCAATCTCTTGCTGCTGGACAAGCAACTGACCACGCTGGGCCACCAGGTGACCCTGGCCGAGCATGGCGAGGCAGCCTTGGCCTTGTGGCAAGCGGGGCATTTCGATGTCGTGATCACCGATTGCAGCATGCCCGTGATGGATGGCCATGAGCTGACCCGCCGCATCCGCGCCCAGGAGCGCGAACGCGGTCTGCCCGCCTGCCTGATCCTTGGGGTCACGGCCAACGCCCAGGCCGAGGAAAAAGCCCGCTGCCTGGCCAATGGCATGGATCAGTGCCTGTTCAAACCGATTGGCCTGAAGACCCTCAAGGCCCACCTCCCCTCGGCCCTCCCGGCGGAACCGGCCGCTGCGCCCGCACCCGCGCCGGAACGAACCTCCGCCAGCGGGTTCGACCTCAACGAGCTGCGTCACCTGACCCAGGATGACGAGCAACTGATCCGACGCTTGCTGGAGCAACTGGCACACAGCGCCAACGAAGACCTCGCAGCCCTGCGCGCCCTCGGCGAAACCCCGGGGAACGACGCGGTGCATGCCCTGGCACATCGCATCAAGGGCGGCGCGAAGATGTTGAAAGTGCGGGGCGTCGTGCGCGATTGCGAGGCCGTCGAGCAGGCAATCGCCCAGCAGCAGCCCACCGCGGCCCTGCTGCGACACCTGGAAAGCAGCCTGGAGGCCCTGCAGCGCGAATTGCGTGAGGGCCTCGATGCGATCACGGCGTCAGACTGACACCCGGCGATCGCATCACCGGTGCTTCATGAACTTTCACGCACCACCAGCTCGAACCCCAGGTCCTGCTGCTCGCCGAGCACACGCTTGCCATCGAGCAGCGCCAGCAGCGCCTGGGCCGCGCCGCGACCCACAGCGGCACGCGGGGTACGGATCGAGGTCAGGCGCGGCACCATGTGCGCCGATGCCGGCAGGTCATTGAAACCGATCATCGCCACTTGCCGTGGCACCTCGACACCTTGGCGCAAGGCCTGCAGTACCGCACCCTGGGCCAGGTCGTCGTTACAGAAGAAGACGCCGTCGACATCCGGGGCCTGCGCAAGCAGTCGGCTGAACAGCTCGCTGCCCAGGCCAATGGAAGACGGCTCCGGCGTCAACAGCTCCAGCTCCGGGGCCTGCAGACCGGCCTCGGCCAGCGCCTGACGGAAGCCCTCGGCGCGTTGCATCACCCTCGGGTCGAGCTGCGCGGCGATGAACGCCAGGCGCCGCCGGCCACGCTCGATCAAGTGTCGGGCGGCCGCCCGCCCGGCCTGCTGCTGGGAGAACCCGACCGACAACTGCCCCGCCTCGCCCCCTAGCTCCATCATGTGCACGCGAGGTACGCCGCTGGCCGCCAGCATCTGCCGGGACGCTTCGCTGCGCTCGAAACCGGTGAGCAGGATGCCGCAGGGTTGATAGGCCAGGTAATTGCGGATGAGATTTTCTTCCTCGGCCAGATCGTAGTGGTAGTTGCCGATCAGCACCTCCAACCCACGCGGACGCATCACCTCGTGGATGGCCTCCAGGGTGTCGATGAACAGCTGGTTGGACAACGACGGGATCAGCACCACCACCGATTGGCTGCGTGCCGAGGCCAGCGCCCGGGCCGCCGGGTTGGCGACATAGCCCAGGCTCGCCGCGGCAGCCATGACCTTTTCCGCCAATTCGGGGGCAACAGTGCTCACACCGCGCAATGCGCGGGAGGCGGTGATGGGGGAAACCCCCGAAAGCCTGGCCACTTCTGCCAGGGTGGGACGACCGGTGGTACGCGAGCCTGTACGGGACATGGGTGTTGTAATTTTACTACTTGCCAGAAGAAGGAACGGCCACTAAGGTAGCGCTGTCCCAGGATACAGGCAATGTATCTTTGGTAGCGGCTATGCGCCTAGCGTCCATACTGCGTAAAGACAAGACCAATAACACCCGGGAGGGTGGCGCTCGCAACTCCGTTACGGCGGCAGCGAGACAGCGCTATCTCACCCCGCAGGAGGTACTGATGAACTCTCCCCTGACCGCGATCGTGGTGATGGGTGTGGCGGGCTGCGGCAAGAGCTGCGTGGGCGCCGCCATCGCCAGCACGAGCGGCGGCCGCCTGATCGAAGGCGATGCCTTCCACCCTGCCGAAAACATCCAGAAGATGAGCGCTGGCATTCCACTGAACGACGACGACCGTGCCGGTTGGCTGGTCCGCCTGGGCCAGGAACTGCTGGCCGTGCTCCAGGCCGGTGAACGCCCCATCCTCACCTGCTCCGCACTCAAGCGCCGTTATCGCGAAACCCTGCGCCAGGCTGTGCCGGGTCTTGGCTTCGTGTTTCTCGAACTGAGCCCCGCCGAAGCCGAAAAGCGCGTTCTCGCCCGCCCAGGTCATTTCATGCCTGCCAGCCTGATCGACAGCCAGTTCGCCGCGCTGGAGCCACCCCACGGCGAGCCGCTGACCCTGGCGCTGGACGCCACGCAGCCCATCGAAGCGCTGGCCGTGGCGGTCGACACCTGGCTAAAGCCCCAAGGTGACCGGAGCCTGGCGCGCACCGCCTGAACCGGCGGACTTCCGGCCCACCAAAGACAGCGCTGTCCCGGCATCGAGGGATGCCGAACGTTACGCCAAAACAATGATAAGACAGAGGCACATGAACCATGTTCGGACTGGCTACTGATACCTACCTGCTACTTGACGCCCTGGTCACCATCGTCGGGCTCATCCTGCTGATCACCCATTTCAAGGTCCACCCCTTCGTTGCCCTGACCCTGGCGGCGGGCTTTCTCGGCCTGACCTCCGGCATGCCGGTGGCCAAGGTCATGAAGTCGTTCCAGGACGGTTTCGGCAGCGTGCTCGGCTTCGTCGGCATCGTGCTGGCGCTGGGTACCATGCTGGGCAAGCTGATGGCCGACTCCGGCGGCGCCGACCAGATCGCCCAGACCTTGATCCGCGCCTTCGGCAAACAGAAGGTCCACTGGGCCATGATGTTCGCCGCCTTCCTGGTGGGCATCCCGCTGTTCTTCGAAATTGGCTTCGTACTGCTGATCCCGCTGGTGTTCATCGTGGCCCGGCGCTCCGGGGTTTCGCTGGTGAAGATCGGCATCCCGCTGCTGGCCGGCCTCTCCGTGGTACACGGCCTCGTCCCCCCGCACCCGGGCCCGCTGCTGGCAATCGGCATCTTCCACGCCGACATCGGCAAGACCATCTTCTACGGCCTGCTGGTGGCCCTGCCCACCGCAGTGATCGCCGGCCCCCTGTTCGGCAACTTCATCGCCCGCTACATCCCTGGCAACCCGTCCCAGGAGTTGATGGACCAGATTGCGCGCGAAACCAACCAGCAGAACCTGCCGAGCTTCGGCATCACCTTGCTGACCGTGCTGCTGCCGGTGGCACTGATGCTGCTCAAGACGTTCGCCGACGTGGTGCTGCCCGCCGAGCACATCGTGCGCCAATGGATGGACCTGATCGGCCACCCCATCACCGCTTTGCTCGCCGCACTGCTGCTGGCCTTCTACACCTTCGGCTCGGCCCGTGGCTTCTCGCGCCAGCAGATCATGAAGATGCTCGACCAGAGCCTGGCCCCCACCGCCGCCATCGTGCTGATCGTCGGCGCCGGCGGCGGCTTCAAGCAGATGCTGGTGGATACCGGCGTGGGCAACGTCATCGGCCAGATGGCGGTGCAGGCCGAGATTTCGCCGATCCTGCTGGCCTGGCTGGTCGCTGCGGTGATCCGCATCGCCACCGGCTCGGCGACCGTGGCCACCATCACCGGCGCCGGCATCGTCGCACCGGTGATCGACCTGGTCCCCGGTGTGAACCGCGAACTGCTGGTGCTGGCGACCGGTGCGGGTTCGCTGATCCTGTCCCATGTCAACGACGCCGGCTTCTGGCTGGTCAAGCAGTACTTCAACATGACCGTGGCCGAGACCTTCAAGACCTGGAGCATGATGGAAACCATCCTTTCGGTGGTGGGCATCATCTTCATCATGCTGTTGTCGCTGGTGGTCTGACCATTCGTCGCGGTGGTGGCACCTTGCTCAATGGGCAGCAGCCCAACCCCGGTACAGGTAACACGCCTTTGCCCGCAAGGAGCCACCCATGAAACGACCCTGTATCTGCCTGCTCGCCGCCCTGCTGGCCTCCCCCCTGGCCCTGGCGGTGGGCACCGGTCCGATCCACCCGGACGATCCGCACAACACCGCGCCCAAGCCGAATGCCGAAGGCACTCTCGACCCCATCGAGAAACCCGTGCCCCGGGACACCGACCCGCGCATCCAGGGCAACGACCCGGACAGCCCACCGGCCGAGCAGAACGATAACCGCGACCTGCCGGGGATGGACGACGCAGGTTCGCAAGGCATGCGCGGGCATGGGGATGGCAGCGGCACGCGCGGCCAGCCTTGAGCGTCGGTTCGCGATGCAGGCCCGGGCTTCACCACTGGCGTTTGTCGGGTCGGGTCAACCCCAGTTTTTCGATCCGATAGCGCAGCATGTCCCGGGACAGCCCCAGCAAACGTGCTGACTTGGTGACGTTCCAGTCCGTGCGGTCCAGGGTCTTGCACACCAGGTCACGCTCCATGTCCGGCAGGCTGGTTCCAGGCTCCGGCTCTTGGCGCGGCAGCTCGAAGGGCGCCGCTGCCGGCATGGCCATGGGCTCGTCGACGAGGGTCATGCACAGGTTCAGTTGGTGCGCGGCGACAACGTCGCTGGAGGCCAGCAGCACCGTCTGCTCGAGCATGTTGCGCAACTCCCGCACATTGCCAGGCCAGCTATAGCCCAGCATCAAGGCCTCGGCCTCGGGGGAGAACCGCAGATTGGGCTTGCCATAACGGCGCCCATGATGAGCCAGGAAGTGCCTGGCCAGCAGCAGGATGTCCTGCCCCCGCGCGTATAGCCTCGGCACCTTCAGGGCAATGATGCGCAGGCGGAAGAACAAATCGCGCCGGAACTTGCCTTGTTGCACCATCTGTTCCAGGTTGCAGTTGGTGGCGCTGATCACCCGCAGGTCGACCTTGCGCTCCTTCACCGCGCCGATCCGGCGGATGCTGCGATCCTCCAGCAGCTTGAGCAGCTTGGCCTGGAGCACCAGGTCCATCTCACCGATCTCATCGAGGAACAACGTCCCTCCGTCAGCCGCCTCGACCAGCCCCACCCGACGCTCCTTGGCATCGGTGAAGGCACCTTTCTCGTGGCCGAACAGTTCGGCCTCCAGCAGATTGGCGGGGATCGAGGCACAGTTGAACTCGATGAACGGCCCCTTGCTGCGTGCGCCATCGAAATGCAGGGCCCGCGCGACCAGTTCCTTGCCGGTCCCCGTCTCGCCCTCGATCAACACCGGCGGCAGGTCGTCGCTGGCCATGCGTCGCTCGGCATCGAGCAACTGACACAGGGTGTGCTTGAGGTTCTGCATCACCGACGACTCGCCGATCAATGCCTGCAAACCCGATTTCTGCGCCTCGCGCTCCTGGTAGAACGACAGCGTGCGCTCCATGCGCTCGGCGGCCAAGGCCTTGTCCAGCATCAGCTTGAGCTCGGCCAGCACCACCGGCTTGGTCAGATAATGGAAAGCCCCCTCTTTCATGGCCAGCACGGCGTCTTCGACGTTGCCGTAGCCGGTCATCATGATCACCTTCAGCTCCGGAGCCTGGGTCATCAGTGCCCGCAACAGATCATGGCCGCTCATCCCCGGCAGGGAGTTATCGGTCAAGACCGCGTCGGGCATACCTTGCGTGACCTGCTCCAGCGCAAGCTCGGCGCTATGGCAGACCGTGACTTCGAACCCCTTCAACCCCAGGTAGGTACGTATGTTGTCCGCGAGGATCTCGTCATCCTCGACCACCAGAATGCTGGGCCCCATGGTCCCCTCCCGCTGCAATATTGAATATAAGGCTGACGCGGGTTCCTTCCTCTTCACGACTGGTCAGGCTGACCGAGCCGCCAAAGCGTTCCATGATGCGCTTGACCAGGGCCAGGCCTACACCGAGACCGCCCTGCTTGGTGGTGAAGAACGGCTTGAACACCATCCGTTCCTGCTGCTGGCTCATGCCTTTGCCCGTATCGCTGAGCACCAGTTGCGCCTGCTGCCCCTCCAGGCAACTGACCTCGGCACACAACAGGCCGCCCTTGGGCATTGCCTCCAGGGCATTGGCAAACAGGCTGTTGAGAATCTGCGTCAGTTGCAGCGGCTGGCTGGCCACCCATTGCTCGGCCGGCCCCTCGAAGCTGAACTGCACGCCATTGCGCTCGATCTGCTGGACGAACGCCAGGCGCGTGTCCTCGATCGCCGCCACCAGGTCCACCGCCTCGGCCTCGTCGCTGGTCGGACGCAGCGACACCAGCAAATCACGCACCCAACGTGACATGCGATCGACCTGGCTGATGATGTCGTTGATGTTCTTGCGGGCCGGGTCGCTGGCGATTTCCTGGGCCAGCTCGGCGCTGGAGCGGATATTGGCCAGCGGGTTGCGCAGGCTGTGAGCCACCGCCGAAGACATTTCGCCCAGTGCCACGTAGGTCTCGCTGGCTACCAGGCGGTCCTGTTGATGGTGCAGCATCCCCGCGGCGCGGCGCACGATCCAGAACAGGCCAAAATAGATCAGTGCGCCACCGAGCAAGGTAGAGCACCAGATCAGCACATAGCCACGCTGGATGCGCCGGACCAGGTCCTGGGGCTCCTTGTAGATTTCGACCATCGACAGCACCTGCTCGCCCTGGCTGTCGAACAGCGGAATGTAGTTTTCGATGAACAGGTAGCGCGGCTCGCGCAGGAACCGCTGCTCTTCCCGGTCCTCGTCAGCCTTGTGATAGCTGGCCGAGACCGGCTTGCGTGAACGGAAGGCGTGCTCCAGGTCGTCATCCTCGGCAATGCGCTTGCCCAGCAACTCCGGGTTGGTGGACCAGACGATGGTCCGGTCATGGGTATAGACGTTGGCCAGCAAGGTGTCAGGCAAATGCGCCACATGGTCGAGAAACTCGCCCCGGGTCGACTGCACCAGGGCTGGCGTGATCTGCAGGTGCTGGTTGTCCAGCCTTGGGTCGAGCAGCTCACCCATGGTGGTGCCGGGTGGCAGTTGCGAGTGACGCACCTCGGCCTGGGCCATGGCCTGGATGAACTGGGCAGTGAGCATGGCATCGCGCTCGACGCTGTCACGCACCACGAAACGGGTCGAGAAGTAACCCAGAGCACCGGCCACCGCCGCGATGATCAGCAGGCTGATGACCGAGAACCAGCGCAGCAGGTTGAACTCGCGCAAGGGTGCCGCGAGCCCGCTGGAGGGGTTGGCCGACTTGTCGGGAATATCGTGATCCAGCATCTGCATCGCATCGTTCCCGCTCGAAGGCCTTCGGTGACGGCGTCACTCCAGCAGTGCTACCGCTTGTATCAGGGTGATAGCACTTTGCCCGGAAAGCCGCCGCTGCCGCTTGTCGTGATATAGAGCGCTGCAAAAAATCAGCCACTCATCGAAAAAATAAAAAACTAATTAGATTCAAATAGTTAAAAACAACTATGCATCTTAATTCGAGAAAAGTCCCCCACTTTTGGGTAACAATTACCCATAATCATAAATAACACTTAAAATCAAAAGCTTACGATTAATTTATAAAGTAGATATTCAAGACCTGACCAAACGGAAATTCAGCGAAACACTGGTGCCTTCGCCTTCCCGGCTGTTCAACCGGACCGAACCCCCAAAGCGTTCCATGATCCGCTTGACCAGCACCAGACCGACACCCAGCCCTCCTTGCTTGGTGGTGAAGAAAGGCCTGAACGCCATGCGCTGCTGCTGCTCGCTCATGCCCCGGCCGGTATCTGACAGGCGCAGTGTGAGGCTGCGTCGGTCCTGGCGCACCACCGCCACCCGCAACTGGCCTCCCTGCTCCATGGACTCCAGGGCATTGGCGATCAAGCTGTTGAAGATCTGCGCGAGCAACGCCGGATGGCCCAGTACCTGCGCCTGGGGCAGCGGCTTCAGGTCCAGGCTCACACCACTTCGCATCAGCGGTACGGTAAACGCCTGCAAGCTCTCCTGCAGCGCCTGGGCCAGGTCTACCGGCACCGCGTCGTCATTGAGCGGGCGCAACGACTGCAACAACTGACGGACCCATTGGGACATGCGGTCCACCTGGCTGATGATGTCGCTGATGTTCTTCTGCGCCGGCCCTTCGTCGAACGCCTGGGCAAGCTCCGCACTGGAACGGATGCTGGCCAGCGGGTTGCGCAGGCTGTGAGCCACCGCCGAGGACATTTCGCCCAATGCCACGTAGGTCTCGTTGCTGATCAGCCGCTTCTGCTGCACAGCCATCACCCGCGCGGCGCGGCGCATGAGCGCGTACAGGCCGAAATACACAAGGCCAGCGCCCACGACGATGGCCAGCCAGATCAGCAACAAACCATGCTCGATGCGCACGATCAGGTCATGGGGTTCCTTGTAGATCTCCACCATGGCAGCCACCCGGTCACCGTCGGCATCGAACAAGGGAATATAGTTTTCGATGAACAGCTGCTGGGGCGGGGTCACGAACTTCTGCTCGCTGCGGGCATCATTGAAGTCGTGGTAACTGGCCGAAACCTGCATCTTGTACTCGAAGGCCTGCTCCAGGTCATCGTCGGACTCGATCGACTTGCCGGTCAGCGACGGGTTGCTCGACCAGATCACCGTCCGGTCCGGGGCATAGATATTGGCCAGCAGCATGTCCGGCAAATGGGCGATGTGGTCGAGGAACTCGCCCCGGGCCCGGCGCCGGGCGTCGGGATCGACATCAGGCATGGCCTGGTCCATGCGCGGGTCGAGCAGGTCGCCCATGGTGCGCACGTTGGGGATGGACACATGGCGCACTTCGGCTTCGGCAATGGCTTGAATGAACTGCGCGGAGAGCAGCGCATCTCGCTCGATGCTCTCGTTGACGATGAAACGGCTGGAGATCAGCCCCAGGCCGACCGCTATCGAGACGATGATCGCCAGGCTCACCCAGGCGTACCAACGCAGCAGGTTGAACGGTTTGCGGGCCACGCTGCTGTCACCGCCAACGGGCATTTCGAGTGTGGCGCAACGCGGGGCAAGGTCCATGGTCGACTCCAACGGCTGGGCACCTTCTGAAGGTTATAGCCCAGAGTTGGGGGAGCACGCATCCTGCGCGCGACATTCTCCCCGACTATAGCGGCGCATCCTCCGCCAGGCCCTGCAGCTTGCGGTACTCGCGCAGCACATTGGGCACGTAGCGACGCGTCTCGGCAAAAGGCGGCACCACGCCGCCACGGCTGATCACAGCGTCAGGCCCTGCATTGTAGGCCGCCACGGCCAAGGTGATGTCATTGTCGAACAAGGTCAGCATGCGCTTGAGGTAGCGGGCGCCACCTTGCAGGTTGGATGCGGGGTCCAGCACGTCCTTGACGCCCATTTCCTTCGCTGTGTCGGGCATCAACTGCATCAGGCCGGCCGCGCCCCGTGGTGACCTGGCCTTGGGGTTGTAGCCTGACTCGGCCTTGATCAAGGCATGCATCAGCGCCGGAGGCACGCCATGGGCCTGCGCGGCCGCGGCCACCAGTTCGGCATAGGGTCGCCCGGTGATCAACTGGGCGTCGGCCGGTCCGGCATGGGCCACCGGTTCACTGATGACCTTCTCGTAGTGCCGTCCTGGCCGATGCACGTTGGACAGCACATAGCCACCCTTGCCATCGATGGAGATGTACATGTCGGCCTGTGCGGCACCTGCCGCCAGCCAGATCAATCCCAGGATGATTCCACGCATGTCGGTCGCCTCCCCGTCGTGGCCCCCGATGTGGGGGAAATGCCCCGGAAAAACCGAGGTTTTCAGCTACGACGCAAGCACTGTGCCGCTTGCTGTGCCCCATGGCGCAAGGGCCCGAGCCAGACGTGCACGGCTGTTGCATGGCAAGGCGAAACCTGCCCGAACGCACTGGAGGATTTCACCATGCAACGCAGATCCATCACCCAGCGTGGCTTCACCCTGCTTGAACTGTTGGTGGTCCTGGTGGTGCTTGGCCTGCTGGCCGGCATCGTCGCACCCAAGTACTTCAGCCAGCTCGGCCGCTCGGAGGCGAAGGTGGCGCGAGCGCAGATCGAAGGCCTGGGCAAGGCCCTTGACCTGTATCGCCTGGAAGTCGGCCACTACCCCAGCAGCGAGCAAGGCCTGCAGGCACTGGTGGCCGCGCCGAGCGGCGAACAGCGATGGTCCGGCCCCTACCTGCAAAAGGCCGTGCCGCAGGACCCCTGGGGGCGCGCCTACATCTATCGCCAGCCGGGTGAAAACGGCGGCGAATACGACTTGCTATCGATGGGCAAGGACGGCCAGCCCGGCGGAGACGGGGAAAATGCCGAAATCACCAGCTGGCAATGAGGAGAACGGCCATGCGCTACAGCCTCAAGGCCCTGGGCCAGCAAGGCATCGTCCAGTTGCAGGTCGAGGCCGAGGATGCCGAGCATGCGCGACGGCAAGCCGAGAACCAGGGCTTGCGGGTCGTGAGCATCCGTGGGCAGGGAGGTGTCCTGCGCGCCCTGCCCGTGCGCCGTGCGCCGGTATTCGACCTGGTGCTATTCAGTCAGGAGTTGGGCACCTTGCTCAGCGCTGGCCTGCCCCTGATCGATGCCCTGGAGAGCCTGGCCGAAAAAGCCCCCAACGCCTCGTCGCGCAAGGTACTCGAAGCGCTGGTGCGCCAGCTCTACGAGGGCCGCTCGCTGTCCCAGGCCCTGGGCGAGCAGCCGCGCGTGTTCCCTGCGCTGTACGTGGCGCTGGTGCAGTCGAGCGAGCGCACCGGCGCCTTGGGCGACGCCCTGGCACGCTACATCGCCTATCGCCAACGCCTGGACGTGGTCCGGCAGAAACTGGTTGGTGCCTCGGTCTACCCGCTGCTGCTGTTGCTGGTGGGGGGTGGCGTGGTGCTGTTTCTGCTGGGCTACGTGGTGCCACGCTTCAGCCTGGTGTTCGAGGGCATGGGCACCGAGCTGCCCTGGCTGTCTCAGGTATTGATGCAGATCGGCCTGTTCCTGCACGCACAGCAGTTGCCCCTGGCATTGGCGGCACTGGGCGGCCTTTGCACCTTGGCCCTGATGCGCAGAAACCCCGCCCTGCGCCGTTGGGCAAGCCGCCAGCTGCGCCGCTGGCCTGCCTTGCACCAGCGTCTGGTGATGTACGAGCTGGCGCGCTTCTATCGCTCGCTGGGCATCCTTCTGCAAGGCGGCATACCTATCCTCACGGCAATGAGCATGGCCCGTGGCCTGCTGGGCAGCGCCGCGTCGGCGGGCCTGGAGCAGGCCAGCCGGCGGGTGGGCGAAGGCCTGCCGCTGTCCGATGCACTGGAGGTCGGCCAATTGGTGACACCGGTGTCCCTGCGCCTGCTGCGGGCCGGTGAGCAGTCGGGCAACCTGGGGGAGATGCTCGAGCGCTGCGCCGACTTCCACGACCAGGAGATCGGCCGCTGGGTGGAGTGGTTCGTGCGCCTGTTCGAGCCGCTGCTGATGACCTTCATCGGCCTGCTGATCGGATTGATCGTGATCCTGATGTACATGCCGATCTTCGAGCTGGCCTCAAGCATCCATTGACGTGGAAGACTCGGGCAGTCGGGAGCGCGTCGCGATCGGGCTGCACAGCAGCCCCCGAAGCACACTCAGTAATCGAACCGGTCCACCGCCCGCCGCCGCTCGTTGTCGTCACGCCGGTCATAGCTGGCAGTGGTCTGGATGTTCGCGTGGTGGGCGAGTTTCTGGGCGATGGACAGGTCGTGCTCCTCGATCACCCGGGTGATGAACGCCCGGCGAAAATCATGGGGCATGATTTTCACCCCCACCTGCGCCCCGCGCTGGCGGGCGATGTAGTAGATCGCATGCTTGGTGATGCGCGCCCGGGTGATGTGGCTGCCACGGCGAATGCGATTGAACAGGAAACCATCGTCCGCCTCGCCCGCCGGTAGATGCTGCCGACGCAGCGCCAGCCAGGCCTGCAGTTTCTCGAAGGCCCAGGCCGGAGCGTACTTGATGAGCTGGCGATTGCCCTTGCCCACCACCTGCAGGCTGCGGGCCTCGAAATCCACCTGGTCCAGGTTGATGTCCACCGACTCGGACTTGCGCATGCCCGTGCCATACAGCAGCGCGATGATCGCGGCGTCGCGCACGCCCTGAGGGCGAGGATCGGCGGCGCAGACATCCATCAGCTCGCGGATCAGGCTGCGCCGCAGGTTGCGCCCCGCCGGCAGGCGGCTGCCACCGGCCGGCTTGACCTCGCGGATGTGCAGCAGTTTTTCGTGACCGATCAACCCTTGGCGCCATGCCTCGTTCATCACCCCGCGCACGGCGTTGACGTAGAGCGACGAGGTATTGGGCGCATAGCCATCGGTACGCAGCGCCGCCACCAGAGCGATCACATGGCCCGGCTCGAGCTGGTGCCAAGGCACTTCGGCGATGTCGCAGTCGACGAACCCCAGGCGATCGGCGGCGTCCTGGAGGATGTAGCGCATGGTCAACTGGCTGGAGGGCGCCAGGCGAGCCAGGTACTGCAACAGAGGGTTGTGCAAGAGGTCGGACAAAACGTGGATCCTGAAGCGGGTCATTCAGACTTGATGCCAAGTCATATCGACTACGAAACCAGAGGGTCATTACGACCCGACACAGTGCCATCATCCTGATATTCAAGGAGTTTGCCGGTGGCACGGTTCGTGATAGTACCCCATTAACCCCCACTGTTCGAACCAAGGACGCCCCCTGCTCGTACAGCCCATCACCTCCCGTCCGCGCCGTTGGGGCTGAGCCTGGCAGTGCTGTGCTGGTACCTGGCGCTGCTGTTCGCCTGGCATTGCCTGCCGATTCTGCTGCGCCCGCGGGTGGATGGCATGCCAGGCTGGACTAGAGTGTTAGCCATGCCCTTCGACTGACGAGACCGCATGGCTTTCCACCGCCTGACCCGTACCCACCCGCGCCTGAGCATCGCCACCCTCGCCGGCCTGGCGGGTGGATGGTTGATTCCCGCCGACGATACCGTGCAGCGCATCCTGGCCGGCTGGAACCTGGGCGTCTGGCTGTACCTGGCCCTGGTGTTCTGGCTCACCTGGCGTGCCACCCCCGACACCGTGCGCAAGGTGGCGCGCGTGGAGGACGAAAACGCAGGCCTGGTGCTGTTCACCGTATGCTTCGCGGCCATTGCCAGCCTGGCAGCGGTCACCCTGCAGCTGGCGGCCAGCCGCGGCCTGCAGGGCAGCGAGCTGGGCCTGCATTATCTTTACACCGGTTTGACCGTGGCCGGTTCGTGGCTTCTGATCGGCTGCATCTTCAGTCTGCATTACGCCCGCCTGTTCTACACCGACGGCGGCCGCGAGCCCCCGCTACGCTTTCCCGATGGCGAGTGCACCCCGGACTACTGGGATTTTCACTATTTTTCCTTCACCTTGAGCGTCGCGGTACAAACCTCCGACATCGGCGTCGCCGGTCGCGGGATGCGCCGGGTGGTACTGGCCCATTCGCTGGTGTGCTTCGTGTTCAACACCGCGATCCTGGGCTTTACCATCAATATCGCCGCCGGCCTGCTGGGCTGACGCAGCCGCAGGACCGTTGGTCCGAAAAGCCCCCGCCTCGTCAGTCATCGGGAACCCGCCCAACCGGTCGCTATCACGCGGGAAAAACGTTTGCTTCGCTATCTGGACGGTTTTTGCAGCACCCACCCCGCATGTGACCCGCATCATGCAATGGCACTTTTGTCATGCCTTGCGCAAGACACTGCCGACACAGGTGCTATGGTTAGGTTCCCACCGGCCAAGTGAGGCCGGTCACCGCGTTCAGGGCAAGAACAAGGAGGCTGGCATGAACAAGATGACGTTCCCCAACGCCTGCCAGGTGATGCGCTGGCATTTCCATCCGTTGGGCTTCGAGGCGAGCATGGATGCGCCGCGCAGCATGGTCGCCCGCTTGTTCGACCGGGCCACCGGCGAAACCTTGCTGGCCATCGCCGGCATCCCGTGCGCCGCCATCATGCCGGCGGCCGATGTGGAGCGGATCATCGAAGCCGTCGAAGCCGAAATGGATGCCTTCGAGCCTTCATACGCGCTGCGTGACGCGGTCTAGTCAGAGCGTCTCGGCCTGACCCGCCGCCTTCAAACCCTCCATGAACCGATCAGCCGGCATGGGCTGGCCAAGCAGGTAGCCCTGCAGCGAATCACAGCCCAGGCGGGTCAGGAACTCTTGCTGGCGGCTGGTTTCCACCCCTTCGGCAACGATGCGCAGCCCCAGGGCCTGCCCCAGGGCGACGATGGCCGAGACGATCGCCGCGTCGTCACTGTCCTGCTCCAGGTCACGGACAAAACCACGATCGATCTTCAGCTCGTTGGCCGGCAGGCGCTTGAGGTACATCAGGCTCGAATAGCCGGTGCCGAAATCGTCGATGGACAGGTCCACGCCCATGTCGGAAAGCCGCTGCAGCACGGTCAGGCTGGCATCGGCGTCGCGCATGGCCGTGGTTTCGGTGATTTCCAGCGTCAGGCGGTTGGCCGGGAGCTGGTTGTCCGCCAGGGCACGGGCCACGCTGTCGACCAGCCCCGCGTGACAGAACTGGATGGCCGACAGGTTCACCGCGATGCGCCAGTCACCATGCCCCTGGGCAAGCCATTCACGCATCTGTCGGCAGGCTTCGCCGAGCACCCACTCGCCGATGGGGATGATCAAGCCGGTCTTTTCGGCCAGGCCGATGAATCGGTCCGGCAGCAGCAGCCCATGTTGCGGGTGCTCCCAGCGCAACAGCGCCTCGGCACCGATCGGCTGGCGGGCGATGGCATCGAACTTGGGTTGGTAATGCAGGCGGAACTGGCCATGCTCCAGGGCTGCGCGCAGGTCCTGGAGCAATTGCAGCTGCTGGCGGGCATTGCTGTTCATCGAGACGTCGAAGAAGCTGTAGCCGTTCTTGCCGGCGCTCTTGGCGTGGTACATGGCCGCGTCGGCGTTGCGCAGCAGTTCGTGCTGGTCCAGGCCGTTGCCCGGATAGAGCACGATGCCCAGGCTCGCCGACAACTGCAGGTCGTGCTCGGTCACCCGGTAGGGGCGAGAGATCAGGTTGACCTGCTTGACCGCCACGTCCATGGCATCGGCCGGCTCCTGAAGCTCCACCAGCAGGACGAACTCATCGCCGCCGATCCGCGCCAGGGTGTCCTGGCTGTGCAGGTGCCCGCGCAGACGGGCCGCCACGGCCCTGAGCAACAGATCGCCGACATGGTGGCCGAAGGCGTCGTTGACCGGCTTGAAGCCATCCAGGTCGATGAACATCAGGGCGAAGCAACCGCCCTGCTCCGCCACCTTGCTGATGGCCTGGTCGATCCGCTCGGCCAGCAGGGTGCGGTTGGGCAAGCCGGTCAGGGTGTCGTGCAGGGCCAGTTGGGTCAGCTCCTGGTTGGCCAGGGTCAGGGAGCGCGCAAGCTCCGACGTACGGGCCTCAAGACGGGCGTCGAGCACCGAGGTGAGCAAGGCCACGGCCAGCACCGCCAGGGTGGTGATCAGCACCACCGAGTCCAGGCCATCGCCGTGCAGGCCGTTGGCCAGCGCCCCGCAGAAGCTGCCTTCGGGGAAGTTGGCCGCCGCCATGCCGGTGTAGTGCATGCCGACGATGGCAATCCCCATCACCACCGCCGCCGCCCCGCGGATATGCCGTACATACGGGGTGTGCTGGCGCAGGCGGAACGCGATCCACAAGGCCGCCGCCGAAGCCCCGACGGCGATGGCCAGGGACGCACCGAACAGCGTCGGATCATAGTCGATGCCTGGCAGCATCTGCAGCGCCGCCATGCCGGTGTAGTGCATGCTCGCGATCCCGCCGCCCATGATCAGCGCGCCCAGCCCCAATTGCAGCAATGGCAGGCTCGGCTGGCTGACCAGCCACAGGGCGAACCCTGAAGACAACACGGCGATCAGCAGCGACAACGCGGTGAGGGTCCGGTCATACCCCAGCTCGATGGGCAGGCTGAAGGCCAGCATACCGATAAAGTGCATCGACCAGATGCCGATGCCCAGGGCAAAGGCACCGCCCCCCATCCACAGGTGGGCTGCCCGGCCTTGGGCGGTGGCTATCCGCCCCGTGAGGTCCAGTGCGGTATAAGAGGCAAGGATGGCGACGCACAGTGAGATCAACACCAGCGCGGAGGAATAGCTACCGATCAGCATGAAAATTCCAGCAAGGGGCTGAACAAGGGCCCGGAAAGCCGACTATTGTACTCAAGCGCTGGCGAAACGCCATGGGCACATTGAGAATGGGAATGACTTTCAAAAGGCGCCGCACGGCCCGCCCTGCGCGGCACGCGATGCTCATGCCGTGTCGTTTTCGTCCTCCGACACCGTGAACCACGGATAGTAGTGCGTGCGCCGCTCCCGCCCCGCCGCGGTCAGCACCCGGTATTCACGGCCGAGCGCATCGTACAGGCAGGTATCGGCATAGACGCCTTCACGCACATGGTCGTCGTATACCGGGCGCCAGTCGTTCAGGTAGAAAGGCAGCCAGGTCCGCACGGGTTGCCCCTTGTTGTCGTACTCCGTCTTGCCGGTCACCGCCCAGCGTATGGGGGCAGGCGCGCAGATGGCCCTGCCCTCCTTGTCCGCCTCGAGCCCGCCTTCCGGGGTACGCACCAGCGCATCTCCCGGCGGGTGCAAGACGGCGGTCTGCAGAAGACGTCCACCGCCATCGCTGTGGGCAACGCTCAGGCGCACCTGTTGCTGCGGATCGCCATCGTAGCGGTCAGTCTGCAGGCTGATGATGTGCGGCGGTTCGCGCCCGATATCCAGGTCCACAGGCCCTGCCCCGTGCGCCCTGATGACGCGTCCCAGCGCCAGCTCGCCGATTCGCACGGTCCTCCCCTGCGGGTCCCGGGCCAGCGGCATCCAGCTGTCGGTCACCAGCAAATGAGCGGTGTGAACAGGGATGGCTCCCCCCTTGAGCGACAGCATGCCGTCCATGCTCTTCGGCATGTCGAAGCCAGCGGTTGGGTGATAGCCCGCCTGTTCGCCATTTTCAGTGCCATGGAAACGGCTCTGGACGACCCGTCCCAAGGCATCGACCACCACCTGCTGTACGTTGTCGTTCGGATCGGTCACCGAGACCACCGACAGGAATCG